>WNGD01000178.1_pt1 | contig 60090 bp, 60 predicted proteins | sample 5400671 | NCBI WGS metagenome assembly WNGD01 (sample SAMN13153369, study PRJNA577476) | soil metagenome | isolation source: 40 cm soil or saprolite under grassland replicate 2 | place: USA:California | collected 2016-06-15 | reverse complement strand
TTGAGACTTAATCCGGCATCATTAACAATAAGGATGCCGCCAGTTCCGCTGCCTTCGTAAGCGATTGAGTTTATTTTCGCTGAATCGATTTCAACTGTTCCGAACCGATCGATGAACAATGAGAGCTGGCGACCACCAAAAATCCATGACGCCAATATCGCAGTGATGCATGCGATAAGAATTGCAAGCGTGATCAGAAGTTCGCGCACAATCCAAAGACTATGAGCCACAGATGAACACAGATCGACACAGATTTCTGTCTGTGTTTCATCCGTGTAAATTTGTGGCTAGTCTTCTTGCTCGGAACATCGGTAAATTGCTCGCCTCCGAGAGGGAGAATTGAGGTGCGGGGATTTGCAATCCGGAGTGCGCGAAAGTGGAGCCTCGCATGAGCCACGGATTTTGGTTATAGCCGAGGTGATGAACGCTTCGGCAGGTCGCGTCGATAAACCAGAACCGCGCTGGCAAGCGCTTCTGGCGCTAATCGCCGTCGGTTGCATTTATGCAGCGCTCCCGCCGTGGTTCACGGTCGGTCCTACGTGGCTTCTGCCGGCGATAATCGCGGTGATGCTCGTCCCCACCATCATGACCCATCGCATGGGGCGTCATTCCCTCAACCACGCGCTCGGCATCGTAATCAACGCAATCATCACGTTGGCGTTAATTGGGTCCGTCGCGCTGCTGGTCCGGACTTTGCCCGGTCAGAAACAAGCCCCGCTTCCTCTCTTGTTCTCAGGTGCCGAACTGTGGCTCGCAAACGTGCTGGTGTTTGCCCTGTGGTACTGGCGGCTTGATGGCGGTGGCCCGACCATGCGCGACAACCGCCGCGAATTTGGCAGCCGCAGTTTTGTGTTTCCGCAGATGCAGATTGAGAAAATCGAGCGCGGACGATTCAGCGTGGAAGGCTGGCGTCCAGGTTTCGTTGATTACCTTTTTATTGCGTTCACCACGAGTTCCACCTTCGGACCCACTGATGCGCCAGTGTTAGCTCGCTGGGCGAAAGGTCTCACGATGTGCCAGATTTTCATTTCACTGAGCATTGTTGTTTTGCTCATTTCGCGAGCTGTCGGCATCCTGTGATGCCTCGTGGGAACGATTGAGGTCAACTCGCGAAAGCTTTCGGAGTCAATCGCCCCTACCTACGCATGCAGCGGTGTAGTAGGGACGGTTCACCTGAACCGGCCGAGCTTTGCGGCTACCTCGTTTATCGACCGATGAGAATCAAAATACCTGCCACAAGCGCTAAAATTCCAGTCACGATTACGGGGATAGCGATGTGAACGAGCGTCATGATTCCAACAAGAATCAGATAGATCGCGAGCAAGAGCATTCCGAGATTTTTTGTGATAGTCATGGACTTCTTTTGAGGGAATCACGTTACTTTTGCACGTTTAAAAGTGCGCTCGATTCAAAACATTTGCCGGTCGCACCGGGTCGCGTAAATCTGCCGGTATCATGATTCCCGTTAAAGGCTACGCAGTAAAAATGCCATTTCGCCGTTGGCCCCGTTTGATTTCGAGCGGCCGGTTTGTGATTGATCTAGCTTCGCTGAAGTGAATAATCGCGGCATGGAACGCGAAAAAATCATTTTCTTCCGGAACTTCTTCTTCGCCGCGTTCATCATCGGCCTCGTATTCGCGTTGTTCTATTTTGCAGCGACGACACTGCTTTGGAACACGGCCGTCTCATGGGCGACGCACTTCTTTAAGATCGACGAAAAGGAATTTGGAAGATTGGTCTTGATGTTCTTCATCGAGCTGCGGGTCGTGCTCGTATTTTTCTTTCTTGTACCGGCGCTAGCTTTGCATTGGTGCGCGCGGAAAAAGCAATAAGATGTCTTGTCTAACCAAAGCGCTTTGATCGCCGCGAACTCTGGGGAGCGCGCGCGCCTCGCGTGCTGCGATTGGCGCCCTCGCAAATCGCTGGGAAAATTCAGGGCCACAGGGCAGTTACGCTGTGAGAGGCTCGCGCCGGGGGCGCCGCGAATGCACGCGAAGGCGCGTGCGCTCCTCAAAATAAGCACTGGACTATTTTCAATGCGCCACATTGACTGCGATTGATTAGATTGGCCGAAGCACATCTATTGCTTGAGATAACTCAGTCTCTAAAGGTGGACTTGTCACCGCTTCGCGACGGCACCAGAATCGCCTCGCTCATCCCGTGCAAAAATTTCTTGTCTGTCGGGGCAATTGTGGCCAGGGCGCCGCGTAATTTCACGCGATCGCCTTCGACGAAATAATACGGACAAAGACGCACCCGGCCTTTCATTGTTCTTAGTTCGCCTGAGTTCGATTCCCAATAACGGTGCTCAAACTGCCGGCCCTTGTGAAAACGCTGCAGAATCGTTGGTGATGATTCGAATGTCGCGAGCGCGTGCTCGATTCGCTTTTCCCATTCGGCGTGCGGAAGATCGCTGCCGAGCGCAATGCCGCGGCTGCCCCAGCCGAGCGGCGAAAACCCGCTCACTTTCAAAAGAAGCTCGCGATCTTTTTGACTGAACTTCGCGGCTTCGCGCCAATTCTGGATTTCAAGACGTGGAACGACTGCATGCTGTGGCAACGGCGTCGGGTCGAGCAACCACGAATAGGGAATCGCTTCCCGCAGCTTAATGAAATACTTCTCGCCGAGCTCGCGTCGCCAGAACTCGCGAAGCGGGTGCATCCAGAAAAGTGCAAACCACATCTTTTCTTCCAAGTAGGGTTTGATTGGCGGCCTGATCGTGATCCGTCCCTCGGCGTTTGCACGCAGGGTGTTTTCGATCTTGGGAATGTTCGGCAGATCAAACAGCTCGAAAAAGCGATACACGGTGCGCCCATCCTGGGGTTCGTAATTTTCCGCCGGCACAACGCGCCATACGGATGTTTGATGTTTGATGTCCGCCAGTCGGATGGACTCGTCCTGTGGCGAGTTTGATGTTTGCTTTAATCGCGCCGCCATCCATTCCATCTCCGGCCGATACGTTGCCGCCTCTTGCGAGATTACGATGTCGCCACCGTCTGGCAGCACGGACCTAAAGCCATCGAGCATTCCGTTCGTGCCGCCGATAATTTGAGAATCGAAACTCGAATAGGTCTGATTCAGCCACCCGGTTAATCCGATCCCGCCGGGAACCGAATCGATCTCAGCGATGACGTAGCCGCTTTCCGTCAGAATGAGGTCCGGCCGAATGACTCGTGGCAAATTGTCGCGAATTTCTTTCCGGCGCGAAAATTCAATCAGCTCCGCCGGTTTGCCTGCGTCCAAATAGCGCGCGACCCACGATGGTTGCTTGCCTTTGACGCTCAGTTGATAAAGCTGATTGCAGGCGCGTTGAAAAACTCGCAGCCGATGCCCGAGCTGTTCGAGTTCGGCCAGAAATTTCCTCTCGATCGGGAAAGCATCGGGCGAAAGCAGCCACTCCTTTTCCGCTAATAGCCCTTCCTTGGGAAATGCTGAACGGATGGCTTCGAGCCTTTCGCTCTCGGTGACGCCTGGGAGGTTTGAAGTTTGAAGTTCGAGGTTTGATTTCAATGTGGCGCGATCCCTGAGGTACACATCGACCATCGAACATCATCCATCAAACATCCATCATCTTCCCGCGGCCATGCGCTTGAGTGCGAGTCTGACGAGTTCTTCCGCCGATTTGGCTTCGCCTTTCTCCTGAATCTCGCGCACGGCTTTGTCCGCTTCGACTTGTTTGTATCCGAGCGCAATCAGCGCGAGCACGGCTTCATTGGCCTGCTTCTGCTCGGGCGTCGGCGCGTGGACGGCGCTGGCTGCTTCCCAAGCCGCAGCGACGCCGAGTTTATCTTTCAATTCGAGAACGATTCGCTCAGCCGTCTTTCTCCCCAGCCCGCTGATTTTCGCAATCACCGGGACATCAGAATTTACAACAGCAGCTTTGAAATTGTTCACGCTCATTCCGCTCAACACTGCGAGCGCGAGTTTCGGTCCGATGCCGCTGACATTGTTAACTAGCAATCGGAAAAGGTCGCGTTCGGCGGCGGTCATGAATCCGTAAAGCACATGAGCGTCTTCGCGAACGGCCAAATGAGTAAGAATACGAATAGGTTCGCCGACGGCAGGCAGTTTATCGTAGCTCGAGAGCGGAATGAAGACTTCGTAGCCGACGCCGCTGACGTCAATAATCGCCTGCGTAGGCAACGCGCCGACAAGTCTGCCATCGAGAAACGTGATCATGGGAATTGTTGCAACGTTACATCGTTACATCACTAAATCGTCAACTCGCGGAAGCTTTCAGAGTCAATGCGTTTACTCTGGTTTCAGCGCGAGCGTCAGATCGACAAGTTTGCCATTCGCAATGTTAAAGCCGCGTGTCGAGAAAAATTTCCAGTTTTCAGGGTGATCGGCGAACAGCATCGCGGACAATGAACTCGGCACGATTACAAACCGCGGCCCCGGTGCCGCCATGAACCCGGCTATGCTGCGTCTATTCAGTGGCGCGAGAAAACCTCGAACGCTGCCCCGAAAGTACCAGACAAGGCTCGGCTCATCGAATTGAACGGAGCCAAATTGCATATTCGGCTGCAAATACGCCCGTGATTGGTGGAACAGCTGATACGCGGGAAAAGTTCGGGCGACGAGCGGCGGAACAACGAGCGCGATGACCAGATATGCCGCAGCCGATACGGCGGCGCAGTTCCTTAAAAATGTCGTTGCGTTTCTGGCAAGCAATCCGCGAGCGAACAGCAGCGCGAGCAATGGAAATGCGGGTAACGTATAATGCGGTAGTTTCGTCGTAACGAACGTGAAGATGGCGAAAATGATGACGACGCCTGCGAGAAGGTAATTGTCGATCTTGTCCCGGCGTTGCCACAACCTCGCCGTCAAATAGGGAATCTTGATCGACCACGGAAAAAAAGTGACAAAGACCGTGATAAAATAAAACGGCAGGAGCAATAGATACATCCCAAATGAACTCGGGCCGTGCCCTTCCATCGTTGCAAATGAGCGACCGACGACGTTCCGGCCAATTCCGACGAAGAAAAATTCTCCATACGTTCGAGTCAGCGCCGGAACTCCCCAGAGCGCAACGACCGCGAGCACAAGCAAAATTCCGCGCACGAATTTGAACTGGCGAGCAAGTGGCACGTCACGCGCAAAGAGAATTGTCGATCCAACAGTAAGCAGCGGTATCCAAGCGATTGGGCCTTTGGCCAGGAAACCAAGCACGAGCGACAAATAAAAGGTCCACCACCAAAGAGAGGTTTGATGTTTGATGTTTGATGTTTGATTTATTTCCTCTGAATTGAGCGTTGAGCCCCGAGCGTTGAGCGTTGGGAATTGCATTAATTCGTATCCGCTCCGGTGCGCAAGCGTGACGAATAGAACGAGCCACATATCAGCGACTGCGGCTTTTGCATGAACGAATGTCTGCAGCGATAGCGTGAAAATAATTGCCGCCCACCAGCCGAGTTTCTCTCCACCGATTCGGCGGCCCCACGCAAAGATCAATAACGCAGTCAGAGCCGCCGCCAGAGCCGACGGAGAACGCGCGGCGAAATCGTTTTCGCCAAAGATGCGGTAACTTGCCGTCTGCGCCCAGTAGGTGAGAGGAGGCTTGTCGAGACGGCGCTGATTGTTGAAGTAGGGAACGACGTAATCGCCGTGCTCGGTCATCTCGCGTGACGCTTCGGCGAAGCGCGGCTCGTCGCGATCGATCAACGGCAAACTCCATGTCCCGGTGATGTGAAACAGCACGCAGCCGGCGAAGAGAAGCGCGTATTTGCGTATTGCGGATTTCAAGTGCGGACTCAAAATAGCGCCCGGCAAATCTGGCGGGAACTCATTTGTGAAGCGCAGCTCAGTTTTCTATTGGTTTACCGGCGTCGCGATAGCGGCGATTGCCATCGGGGCAGCGTTCTATTTCGACGCAGCTGTGCGCGACTTCGTCGCACACCATCAGAATCGCGCGCTGCTTCATCTTATGCATAATGTGAGCCGGCTCGGCGATTGGCCGGAACATTTCGCGCTGGGTCTCGTTCTCACCGGAATTGCCTGGCGGTGCGGCAATAAAAAATGGACGCGCGTCTTTTTGTCGATGTTGATTGCTCTCGCGCTGGCCGGCCTTGTTGGACGTGGCATCAAAATCGCAACAGCCCGTGCGCGTCCGTCAGTGAAGATGGAAGAGGTTTTGTACTGGTCGCGCTTCAGCACCAAATATCACTCGTTCCCGTCCGGTCATGTTGCAGCATCCGTCGCCTTTTTTGGCGTTTTGTTTTTGGGAAGCTGGCGAATTGGCCTCGCCTGTATCCCAATTCCAATCTTGATCGGACTGTCGCGGATGTATATCGGCGCGCACTACTTGTCCGATGTTGTGTGCGCCGCAATTCTCGGAATTCTCTGTGCGCTTTTAGTGGCGCATTTTCTTTTGCGACAAATCGCAAATCGGCAATCGAGAATCGAAAATTAGATGCGGAGGGGGTGAGATTCGAACTCACGAGGCCTTTCGGCCTTCCGGTTTTCAAGACCGGCGCAATTAACCGCTCTGCCACCCCTCCGGCGACAAAAATGTGCGCCGGTTATTTTGCCATCAGGGCCCCCGCGAGCAAGGGCGGCAGTGATCACACTTTTTCCAGTCGGAGCAATCCCAGCCGAGAAGTTTCTCGAGCCGCTCGACATCGCTCCTGTAAAGATCGACAAGATATTGCCTTTCGCTGCTGGTCATCTTGCGCGCATAAGGCGTCGAACCGGTTTCGACGTTGTTTAGATTCTTCAGCGGCTCGACGCCGAGAAAATTGCAGACCGAATCGAGCGCTTGGCGTGCGTTACGGCGAAAGTGTTCAAACTTTATCGCATGGACCTGCTCACGAGGAAAATATCGGAATACCCGCTCTATTTGTTCTGCGTAAAAACCGCGGTCCACATAAGAGAATTTGCGCAGTTGGAAGGGCACAGCTTGCCGGGCGCGATTTTTTTCCTCCTGCACCGCCGCTAGGAAATCGAGATTCTCCAGGCCGCGATCTCGCTGCATGTTCCAGTGGGAGAAAGCGCGATCCGCTGGATTCCGCAACAGGATCAGAAGCTTGAGCTGATTGTTGTAGTTCCAGATTCGCTCCATGGCGGGTCTCCAATAGATGTAAATTGGAGTGCAGGAGCCGAGCAGAGTCGCTTTGCCTTTGCGCGCACAGCCCCTCTGCAGAGACGTGTAATCAATCTCCGTTCGGGCAAACCGCTCTTCGTCATCAAAAAAATGGCGAGCTGGCTGAATGGTACGGTGCAACTCGTCTTTGTGCGGCATCTTGATTTTTGGATGCCCGTCGAGAAGATCGGCCAACGCGCTGGTTCCAGCTTTTTGCGCGCCGGCGATGATGAAATCCAGTTTTGCAGCTGGTGGACGTTTGAGTTTGAAGAACACAGGAACTCGTCCGATAAAGTGGGTTAGCACCTTCGATAAGCGCGCGCTTATGTCAAGGTGCTCGCTTGGGGCCAGTGGATCGGGTTCAGGGCGATTGGCGAGGCCACCAATCGCAGCACGCGAGGGCGCGTGCGCTTCCCGCAAAATGTGCTCGACTGCCGACTATGTTCATGTGAACTTAAAGGCGTGAGCAACGGGACTAAGACTGCGAAAAAGAAGTTTGTGTCAATCGTCGATGAAACGCCGCCGCCCTTGCCAGCCACCCGCGGGCGAGGCGCTTCATGGAATCCAGCAAACCGATTCGAGAAACTCCATGTCGATCTTTGCGACGCTGATCTCCTTCAGCTCGACCCTAACGAGGAACGGCCGCGCCGCCGAACGGAATACTTTCGCGACGACACAAAATCGATCATCACGCGCAATAACAGTCCTGATGTTGGTTTCGAGACGAGCGTGAATCCATATCGCGGTTGTGAGCACGGATGTATTTATTGCTACGCGCGACCGACGCACGAGTATCTGGGCTTCTCCGCCGGACTCGATTTCGAGAGTAAGATCATGGTGAAAACGAATGCGCCGCAACTGTTGCGAGCGGAGCTGGAATCGCCGCGCTGGCAGCCGCAGACGCTCGTCATGAGCGGCGTGACGGATCCATACCAGCCGGTTGAGAGAAAATTGCGCATCACACGTGGTTGCCTCGAAGTGCTCGCAAAATTTCGTAATCCGGTCGCGGTTATTACAAAAAATCGCCTAGTTACGCGAGATGTCGATCTTTTGCGCGAGCTTGCAGATTGCAAAGCAGTTGCGGTGAATATTTCCGTTACGTCACTCGATCCGAATTTGCAACGCGTGCTGGAACCGCGAACTTCTTCACCCGAAGCGCGGCTCGACACGATCCGGCAACTTCGTGCGGCTAAGATTCCAGTTGGCGTCATGGTTGCGCCGATCATTCCCGGATTGACTGATCACGAAGGTCCAAAGATCCTGGAAGCGTGCGCGGAAGCGGGCGCGCAATTTGCCGGTTACACAATCATTCGGCTGCCATGGGCAGTGGCGCCGTTATTCGAACATTGGCTCGACGGACATTTTCCCGATCGAAAAGAAAAGGTCCTAGGGCGAATCCGACATATGCGTGGAGATCGTCTGAATAATTCGCAGTGGCACAAGCGCATGACAGGCGAAGGCATTTTCGCAGAGCAGATCGCATCGCTTTTCGAAGTCGGCTGTCGGCGGGCCGGAATCAGTGAGCGTCCTAAGCTTTCGACCGCGTCATTCCGGCGGACAAGCCAGCAGCTAGCACTATTTTAGAACCGTGGAAGCTTACGAAGCACGCTCCTTTCGATTCATCGAGCTCTTAACAATCGATGCCTGGCGGATGAAGCTTTACGGGATCGCCTGGCGGCGGGACTTACCGCGACCAAAACTTCTTGAAGCAGCAAAACGGATCGCAACAGAAGAATTGCGCCATGCTGCCCGGAACAATTACAAGGTTGGATTTGTTGGTGCGCACGACGGCAGAGATGCGTGCGTCGTGTTTGTGGATTACTGGGGAAACGAGAACGAGCTGTTTCATCGGGTATTCCTTTCGAGGTCTGGCGATCCGAATGCCCTTATTCCTGGAAAAAGCTGTGATTCATCGGTGTGCGTGTGGGATTTACGCCTCCAGTCATTCGAGCGTGAAGCTTGGATCAGGCATGTTCTCCGCAAGGCAAGCGCGCCTGACTTTCGAGCCTATCTTGGTGAACGACTGAATGATCAGGGCTAAAGGCTAAACGCGGCTTGCCCTTGGATAAATCGCAATTTTGTGCTTTTCAGAGATTGTGGGGCGCGCTAGAAAGAAGAAATGATGATCGAAGCTTTGAAACGCAATTGGTGGGTGCCGGTTGTTAGAGGCATCTGTGGAATTATCTTCGGCCTTATGGCGTTCGCGTATCCGGGTCTGACGCTCGCGACGCTGGTGATATTTTTTGGAGCGTGGGTGCTGGTGGACGGCGTATTTCGCGTTGTAGGCGCGACCGCGGGTCGCGCTTCTGATCCAGATTGGGGTTTTCATCTGGTCATCGGAATTCTTGGGATTATCGTCGGACTTCTTACGTTCCGTGCGCCTGGAATAACCGCGCTAGCACTGATCATTTACATCGCGGCTTGGGCGCTGATGATCGGAGCGACTGAGATTGCGTTGGCAATCAAACTGCGCAAGGAGATTAAGGGCGAGTGGCTCCTTATCCTGATGGGGCTGTTATCAATTATTTTCGCCGTGCTGCTTCTCTGGAATCCGGCTCCGGGTGCGCTGGCTCTGCTTTGGCTCATCGCGTCATACGCAATCGTCTTCGGCATTCTGGCAATCTTTTTCGGCTTCCGATTGCGCAGCCTGCGCGGGCTGCTTCCTTCTTGACAGCAGGGCGCGACCATCTAGTTCAAGGCATCCTCGCGCGGGAATTTGGCGATAGGCGGCTTTTTCGCGCAACAAAGCCGGTTGCGTGTCAGTTTGTTGGAGAAAATACAGCTTAGTGCGATTGATTAAGCGATTACATTGCGGCGCTGCTATATGATCTCTTTCGATCTCACGCGTCGGATTCGCGACAGCGAAGAGAAGCTGATTTCTCTAACCACCCCACTTTTATGAACAAAGCTCCTCTCATTAAAAAGGCGCAACGAACAAATCGACCGCGCCCGAACGGAAGCGAACTTGATACGAGGCAACTGCTCGCAGCTTTGATGGCGTTCAAACGCGGTGATTTTTCAGCGCGACTGCCGGACGACTGGACCGGCGTGGCGGGCAAGATCGCGGATACATTTAATGACGTAATCAGAACCAATCAGCGCATGGCGAAGGAATTGGAGCGGATTGTGCATGTAGTTGGAAAAGAAGGCCGGATCAGACAGCGGGCGTCGCTCGGTGACGTGTCCGACTCTTGGGCCGATGTCATCGGACGCGTCAACGTTTTGATCGGGGACCTAGTTCATCCAACGAGCGAAATGGCGCGCGTGATCGGCGCCGTCGCGAAGGGAGATTTATCCGAAACGATGGCAACTGAGATCGAAGGCCGCCCATTGAAGGGGGAGTTTTTGCACACGGCCAAAACTGTAAATGCGATGGTCGGGCAGCTTGGCGCTTTTGCCTCCGAGGTAACCCGCGTGGCGCGCGAAGTGGGCACGGAAGGCAAGCTCGGCGGCCAGGCAAAAGTCAAGGGCGTCGCCGGAACTTGGAAAGATTTGACTGACAACGTGAACCTCATGGCGTCGAATCTCACTTCGCAGGTTCGCAACATCGCGGCAGTGACAACCGCGGTAGCGAACGGTGACCTTGCGAAGAAAATCACGGTGGACGTCCGCGGCGAACTCCTCGAATTGAAGGACACCATCAACAGGATGGTGGATCAGCTTCGTTCGTTCGCGTCGGAAGTGACACGGGTGGCGCGCGAGGTAGGCACGGAAGGTATTCTCGGCGGTCAGGCGAAAGTCGAAGGGGTTTCGGGGACGTGGAAAGATTTGACCGACTCGGTGAACTCGATGGCGTCCAACCTCACCTCGCAAGTCCGCAACATCGCGACGGTGACAACAGCTGTGGCCAATGGTGATCTCTCGAAGAAAATCACGGTCAAGGTCAAAGGCGAAATTCTGGAACTGAAAAACACCATCAATACGATGGTTGATCAGCTTTCGTCGTTCGCGGCAGAAGTCACGCGCGTGGCGCGCGAGGTCGGCACGGAAGGGAAACTCGGCGGTCAGGCCGATGTGAGAGGCGTTGCCGGCACGTGGAAAGACTTAACGGACAAGGTCAACCTCATGGCGTCCAATCTCACGGTGCAACTGCGCGACATGTCGAAGGTGGCGACCGCTATTGCCAGCGGTGACTTGACCCAAAAAATCACTGTGGACGTGCGTGGCGAGATTCTACAAATCAAAAACGTCATCAACACCATGGTGGACCAGCTTTCATCTTTCGCATCGGAAGTGACGCGTGTGGCACGCGAAGTCGGTACGGAAGGAAAACTCGGTGGCCAAGCTGCTGTCCAGGGTGTCGCTGGAACGTGGAAGGACCTGACTGACTCGGTGAACTCGATGGCGTCCAATCTCACAGGACAAGTGCGCAACATTGCCGATGTGACGACGGCAGTGGCCAGTGGCGACTTGTCCAAAAAGATCACTGTCGATGTGCAGGGCGAAATTCTCCAGCTCAAGGACACGATTAATACGATGGTGGACCAGCTGCGCTCGTTTGCGTCAGAGGTAACGCGGGTGGCGCGTGAAGTCGGCACTGAGGGCAAGCTCGGCGGTCAGGCCAACGTGAAAGGTGTCGCCGGCACGTGGAAGGACCTGACTGACAACGTGAATCTGATGGCAGGCAACCTGACGAGTCAGGTGCGCAACATCGACGCGGTGATCGCCGCTGTGGCCACGGGCGATTTGTCCAAAAAAATCACAGTGGATGTCAGAGGCGAGATTTTGGTCCTGAAGAACACCATCAACACGATGGTCGATCAGCTTTCGTCGTTCGCGGCGGAAGTGACGCGCGTCGCCCGCGAGGTCGGCACCGAGGGTAAACTCGGTGGCCAGGCCGATGTGAGAGGCGTTGCCGGCACGTGGAAGGACTTGACCGATTCGGTCAATTTCATGGCGTCGAATCTTACGACACAAGTGCGCAACATTGCCGCCGTGACGACGGCGGTGGCCACGGGCGATCTGTCTAAGAAGATCACCGTGGACGTTAAAGGCGAAATTCTCGAATTGAAGAATACGGTCAACACGATGGTGGACCAGCTGTCGTCGTTTGCCGATGAAGTCACGCGCGTGGCGCATGAAGTCGGCATGGAAGGCAAGCTCGGTGGCCAGGCGGTGGTGAAGGGCGTTTCGGGCACGTGGAAAGATCTAACGGACAACGTCAACTTTATGGCGTCGAATCTGACCGATCAGGTGCGTGGCATCGCCAAAGTGGTGACGGCCGTCGCAAATGGCGATTTGAAGCGCAAACTTTTCCTTGAAGCGAAGGGCGAAATTGCCGAGCTCGCCGAGACGATCAACAACATGATCGATACGCTCGCGACGTTCGCCGATCAGGTGACCACCGTGGCGCGCGAAGTGGGCGTGGAAGGAAAACTGGGCGGGCAGGCGAACGTGCCCGGCGCCGCGGGGACATGGCGAGATTTGACCGATAACGTCAACCGGCTGGCAGCAAATCTGACTACCCAGCTTCGCGCCATCGCCGACGTTGCGACGGCGGTCACGGAAGGCGATCTGACCCGTTCAATCCAGGTGGAAGCGCAAGGCGAGGTTGCGTTCGTTAAAGACAACATCAATGAAATGATCCGCAATTTGAAAGACACCACATTGCGGAATGAGGAGCAAAACTGGCTCAAGACGAATCTGGCAAAGTTCACCCGCATGCTACAGGGACAACGAGACCTTCTGACAGTTGGTAAATTGATCTTATCAGAGCTCGCCCCGGTAGTTACCGCGCAACACGGCGTGTTTTATATCATCGACAACTCGAATAAAGAGCCTGAACTTAAGCTCCTGGTGAGCTACGCGCACCGCGAGCGGAGAGGCGCAAAGAATCGCTTCAAATTCGGTGAGGGTCTGGTTGGGCAAGCGGCGCTGGAAAAACAACGCATTCTCCTGACCGATGTGCCCTACGGTTACGTAAAGGTGAGCTCCGGTCTGGGGGAGTCGCGCCCTGCGAATATCGTTGTCCTGCCGATTCTCTTCGAAGGCGAGGTCAAAGCGGTCCTGGAACTTTCGTCGCTCGAACGCTTCAACTCGACGCACCAGGCGTTTCTCGATGAGTTAGCGGAGAGCATCGGCATTGTCCTCCATACCATCGAAGCAAACACCCGGACGGAAAACCTGCTTAAGCAATCGCAATCGCTTGCGGCGGAGCTCCAGAATCGTCAGGAAGAGTTGCAGAAGACAAACGTTGAGCTGGCGGAAAAAGCGCGCTCCAATCTCGCGAAAGATCAATTTCTCGCCGCGCTCAGTCATGAGTTGCGCACCCCCCTTACCCCGGTGCTTGCGTCAACCCTCACACTCGAAAATGAGGACGCCGTGCCGGAGAATATTCGCGAATCACTGCGAATGATCCACCGGAACGTGGAGTTGGAGGCGCGGCTCATTGATGATCTGCTCGATCTGACGCGCATTAGCAAAGGCAAGGTGCAACTCAATTTTGAAGTCGTTGATACGCATACTCTGCTGCAAAATGCGCTGGAGATCTGTCAGCCGGAAATCGATCGCAAGCATCTAACGCGCTCGCTTAACCTCGGCGCACAAAAGGTGCATATGCGAGCAGACCCCGCCCGATTGCAGCAGATCTTTTGGAATCTGATAAACAACGCGGTGAAGTTTACACCGAGCAATGGCCAAATCATTATTGCCACCAGCAATGATTCCAGCGGACAACTGCGTGTCGAAATCGCTGATACCGGCCTGGGGATTGAGACGGAAGCACTGCCGAAAATTTTCGACGCGTTCGAACAAGGCGGCCGTTCTCGAATGGGTGGGCTGGGTCTCGGACTTGCGATTAGCAAAACCCTTGTTGAAGCGCATGAAGGAACAATCACCGCGCAAAGCGTCGGCAGGGACAAGGGCTCGACGTTCACGTTAGTTTTTCCGACCTGTGAAAAAGCGGAGGCGCAAATTGTCCCTGCGGCTTTACCCAAGCTGCCGGAACGCCAGCCGATGCGCATTCTCCTTGTCGAAGATCACGAAGATTCGAACCGATCGCTTACGAATTTACTTCGTCGGCGCGGTTATCATGTGCAATCGGCGCTAAATTTTCAATCCGCCGTCGATCTAAGCGCGACCGAGGAATTTGATGTGCTCATTAGCGATCTCGCTTTGCCCGACGGTAGCGGCATCGACCTGATGCAAACGTTGCGGTCCGAGCGACCCGTTCTCGGAATTGCCCTTACCGGTTTTGGAATGGAGAACGATATCCGTAGAAGCCAGGAGGCCGGATTCAAGCATCACCTCGTCAAGCCGATCGATCTCAATAAGCTCGATTTGCTTCTTCAGGAGGCGGCAGCGGTACAACAGTTCAACGCTGGCGCGTAACAAGCGGCCGAAAATATTCTTTCCCTTTTACCACACTTTATGGTAAAAAGCCGACTGCTGGAGCTCACTATGATTAACCCCAAAATCTCTTCGCTCGTATCAATTCTCACGGTCGCTTTCGTCTGCACATTCCCGCTGCTGACGCAAGCTGCGAATCTTTATCAAAGCAGAAACACGCATTTGGGTGTGTCGGGCAGCAACGTCAACGACATCAGCAGTGCATTCTGCTGTGGCGGCACGCTCGGATCGTTGCTCACCAATGGCACCAGCAAGTACATTCTTAGCAACAATCATATTTTAGCGCGTCAAGACCAGGCAGCTCCCGGCGAAGATATTTCACAACCCGGTTTGATCGACAACGGCTGCCGGCCAGCCACGATCGTCGCAGACTTTACCGCTGCTCCAAAACTGGGGATGAATGTCGATGCTGCCATCGCGCTGCTCAGGGACAGCCTCATGGATACCACCGGTTTTATTCAAGGCATCGGGACCATCAGCAGCGTGGTTAAGGCTCCGACAGTAGGTTTGGCGGTGGAAAAAAGTGGGCGCACCACAGGAACGACCACGGGAACGATCGGGTCGATCAATACCAGTGTGAATGTGCAGTATCAGATCCGTTGCGGCCAGGGTAAAAAATACGTCATCAGCTACACGAACCAGATCGTCGTTAACGGTAGCAGCTTCAGTGCGGGCGGCGATTCGGGCTCGCTCATTGTGACTAACGGTAGCTGCCATCAGCCCGTGGGACTTCTCTTTGCGGGAAGCAGTTCGAGCACGATTGGTAATCCCATCGGCGAGGTTCTGAGCAAGGTCGGAACAGCGCTTGGACATTCTGTCAGCTTTGTTGGCGGCACGTGCACGAGTACCGTCTCGCAACCATCAGGAGGACAGGGATTGGAACTTCCACAACAAGCTCTCGATCACGCTGGCAAGGTGTTGGAGCAAAACCGTCACGAGTTGATGTCTAAACCAGGAGTGATTGGTGTTGGCCTCGGGGCGCTTGAGGATAATTCTGGAGCGGCGGTGATTGTTTACGTGGATAAAACAAGTTCCGCCAAACCGCAATTGCCCGAACGAGTCGATAATGTCCCTGTTCGGGTCATATTCACCGATCCGTTCATTGCCTTTTGATCTGGGGCCAATAATAATTCCCCGGCGCAAGCGTTAACAGCGGTACTCAGACTCTGCCCGCTCCACGGCGTCGCTTTCGAATTGATCGCGGGCGCTGTCGCGTGATTAAATCAAATGGCAGATGGGCCTGTAGCTCAGCGGCAGAGCAGGGGACTCATAATCCCTTGGTCCCAGGTTCGAATCCTGGCGGGCCCATTTTAATTTTCGATTTTCGATCGCCGATTTGCGATTCTCGATCTTGTGCGAGGAGTCGGACGTTATGCTCTGATCGTTTTTGAAATCGCGGTCCTCAGCACGCTGATTTTGGCAACACGGTGCGCGAATTACCTAGACGTGTTTGTCGCTGGCAACGTTTACTTCACCGATGCGGACTGTTATGCGCGGATGACCCGAGTGCGGATGTGCATGGAACATCCCGGATTAATCGTACGTCACCATAATTTTGAAAATTTTCCTCAAGGAACAACTCCGCATACGACGGCGCCACTGGATTATCTCATCGTCGCATTAGCAGTTGCGCTGAAGCCGTTGACTGCCCATGCGATTGATTTTGCCGGCGCGGTAGTCTCACCGCTGCTGGCGCTGATTGGAGGTTGGTTTCTCTGGTGGTGGTCGCGGCAAATGAATTTCCGGTATCGCTGGGTCATGCTCATTCTCTATGCACTTTCCCCGATTCTCGTTCACGGAACCGAGCTGGGCCGGCCTGATCACCAATCATTGTTGATCCTCCTGTTGACGATCGCGATCTGCGCGGAGTGGAGTTTGCGATCTGAGCTAACTTCGCGATGGAGTGCAATGAGTGGAATCGCCTGGGCGCTGGCCGTCTGGGTCTCAGCGTACGAATCGCTCGTTTTGTTTTTCATCGTGCTGGCAGTGGGCCTCGTACGAGATCGGAAGAGAATCTTCGCGAAATATCGGCAAAGCGGCTGGATTTGGTTCGCGCTGGTTATCGCAATGGTGTTTTTGATTGAGCGACGCATTCCATCGTTCGCGATCCTTCCAGCAAGCACAGTCTTTAAAAATTGGTCGCGCACGATTGGCGAATTAGCTCACGTCCCGCCGGCAAGTCCGATTTGGTTTGTTTGGGCGGGTTACATGATCGCGGTAGCGCCTCTGCTGATTTGGCTCGGCTTTTGGAAAACGAAGAGCAAAAGTGAAAGCGCGCCCGTTTTTGTTGTGGTTCTTTTGGTTGCGACTTACTGCCTGACGATCTGGCAGGCGCGCTGGGCATACTTCTTTTTATCGATCTTTGCGATTTCACTTCCAACCTTGCTCCCGCCGATCAGATCGCGCACGGCAGTTTGGATCGCGTTTGTATTGTCGCTCTTTCCAATTTTGCGCGATTGGGATGCACGTGTTTGGCCGAGCGAAGCGGAATATGCTCGCCGCATCGAACGGCGGAATGAATCGGTGCAGTTGCGCGATCTCGCGGTCACTCTCCAATCCGCAGAGACACGCGCATTTCTCGCGCCGTGGTGGCTTTCGCCCTCGATCGGATATTGGTCGAGGCAACCTGCGGTTGCTGGAAGTTCCCACGAGAGTTTGCCCGGGATTGAGGAGAGCGCGCGCTTTTTCCTGAGCGAGGATTGGCAAACCGCGCGCAAGATTCTCGACGATCGTCGGGTGTCCTGGGTGATCGCGTACGATTTCGAACGTCTGGCGCGAAGTTCCGCCGCCCTCCTGGGTTCGGCGTTGCCCCAGCGGCCCATCTGCTTCGTGCTGGACAGAACGCCCGCTCAGGCGCCACAGTTCCTCATCTTTTCCGCGCAGAACGCGACCAGCAAACTTTACCGGACGATTGCTGAACGATAAAAATCATTGTCGCCGCGAGAATTCATTGACAGTTTCGGCGACTGTCACAATACTAGGCAATGTTCAAAAGATTCGTTGCACAAAAGCCGACGTCGTCGTTCGAAAAAGAATCGCCGAATTCGGATAAAGGTGGCAACGATCATCTGGCGAGCCGCGAACTAAAAACATCAACAACTAACATTCATCAAAAACCTATGGCAGAACACGGCGGCAAAGACATTCTTTCGAGCGATGTCGAAATCAAAGGCTCGATCAAGTTTCAAAAAGAACTTCACATCGACGGGAAAGTGGAAGGCGAAATCAATTCCGAGGGAGTCTTAACCATCGGTGAGAACGCCAACATCCGGGGTGAGATCAAAGCCAAAGCGGTCACGGTCTATGGGAAAGTGCAGGGCAATATCACCGTGTCCGAGCGCTGTGAGTTAAAGTCCAAGTGTACGCTGCAGGGCGATTTGAAGGCCGCGCGGCTCACCATCGAAGACGGGGCGACTTTTATCGGCAAATCGGAAGTCACGACCGGAGCGCTTCCGGCAAAATCAACGCGACCTGAAGTGGTGCGGCAGGAGGAGCCGGTCAAAGCGGCTTTTGGAGGACGCGGATAAACAAAAGCTTCGCTTAGCATCCAGTGGCCAATTCCTCGCCTGTCAAACTCAGTGTGGAATGCCCGCACTGTGGTTTTCGGCAGATGGAATATGCAGCGGCCAAAAGCTCGATCTGCCGTCAATGCGGCCGTTATTTCCCCTCTTTTGCGCCCAAGAGCGGCCTGAAGTTGCGAGCCAAAGAAGAGCCGCCTGTGCCGCAAAGTCCATCAATTCTCCAAAAATTTGAAGATCTTTGGAAACGGCAACGCACCTCGGTGATCGAGTGTTTTGAGTGCAAGCGAAAACAACAAGTCTGCGGCACGGCGACGTCTACCATTTGCCCGGCCTGCAGCGCTCACATCGATCTCCGTGATTACAAAATCAGCAGCGGCTTCAGCCGGACGATACGGACTTGCGGCAATGTACATCTCACGGCCAAGGGCGATTTGAGCAGCAGCAGCGTAATCTGCAGAGCGGCTTTGATCGAAGGCAAATTGCGAGGCGACCTCCACTGCCTGGGCACGGCGACAATTAATTATGCAGGGAAAATTCCCGGTCGCATCTCAGCCGCGCATATCATCGTCGAACGCAAGGCAGATGTGCACTGTTTTCGGCGAGTCCGGGCTGGCAGCATCGAAATCAAGGGGAAGATGTCCGGCGAGATTGTGGCCCAGACAATGGTCACGATTTGCAAGAAAGGTTCACTGGAAGGCACTGTCGCCGCCAAAGCATTCAGCGTTGAAAAGGGCGGCATTTTTTCCGGCCACCTCATCATTGGCCACGCCGATCTCACCCAAGGTGAATTATTGCCCGAACAAAAACCAGCCGGCGCCAGCAAAGCGGAGCACGACGTGACTGTCGCCGCTTCACAGCTGCTGCCGGCGACTTAATTTTGGGTCTCAATGCGAAGACTGCATCCGCGCAGTCCCTATCAAAAACTGGGTGGATACGTGCATCTGCCCCGTCTGATCGACAAGGCCAGACTGCATCACAAAGGATTGCTCGACGGCTACAACTATAAAACCGTTGGCTTCGATAAGCATTTGCTGGCGTTTCTAAAGCTCGACGGCGATGCCTTTGAGGAGGTCGCCAATAAACTAGAGAGCGATGCCGCGATTCTAAAATGGGTGCAGGAAAACGGCGCGAACCATTCCCCCGAAGCAATCGAACAGTGGAATCAAGCAATGATTTCCCGGTATCCGGACACGGCCGCGAAAAAGGCGCGTTTCCTCCATTTTCTCAAGAAGGCAGGAGGGGAGGGACGCAAAGACATTCGGACTTATTTCGACCTGATCGAATTTGATGAAGGCCCGGTAAAATAACTAGCCTTCACGCAGCTATGGCGGGCAAGGCGAAGCACGAACGTGCGATTACGTTTTGATCTTGGCAAAAATCTCGTCCGCTTTCTGGAGCGTTTCCTTGCTTCCGATATCGAGCCATTTGCCTTTAAGCTCAAACGTCTTCACTGGTTTGCGCGTGTAAAGCCATTGCACGAAGCGGCCCGGTTGATCCGGGTTGTTACCGGCCGCGAGATAGGTCGTCAAAAGCGACAGCACTTCGGCTGAGTAATAGTAAAGAGCGATCGCCGCCAGTGTGCTCCTCGGTTTCTCAGGCTTTTCTTCAAAGCGGATGATTGTTCCCTCTGCGTCGATATCGATGTTGCCATATTTTTTGATCGCCTCCGTATCGCCGACGTCATAAACCGCGACCGTCACCTCTGTCTTTTTGGCGTACTCGACGAAATCGCGTAGCGATTCGGTAAACAAGTTGTCCCCGGCAACAATCAGCAAATTGTCACCGGTTAGATTTTCTCTGGTAACAGCAAAATTGATATCCCCGATCGCGCCCAGTTTATCTTCGTCACTCGTCGAGCCGTCGTTGATGATTTTGAATTTGCATTTGGGATGGCGCTCTTGATAACGCTCAGCCCAGGCTTGGAAGTCGGACGCGAACTTGTCATTCGTCACGATGTAAATCGTTTCCATATCCGGAACGGCGATGAGATTGTCTACAGTCCATTCAATAATCGGTTTGCCCCCGACTTCGAGTAGCGGCTTTGCCCTGTTGAGAGTGAGAGGATAAAGGCGTGTTGCGTAGCCTGCTGCGAGAATAATGGCGTTCATAAAAATAAAAGTGCGCCCAGCGAGGCACCGGCGGTCGGCTTCCTACTTACTTTGATTTGGCGCTACCGCTCAGAATTGCCCATTGCAGCTGTTGCTGGATGGCCGCGATGCGGTGCGAATCGGTGATCTTGGCGTGGGTGGACCGATCCATGATATAGAAAGTATCGATGGCTGCACCGTCCTGCGTATTGATCCGTGAAAGTGCGATCAACACGTTCTCGTGATCCAGACAGCTTAAGATGTCATATAGCAAGCCAAGCCGGTCGGGCGCCTGGATTTCAATCAGCGTGTAAGTGGGGTGCGTTTTATTGTCGATGGCGATGCGTGTCGGAAATTCGATCGCTGGTGCGAAACGGCGACGGCTTTGGCGCATGGCGCGCTCGATCAGTGGAAGGAAATCGAATTTTTCGTCCTCGAGCGCGCGGCGCAAAGTTTGTTCGACCGTTTCAAAATGACCGGGGTCGGTGACAGCGCATCCCTTAGTATCGCACACACGAAAAACGCTAAGCACAATGTAGTCTGCCCGGGAAAAAATATCTGCGCTTAGAATGTTGATCGGCACGACAGAAAACGAGCCGGCAATTTTGGCCAGCAACTGTTGGCGTTCCCAGGTCCAAAAACTGACGACACTGTGACCCTCGTCGGGGAGAGATTTCCATCGCATAGCTGGTGCCAGCGGATACTCTCCAGGGCTGGACACGTTCTGCAGAAAGCTGCGCAACAGCCTTAGATGTTCGATGATTTCGGGCACCTCGCTGGCGCGAAAATAATTGTCTGGCATTAACTCAAAATGCGCATCGATTTCATCAGCGTAATCTGGTGAGAGATTTGCTGCCACTGAGGCTCGCAGGCTCTCGCGCTCGATCGTGGTTTGTTCGTAATAAGATTGGCGGTCGGCCAGGTAACGGGAGGTTCTGTCGAACAATTGCCAAACAAGCGACTCTTTCCAATCGGACCATGCCTCTGCGCTCGTGCCTTGGCCGTCGGCCAAAGTAAGCAGCATCAGTGCGTCGAGGTTCTTCTGATTTCTTACGATGTCGGCGAATTCCACCACGGTGGCGGGATCATCAAGATTTCGCTGTTGCGCCATTCGGGAGAGGGTGAGGTGGTGATCGACCAGCAAGATCAGTGATTTGCGCTGCTGAGATGACAACTGCAGGCGAGTGGCAACGCGCTGAGCGAACAGCGCGCTCGCTTCCGAATGCGGCCGTGCGCCGACGGCCTTCCCGGTGTCGTGCAAAAGCAGAGCCAGATACAAGACAAAGGGGTCTTCGATTCGTTTAAAGATTTCGCGATAGGCGGTGAGCTTCGGATCATCGATCTGGGTCAGCGCATCGAGTTTGTCGATGCAGACCAGCGTATGTTCGTCGGCGGTATAACGATGGAGAAACTCATGCTGCACTAGACAGGTGAGCTGGCCAAACTCCGGTATATATCGGCCCAGGAAATCGACGCGGTGCATCATTCGCAGAATGCGCCCCACTTCTCCTTTCCCCGACAGGATCATTTTAAAAATCTCGCGGGGCCCGCGTGCATATTGATACGTGCGCGTGACATAATGGAGGCTCCGGCTGAGCAGATCTGCCAGTTCCGGACTCAATTCCAGACCGTGTTCCTGCGCCAGTTGGAACGCACGAATCATTTGCTCGGGATCCCTGCGAAAAAGGTCGCGTCGAATCGGATACAGTTGTTTCTGGCGAATGAAAAATGAATCGCCGATCGCGGTCTTATCCGATCGGATCAACGGAAGAAAACTGAAAAGCGAACGTGTCTTGTTTGTGGCATATCCGCTGACAAATTGCGCCGTGATTCGTTCGCTGACGCGAAAGATGTTTCGAGTGTGCTCGTAATAATCGCGCATGAGCGCTTCGCTGCGGAGCTGGCCATTGCCAGGAGAATAATGGAGCCGCTTCGCGATTTCCTCCTGGAGGTTGGTGTGCAGAATGTCAGTGGCGCGCCCCGTTGCATAGTGCAAATCCGTGCGCAAGCGCAGGAGAAAATCGTAAGCTCTCTCGATCCGTCGCTGGTCGGTCTCGCTCAACCAATCTTTACCCACAAGCTGATTGGTGCTCAACGCGCCCTCTTTGAAATACGTCATCCAGAGAAGATTTTGATAATCGCGAAGCCCGCCACAGCCGCTCTTTACGTGTGGTTCCTGCAAATAGACGCTTTCGCCGAATTTCTTGTGGCGCGCGACCTGATCTTGCATGCGCATTTCCACGTATTCTCGCTCATGTCCTTCCACGCACTTGGAACGGAAGTGCTCGCGGAACTGCTCCGCCAGTTCTGCGTCGCCGGCTAGAAATCGCGACTCAAGCATGGCGGTTTTCGTGAGCATATCGCGATTGGCCTGCGCAATCGCTTCTTTGATCGAGCGAGTGGAATGTCCAACTTTGAAACCGCTATCCCAAAGCAGATAAAGCACCTGCTGCACCATCTCCTCGAGATGTGGTGAAATTTTTCTCGTGCCCTCGCCGTGCAAAAGCATGACGTCTATGTCGCTAAATGGATTGAGCTCGCCGCGCCCATATCCGCCCAGAGCAACGAGAGCGAGCGGGGTACGGGAGGCTCCCCGGCGAGTAGCAGTGGCCGCCGCCCCAAAGACGTATTGCAGCAAAACATCGATAAGCTCCGCCCGTCGCGCGCAAATCTCGCGGCCGCCTCCTCCCGCCTGGTGTTTCAAGCGTAACCGATGTTCTTCGACTTTGAGAAATTTTTTGTAAAGCGGCAGGACCTCGGTGGGACGCGTTCCTCCTGTAGCAGCGAGCCGATTCGCTGCGTGCGCCAGAACTTGCTCAAGATGCCGGGACATCAAATTTTAGATTTTCGATTGGCGGTTTTCGATTTGGCTACCCCAATCGGAATCTAAAACTTAACGCTGAAAGTCAAAAAAGCCCACCCGCAGCGGCAGCGCAAACTATCTATCAAATCTCGATAGCGTAGCGCTTCATTTTGTTGTAGAGCGTAGGGCGCTGGATACCGAGAAGTTCCGCCGCCTTCTTTTTGTTACCGTGGCACTCGGCCAGTGCTTGAAGGATTGTGTTCCGCTCGACGTCGTCGAGACTCTGCACACCGGTTCGCGCCGGAGCGCCACGTCCCGTCTGTTGCAGCGCTGTGGGCAACAGGATTTCGGCGGGCAATTCTTTTACCCCGATGAGGCCCTGCCGCGCCAGCACGACCGCATATTCGATCGCGTTTTGTAGTTCTCGGACATTTCCCGGCCACGCGTAATCCAGCAGTTTCTGGAAGGCCTCTGGCGCGATGTCCGGTTCAGGCTTGCCGAGTTGCTGAGAAAACTGCCTGAGAAACAAAGCGATGAGAGGAGGAATGTCTTCCTTACGCTCACGGAGTGGAGGCATCTCGATTTGAAATGTGTTGAGCCGGTAGTACAAATCTGACCTCAGTCGGTTCTCCGAGAGCGCCTGCGCGATTGGCCGATTCGTGGAAGCAATCACACGAAAGTCTGCTTTCAGAATCTCTGTACTGCCAAGATGCCGATACTCATGCTCCTGCAACACACGCAAAAGACGCGTCTGTAGATCCGCTGGCATATCCGATATTTCGTCGAGGAAAAGCGTGCCGCCGTCCGCCGCCGCGATCATTCCGGCAAAATCGTTCACCGCTCCGGTGAACGCTCCCTTCACATAACCAAAAAGTTCGCCTTCGATCATTGTTTGCGGAAATGCGGCGCAATTCAGTTTTACCATTGGCTTTTTCGCGCGCCGGCTGCGAGCATGAATCATGTTCGCGATCACCTCCTTGCCGACGCCGCTTTCGCCGACAACGAGCACGTTCGCATCCGATGGCGCCATGGCATCGATCAATTCCTCGATCTCCCGCATCGGTTTGCTTTTAAAAATGGGCGTGGGCTGTGCCCGGGCGATTTCCAAGCGCTTTTCGAGTTGCTCTGTTTTCTCGCGAAGTTGTGCTGCTTCGCGCAGAAGGAACTGCTTTTCTAACGCTTTCTCGATCAAACTAAGCAATTCTTCGGGCGCGTATGGTTTGCTGATGAAATGATAGGCGCCGCGCTTCATCGACTCGATCGCGTTGTGCAATGAATCGTGTGCGGTCAAAATAATGACCGGCAGATCCGGGAGCTCAGTCTTGATCCGGTCGAGCGTTTCCAATCCGTCCCCGTCGGGTAACTGCAGGTCGAGCAAAACGAGCGCGTGCGATTTGGTTTTCAGCAATTTCAATCCCTGCGAAGCGTTGGGCGCAGTATCGACCTGGTACCCATGTCGCCGCAGAAGGGCCTCGAGCGTCATAAGAATCGGCCGCTCGTCATCAATGATCAGGACGCGATGGTTCTCGGTTTTCATTTCAGGACTTGGCGCTGTTCGTAATACGCATCACCCACCGGCTCCAGTTGCCCAAAAAGGCGAGCGTGATACCGCGTCTCAAGCGCTTTCATTCGACCCGTCTGAGGCCGACAGGATGAGCGTCGTGATAAGCGTCGAGGCGTTTGGATCGTATTGAGCATGTATTTCGCCACCGTTGGCTTCCACGATAACCCGGACACGATTCAGGCCAAGACCATAATGACCGCGGCTGATGTTCCGGAACGGTTCGCGGCCCCAATTTTCGGTTGATCCTTCAAATCGCACTTTGGGTTCATGAAGCGTAAACATGAATCGGTTTTTATCTATCTTCGCCGTGAGAACAAGCGCACTTTCACCGCGCTCATGCTGAAAAGCATTCTCAAAAAGCTCGATGAAGGCCTGCTGCAAAAGTTCAGGATCGACATTCAACACCACGTTGCCCGGCTGAACATCCCAGACGATTTGGTCGCTCTTCTGTGGAAGCTCGCGGCCGATTCTTTTGCGCAGATCCTCGACAAAATCAGCCGCCCGGTACGAAATGAGATTGGCTTTTACATTGCTCAATTCCCTCGACAGCTTTTGCAAAGTCGAGCTCAGTCCCGAAATCATTTCGCGCAGGTGTATGATCTCGCCCTTGAGCACCGCATTCTCCGCCAACTCACCGATGTAGGTCGACTGCAGCTCAATGGCATTTAAATTGTTACGCAGGTCGTGGCTGAGCTGCCGGATAAAACGAACAGCGTCGCTCCACGGGACGCTGATCTCCCGGCCCTTCCGAGACTCTTGTGCCATATCAGAGGGTACTGTGACGTAACACGTAGCGCTTTACAATGCGTCCAAGGAGCGACGGCTTTCCAGCCGTCACGTATTAATGCGCCCGGCTGGGAAGCCGTCGTTCCCTGTTAGCCGAGCGAAAACCTGTCATCGACCGTTTCTTGGCCCGACGTGACACGGACATGTGGATCATTGCTCGCTAGGTGTCGCAGCACATGAAAAACATCTTCGGGGTCTGCATCGATGGAACGTGCAATTTCTTCCGCGGTCTTTCCACTTCCGGCTGCGAGCTTCTCGCGCACTTGCTTTTGGAGTTGTAGCAATTTGGTCGCCGCCTTTTTTCCGGCCTCAACGCCGGGCTGATCATAGGCATTAATATCGACCAGCGATGCATAGAAACCGACGGCGCGCTCATAAAGCGCGATTAGCACGCCGATGTTGAACGGGTCCACTCTGGGAATACTTAGAGTGACCGATTCGCGGCCGCTTTCATACAGGGCACTTCGCGTTCCACGCAAGAATCCGTGAAGATAATCGCCGCTGGTAATTCCGTCTTCGACCTCGATCGCCGGGCTGCGCCGGTCCTCGTCAACTTCGATGAAAGTTACGAAGAAATTCAACACGCCGTCGCGCAATTGCTGGACATAAGCGTGTTGATCTGTGGAGCCCTTATTGCCGTAAACCGCAATTCCCTGATGCACCATGTTTCCACCGAGGTCCTTTTCTTTTCCCAGCGACTCCATCACCAGTTGTTGCAAATACTTGCTGAACAATGCTAGCCGATCTTTGTACGGAAGGATCACCATGTCCTTTTTGCCTCTGCCGTTACCAGCGTAATACCACATTGACGCCAGAAGCATCGCCGCGTTTTGCGTTACGTCCGGTATGCGGGTCCGCTCATCCATCGCCGCTGCGCCCGCGAGAAAATTGTCGATGTCAAAACCTTCCAGCGCCATGGGAATAAGCCCCACCGCGCTCATCACCGACGTGCGCCCACCAATCCAATCGTACATTGGAAACCGAGCGAGCCATTTGTTCTTCTCGGCATATTTATCTAGGTCGCTGCCAATTTCAGTCACCGCGACCGCGTGGTTCCCAAATTGAAGTCCCTTCGTTGCGAATTTTGCTTCAGCTTCGAGCATTCCATTGCGTGTTTCCCTTGTCCCGCCGGATTTGGAAACGACGATTACGAGCGTCTGCGAAAGGTTATTGTTCGCCGCGGCGATTCCGTCCCGCCGTACGGCGGACGGATCGATCTTGTCGAAGACGCGATCGAAACCGTCTGGGTCAGTGTTATCAAAAAAGTAGATGTCCATCAGATCGCGCGATGATCCGAGAGCGTCGGCCACGAATTGCGGTCCGAGCGCCGAGCCGCCGATGCCTATGACTAAAATATGTTCAAAGCGTTTTCCGTTTCCGGCCGTGATTTTTCCGGAGTGAACGTCCGCCGCAAATCTTTTGACGCGCTTGATGGTTTCTTCAATCTCCGTGCGGATCTCCGCGGTGGGTGCAAGCGCCGGGTTCCGGAGCCAGTAATGGCCGACCATCCGCTTCTCATCCGGATTGGCGATTGCCCCCGACTCCAGCTCGCGCATCGCCGCGAATGCTTTCTCAGTAAGCGGCTGCATTTTCTCGAAGAAATCATCCGGGAATCTCATCCGGCTGATGTCGATGGAAAAAGCGAGATCGCCGTAGTACAAGAAATATTGCTGGAAACGCTGCCAGAGGGAGGAGGAAGCCATTGTGCCAATGATGCGAAGACCGCCCAATATTAAACGATAAATGGACGCTCTTTTGCAATATCGGTTCTAGAATCTGTAAATCTAAACAAAACGTGAAGCCCGTTGCACAGCCCCTTTGGTTTGCGTCTCGGGTGGCGCTTCGCTTGGCGTCGGCCGATCCATTCTCTTGGAAATACGCAGTGTAGATCAACTATTCTTCCCGAGATTTGCACATTCTCTCATTGCAGGCTTTAATCGCGGCCATAACTTCGCCGTATGATTATTCGCAGTCACGCGAACACAGGCATGCTGCATTTGTTTTCTGCACTCGTCGCCTGCGGCCTTGTGGCGGCCATTTTGTTCGTTGGCCGAACGATCGCCATTCATGTCGAGCAAAGTACGCTTCCTTCAACAGCTCCCGAGCTATTTTCGCTAAAGAATCAGGGCCTTGCCTTCCAACGTGCCGCGGCTCGTGCACAGGACGTGTTACCGCTTTATGGTAGCTCAGAATTGGTCATTCCTCCAGTTCCAGAAAAGGCGAGTAGGTTCTTTCGCACTGCACCAACGGGTTTCCAAGTTTCGCCCGTGGGCAAGCTAGGTGCGACCTCATTGACGATTTTGCAAAAATTCGGCGCCCTCAGTTCGGATCTACGCGGCAAAAACGTCGTCATCTCACTTTCGCCTGAATGGTTTTTGGTTCAAGTCACTAGGTGGGACTGGTATAAAGGGAACTTTTCGCTGCTCGCAGCCAGCGAAATGACGTTTGGTAGCGCTCTGGATTTCCAGCTGAAGCGAGACATCGCTTTACGCATGCTGCAGTGTCCAAGCACGCTGGAAAAAAGCCCGTTACTCGAATTCGCGTTGAGGCGGCTCGCTTCCGGGTCATGGCTCGACCGAGTCTTTTTCTGCGCACTTTGGCCGATCGGGAAAACGCAGATTGCCTTACTGGAGTTGCAGGATCATTTTGCCGCGCTGAGTTACATTCTGCATGATACCAAACCAACTCCGCGGCGCCACCTAGAAATGATTAACTGGTCGGAACTCGTTGCACAAACGGAACGCAAAACCGCCGATCAGAACAAAAACGAACAAAAAGCATTGGACCTCGACGAGCAAATAGCCCCTGGTCGTCGGGACGCGGGGTTTCTCAAGCGCATGGACGCGGCACCCGGATGGATAGATTTGGAATTGCTATTGCGTGTGCTGGCGAGGATTCAGGCCCGGCCGCTCCTCCTAAGCATGCCGATCGCCGGGCAGTCTTACGATCAGAGAGGCGTTTCGCGGAAGGCCCGCGAAAGCTATTACAAAAGGATGCGTGCGGTAGCGCAGCGATACCAATCTCCGCTGGTTGAATTTGAAGACCATGACAATGACTCGGCTTTTCTTGACAGCCAGGAAGACCACCTCACTGGAAAAGGCTGGATGTTTTACGATCGTGTTCTAGATGATTTCTTTCACGGGCGTATCCCACCAATCTGACAGAGTATATTTAGTCAAACGGCGTCGTTTATGATACTGCGCTACCTTATTAAATGATGACTGCCAACTTCTCTGACAAAGTATTACAACTTCTGGCTTCCGTTGCGGAGACCGACGAGGTCTTCACCAACCTTGATCTACCTCTTTACGATCGTCAGGTGCTCGACTCAATGAGAACGGTTGAACTGATGGTAACGATCGAGAAGGAACTCGGCATCAAGGTTTCCCCAGCAGAATTCGAGCGTGAAAGCTGGAGAACGCCGCGTGACATCATCGCTGACCTCCAGCGCCGGCTGCACGCGTGACCTGGATCGAGAACCATCCGATGTTGCGGCGATTGCTGCTGATTCTGTATTACTTCGCCGTTATCGCGGGCTTGATACTCATGTATGGCCGTGGTGACTTCTCCACACCGCCCTTTGTTTATCAAGGTTTCTGAATGAATCTGCTCGAACGAATCGATCATTGGGGCACAGTGTCCCCGGACGCGATTGCACATGTTAGCGACGACAGAAGTTTGACCTACGGCGAGCTGTGCAGGCGCTCGGATGCTCTTGCTCTTTATTTAGCAGAGCGTTTCGGCGATGATCGCGGGCCGATCGCAGCGCTCGGGCATCGCGAACCAGAAATGCTGATCGCGTTCCTTGGCGCGGTGAAATCGGGCCGACCTTACGTGCCGATCGACACGGCATTTCCACGGCAGCGCATCGACAAGATCGTGGCAATTTCGCGTGCAGCCTTGATCCTCACGCCGCAAGAGACCGCACAATTCTCCGCCACGGAGGCGCGCGCTCCCGCCAACTGCCTGCAGCGAGACGACCCGTTTTATATCCTTTTCACGAGCGGCAGCACGGGTGAGCCGAAGGGCGTCGTCATTAGCCTCGCTTGTTTGGAACATTTCATCGCTTGGATGCTAGCAGAGCAAAAATTCCTCGAGCAGGGCGAGATATTTTTGAACCAGGCACCATTCTCATTCGATCTCTCGGTGATGGACCTGTATTGTAGCCTTGCTACTGGAGGCACGCTATTCAGCATCAGCCGCGACCTTGTGGCCAAGCCGAAAGCGCTTTATCGCACGCTGGGCAGCTCCAACGTGACCACATGGGTTTCCACGCCGTCCTTTGCACAGATGTGTCTGGTAGAGGAGAAATTTGGAGAGGCAATGCTTCCTCACGTCCGCCGCTTTCTCTTTTGCGGTGAAACGCTCGCGCCGCAGACCGCTGCGCTTCTACTGGAGCGTTTTCCCGGCGCCGAAGTTTGGAACAGTTATGGCCCGACAGAGGCGACCGTCGCCACGACTTCCGTGCGGATAGGTCGTACGATCCTGGAAAAATATTCGCCCTTGCCCGTAGGACGCCCGATGCCTGGGACCGAAGTCTTCGTCATGAATGAAAGGGGTGAAGCTCTGCCGGCAAACAAACGAGGCGAGATCGTCATTGCGGGACCGAATGTCAGTCCCGGCTATCTTGGACGCCCCGATCTCACCGCGGCCGTCTTTTTTCAACATGGCAGTCAGCGCGCTTATCGTACGGGCGATTTGGGACGATTTCATGACAAACTGCTTTTTTTTGAAGGGCGCATCGATGAGCAAATCAAGCTCTATGGCTATCGTATCGAACTCGGTGATATCGAAGCGAATCTCCGGGCACTGTCGCTCGTGAGGGACGCGGTCGTAATTCCAGTAATCAAAAACGGCGCGGCCCAGTCGTTGGCCGCCTTTGTGGTGCTCAGTAAGCGGGGCGAGGAATCGGATTTCGAATTGTCGCATACGCTCCGAAAACAACTCGGCGAGCGATTGCCCAACTACATGTTGCCACGCAAATTTGTTTTTCTGGATGCGTTTCCGATGACGGCGAATGGGAAAGCCGACCGAGCGAGGCTGGCCCAGTCGTTGTGATTCCTTACGCCGATTTCACCTATTTTGGACTGCTGCTTTACGCGGTCGTTCCCACGCTGATCCTCGGCGTTTTTGGCCGCGCCGGCTGGCGCTGGGCGCTCTTCGTGACCGCCGTGGTGCTGATCATACAGTATCAGGGGCTGTTAAACATCCGTTCCGATTTTCCGGTCCGCGAAATCTGGATCATTATCGGGTTTGCCGCCTGGCAATGGGCAACGGTGCGTGCGTTTGCGAGCGCTGGTGCGCGAGGAGCTTGGCTGTTTTACGCCACGGTTGGGGCAAGCTTGCTTCCACTGGCAGTGACCAAATTTTTGCCGGTCATCTCGCCCGGAAGTCAGTTTGGGTTTCTCGGCATTTCCTACATCACATTTCGCGCGTTGGATATCGTGTTTTGCCTCCGGGACAAGGTCATCTCTGTGCCTGGCACGGTCGACCTCTTCATGTTTCTGTTTTTTTTCCCCACGACTTCTTCCGGACCCATCGATCGCTACCGGCGTTTTGCTAGCGATTGGAGAAAAACGCGAACCCGCGCTGAATTCCTGGTAGATCTCGACGGTGCCGTGCACCGCATTTTTCGTGGATTTTTTTACAAATTCATACTCGCCGCGCTAATCAAGCAATACTGGCTGGACCGCGCAGCAAGCAGTGGGAGCTTCGGCGCACTGCTCAGTTACATGTATGCTTACAGCCTATATTTGTTTTTCGATTTTGCCGGTTACAGCGCTTTTGCCATTGCTCTCAGTTATGTCTTCGGCGTTCATACCCCGGAGAACTTCGATCGGCCGTTTCTGGCCAGAAACATCCGCGATTTTTGGAATCGCTGGCACATTACGCTTTCGTTTTGGTTTCGCGATCATGTTTATATGCGCTTTCTGCTTGCCGCTACGCGCGGACAGTGGTTTGCGAACAAACACACTGCCGCCATCCTGGGGTATTTTCTGGCGTTTGGATTAATGGGCTTGTGGCATGGAATCGAGCCGCACTACATTGTTTACGGGCTCTACCAGGGGATCCTGCTCTCAGCGTTCCACATTTTTTCTACCTGGGATAAAAAGCATCGCTATCGGCCGGATGGGCTGCTTTCGCGTGCGCTGGCTGTTTTTCTAACTTTCAACTTTGTTTGCTTCGGACTGCTCATCTTTTCCGGGCGCATTGGCGCCCCGCCGCTATCGCATCATGCGGGCGAAGTTGAACTGGTCGCCTGCTACGGAATCTCTGGCTGGGCTTGGGACAAATACCAGCCAAACACCAAAGTCAATGTCGATCTTTGGGATGGCGAACATTACTTGATGGCAATCCCTGCCAATCAGTTCCGGCAGGATCTCGCGGATGCAGGTTACGGAAACGGTCAGCATGGCTTTCGGATCGCAACGCCGCCGCTGGTCAAAGACGGCCACTCACACGAAATCCATTTTCGCATTGCTGGGACAAAACAAGAGCTGACCAATTCGCCTCAAGTAATTGCTTGCCCGTAACGTAACTCTCCAAACGGAATTGAAGAGATCGTTTTCGGTGATGGTGCGGTTCTGTCCGAGCGCACTGCCAATTCCTCCGACGAGAACGATGCGCTCCCCAATCGGGTTTCGTATTTCGCTCACATGTGTTCGATGACGTTGTCGCCAAACTCGCTGCATTTGATTTCGGTTGCGCCGTCCATTAGCCGCGCGAAATCGTACGTGACGCGCTTGCTAGCGATCGCGCCACTGAGCCCTTTCAGAATCAAATCAGCGGCTTCCTTCCATCCCATGTAACGAAACATCATTTCACCGGAAAGAATGACCGAGCCGGGGTTCACCTTGTCCTGATTCGCATACTTCGGCGCGGTGCCGTGGGTCGCTTCGAAAACGGCGTGACCAGTGATGTAGTTAATATTTCCTCCGGGCGCGATGCCGATCCCGCCCACCTGCGCAGCGAGCGCATCGCTAAGGTAATCGCCATTCAGATTCAGCGTCGCGATCACGTCAAAATCTTCCGGGCGCAGCAGCACTTGTTGAAGCGCGTTGTCCGCTATTGCATCTTTGATCACGATCCCGGCTCCCGGTTTGCCCATGGGAATCTTGCACCAGGGGCCGCCATCGATCTCTTCGGCGCCGAAGTATTGTTTTGCGATTTCGTAGCCCCAATCGCGAAAGGCGCCTTCGGTAAATTTCATAATGTTGCCCTTGTGCACGAGCGTCACACTCTTGCGCTGGTTCTTGATCGCGTATGAGATCGCGCTATGGATCAAGCGCACGCTGCCGGCGCGGCTGACCGGCTTGATGCCGATTCCTACGCAAACTTCGTCACCTTCCAGCGCGCCGACTTTTTTCCAGAAATCTGCCGCTTTTTTCCTCGTGCCGAAGCGAATTTTATCGAACTGCTCAGGAAATTCCTTTTGCATGAAATCCAGAAACTTTTGCGCCTCGGGCGTGCCGGCGGCGTACTCGATTCCAGCGTAAATGTCTTCTGTGTTTTCCCGAAAGATGACCATGTTTACTTTCTCCGGATGCTTGAGAGGCGAGGGGACGCCTTTGAAGTACTGCACCGGCCGCAGGCACACAAAAAGATCGAGAAGCTGCCGCAGTGCCACGTTAAGCGAGCGAATGCCGCCGCCGACCGGAGTGGTCAGCGGACCTTTGATGCCGACCAGATATTCGCGGAATGCTTCCACGGTATCATCTGGCAACCAGTCATCGAATTTGTCTTTCGCCGATTGACCGGCAAAAACTTGAAACCAGGCGATCTTCTTCTTTCCGCCAAACGCTTTCTCGACCGCGGCATCGAACACGTGTTCGCTCGCCGCCCAGATGTCCGGCCCGGTGCCATCTCCCCGAATGAAAGGAATGATAGGCTGATTCGGGATACGCAATTGTCCTTTGTCGATCGAAATCTTGTCGCCGGATGGCGGTGTGACGTTTGTGTAAGACATAAGCCCTCAACTGTAGCGGCAAGCGTGACGCCCGCAATGTCGGCTGTGCTCAGTCGCAAGGGAAGAGATGATGACGCCGGAGGGGAAGTGAGACGTGAGGCCGCTTCTTTGTGGGTAGTTTTTGCGTTTGGTCGCGCGGCCTCGATTTTCATTTCCCGACTGCGCGCGTCTTGAATGTGCGTGGTTGATCTGAAAATAAGGCGAGAAATCACCACCCTTAGGGCGGCCGCTTGAGCGGAGACTAACAAAGTCTGGCTTTGGTTTCTCATTCGTCGTTCGTTATTCGCCGTTTCTACGGTCTGTTGTGATTTGTGGCGCGGCGAGTAAGTTCGCCGGGTGCAACGATTCCGGGGTTTTACATTGATCGAGATCGTCCTTGCGATCTCGATACTGATGTTGCTGCTTTTGCTGGCGGTGCCGAGTCTGCACGGCGTATTCACAAATAGGCGGCTGAAAAGTTCTTTGGACGGGTTCAACAATCTCGTCCGCGAAGCCCAGCAGCGCACTGTGAGCGAGCGGCGCCCTTATCTCATTGTCTGGCGAAAGGACGATGTCATCCTGCGCCCGGAGACTTTCGCGAAAGGTGAAAGGGTCAAGCCGACAGCGCAATTTCAGCTTGTTCGCGGAGAAGTCTTGAAACTGTCATTGCCAGCAGCGTTGACAAAGAAGTATCCAGCCGAATGGATTTTCTGGCCGTCGGGAATATGCGAGCCGGCAGCGGTCCAGTTCAACGGCCCGGCTGGATCGTGGACGGTAAATTACTCGCCCTTGGCAGTGCAACCGGAACTTACAGATTATGCGGCGCGATAACGGGAGCAAAATTCGAGATTTCTGTCGCGCTTTCGCGCTTTACGAGGTGGTCCTCGGTGTGGCGATTTTCGCCGTCGGCGTGTTGGCGCTCGGGCGAGCGGTGGAAAATTGCCTGAGTGCGAGCACACTCAACGCAGAAGAAGAAGCTGTGCGTGAGATACTAGCCAACCGTATGGCGGAAGTTCAGGCCGCGCCTGGTTTCCCCGATACGGCCAAGGAATTCAAGATCGACAGCGGTTTTGGCGTTGTAACCTTGATCCAGAAAAGCGCGCCGGCTGATTTGGTCGAACCGAATAATACGCGGCTGAACGGGATCAATCTGGTGACCTTGACTGCGCAGTGGGAACGTCGCAGGGCCCCGCAATCGAAACAGATCAACTTTTATGTCTATCGTCCCGGGTAATAGCAGGGTGCAAATTAGAGATTCGAGATTCGAAATCCGAAATTCCCGCGGTTTCACGCTGCTGGAGATCATACTAGCCATGGCGATTCTCGGCATGATGTCGCTGGCGATTTACCGTTTTGTGCAATCGAATCTGATCGCCATGCGCGCTTCATCTCAGGCAAGCGCGGCTGAGGCGCCATACGGCGGGTTGCGCGATTTATTAACCGAGCAATGGCAAGGTCTGCCCCAAGGCCGCGGCGGTCTTAGCGGAGAACCTTTCAAGCTAAACGATCGTCAGCGCGACGAGATTAGATGGAAATGCAGCGCCGGATCGGGATTACTGACGCGGTACGCGGGGGGCGAATTCATGGTGCTGTTGCGGTTGCAGCCCCAAAGCGAGAAGAGCGACCAGCTTGATCTGGGGCTTTTGCGCAAGCCAGCGGACGATACCGGCGCCGGACCCGAGCGCGAAAGCTGGGTACCGTTGATTAAGAATGTGCGCAGTCTGCAAATTGGTTATTTCGAACCTCGACTGAACAGCTGGGTGGACCGCTGGACAGACTCGGCGCGACTGCCTCGCCTGGTGAAATTAACTATCGGACGCACTGATAGCTCTGTGCCGTGGGAAGCGATTATTCCCATAAGCCGAACGCCATTTTGAACGATGAAAGCTTTTAGTCCGAAATTGGAAATTCGAAATCCGAAACTGACCTCTGGCGCAGCGCTGATGCTGGCGCTCTGGGCGCTGTTTATGCTTAGCGCAATGGTGACTTCCTGGGCAGTCGATATTCAGTCGCGCCTCACTCTTTCCAGCAATGCCAACCGCGTTTTGAGCGCAGAAGCGATGGCGTGTTCGGGCGCGGACGTTGCGCTGCATCCGGCCATAAGTCCCAGCTCGCCAAACTTGCACCGGCAAATCGGAAGCGAAGGTTACGACACTCACATTGCAGGCGAGGGCGGTCGCTTGAATCTGAACTGGCTGACCGCAGGGGAAGACCCGGTGCACCTGGATATTTTGCGGAGATATCTCGAGCTCAAAGGTGTCGATCTTAATGACCGCGATGCGATGATCGATGCGCTGCTGGATTGGGTGGAAGCAAATACCGGGCTACATCGGTTGAACGCCCCGCCGGAGACGGACGAGTATCGTCCGCCGCACGCGCCGCTGGGCTCCGTGGACGAACTCAAGGAAGTCGCCGGATGGAAAGAATTCACTTCGCGGCCGGGCTGGGACGATGATTTCACGATCAACAGCACGGGGCCGATCGATCTTGCCTGGGCATCGCGCGATGTGTTGCGAGCGTTACCGGGCATGCGTGATGATTTGGTCGATCGTTTTCTGCAATTACGACAAGGCCCCGACGGCATCGACGGGACGACCGATGATTTTCCTTTCAACAATCTCACTAACGTGCAGACCGCACTCGGCTTTACAGCGGAGCAATTTCAGCAGATCGCCGCCCTGGTGATATTCAAGGACCCGGTCTTCCGGATTACGAGTGTTGGAAAATCGGGCAACGTAAAACGCTCCGTGCAAGTGTTGGTGCGCAAGGTCCTCGGCGACATTCCTCAATTGATTAGCTGGAAGGAGATTTGATTATCGCGACTGCGGCCACATCCGTTTTTATCATTCCGACCGCACACGGCTGGAATCTTCTGCGTTCGACCGAGGGAAACGGCTCGTGGAATGTGCGTAGGCTGGAGTCCCTAGAGGAGGCTGTGCCGCTGCTCACGCCCACGGACGATCTGGTGCTGGGTCTGCCTCTTACCGCCGTGCTCGCGCAACGATTCCATTTGCCGACTAGCGATGCGGCAGAGTTTCCGGAAATGATTCGAATTCAGGTTGAGAAAGCGTTGCCATTTTCGCCTGATGAAGTGACCACCGATTTTGAAGTAATCGAGCAAAACGAAAGTGGAAGCGTTGTTTCGGCTGTTGCAGTCAGAAACGAACAGCTTGCTGAGATCGCGGCGCCGCTGCTGAAACGCGGCTACATTCCGCGCCAAGTAACCGTCTATGCGGCACAACGGGCGAGCACCTACGCACCACAGGGAAACGCTCTGCTGATTTATCCAGAGGGCGAAACCCTTGTTTATGCCGTGACTGAAAACGGAAAACTGAGCCTCGCTCGAACGTTGGAAAATGCGAATGGGGAACAGTTGCAATTGGAATTGCCGCAGTTCCGGTTGAGCGCCGAATTGCAAGGCATCAGCGCATTCTTCCCGAACGTATTGCTGGATGAGAAATGCTACGAACTCCGCGACGCCGTGCAGGGAATCCTGGCTAGCCCGGCTGAAATCGTGGGCATCGAACTCCCGCCCGCTCCGGTCAAATTAAACCTTCTTCCCGAAAGCTGGCGCCGCCGTCGCTTGCAATTGGCTCGGCGACTGGAATGGCGCAAACGGCTCATTTGGGCAGGGAGCACTTATGCAGGGTTGCTCGTTGTCTTGCTGGTCTATCTTGCCTTCATGCGCATGGGAATTGGAAGGATCGAGCGACAGATTGCGCGCGACGCGCCGAAAACGGAGTTTGTCCGCGCTACGGAAGCCAATTGGAAGGCGCTCGCGCCCGCTATCGATTCGCGTTACTACCCGGTCGAAATCTTGCTGCATCTTTTCGAAAGTCTGCCGTCTGCCGATGTGCGTATCACGGCGTATAATCAATCTGCACGGCAGATTTCAGTCGATGGCGAGGCCAGCACGGCGGCGCTCGCTTATCAATTCATTGAGAACATCAAGAAAAAACCGGAGCTGGGCGTATTTCAATTCGACATGGCAGCGCCCCGCATTTTGCCGAACGACCATGCGCAGTTCCGAGTGGAGGGCAGGCCACGATGATAGTGCCCGGGTGGTACGAGCGGATGAATCAGCGCGAACGCGTACTTTCATGGCTTGTCGTGGGCACGCTGTTCCTCCTTGTGAATCTTTTCATTTTGAGCTGGCTCTTTGGCGCTTTGGGTCGCGCTCGGGCGGAGTTGGCCGCACGCAAAGCGGTTTTGGCCGAGCAGACTGTCTATATAAAGGAACGAGACCTTTGGATGAAGCGCGACCAATGGATTCGGCAACACCAGCCAACGCTTAAGAATCCAGGCGAAGCCTCTGTTCTACTCGACCAGTTGAAACAGGTGGCCGGCAAGGATAATATCTTGATTCAAAATCCTGCGATTGGCACGGGCGAAACAACTCCTTACCACCAGACGATTTTTGCCTCGATTGAAACGAAGAGCCCATGGCCGCCTCTCGTGCATTTTCTCTACGATGTGCAGCAGCCTGATGCTTTTGTCGTATTCGAGAATGTCAATCTCGTCATCGACAGCAGTGATCCCACTATGATGCGCGGCAAGTTTAAGACCGCCCGCTGGTTTGCACCGGCGCAGCGACCCAAATAGCTAGTATGAAACATGCTTTCGCAATTGTGTCGGTCCTCGCGCTGCTGGGCGCGGCCTTGAGTCGCGCCGACGATGTGCTTCCACCGCGCTTCAATTTCGATCGCTACTCAGCAATGCTGGAGAAGTCGCCATTTGCAATTGCCACGGCGGTCGCTTTACCTGCGGCAAAGCCCGATTTCGCCAAGGACCTTTATGTGGCGAATGCGGCGCATTCACCCGACGGTGACCTGGTGACGATCGCGTCGAGTTCGGATCATAATTTCAAAAAATATCTCACTACAAAAGAGCCGGTAGATGGCTACAGCATCGCCGGTATCGAATGGTCGGATCGTGTGGGGGAGACAAAGGTAACCATTGGCAAGCATGGACAATTTGCGACCATTACTTTCAACCAGGCGCTGATGTCGCAACCGCCACCGGCCGTCGCAAGCTCTGTGCCGAATGTAATGCCAGATGAGCCCGACGTTACTGCTCCGCCGCCGACCGTTGCCGCGCCGGCCATGCCCGTGCGTTCTCCATTTGTGCCTCCAGTTCTAAACCAGCAGGCGCCTAGCCCTCACGTGCGCGGCGTAATTCAGCGAAATCCAAGGTTGCCATCGAGGCGTCCTAAATCAGTTCTCGGGATGCCGCGTGCGCAACAATAAGGTGCTGGCGCGTCGTTCTTACTCCATTTCAGGGCACTCCGTGATCGGATCGGTCAACCGCCGCCCCAATCGTCATCCGCTGTGTCAGCCTTCCGATCCGGCCCTGCGGAATATAGATCGTAGCCGCTCGGATCTTTGAGACCAGGATTGCGATAAATATAATCGCTGCCCCAGGGATCTTTTGGGGGCTCCTTGAACAACTGATACCAGCGGGTAGGTCGCGGATCATTCTGCGGTTGGGTCACCAGTGCCTGCAAACCCTGTTCCGTCGTCGGATAGAACCCGTTCATGCTTTCGTAGAGTTGCAGCTGCGTTTTGATCGCCTGAACGTCGGCTTGAACGCGCATGCTTTTCGCGACCCCGGTGGTATTGCCAAGTTTTGAAATCGCGACACCCAAAATGATCACGATGATGCTAACCACGAGCATGATCTCCAGCAGCGTAAAACCGTGTTGTTTCGTTTTCTTTCTCATCACAAATAAGCAGCAACCTCTTCTGGTTAGCGGTTACGCTACTTTAAACTTGGGGAATTGCTAGTGACCGGTCTGCAGAAGATAATCCGACTTGTCCCACAAATACTTTAATTGGATCTGCGTAGCGCGGATTGCGGAAGTGCCGCTGGCAGGCCCGTTCACAACAAGCAGATCATTCGTTCCTACTTTCAGGCTAGTGACCGGCACAATTTTCTGCGCACGCAGCCAGCCGGTGTATTGGAAATGCATTTGCCTGACGAGCCGTTCGGCTTCGCCACGGTAGCCCGGGTCAGCCAGATCCGGCAGGGCAAGCGAAGCCGGCCCGATGTCCTGGCCATTGAGATAAATCTCAGGCGCAGCATCAATGCGCGGGCTCACGATTTCGAACGTGAGCAGGGCAGCAAGCGGTTGGGCTTCAATCGAAAACTGAAATGCGGCACCCTGCTGAATCTGCGATCCGATTCGGATTGTTTCTGCCGCAAGTGTTGCAGTGACAGTCCCGAATTGCTCTACGTCTTCAGCCGGCGCACGCAGTTGGGGCATCGATGAGAACGGTTCGGGAATCATTTCACGGTGCTCAGCGTTCACAGGATGAACCACCGCGCTGCTCGTCATCCAGTCGAGATACGCCGCCCGCACTGTTTTGCCATCTCCGGGCACTTCGATATCGATCGATGAGGCGGCGGTCATGGGGATGATCACCGAATCCGAGCTGGGCAAATCAACTCCCGAACCCAGCAGGCCCGACCGCAGCACGTGGGTGCCGGATTCGTCCCAGGCAATCAGTTCCGGCCGTTGATCGGGCTTATCGTCGAAGAACAAGCGAAAAAGAAGTACTTGATGGGCCGGGCTCGGCCTGGTCACGCGAATACGAAAGACGCTTTTCGACAACGTGTTGACTGCTGCTTGCGCCGGTAACAAGGTCACTGCCTCCACCCATGGCGGCGCGCTTTGTGTTCTCGAATTCTCAGGTACGTTTTGGCGGAGATCAATCCAGGCGCTTTCCGGAACTGGCTGCGCCGACGTATCGAGAGGCGACAGTAAGGCATCGCTCAGGGCCTCCTGCGCAGAAGCGCGACAGATCGCGCTAAAAAGTAACGCGAAGGCGACCCAGCGAAACATCGGTAGGCGGCGAGGCTATTGAAGCGCCATCTGCATTGCAAGCAATTTTTAGTGTGGACGAAATTGCAAGCTATGTGTCATCTCGAAGACCGCCGAGAGAATGCTGAAAACGACGAGACCAACCAACACTGCAATTACCACGATAATTACCGGCGGAATCAGTTGCGAGATCACTGCGACGCTTCGATCCAGTTCACGTTCATATACGTCAGCGATTGCCTGCATCGTTTCGGCGAAATGCCCAGTTTGTTCTCCGACCGACGTCATGTCCGTCAACAAATCCGGAAACAATTTTTGCGCCTGCAAAGCGGCGGAGAGCGTCGCACCGTCGATGACTGCCCTGCGTACTTCGCGCAATTTTAGTTCGAGAAATTTGTTCCCGGCAATTTCAGTCACTAGATCAAGCGAGCGGAGCAGGGGAATTCCATTTTCCATCAATGTTCCCAATGTACGCGAGAACTGCGCATAATGCCGATGCCGGATTACCCGCCCATAGCCAGGAATCAGCAATCGGAAACGATCCCACGCAACCCGCCCTTCGTTTGTGCGGACAAACGCGCGAAAACCAATGACGGCGCCCACCGCCAGAAGCACGCCGATCCACCAGTAACCCGTGATGGCGTGGTGAACGTGCAGCAGAATCCGGGTAGGCAATGGAAGCGCGCCGCCAGTTTGCGCCATGAACCCGGTCAACTGCGGCACCATGAACGTGATGAAAATTGTAACTAGGATGGCACCCGCCAGCGTGAGAAACGCCGGGTAGATCATCGCTTGCTGCACGCGATCTCGCAAGTCTTTCGCCTGTGTCAGATGTTTAACAAGCCGAAGCAGAATTTGTGGCAGCGCGCCGCTTGCCTCACCAGCAGCTACCAGATTTACATAGAGCGGCGGGAAGATTCGCGGTAGCTCGCTGAGTGCCTGCGAAAAACTCCGTCCATCGATCAGCGCCTGGTGCAGCGTGTGCGTCATCTGCTGGACCCGCGGCTGCTTCAAACGTTTTTCCAGGATCGACAATCCTTCGTCCAGCGTCATCCCTGCCTGCAGCAAATGGGCGAGTTGCTCTGTAAAAACCAGCAACTGCCCGTGCGGAATTTTCAGCTTTTGTGTGGGCGCTGCCGCTACTGCGCCTTCTCGTCTAACTGCTGTAGGCGCTGCACCTACCATCTCGATCCGGATCGGTATGCACTGCTGTGCTTCAATCTGGTGAATGGCAACCCCGCGATCCTGGCAGTCCAAAACTCCCTCGACGAGACCGCCCTGCGCGTTACGCGCGCGATAAGCAAACTGTGGCATCCCGTTTGGACATTAGTGCAAAATGGAAAATGCAAAACGCGAAATTCTTACAGAGAACCTAGTCTTCCGCTGGAGTTTACATCAAATAATCTCGAACAGACTTTTCGATAAGCTGTTCGGCCGAAGTTACCGTTCGGAAAACCTGCTGGATCACGGGCGACTTTGTAGAGCCACGCGGAATCCTCGCTTTTTCTTGCGCGATTTAAGCGAATCACAAATCAGCTCGTTCTCGCTTTTTGTCATATGTAGTGGAGCCTGGGCGGGTCTGCCACAACAGATAGGAAAAATTACCGCGAAAATTTACTTGCCATGTCGAAATCGTTCATGTACACGCGACCAACATGAAATGTGCAGCAGTGTTTGTTTTCATTTCCGTGATGCTCGCATCATCGGATGTGTTCGGCGTTTTGCGTCCCCTCTTCCCAACCAAGGCGCCGCCGCCATTCCGTGGCGATATCTTCGCAGTAGAAGATGAAATGATTCAACACTCCTCCAGAACCCCGCCCGCGAAAGCGCCGAGGTAACCGCGATGTATTGCGGTGTGAACACAGGTCGTGTTGCCTGTGGCGCAAAGCCTGCCTCCATCTCAAGAGCGCTCGCAGTCGCCAAATTTGGCGGAATGCGACTTCGGGGTACGTTGCGTTGTCGTTCTCGTTCGCAGCTCGCTGTAAGACGCTGGAGGCGGGGGCGGGCATCGGCGATGGACGGGAAAGAGTCAAAAGTCGCAATGCTGGTAGCCGTCCAGAGCAAGGCACTCGAAGTGCGTTTCAGGGCAGAAACCCACTACCGTGAAGAGCTGGAACGCCGTCGAAGCGGTTGACGGTTACGGTTGCGCATCCACGCATCAGTTCCACCGCACGTCGTCGCGAACGGAAAGACAGAGTTGCTCGTCGAAAAGCACTGGCCGGAAATTCACTCGCTCGCTTTTGCCTAACTCGAACACGGAACGCTCGATGGCGAAGGGGTGACGTTGATTCTTGACCGTTCAGCCGATGTTGGCTGTTAAACGTGCGGTAGAACGGTCACTACGCCTGCCCCTTGGGACGTACGACTAAGGTCGCATAGGCTTCCGGACTATTGTTCATATCTTCTGAGTTAAAAGAAGGGCATTAAAATGAAAAGATCGCTTATTCCAATGGCCGTTGTTCTCTCGGTTGTCTCGCTTTCCTTAAACGGACCTTCCGCCTATGGCGGTGGCCGTGGAGGTGGCGGAGGCGGAGGCCACGGCGGCGGCTGGGCCGGTGGCGGTCATGGCTGGAGCGGTGGCGGTGGTGGACGCGGCTGGGGCGGCGGCGGAGGCAGCCATTTTGGTTCGATGCCTGCTCGAGGCGGGCAAACGTTCACTCGCAGCGGAATGGGCACATGGAGTGGCCAGCGCTGGGGTGGCCGCAACTGGAACGGCAACAATTGGAGTGGCCAGCGTTGGGGTGGCGGCCATTGGAACAATTGGAACCGCAATGGGAATCATCATAATAATAATAATGTAATCTTCATCGGCGACTTCGGCTTTCCCTTGTGGTGGGGTTGGGGGTATCCATATTACGGAGATGGCTACGGCTACCCATACGGATATGGATACGGGAACGGCTATGGCTATCCGTATGGGGGGTACTACGACAGCTATTACGGCGGCACTGACTACGGGTATGGCTACCCGTCTGGAGGGTACGAGGACAGCTATTACGGCGGCACGGGCTACGAAAATGGCTATCCCACCCATTCAAGAGTGGCGGAGTTGCAACGCCGACTTGCGCGGGCCGGGTATTACTCTGGCGCAATCGATGGAATCATTGGGTCTGCGACGCGGCGAGCAATTAACGCTTACGAGCGCGAACATGGATTTGCAGGCTAATCGAGGCATAACCGAGTGCGACGCGATAGACCCTCCGATTTTTCAATTCTCGGACGAAGGAGTTCATTTTGGCCCTGTCGCCTCCAGAGTGTCGCTAATTGAAGTCGTTGCGTTGCCGATTGCGTTTGGCTCGGCGTACCACCGCGCACCGAATGGGAGCATATCGGAAATTAGATCAACGCCGCGTTTATCCCGGCGCGCGCGAATCTCGTAAAAGTCCTTTCTTCCTGACATCGGCGGACATTACCAAACAAACGCAGAAATCCGTGGATTTGTTGTGATTTCTGTTGTGACTAGGCAACTTTTTTAGCTTATTTCCGGCGTTTTTACCTATGAAAAGAGGCGGGGGGGCAGGAATCGAACCCGCGAATAGATTCCCCCTAGAGAATCTATCCAATTTCATAGGTGAAAAAGACAAGTCAGAACGTCATTGACGCCATGCGGCCCAATTTAGCATGCCTTGAGCGGCGCCGCGCTTTCCACTCGCTCGGAGACGATCAATACGGACCACGTCCGCACAATCTAGTAAACAGGCCGAGATCCCATTGATTTTAAGCGCAGAGGGACAGGCCAGAACTTCCCCGAGCACCGCCCCTCCACAGATCATCGTGTCGCGCGCTTCCACCTGATGGACCAACGCCTGCTGCAACCAATACTCAGTTGTCTCCTGTCGCCATACAGTCCCCGCCGAACGCTGGCTCGACCGGGCGAACAGCATCATCGAAAAGTCTCACGGCGTGGTCGGTAAAATTCCGCTCCGTTGACGGAGGCTAAAGGCCGCGCGGCTCACGTTTAACTTTTTTCTGGACACGCTGGGGAGATTTTTTCCAAGATTGTTCTTACCCATATTCTGTGCTTAGTGTCGACAGAGCTCCAGAAACGTCTATATGAAATTGTGCTGGTGAATCAATTCAGGTCGACCCTGCAAGGTAATCGTATTCTAGGTCTACCGAGTGAGACTCTTGAGCCCAGACCGCCTTTTGGGCGTCATTCTGATCGCGGTTCTAACAATCCTTCTTCTGGTCGTTACTTGGAGCCTTGACCGTGGATTGGATATCACGGATGAATCCGTCACTCTGTTATCATACCTGTATCCTGGTGAATACCCGGCGTTTCCGAACTTCAGCATGTCCTACACCATCGTCGATCGCATCACCGGGTGGATGCACCCGAGCGTCGTTGGCTACAGGTGGATCACATTGGCGCTCATATTACTTACCGCGACAGCATTTTTCTGCGGATTCTGGCAGTGGCTGCGCAGGTTCGTCGCAGCCGAACCGCGTAGGGCAGTCAGTCTAGCGGTCGTGTTCCCGTATCTCCTTATCGGATGGCTGTCGGTATACGGAATCGGTCTGGTTACGCTCAATTACAACACCCTCAACAGCGCCTGCCTTGCTTCCGTCGCCGGTCTGCTTTTCTACATCCTCGCTGACGTGCCAGGGCGGGGCGTCCAGCCGGGCAGGATTGTGGCCGCCCTGTTCATGGTGGGCTTCTTCTCAGCACTGGATTTATTCGTGAAGTTTCCGACGGCGATCATCATGTTCGGTGGCGCCGTGCTCCTGATCGTCTTACACATGAGACGCCTCGGGCGACGCACGATTGCATTCGCGATCGGTATTCAGATCCTTGGCGCGATTGCCGGGCTGGCAGCCTATTTTGCTGATGTGCGGTCCATAACTGCATGGCTTTCTAACTATCCTGGCCAACTCCGGGTCGTGTCACAAGTTTCGCACAGCCCAGGCACTTTGCTGCTTTCCTATATGCGTGTTGCCGAATCACTCGGCCTGTTTCTGCTACGTCACTTTTCGGTTGTTTTCCTGATGAGCTTTATAATCGCGCGCTGTTACGCACGTGGCTGGTACCGCAACACATTGCGGAATCAACACGTGCTGCTCGCCATGCTAACGCTCACGCTTCTCTACACGGCATACCAGATATACGCCTTGGATCTCTTGAACTCCCCATTCTTCAATAACTGGGCATCGTTCTATACGTATGTGCTTATCGTCTGTTTCCAAGTCATTGTTCTTCTTGCTACCTATCGCACCGGGGTGTGGGCGCCGAAACCGAACCAAGGGACAGTGCAACGTCTTGATCTGTTGCTTGGAATCGGGCTTCTAGTGGCGTTTCCTTTTGTCGGAGCAATCGGGACCATGAACAACATCTTTCTAAACACCCTTATTGACATAGGAGGATGGTTTGCGCTCATACTGATTCTTGGCCTCCTAATCGAAGAACGCACGCGGAGCAGATTCGTTCTATCACTTTGCATACTGTTGCCAGCTTGCTTAGGCGCAATGCAGCTAATTCACGGCCGCGTTTGGAAGCCATACCTTCTCGCCGCATCCCTTCCCGCGCAAACCATCACTCTCGAGCAGCCCGCCAGTGTAGCTGGGCTGAAGGTTGACCCGGCAACCGCCAAGTTCATCGCCGACCTTAGATCCATCCTGCGCCGGGGATCCTTCCGTGAGCATGATTACATACTCGCTTTTTACAACGCCCCGGGATTGGTTTTGTTGATGGACGGAGTTTCGCTCGGCACGCCGTATTACATGAAGGGAGAAAATCCCATTAACTGCCGCGCCCTCGAGAGCGCCGAGATAAAGAAACGACCCGTATTTATCTTAGCCACGCGAAAGATCGACCCTGAGACCGTGGCATGTCTGCAAAAAGTGGGACTGCGCTTTCCCGTCGAGTTTGTCGAACTTGGGCGAATATATAATCCCTACAGCGCGAGTTCGTATGGATGGCGAAGGAATGAGCCATGGGTCAGCGTGTTCCGCCAGAAGGGCATTGGCCCCTTTTAAAGTCTTCCTGGAACTCGCCAGACACCGCCGTTCAGTGTGTCTCGCTGGTTCCGCGACATGCCTCGCGCGTACGAGAGAGAGAGAGATTGACGTGACGATTATGATAGTGATCGCCCCATTACCAACCGCTCCCGACTGTTCGGTCACCGGGCACCCAGTCGCCGCCATTTCTGATATTCGGCTGGACGATCCCCGTCGTCGCCGGTCGATATGATTGCAACTCCAACGCTCGCGCTATCCGCTCTTGATTCGCCAAGGCCTGCTCCTGTTGCGTCGCCTGCAAGCCCGCCGCTGGCGCCGAGTGCCGCCATGCGCCAGTTTTAGGAAACAGATCGAAAACTTTAACGCGGGAGCACCGGTGGCTTCGATGGACTTGACAACTTGCCCAGATTTCGGTAACTACTCGTAGAACGACATCTGAACGGGGTGCTGGAGGTTCCTCCCCGACAGCTTCTTCCTACTCTGTTAAACCGTCAAGGTGCAGGTCAACCCGCCGGGGAAAAGAAAGGCGATCCGTCTATGCATCCGGCCACCCCGCACACGACCGCAATTTCGTCCACAACGGGGAAAAGAAAAATTCCAGGTAGTAAAGCGAACGAGCCGTGCCTGAAATTCGTCGTGACCTACCGCGAGGCTGCAAAGCGCAGGCAAAGGGTTTTTGAGACGGAAGAAGGGGCGATCGAATTCGCCCGGACTAAAAACCCTAATTTTCGATGTGATCCCATTCAAGAGACAGAGGCTCAAGCATCAGCGCGTACTTTGTTGGAATGCACGAACAAGCTCGAGGTGTATGGCAAAACAATAAGAGATGCGACAGACTTTTTTGTTCAACATCTAATTGCCAACGAGAAGTCATGTACCGTCGCAAAGTTGGTTGATGAATTTGTTTCGGCAAAGCAAAAGGAGGCCGCTTCACACTTTGATTTAGACGATCTTCAAGCTCGCTTGAAGATTTTCAGCGAAAGATTCGATGGCGAGTCGATCGGAACCATCACAAGCGCCCAGATCGACGATTGGTTACGCTCGCTCAATGTCTCGATAATTACACGGAACCATTACCGGCGATTGATTATGCTGGCGTTCAACTTTGCCGTGCAACGCGGATACGCTAGTTCTAATCCAGTCTTTGGTCGGTTCGTTTTCAGCCGAGCTGGTTAGCAGCGCAATCGTTGGTTGAACCGCCCCCAGCCACGTGGCCCTATGCCGACTGTCGAAAAGCTGCCATATTACGAATTAGGCAGCCTAATCTCACAATCAGCCGTCACACTTCACTGCGTGGCGGCCTTTTGTTTCGGTCGCGGCTCACCAGTCTTTGAAATCGCCAATGTGTTCGTGCGACTCGATCACGTTGCTGGCATCATCGTAAACCAGAATAAGCACCGTATCCGTATGGGTAATTCCCGTACGAAGGTAACGCCGTTGTTACTTTTGCGGGCACGTTTTCATGCGTTACGGGCGTTGACACGACAACCATCTCTGCTGAGAATCGCGAACTTCCACTAGCCAAAATCTATGAAAACTCCTCGCTCGATTATTCTTTCTTCTGCACTTTTGATCCTCGCTCTAATGCTGGTCTCTTGCGCGAGCGAATACGACACGACCACGACCAGAACTCCACTTCCTCCGCCGGAACCCACTATGGGGGGCTTCTCCCCCTATTGATAGCAGCCGCGCCGTTTTCGGGCGCAAAAATGAACTTACCACTCTTTGGACTCGCCCGCCTGCTCGTGCGTCTCGATCACGTTGCCGGATTTGCGGTACGAGAAGGGGCGGCCAGAGATCGACGCCAAAATCGAAGATCCGCAAAGCGACCTGCACAACGACGGACGAGCAACTCAACGCTTTCGATTCGTGAAGATTCCGTTACCTGAGTAAACAGGTGTTCCTCGTTCCGAACGCCTGGGACGAATCGCTCGGAACCGGGACTGATTCAGTTCGACTTAAACTGAAACAAAGATACGATCTCCACAGCTGGACGGCAATACAGTCATAAGGAGTCGCGACATGACCACGAAAGCATTATTTGTTAGACTGGGAGGCAAAACCGGGCAAAGAAAACGAAGTCGCCAAATTCCTGCGCGATGGGCAGGGCTTGGTGCAACAAGAGCCCGCGACGACCGCCTGGTTCGGCACTCGACTTGGCCCAACGACTTTCGTCATCTTCGACGCATTTCCAGATGACGCCGGACGGGACGCGCACCTGTCGGGAAAAGTTGCCGAGGCGCTGATGGAGAAAGCGCCTGAGCTACTGTCGGAGCCACCGAAGATTGAGAAGGCAGACGTATTGGCAGACAGGTTACTGGTTTAATCGGCCTAACTCCGTCTAATGCCTCGCGTACGCGCGCGCGCGGGAGGGCAAACGATCTTCGTTGCTGACGCACATCGCGACGACGGAAAGCGTTTCGTTGCGCGTGCGGATGAAAAGCTGACCGCGTTTGTGGAGCTCGAATTAGCATGCAGGCGTCTAGGTTTTGCCCCTGGCGTACTGCAAAAATGAACTTGGCCACGGTAACGGCGGCACGGTCCAATAAAGGTTCAAATCTTGATGGAGTTCATTCGGCCGTTCTCTCCAACTTGCCGTAGCGGTACTAGCAATATTCGTCGACGACGAGCTCGGATTTTTTGGGGCTACGAGCTTGGTACCCTGCTTGGGGCCGGGCGTTAGAATTCGCACCGTCATGAAATGTGGATGCGCTTTTGCCCAGGCGAGCGCCTCTTGTTTGGTATCAAAAAAGCGATCGACGACGATGGCGCTGCGCTCAGCGTCATTTCGCCCGCACAAGCGCGCGGCTTTGCGATTGATAACATCGGGTCCGCTATCTACGACCACACATGCCACGTCACCAAAGAAAACTTTGCTGCCATAGGGAATTTTCTTTGGATCGACAGCGCAATGTTTTTCGCCCAGCGGTACGCCGTTCCAAGATGCATGCTCGCCTGAACCTTCGCGATGCCAGTAAACCGTGAAGCGCGCTAGGACAGAATGCTCGCCGGCGAACGCTTGACACGCAAAAAGCAACACGAACCCCACCGCTACAGTTGAGCGCTTCATACTTTCTCGGGTTTTTCCCGGCGGTCGAAATCCGGTCAGATCCAAATGGATTAGGGAGAAAGTGTGAGACAGTTGTCTCTATATAGAATTCGCAACTGCGTCGCCGTTTGGTCCCCTATTGCCGTTTGTCGAGCAAAGAGACACCATTTACCACCTGAAGTATTGGGAAATCATCGCCAGTGTGCTCGTGCGTTTCAATCACATTGCCCGCCTGATCATAAACGCGGATCACAGCATCATGTGAGCGGCTGTAGAATTTCGCGTGCAACCGCTGCAACCATAAATAGTTTTACACGCGCCATTGGGTTCCTTTTATCAAAAACGATGGCTTGTGTGAAACGCCTTTTGAATTTTTAGAGTCCTTTCGCAAACAAGACGCGCACAAGAAACGGCTGACACGAAACAGTCCTAGTGAAACGGTCGCTCCACGCAATCGTGGTCTGGTTATGGATCGGCACGCTGATGACTGCGACTGATGTGGCGAAAGCGGGGCCCTTTCGGGATTTTTTTAGGGCGTTACGTAGCGCAATTGCTCACCCGAATGAGAAGCCGCGACCGTACCGGAGCAGTCATAAACATAATGAGACTCCGCCGAGCGATGTTTCGAATAGTCAGACTTCGGGCAGCCCAGTCCCTGCGCCTTCGGGTCAGCGCAATGTCCGGTGGGCGAAGGCAGCCTCGGGCGCGAACCAGCAAAAAACTGACCTGCCGCATGGAACTCCCGTGCCCGGTAAACCAGGCTTAGTTACCAGTCCGTTCGCGCCAGATAGCGGTTACGTCGACGTCACCGGTTCTCCGCCGGGAACCGCAGTAGAAGATCCTTACACAGGCAAAATTTTCCTTACGCCGTAGGATCTCAGTGGTTAGACTCCGCTGCGCGTGAAGTACTGGAAAATCAACGCTGACAATCTCAGCAAAGCCGGTTGGAGCTGGGGCTGCGTCTTATAAGCGAAAGCGTGCCGACGCAAAATCTGAATACATTCTCGCAGATTATGGTGAGCTTCCTGCTGGCGAGAGAGCAATAATCGGGATCATGAAAAGAGATTCATTCTTCTCCGTAGCTGTCGCGTTATGCCTACGAAGACGAGGATTCACGACGATGATACATGGAACCGGCCCGTGCAGGCTGGCTCCGCTTGAACGAGGGTTAGGGCGAAGATCAATGGGGTGCTTTCTTTCGTGACTGTTTGAGAAGCCGCAGAGTGGCCAACAAATTTGACCCATCTGTGCGATGAAAGTTAACGAAGAGCCAGCGACCGTTCTCCTGTTTGACCTCGGCAATCACGCTGGGCTTCTTGAATCTCGCTCCGGATCGAACCCCGTGAATATCAACGCGGAAGGACCCATTCTTCTCGGTGATACTTCCCAATTCATAGTGATCTTCGGGGGTCCTGGCTATTGAGAAAGGGATCCCAGTCAATGCCGACAATATCTTCAGGAGATTTTGCTTGCGCGGCAGAATCTTCTTTGAGTGCATTTAGGAGCTTCGGGCTAAAGACATCTGGTTTCTGCTTTATGGCAATCTCAAAGGCCGGTCCGTCATTCTCTTTCATCGCAATCGGGACATACCAGCTATAAAATTCCTGAACGAATTTTCGAACCGATTCTTCGACTTTGGGTGCCTGGGCGAAAACTGGAAGAACTGCGATCGCCAAGATGAGAAGGATTGTTTTTCGAAGCATTGCGGGAGCCCTAACGAGAATTCGACCCCAAAAATCTGCAACTAATTACAGATAAAATCTGTATAATCCGGTTGCCTTTAGCGGGGCCGGTGGTGGCTAAAAGCCCTTGCATGTTGAGGGCATCTTGTAGAGGTAGCCGTTTCGCCGGGCAAGCCGAAAGAGTGAACTCACCACTCTTTGAAATCGCCAATGTGCTCGTGCGTTTCAAGCATATTGCCAGCTTCATCGTAAACGCGGATCACGTCATCATTTTTTGCCTTAATTTCGCGCGCTCGAGACGGGCCTCCCCACAATGCGCTACGGCTTCACCGCGTGGATGAAGGCGCTGAGGAACTTGCCGTCGATATGCGGGGCGAGCGCGTCCACGTCGATACCTTTGGACGTGAGAAACTCGCGCGCATCTTCGGTGCGGTAGATGCGCGTCGGCTGAACTTCGATCTGCTCGAAGCCGACGGCGGTGAGCTTGCCGCGATAGTCGTTTTCTTCGAGTGCGCCGGCCACGCAGCCGACCCACAAGAGGACGCTCTTGCGGATCTCTGGCGGGATTTCGCCTCTGGTCACCACGTCCGACACCGCAAAGCGGCCGCCGGGCTTGAGCACGCGAAAGGCTTCCCGCAGCACGCGGTCCTTAGCGGCCGAGAGATTGATCACGCAGTTCGAGATGATGACGTCTACGGTATTGTCTGGAAGCGGGATGTTTTCGATCTGGCCCTTCAAGAACTCCACGTTCTCCACCCCAGCCTTGCGTTTATTTTCGTTGGCGAGGGCCAGCATCCCGTCGGTAAATATCGAGACCGTAGGCCTTGCCTGTGGGTCCGACGCGTCGGGCCGAGAGCAGGACGTCGATCCCGCCGCCCGAGCCGAGGTCGAGGACGGTCTCGCCCGCGTGGAGCTGGGCAAGGGCCGTCGGATTGCCGCAGCCGAGCGACGCCTTCACCGCATCCTCGGGCAGCAGCTCGGTCTCAGAGGTGTCGTACAGGTTGTTCGTGATCGGATCGCAGCAGGCCGTCGACGAGGGCGTCGAGCCACCGCAGGCGTTGCCCCGAGCCTGCTGAACGAGCAGTGCCGCCGCTCCGTATTTTTCCTTCACGACTTGTGTGATGTTTTCGGTGCTTCATTTGGTCTTCTCCAGCTTGATGTCTCGATTGCGGGGCTGCATGCTCTTAGAACCCGTCTCTTGCCTTGGAGCTTGAGGCAGGGAAACATTGAGATATGAAAGCACGACTGGTCAAATTTGGTGAGATCGAGGTCGAGGGAAAGCGCTACACGCATGATGTGGTGATCGACGGTGGCAAAGTGCGGAAGCGAAAGAAAGGACCTTCCAAGGAATTCCGCGAAAAGTTCGGCCACACGCCCCTTTCGGCCGAGGAAGAAATTCCCTGGGGAGGCAAGCGGCTCATTGTCGGAACCGGCGCCCATGGCGCGCTTCCGGTAACGGACGAAGTCCTAGCGGAGGCGAAACGGCGCGGTATCGAGGTCATTGCGGCGCCCACGTTGGAAGTCTGTCAGTTGCTAGAGGAAGTGAAGAAAGGCCAAGCGTACGCCATCCTGCATTGCACGTGCTGAAAAACGCGGTTGGAGCTTGCGTTACGTCTCGACCGTTGATTCTCGCGGCCCGAACAATATGGATTGCCTGACGCACACCGCGACGGAAAGCGTTTCGTTGTGCGTGCGGATGAAAAGTTGACTGCGTTTGTGGAATTTCAATCGGCGATTCGGCGTTGGGGCTTTTTGCATCGACGAGATAGCGAAATTTCTCGCAACTCTGCCAACAAAGAAAGGTTACTGAATCATATGAGATCCTTAATTAAATTCAAAACAACAGCGCCGCTTTTCATCCCGCTGATGCTCGTCTGCTTTGCACCCTCACCGACAGCGCAAGGACAGACGCCGACGCCGGATATGGCTGTACTGGGCTTCAACACAGCTGACGGGCTAAACGCGCTAACAAGCGTTACCTCTGGCATATACAACTCCGCTTTCGGCTTTAGTGCGCTCAAGGCGGACACCACTGGCAGTTACAACACGGCCGTGGGTGGTCAAGCGCTTAAGTTCCTCACCACTGGCGTCCAGAACACGGCGGTAGGGGTTAACGCCCTTGCCTTCGACACCACGGCCATCAAGAACACGGCCGTTGGACAGGGAGCGCTTGAGAACAACAACGCCAACTTCAACGTCGCCACCGGCTATCGAGCCCTCAATCACAACACCACCGGCATCGGCAACACGGCCACCGGTTTTCAAGCGCTTGACGGCAATACCATCGGCTTCGGCAATACGGCTTGCGGCTTTGCTGCACTCGGTCTCAACGCCACCGGCCACGGCAACAACGCATTAGGTAGCGAGGCCGGCATTAATCTCACAACGGGCAACGACAATATTGATATCGCCAACAAAGGCGTTGCTGGAGACTCCAACACCATCCGCATCGGTACGGCAGGATTTCAAACAAAAACCTTCCTCGCTGGCATCTTTGGGACAGTTGTTACGGGCTCACAAGTTGGTGTAACCCCGACCGGTCAACTTGGTGTGTTGGCGACCTCCTCGGAGCGTTTCAAGGACGCGATCAAGCCAATGGACAAGGCAAGCGAGGCGATTCTGGCGCTAAAACCGGTTACTTTCCACTACAAGAAGGAACTCGATCCCGACGGCATTCCACAGTTTGGCCTCGTAGCCGAAGAAGTGGAAAAGGTAGACCCCGATCTGGTAGCCCGGGACGCCAAGGGCAAAGTCTATACCGTGCGCTACGAAGCGGTGAACGCGATGTTACTCAACGAGTTTCTCAAAGAGCACCGCATGGTTCAGCAACAAGAGAAAGAAATCGATGCCCTTAAAGCGGAACTGAAAGAACAAAGGGCGCTCATTCAAAAGGTGAATGATAAAGTGGAACTCGGTAAACCTGCACCGCAAACCGTTTTGAATAGTCAGTAAAGCTGTCGGGGCCAACCAAGCAGCCTTACTTTTTGCGATCAGCCGTCACGCCTCAGTGCGCGGCGGCTTTTTGTTTGCGTAGAGGTGCTTACCACAGCTTGAACTCGCCCTTGTGCTCGTGCGTTTCGATCACGTTGCCAGCTTCATCGTAAACGCGAATCACAGCATCATGGGAGCGGCCTAGAAGCCGAAATTAATTCCCGTGCGTACCATTCCGAAGTTGTTGTCCCGACCATTAACAACGTTCCAACTGAAATCAGTGATCCAGCCAATGTGCGGTGTGAAGCGAATTTCCAGACCCGTGCCTAACTGGCCGATCCCTTCAGTCGTGGCCTCCAAATGATCGGTCGTGGCAGCTCGTGCGCTAATTATTCGAACGCTCATAGCACGTCAGAGATTAGATCAACGGCGCGACGATCTTAACGAGGCCGATTTCGTAAGCATGCATTGCTATATGGTTCTTTCCTCGCGTTTATGAGACCCGCACTCTTTTCCATACGCCGCCTTCTTCTTTCCAGTTGTAAAGCGGCCTCGCGTTTACTTTGTGAACAGAAGTTTCTGTGACCTTCATGCTTCCCGGCTGTCCGGCCATGAAGAAATCAATGTCATAGATCGTCCCGTCGGCAGCTTTCATATCGACGCAGGCAAAATATTTGCCGCCTCCGAGAGTGGAAAGCCGATCGCCGTGGACCTTAACCAAATCGAGCCCGAGATCTTTGCCTCGATAGTTGACATGGAACTTCTTGTCGTTGGATTTCTTGCGTTCGTCGTCGATGTGTTTCTTAATCCCGCTGGAAATATCCGCCGTGCTCACCTCCTTCGCCTGAGTGGGGCTCTGTGGAGATGTCATTATTGTCGGTGGAAAACGCCGTTGCAGTGGTGATCCAAACCTGTGAACTGCTGCCTGCGCATGAAGATCGTGCGCGATGCCGCAGAGCAGAAGAACGCAAATCGCAACGCTCCGAGAGGTCCGCGTCATCGTAGCAAAGGCTAAGTAGAATTGTAGCAATATGCGAAGTTATTTCTTGAACCTGTCTGCGAAACCTGCCGATGCGCATCGCGGTGACCGAAAGCGTTTCGTTGTGCGGGCGGATGAACAGTTGACCGTGTTTGTGGAACTTGAATCACGGCATGTCTTCAGACCTTGCGCGTAATCTTGCCCGTGAATGACTGGGCCATGATCTTGCCGTCCCGCACGACAAACGTGTCCGTGCCCACCTCGTACACGTTGTCGGCAGTCTCTGCGGTCCATAGAATGTAAGCGCAATCGCCTTCGACGAACTGCTGCTTCATGCTGAACGTAGCGCCAGGTTTTCCGAACTCCGCCACCATCGCCTGGAAAAACTGCCTGATCGCATCGTCTCCCCTGAGCGGTCCGTCCGCTGTGAACAGGACAGCACCCGGCGCATAATCAGATAGGATGCCCTCGAGATCGCCCAAAACACTTTAAGTGGCGGTCTAGAACGTCTTTCGTTGAAGTCATTTCTTGGTCTCCTGTGTTGTTTTTAGTCGTCGGCTTCAGCTACCACTTTTCACCTGCACGTGCATTCCTTTTCAGAGCATAAACGACATTTGTTTTCATAGAACCGGGAGTTTACGCGGCGTCTTTGCGCGAAAACGAGTGTTTTTTGTAGATTTCAAGCGCCGGACGGCTCTTTGAACTCGCCCGCGTGTTCGTGTGTTTCGTTCACGTTACCCACCGCACCGTAAACGCGAATCACAGCATCATGTGAGCGGCTGTAAAACTCCGTGTAGCCGATTACAAGCTCGACGCAATGCCTTGAATAGCCGACACTACGTAGGCGACCGCGGGCAAGACGAACTCGTTCTTCCGTGAGTTGAAACAACGGAAGGTCTATCGCGTCGCAACGGAGTTCACTGACCATTTGCGAAAAAAATCATCACGTAATCGTGCAGGGATTTACTTGAGTGTCCTGCTAGTGCTAATGCGTGGCATGGCGAACGCTCATGAGGAGCGCCCGCCGATCATGCCCGACGGAAGTGGCCACGTGCCGACTTACCGCACGACTGGGCCCACCCTGCTTGTCTGCAAAACCGATGCGGCCGACTTCGCCGCGCGCATCGCGTCGTTTGATCCAGCGTTGAAAGCGGAGAACGAGGCGCTCTTCGGGCAGTGCCAAGTGCAGGGATTCCGCGACCTGCAAGCGGCCGTCAACGCCGTGCAGACACCGGGCGTCACAATCAAGGTGCTGCCGGGTCTCTATCAAGAGCTGCCCAGCCTCCCTGGCCCTTTCGGCGCCTGCGCGAGTCTTCCAGCCCCCAAAGCGAAGCTTGAATACCAGATCCTCTCCTGGGATCAGCAGAACCAGTGCCCGAACAACCAAAACCTAGTGGCGATTTTTTCGAAGACCGATCTGCAGATCGAGGGTACGGGCGCGAAGCCGACCGATGTCATCTTCGATGCCCAGTTCCAAAGGCTCAACGCTCTGCGCGCGGACCGGTCGAACGGCATCTATATTAAGAACATCGCGGCGGAGCGGACGACGTTCAACGCGTTCTACATCATGGAAACCGATGGATTCGTTCTCGACAGTTGCCTCGGTCGATGGAACGACGAGTACGGATTTCTGACCTTCGCCGACGACCATGGTCTGTACAAGAACTGCGAGGCCTGCGGCAACGGTGACTCCGGTATCTACCCGGGTGCGGCGCACAACATCAACGCAAACGAGAAGTTCACGGTGTCACGCTACGCGATCGAGATCGAGAACTGCTACTCGCACGACAACGCGCTTGGCTACTCCGGCACGGCTGGCGACTCCGTGTGGGCGCACGACAACGTGTTTATGCGTAACGCAACAGGCGTGTCGACGGACAGCTTGTTCCCGGAGCACCCGGGGCTCCCACAGAATCACGCGAAGTTCGAGCGCAATGTGATCGCCGACAACAATGCTGACTATTACGCATATGTCCGCGATGGCACATGCAACAAGCCCCAGATTGACCGCGGCTACGAGAACGGCGTTGTCTGCCCCTGCGTCGGCATCCCGACCGGCACGGGTGTCATCAACGCCGGTGGTGATTGGAACATCTGGCAGCACAACTGGGTGTATGGCAACCACTACGCGGGTTTCATTCTTACGTGGGCGCCCGGCTTGGTCCGTAATGCGAAGACATGGGCGGCGCAGTTCGACACATCGCACCACAACCGCTACCTCGGTAACTCGATGGGGGTGGCGAAGGACGGCATGAAGTCGCCCAATGGGATAGACTTCTGGTGGGATGGCCAGGGCATCGATAACTGCTGGCAATCATCCCGCCCGTCCGGCACGGAACCGCTCGCGCTGCCGACGTGCGGCTCCGGGTGGTCGGTCATCGGGCCCGGTACGGCGCGGTACGTCAACGAGCCGATGAAGCTCATCAGCTTGTTGAACTGTGCGAGGTACGACTTGGTCAGCCAGACGGTGCCGTGCAATTGTCAGTGGTTCGGCGCGAAGGGTTTCAGTCGGCTTGACGTGCAAATCTCGACGGGTGAAGGCGTGCTGACCGTACTTGTCGTTGCGGTGCTGCTGTGGCGTTGTCTGTCGCCGCCATCAAATCTCTCGGTTGTCGGTGCTCTCTTGGGAGTCGCCGGTGCCGTAGTGGGCGTCATCGGGGCCATCTACGAGGCGACGCCGTGGTGCGGTATCGGGTTCGTCCTGCTCGGCGGTTGGTGGCTCGCGAGCGGCGTAGCACTGCGACAACGCGGCCGACCGACGCTCGGCATGGTCACGATCGTGCTAGCCGTGTTCGCGCTGCTATGCGCAATCGACCGGGCGCTGTGGATGCTACCGTGGATTCCGTTCTCGCCGTCGTATGTGAGGATCCTGCTAGAGATCGTTTGGATCCCGTGGGTGATCATCATCAGCCTCTGATTCAGGGCCGTAGCGCACAAATCGAAAGAAAAGGGGCTTAGAGCCCTCGTCTGCCTTGAATCAGGTTAATAATCAGGACGATGACCGCGACCACGAGCAGGAGATGGATCAGACTACCGCCAACGTGGCCGATGAAGCCAAGAAGCCAGAGCACAACTAGGATGACAATTATAGTCCAGAGCATGTTTATCCTTTCGGTTGAGTTAAACTTTCGTCGGCCTATTTACCCAGACGTTTAACTACTCGCCAAGCTTTTTCAGAACATCGAGTCAACAGCTTTCTTCCATTCCGCAAGAATTCAGGGCCGCAGGGCAGCAGGCGCACTAGCGGTGAATGCGCGTCTGAAAACGAGACCCCCACCCCTGGTTACTAAGGGGGCCATTGGGCGAACGCTCGCTATCCAGCGTTGAGGGATTTATGGTCGTGAGCGCTTGGCCGCTGTCGCGAACGTGCGTGGAAGCGGCGAAACTTTGCGGCGTTCCCGCAAACTGCCATGTCGCACCAACGCCGACGGCCGGCTTTCGAGCTGTCAATGAAGACCCACGAACAGTTCGGCCCTTGACAAATGCGTAGTCGATTCATTGGTAACGGCAAGACGTGTTGGACCATCCGATAGGCGACCGTCGATGCGATCAGGTCGAAGTCGATTGGATCGTTGCGGAGGTCGATGAGCACACGCCCACCGCCGAAGCGCAGCTCATGGGCTTTTATGCCAGTGATCCAATGCTCGCGAAGAAGTGCCAGGGCGCTTTTCGTCGGCGCGCGCCTTGAAACGATCCGGGTGACCAACTCAAACAGGGCTTCGCGCAAAACCTTTGCGCGCGCCAGCGCGATTGCAGCTGCCGCGGGCTCCTTGTGCGCCTTCTTAGCCAGTGCGCGCAGCACCCTTTTTGGCAAGAGATGCACGAATGCCGCCCATTCAAGCAAACGTGGGTAGCTGTCAAGCCAGTCGCGAGGCGACTGATCGCGGCCAGTGACGGTATTGACGAAATCGAGCGCTGCATCGCCGCCGATGATGTCACGGTTGCGAAAGTTGTGCGACTCAGTTCTAACCTGTAAAACAGTTTTCATCGGTTGACAAAAGTCGTAACCCAATGTAATAGCGATTACATGGACGCATTTCTTTAAACGCCATCGGCAATGAAGGCAACCTCTTACAATCGAACGAAAGAAAACAAAATGAAAACCACACTGACCCTGATTACTATAATTACATTGCTGTTCTTCAACGCCTGCGCTAACAACAGGCTAGGCGAGCAGCAAACGCATTCCAATACTCGGCTCGGTTTCATTCCGCCAAGCCAGGGGGTGCAGTTACAACTTGACCTAATGCGCGACCAATTCACTAAAACAATGCTTCTTCCGAGCGATGGCCATAATGCCGGTCTCTGATTCCTTCCATGATCCTTGTCCTTCACGCGCTCCGCGAACGGTGAACTCGATGGCGAGGATTCTCAAGCCATAACCCGCGCCAGAACGAAACCGTCGTATCCTTTGCTCCCCACAGTCTGAATTCCCGTTGCGCTGACGCGCCGATCCGCCGCGATGATGTCCAGCAACCGCCGCATGCCTTGGACATTGGCGTCATTGCTATTTGAATCCATCAGGGCGCCTTTGCGCACGACATTGTCGGCCACAATGAGCGTACCGGACCGGGAAAGTTTCATCGCCCACTCGAAATAGTTCGGATAACCGGCCTTGTCCGCATCGATAAAGATAAAGTCGAAAGGTGCTGTCTTTTCCGAGAACAACTGCGCGAGCGTCTCAGAAGCGGGGCCCACGCGAATCGTGACTAGTTTTTCCAGGTTGGCCCGCGCCACATTCTTGCGCGCGACTTCTGCATAGCTCGCTTCCAGTTCAAGAGAAATCAGACAACCCTCGGGCGGCAGCGCGCGCGCCAGCCAGATCGTGCTGTAGCCGACCAGGGTTCCCATTTCCAGAATGCGACGCGCGCCCTGCGTCTGCGCTAGTAATTGCAACAATCTTCCCTGATTCGCCGAAACCTGGATCGCCGGCAGCCCCGCTGTCGTACTCGCGTGCACTGTAGCCTCAAGCACTGGATCAGATGTCCTGAGCACTTCCGAGAGATAATCATCCACCCTGTTCCAGAGTTCTTCGTTCATCTTTGTTGAGTAACACTGCTCGCTCAGCCTTTATGCTCAGCTGCTAGCGGTCGGCATATTCACGTCTCAGCTGATCAGTATACCGCCGAATTACAAATTGCGGTAACCCGGATGCACATCCGGGATCAAACCCTGCCGGGCAGCCTTCTGCTTCGGTGCCGCAGTCGATGCTTACGTCGCGGAGCACGCCGTGGACTGGAAATCCTGAGTTCGCCGGTCGATTGCCTCTTCTCGCAGGCTGATGGCTTCCCGAAGACCAGTCCGTAAACGTGATGCTCAAAGATAAAATGAACGGAATAGCACGCGCAGGTGTCCACATTTTTGCCTTAGCCGCAGGAGGACTAATCATGAAAGGACGGCGGGCGCTTCTCTTCACATCCGACACCGAATTCGAATCGGTGGTAAGACAAGCCCTTCTCGGCACCGATACCATTTTCCTGATCGCCCGAACCGTCTCTGATGCATTACAAATTGCCTGTCAACGAGGGCGCGAGCTGGAT
>WNGD01000181.1_pt1 | contig 60301 bp, 38 predicted proteins | sample 5400671 | NCBI WGS metagenome assembly WNGD01 (sample SAMN13153369, study PRJNA577476) | soil metagenome | isolation source: 40 cm soil or saprolite under grassland replicate 2 | place: USA:California | collected 2016-06-15 | reverse complement strand
CCTGTCCCTGAGTGAAGTTACCGCTGTGTGACTTGGCAATGGTCAAGTCTGGCAGCTGATTAATGGTAGTGGGATTGGTGGCCGAGTCGTTGGCAGTGTTGGTTTGGCCGCCGCCGGAGACGTTCGCAGTATTGGTGACACTGGCAGCAGCATTGTTGGCCACATCAACCGTGAGAGTAATCGCCGGATAACTCAAGCCGGCGGCGAGTGCGTCGTTACGCGTGCAGGTAAGCGTACCAAGCACGCAGCTCCAGCCGGCGCCGCTGATGGCCGTGGCTGTCAGACCGGCCGGCAAAGTATCGGTGACGGTGACGACGCCGCTGGTAGGAGCAAAGCCGGAGTTGGTGGCGGTGATGGAGTAGGTGGCGCCCACTTGTCCCTGAGTGAAGTTGCCACTGTGTGACTTCGCGATCGTCAGGTCAGGTAGCTGGTTGATGGTCGTCGCATCACTGGCCGAGTCGTTAGTAGTGTTGGTTTGGCCGCCGCCGGAGACGTTCGCAGTATTGGTGACACTGGCAGCAGCGTTGTTGGCCACATCAACCGTGAGAGTGATGGCCGGATAACTGGAGCCGGCAGCAAGTGCATCGCTGCGAGTACAGGTCCCTGTCCCTGAGTGAAGTTACCGCTGTGTGACTTGGCAATGGTCAAGTCTGGCAGCTGATTAATGGTAGTGGGATTGGTGGCCGAGTCGTTGGCAGTGTTGGTTTGGCCGCCGCCGGAGACGTTCGCAGTATTGGTGACGCTGGCAGCAGCATTGTTGGCCACATCAACCGTGAGAGTAATCGCCGGATAACTTGAGCCGGCGGCGAGTGCGTCGTTACGAGTACAGGTCAGCGTGCCCAGCACGCAGCTCCAGCCGGTGCCGCTGATGGCGGTGGCTGTCAGACCGGCCGGCAAAGTATCGGTGACGGTGACGACGCCGCTGGTCGGCGCCGAACCCGAATTGGTCGCGGTGAGGGAGTAAGTGGCGCCGTTTTGTCCCTGAGTGAAGTTGCCGCTGTGCGACTTCACAATGGTCATGTCGGGCGGCGGAACAATTACACTGGAGGTCGCGGGAGCGTTATCGGTGGTAATCTGGGTCGTGTCGATTTGAAATTCATTAAAATGAGCAATCGCTGTGTTGACATAAGTGCCCGGCGTGTTGGGCATAACGAGTTGATAAGTGAGATCTCTGGTCTGTCCGGCGGGAATAAGAAAACTGCCGGTCCATGTACGCGTTGAGCCTGAGGTCACCGGGTTGGGAATTGAGACGCCATTGAAATAGGAAGAGCCGGAGACATAGGTCGGAGAGGCGGGGCTGGTGGGTGGCGTATCAATAAAGTCTGTGAGCGTATAATTGACTGGGCCAGTGTTTGCTATGCGGAGAGTATAAGTGACCGTCGACCCGGCCGCTGCCGTTGTTGGATTGGCGATCTTGCTTAGAGTCAGGGGCGGCGGAAGCGCGGTGCTGCTAATTAACAGGACTCCGTAATCGCTGTTGTAATGATAACTGCTACCGGAAAAATCCATGATTAGCGTGCCGGCTGAAGTACTGCCGGTTGACAGCACCTTCACGGTATAGGTAGTGATAACAGTTCCCCCCGCTTTGCCTCCCGAATAGTTTGGCGGACCGATACAACTTCTGTAAGTCCCACTTAGAGGATTGTTATCCCAGCCGCAGGCGTCGGCATAGAATTTATCATTCGTTCCTCCGGCGGGCGCGGTGTAGGTCGTTGAGATGGATAGAACCTGAAAGATAATATTCGACAGATCCAGAAATGCTTCCAGCTGCGCATATCCACCGGTCGCGGTACTTGCGTTCACAGTATAGGTGTAAGTCTGGCCTACATAGACTGTGGATGGCCCGGTAATGGAATTTACCGAATTCCGGTTCTGAGAAATAAGTTTTTCGACGTACAGTTCCCGCGGAGTCGGGGTGCTGACAGAAGCTACGCTGTCTCCGGTAACGGTAATGTGATATCGCCGCGTTGCGTTATAGGCGAGGGCGGTCCGCGTAACAACGACGGGATAATAAAAGTCAACGCAGCTGCCGGCGGCCAGGGAGGGCACGTTTATGATGTTCGATCCGCCGAGGTTAATGAATGCATTTGCGCTATCCCAGACGAAGGTGCCGGAAAGGTTCGTCACTGCGGTACCACCCGTATTGCAAACGCGGGCGCCTACCTGAAAACTATTAGGACCGGTGTTAACGTTATTGCTATCAAGACCAATAACATTCCAGGTGGTCGGCGTAATAGTTAGACCCGCGTAGGCAGTTTGGACACCCCACACTCCAAAAAACAGCAACAGCAGCGAGGCTTTCACAATGAATGCACTTACGCTGCTACTTGAAGATTTGGCTGCTAGTGGTTTCAGAACGTTCAATGAAATGTTCCCGGCGACTTCTCGTAACGTTGTTGCGGATCAAGACTAATTCCCAATGGGTTTTGACTGATCGGACGTAGGAGACTGGTCATTGCCGGCCCCTGCAAATCCATTCCTGGCAGTGCCGAAGAGATCGAACAGATTCGAGAGCTTCGAAGTAATTGTGAAGTAGAAGCCACGCCGTGGCCCGATTAAAGTGCTGCCGGCAGGTTCGGTCGCCATAGCAAAGTTATAACCCACTCCCAGACGCAAATCCGGCAAAGCCCACCAGCCCAGTTCAGTGCCGTAGGAAGAGCGCTTCGTATTTGAAGACGGTTGCATCATCAGGCGCATTTCCCCGGCCCAATCAAACTGGCGTGTCAGACGATATTGCGCACGAGCCTGCGTCAGATAGGTCAAGGTTGATACAAAGGGCAGGTTCGCTTGACCATTGGCGCTGAATCGTAGCGCGACTCGCCCGTAAAGCTCCAGCCTTTTTGTCGCTTGAAAATAACCGTCACTCGACAGGGAGTCAGTGCGATCGCGCGTTGGGGTGGATGCTGATCCGCTGGCGCCATCCTGAACCAGTGAACGATGATTGAAACTAAGGAGTAGGCCCATGCGATCGGAAGTGAGCGGGCGAATCGCCAGAGCCGCCATCCCTTCCATGGATGAACCGTGATGGCCTTCGAAACCTGTGCGCGACCATTGGAAGCGCGAAAGGGCGGTAATTCCTTCGCTGATGCGACCTGCCGCGCCAAGGGCGATTATCTGGCCCATGCCGGCGCGATCGCGGAACTGATAACGAGCTGAAGCACGAAACTGGTCATTCGGTTGCCAGCCCAGGCCGATCGTGGCGCTATTGAAGCTCTGGCCATTACCCGCGAGATGAAAGCCGCGCTCAAAACCAAGCTCGAGCGAAAGCTGTTTCGACAGCGGCAAACGATTCTGCAAACCAATCACGGCAAAGCTGTCGGTGCCGTTTATCCCGTTCTCAAGTTGATAGCGGCCAACCATCGAAGTGAACTTGCCAACCCGGGTTTCAACCCCGAACGCCGTTTCGTGACGAGCTCCGCTGGAAGTAAAGCCTCCACCGCTGCGGGAGAAATCGGCGATAGGCGTGATCGCCGCGGAGGCCAGACGCTGGGTCATAAACACTTTGGCCCACTTGTTGACTTGATATGTGGCCGCAAATGTCGTCTGGTCGGGATAGGTTGGATCAGCATCGCCCAAATTTTGTTCGCGCTTAACCGCAAACTGTAGTTTGTCCGTTAACTTCACATCAGCAGAGGCGGTAATAAGATTCGAGTCGGTGGTCCGCCCTGAGACGTCGTCGCTGAAGTTGCGATGATCGAAGCCCAAATGAAGCCGGATGCGCTCATGAACTATTTGGTCCCAACCAGCGGAGAATGTCAGCCGATGATTATCTACGATCTCCGTGTGATTGCGCTCATCGGTAACGCCCAGGTGCAGCATTGATGACGCGCGCGGTTTCAAATCAAGCGCCACTTCGCCGCGACGGGAACCGGGGGTCACAGTGGCTCCAAACGGATTGAAGAAGCCGGCCGACGCATAAGAATAACGAGCGTGCGCCACCCCTTGATAAAAGGGCAGGGGCTGATTGAGTTCCAGTTGGTAGGCCGAGCCGTTATGCTGGCTGTCACCGGAGTCGAAAGAGTTTCCGCTTCCCATAATCTCGCCCTGGCTACGCGCAAAGGCGAAGCGAAGCTTTCCTTTGCGTGGCAACGCCTTTTCGCCGTCGATACCAGCCAAAATGAACGAACCGGAATCCTGCTGCCGCTGCATCACACCGGCGAAACCCAACTGCAACCCCAGGCCGGTGAAATTCTTTTTCACGCGAGCCGTATACATCGCAGTGGAGAGTGAGTCGGCCCGGTGTTCGTAGGTGACCACCAACTGAGTTAGGTTCAACTCGAAGTCGAAGGCCGAAATATAACGGAGGAAGAAGAGGTCGCCAGTTACTGGGTCCAGATTGTAATCAACGGAGCGAGCAAGAACTTCCCGCGAGAGGATGACTTCGGGATTCCGCCGATCACGAACCTCGAGCGTAACATTCTCAGAGCCCGGCAAAATCTCTCCGTGCGAAAGGCGCAATAGCCCAAAGCCATCGGCTGGAAACACGTCGCGCGCAAACGCTGTATCCGGGCGAGCGCCGGTGACGGTTACAAAATCACCTCGCGAATTCTCCAGATGTACTTTGACGCCCGTAAGCTTTCGCGCGTAACCCGTCAAGGCCAGGTTTTCCATGTCAGCATCAAGATCACCAAACATCGCATAAGAGCGGTTGTGGTCCAATCGCGCGTAGAGCTTGGAATTGGACTGGGCTGCTTCGTACCGCGTAGAAGAATCACCGAACAAGGGATAGACGCGATCCAGTGGGTCAAGTTGGAAGAGTCGATCACGCCCGGCTGTGCGGTTGATGGGTCGCTGCGAATCGTAGGCAATAGTCAGGAGATTCTTCTTCCAGACACGTCCGCTGAAAAAGAAGCTCAGACGGCTGCGGTAATTGCCTTGTTCTCCGCGCAAATTGATCTCGGGCACCGATTGGCCGATAGTCATCTCTGCCAGCCCAACCAGAATCGTGGGCCGTGATTCGGGAGTGATTCGTACTTTAGCTTCCGCTTCCATTTGGCCCATCTGCGCATGCAGACGTGCTTCGCCAGGAGCTCCGGAAGCAATTAGCTTGACCGTGGCCTCGCCGCCAACGAGCGATACGATAACCCCACCATGGCTTCCGCTTAGCTCAGTCGTTGGTACGAGACTGCGAGATAAACTCGACATCGAATCAGAGGGCTGCGACGCAGATTTAGTGGCAATATCATCTCGTTCAGCCGGTCGCGTCTCGCCAGTTTTTTCATCGATGCGCAACAACTGTCCGGCGGAGGATTCAAGAGCGACTTGATCATCGATCGCCGGATTGCCCCACTGGTCGTAGGCGCGCACGCGTAGGGCAGTTGAGTCCTGGCCATTGGCCTGTATCTCCGTCTTCTCCGGCACAATTTCCAGACGCTGCACAGGGCCACGGCCGAGCACCGTGAAATCGAGATTACGGCCCTCCGCCCCGTCAGGGCCGATAGCGGTGACGCGCACACTGTTCGGTCCGGAGTGTAGTTCAAGGCCCACATATGTGTAGGTGGAAACGCCGTTCTTCTGATCTTCACGGATGGTGCCGATGTTCTTTTCTGAAATCGTTTTGCCGTTTACTTCAAGTCTGACTTTCCACTTCAACGCAACACGAGCATCGAGCTGCATCGCCGCGGATAATACAACTGAATTCGCGGCCGGGCTGAGTACTTTCACTTCCCCTGGTGGAACGGGATCTACCGATTCCGTTGTTACGAATTCATATCTGCCGGCGGCCGTTGGCAGATTGTTTGTAGCGTTCTTATTCTCTTCCGCCTTCACAGTTGCGACTGGGCCTTTGCCTGTGCCCAATGGGATGGCAATCGAGTTCCCATCTGCGGTGCGTGGCGCAGCCCGGTGTCCCTTTTCAGTGCTTGGCACCAGCACGAAGTTTTGACGCAGCAAGGCGCCGCCGCCGAGCGGTGTGCGCAACAACCTGGTCCAACTGCGCCCGGCGAGTGTGCCCCCGTCCGCCAGCGAGTAACGTTGAGGTAAGCTAATGGGATCGAGTGACAGCACCTGCGGGCCGTCGCCCAGGGAAGGTATGTTGTAGAGCCCTTCGGAGTCCGTTACGACTGACTGGCCTGAATTGAGATAAAGCCGGACACCGGGCATAGGTTTGTCATCGCGATCAAACTTGCCATTGCGGTTTGTGTCGACGAACACCCGACCCAGGATAATCTGCCGCGTAGAGAAAGCGCCGCTGCCGATGATGACGCTCGCGCGCGCCGGTTGGGTCTGCTGCAGCTCGCCGTTGGGGAACATGCCAGCGGCAATAGCGACATTCTCCTGTTCACCCTCGTGTGCATTCGCACCAACGCGCGCGCGATAGAGCAAGCGCGCGCTTTCCCCGGGGGCAATTTCCCCAATGTGAAAGACGATTTCATCGCCGGCGATCTCAGGTTCAATCGGCTGCTCTGTGGCACCTCGCGTGAGCCGGCCCGTTCCTGATACGTAGTGGAAGGAGGTAGGCAAACGATCATGGACTACGACATCCGACACCGGCGCAGCCGTTGGATTGTGAATTTCCAGTCGATAGGCAATTGCGTCGCCAATCTCGGCGCGGGGGCGGTCGGCGGACTTGGAGATTTCCAGCCCGTAATGCTCGAACATCGGGATGTTGAGCGCAACCGCCGCTAGATCTTCAATCCGCACGTTTTCGCGCACCAGATCGAAGCCACCCGCGCGCGCCAGCGGTTGCCCATCGAGAGCATGGACTGTCAGTGTGAAGAGTCCTGTCTGCTTGCGTTGCGCTGTGATCTGCAGCATGCGCGCCGAGTATGCTTGCGCGGTAACCTTCATGAAGTAGAGCGCGGGCGAAAGCTCAGAACCAAGTTGTTCCGGTTGCAACGCAAAACTGAAGTGGCCTAATCCGTCGGAGATGAAAGGATTGATATTTTCAGCGTTCGGCGAGAAACCCACCCCGGGCGGAATCGACAACGCGTTATTGCCATCCTGGTCCAAAAGGATCTGGACCTGTGCCCCGGCAATTGGAGCTGCACTGCCGGCTCGTCCCGCAAAGACAGTACCGAATGGATCTATGACGACGATCGCCGTTGAGCTCGTAACAGAAGCGATGTTTTGGCCGGTAAGGGTGGCGAAGTTGGTTATGCCCGCGCCGCCGGGAACACTGCCGATAAGCCGCGCTCTGAAGGAGATTGTAACTACCTGACCGGGTGAAACCTGAGTCAGTTGGACCACGACTCGGTGTCCCTGTATGGATCCTTCGTCGGCGTCTTCGGCATCGCTGAGGTTTCTGTTATCAAGACTTAGAGAAGAGGCAACGTATTCAAGTTCATTGGAGAGATCGTCTATACAGACAACGCCATGAGCAGCGGTATCGCCGTAATTGCGGAAAGAGATAGTGTAAGTGAAGGGAGTGCCTGCGGTGACGACTGCCTGGCTGCTTCCGTTAACCGACTTTAGCGGAGGAAGATTGCTGTCAACAGGCGATGCCAGACGCGCCGCAGAGCCGACCGCGTTGATGATCGTGCCTTCATCTTCAGCTCTTCCGTTGGCTGAATTCAACAAATTTGAACGAGCGGTGAGTCGAATGATCAGATTGCTGTTTGCGGGCGAATCGTTAGTGTCCACGATTGCCAGCACGCCAATACAAGCGCTTGGAAGGACGTCTGGTGAGAGAGAGCCATTGATGCTGACCAGGGTGTCGGCGTTGGTCACCGTACCGGTGGCGTCATTGTCAAAGTAGAGGTTAATCAGGGCCGCCGGAGAGTTAACCTCAGCGCGGGTGATTGTGTAGTGGTCAGTGGTGTTGCCGGTATTGCAAACGCGGAAGAGTCTTGTGATGTGTTCCTGTGGACCAACACTGGCGGACGATTCCGTCTCGTCGGGGGTTACGACCAGCGAGGAGACTGACAGGATGGTGACGGTTACCGTCTCAGAGACGGCAGCGTAGGTTGTTCCTTCATCGTCTCGATAAGTTGCTTCAGCGCGGTTCGCGATAACTGTTCCGGCAGCACCAGACTCAGACGCAAACGCCAGCAGCCCCGCTAGGTGTCCCGCGAGGAGGACACATAGCAGCATGATGACGAATGTTCTACTCAAAAAGGCGTTCAGCATGGCGGAAATTGAAAGCGAATCACGTGTTAAGAAATGGACGATGAGGGATGAAAGCTAAGGATTGATTTCGGACCGTATCCCTCAGCCTTCATCCCTCATCCTGTGGGTGGCGCGACCTTTTTCTCAGCTTCCTGAGAAATTGTGGCGCCCCTTGTGTGTGCGCATATACAAACTAGTTCTGCGTCACTGTATCTGGCGCTTGAAAGTAAAGACGCCTGACTGACCTGCAGCGAGTGAAGCGATCGTGTCGGTTAGAAGTGTCGAACCGACCGAATCACCCGTGATAGTGCCGCCGAGCGTGTCTGTAGCGCCGATAACATGGTCTGTATATGTCGCCCAATTGTTCGGGGCGGCAGAGCCGTTCTCTGTGATGACGATGTTGGTCGCCGTCAAGGTAACGTTGTTGATACCGCCAGAACTCGACACGTTGGTATAAGTGATCGCGAACGTGATCACCGCGCCGGGAACAGCATCCGTCGGGCCGCCGACACCCGTTGCGTTTACGACGGATGCGACCTTGTCAAGCCGCACGAAACCGGTGTAGACGCGATCAATCGTGTCATTGGTCGAGCTGATTGTATTGGCCGACGTGGCTCTGATTACCGTGTCATAACCACTGAGCACAGTCTTTCCGGCTGGCAGGGTTATGGCGACTGCGTAATTGGACGAACCGGCATAAGCAATGGCAAGCGGCGGCACAGGATTGCCCGTCGCCACGCCGTTGAGAACAACCGTCACACCCTCAACTACAACGGTGGCCCCCGCAGGGAAGCTCGTCACAGTCAGAGTATAGTTGTCGTTTGCGTTGCCCGTGTTCTGTAGCGTATTAGTGAAACTAATGGCGCCACTGGCAGCATTCGTATTGCCGCCCGGGGCAATGCCGGCTATTCCGACGCTGACACTCTTGTTGGTGTAGTCGTCATTGTTGTCGGTTGGTCCCACCGCACCAGGTTGACCCTGCGGTCCATTGAGCACATCACCGACCGCGGTGAGTGTTGTGGTAACTATGTTCGAGACAGCCGAGATTTGAACATTGAGGCTGTTCTTCGCATAGGCATCACCCTGCTCCACGATCGGATTCGTGGCGTTGGTCGTGGTGATCGTAACGATCATATTGATACTGCCACTACAGGCACCAACGGCCAGCGTATTACCGACGTTGAAGGCCACGCGTGTGGTGTCCGAAAGCGGCACTGGTGCCGTCGTGGTCCAGGTAGCGGTAGTGATCGGATTGTCTCCGAGCGGCGACGTCGAATAGAGCGTGCCTGCAGGAAACGAATTAGGAGGCGATCCAGCAAGAGATGTCCCAGCTGGAACCGGGGCGATGATAAAGACGCCGACGTTCGAGCCGCCGGGTCCATTGACGAGGGTAACGGCCGATGCCGTGCGTGCACCGATGTTACAAAGGTCCCACGCGTAAGTAATGTTCGAGCCGAGCGCTACTGGCCCAGCAGGCCCACTAAGCGAAAGAGCTAAGGTCGCATCGCTGTCAACTACTGCGCTCGTGTCGCCGCGTGCTTCGCGTAAGCCGTTAACTGAAGCAAGGGAGACAGTACTCACTTCTTTCGAAGATCCATCGGCCGCCTGATTGTCAAAAGGCGAACCACCACCGGCATCGCCGAGAAACACGTCGACGGACTGGCCCGCGGTGGCGCCGGCGTTAACGCTTACTTCGACCAGGACGACAATAGAGGCATTCTGAGCGATGGAAGCCGAAAGGACATCCGACCCATTGGTATTAATATCTGTGTCCCCGGCGTTGATCGTGCCGCTGCTGTCAACGTCGATCACTGCGCGCGTTATCGTTGCCGGACTACCGACACCGAGGTAAACGCTTGCCCCGCTAGCCAGGAAGCGTACCTGATCAGGAAAGTTTCCTGTGTTGGTAACGTTGAAACTGAAGAGCACAGCTGTTTGGCTAGGCACTACAGTCGGGTGGGCCCCGGCGTCCGGCGTAATCGCCAGGCCGGAGACGTTAGCCACCGTAACGATGACTGTATTCGACACGGTATCGTAAGAACCGCCGTTGCCGTCGGAGTAACTGGCGCTGGCCTGGTTACTTATCTGTGTACCGCCGGCAGTCTGCTGCGCTAATCCTTGGGTGTAAAATGCGCAGGTGATCGCAAGCAATGCGATCAGGCGGGGCAGCGCACCTTTAGTTATCTGGGAAACTTTATTCATTATCATTCCTCACTTTTTGATTGGGCGGGACGGTGTTAACCGCCAGAGAAGGGTGTTAGGAGCCTTAGCTTCAGAGAAGTTCGGGGCAACTATTTCAAGCGCACTTTATAAGAAGCACTTACTTTGCCGCCCTGGACCAGGGGATCGGCCCACTCGTAACGGAGTTGCGTATACATAGAGGCGGGCGCAGGTACTTTCTTGACGGAACCGTCTGCCTGCTTCTCTTCAATAGTCGGTTGCACGGAAAAGTTCTTTCCATTGTCGATGCTATAAGTCACAGCCGCTGAACCGTCGGCGGTGGCGCTGCCTGCGACAAACTGGGTACCGGTGGGAATTTTTCCGACAGCTTTGTAATCGCTCGCGGAGGCGTTGCCTTCGTTCGCCGAGATGATGGTCCAATCCAGAATCTCACCAGATTTGACCCCTGCGGCTTTTTCAACCGGAATGCGGCCGGCCTCACGCTCCACCATCCCGGTGAGCACAACCTTGACTTCGGGGCGATGGCCCATCAGCTTAAACTGTCTTTGTGCGAAAGCGGCCGCACTACCTAGAGCCAGCAAACCTATGAGGACTACAGGCAATGTGCGAACATGTTTCTTAGATGTTTTCATTGTGGTCTCCTAACATTTTCGAGAGTCTTTTTGCGAAGAACTTTAAATTGCTTCCCGCTAACGCAAACCGCAGGGCTCAGGTCTTACCTGCTGCTCTGCGGGTGAATAACAAGCCCTTATGATCTCTGCGGGAATGTCACCTTGCTGTTCCGTAACGTATTGCGGAACTGGAAAACGCAAACGAAGCAAACAAACCCCATGCCAATTGGGCGAAATGCCGGGGCAGGTCGCACTATCTTTAAAGACTTCACAAATTTGTTCCGATAAAAGGCTAATCTTCGAGGAATGAGTCGTCCCTTTTTGGACCGACCACGCATCATTTACCAAATTTTGTCATAGGTAGAACTCCACAAAATGTCAGTATCAGTCCGATTAGCCACGCAACGCTGACGCAGCATGGAGGGATTCAGATCTTGCTTTAGCTCGGGCAGTAGTGGCGGTGGGGTTGTTAGTCTTGTGGAGATCCAGGTTTGGCGGTAAGTAGACTGTTGTTGGTCATTATCCGACAGGCGGCATAGATCATTAGTCCCATGGCCGCTGCGATTGCCGCAACTTTCGCCTCCTTGAGGGTGCTGTTCAAAAGCAGCCAAGCTGCGAGCGCGAGCGAGGCGGTCGCAGTCAGCGTTCCTGCTCGTAAATGGAAGATAGCGGGTGGCGCATCTTTGCGGCGACGGAAAACAAGCAACGCTATGCAGGTTGCGCCGTAAGTAACCAGTCTGGCGATAGCACTGATCGTTAAGGCGGCTACAAAGGAACTTTTAAGTGTCAACACCAGCATCAGCGTTGCCGTTATCAGAATCGCGACGTAGGGTGTGAAGAAGTGGCGATGAGTCTTTGCGATGAATAAGGGCAATTGCCTCTGCTCGGCCATGGCGAAGGGAATTCGCGAGCCGGACAAGATCAGGATGTTTAGGTTACCGGTAATCGAAATTATGGCGCCAGCTGAAATGATAGCGCCCCCTGCAGTTCCGAGAAATCGTGTGCCCGCATCCGCCAGCGGCTTCTGTGATTGAGCTAGTTCAGGCAGAGTTCCCACGCAAACAATTTGAATCAGGATATAAATGAACGCGACTACCGCGATCGCGATCATCAATGCGCGTGGCAGATGCTTTTGCGGATTACGTATTTCACCTGCTGGAATTGCCGCCATTTCAAACCCGGTGAAGGCGTAAATCAGAAGCAACACCGATTGCGAGAATGCGCCCGTGGTTGGCCGCGCTCCCAGGGCGTAAGCATGTGGGTTCAGAAAGAACAGACCTGCGGCAATGAAGATCAGCATCGGGATCAGCTTGCCGATAGTAAAACAATTGCCGACCACCGCGGCTTGCCTGACACCAATCACATTGATTGTCGTCAGGACTACTACAGTGATCACTATGATCGCGGCACGCCAGAGCATGCTGGTAGCAGAAGGCCAAAAATAACCAACATAGTTGACAAGCAGATTGCAGTTCGCCGCAAACGCCGTCAGACGTGCGAGCCACATAAGCCAGCCAATCTCGAACGCGACGGTTGGTCCAAACGCTTCGCGCGCATAAAGGTAAGGCCCGCCCGTTTCATCAAAGCGGCTGCCGACTTCGGCAAAGCAGAGGATAATCATCGTGACGACAACCGCACAAACTACGAACGCAATCAGACTGTATGGGCCGATGAGTGCGAACACCCTGGATGGCAAGCCAAAAATTCCCGCCCCGATGATCCCGTTGACGGCGATGGCGACGAGGTCCCAGCGGCGGATGCCCCGGACCAGGCCTTCGTTTGATACTCTTGCCGCTTCGTTTTTCATTTCGCTGCCTTATAATCTAAAACGGTCGCTGAAACAATCTTTTCGATTTGGATGATTCCCATAATGATGAACCAAAATACTCGTAAGCTCGTGGTCGCGGCTTGTCTCGTTATTTCATTGGCGCTCGGCCCGGCGGTCGCCCAAGCCCAATCCGCGGCAGCTCCAGCAAGTACGTTGCAAGCTCTGGTTGATGAAGCTGCTAAGACCGCGCTGGAGAAATTCGCCGACAAGAAACTCACCGAGAGCCAGCTAGCGATCACTGTGATCGATTTGCGGGATTCGCAACATCCGCAGCAGGCAAGTTTTCGGGGCAACCAGCGCGTCTATCCGGCCAGCGTCGTCAAGCTCTTCTACCTGGTGGCAGTGCATCGCTGGTTGGAGGATGGAAAAATTAAGGAGACTGACGAGCTAAAGCGGGCCGTGCGGGATATGATTGTCGATTCGTCGAACGAGGCTACGCAGTACGTCGTTGACGTGCTGACGCAGACAACCGGCGGGTATGAATTGCCGCCGGGGGAAATGAAAAGGTGGCAAGAGAAGCGCAATGTCGTGAACCGTTATTACACCTCCCTCGGCTACGCGAACATTAACGTAAATCAGAAGACCTTTTGCGAAGACGCTTATGGTCGGGAGCGGATTTCCCGCGGGCCCAACGGGGAGAACCGAAACAAACTCACTACCGATGCTACAGCGAGATTGCTCTCGGAGATCGTTACGGGCCGCGCAGTGACGGCCCAACGAAGCGCTCGAATGATGGAACTCCTGAAGCGAGACTTCACGGGTACGAGCAAAGATGCCGACGACCAGGGCCATGGCTTTACCGGGATTGCGCTCCAGGGCATTAAAGGCGCCCGGCTTTGGTCGAAAGCCGGATGGACCAGCACCACCCGGCACGATGTCGCCTATGTTGAATTGCCGGATGGATCGAAGTTTGTCCTCGCAATCTTTACCACTGACCATGCGAATGAGCGGGAGATCATTCCCAGCATCGCCCGGATCGTGATGGATGGGATTAAGAATATGAAGTGATTTCCGACCAGGCTATGGGTCTCATGAGCGAGGATCTCTCAAAATATCATCATCCCGTTGGCAATCTATTCCCCTGGCCTGTCGAGGCGCACGAATTGGCCCGCTTCCGCCTGACTGATGAGCAACTAGATTTCTATAAGTCAAACGGATATCTGGCCGGAGTGCGCATGCTTAACGATGCGCAGGTCGAAGTGTTGCGCGCTGAGTTGGCCCAACTTGTTGATCCGTCATATCCGGGGAAACAACTCTTCTATGAATATCATTCGAATGAATCATCCGATCCCGCAAGAATTCTCTTTCATGCGTTGGGTGCGTGGCGGGTAGCGCCGGGCTTCCATGACCTTTTATGGAATCCAGCTTTTCTGGTTTCTGCCTCGCAATTGCTCAGGGGCGGGGTGCGGTTCTGGCATGATCAGATTTTTTACAAACCGGCACAGCATGGCGGAGTGGTTGCCTGGCATCAGGATTACTCTTATTGGACGAGGACCCGTCCCATGGCGCATCTCTCCTGTTGGATTGGGCTTGACGATTCCACTCGCGAAAACGGCTGCGTGCAGTATGTGCCGGCCAGTCATCGCTGGAATCTCTTGCCGGTAACCGGTCTCGCGGATGACATGGACGCAATCCAGTCAGTCTTGTCTGAGAAACAGAAAGCGGAGTTTAAGCCCGTCGCGATCGAGTTAAAGAAAGGGGAAGCTTCATTCCATCACCCCTTAATGGTCCATGGCTCGTTTGAAAACCGCGTCGACCGTCCACGAAGAGCCGCTGTAATCAATGTCTTTGCTGACGGTGTTGTCTCCACTTCAGACCAGCCACCACTCGAGGGCGTGCCGCCGATTCCCGCGGGAGAGAAAATGGACGGACAGTTTTTCCCTCTGCTTTTCACTCCGCAATGATGTCGCCTTGCTTCCGCCGGAGCGGCTCGTCGCAAAGAGTTCGGTCGCCACCCAACAGCCTTAGTCCCGGCATAGCGGATGCCTTTCATTTTCCTTACGTAGGTTAACAGCTTTGTTAATCGCCGGAGCAAAGGCGGTTATTCAAGGTAGCGCTTTACGACGAACCGATCGGAAGGAAAAGGGCCTGTAGGCATGACGGACGAAGTGCGCACCGAAGTAGAACAGATTAAGCAGCAGGAAGACGTCAAGCAAGCGCTCAAGCAGACGGCGGGCGTTGTTGAAGATGCAAAACCTGTTGCAGAGACAAAAGACAAACTGTGGTTGGGCACTCACCTACTGCTGCTGTTTGGTCTTGCGGGACTCTACTATTTGCTTGGCTTAAGAGTCTTTACTTTTGCGGCGCAAATCATCGGGCTGTTACAGAATCTGACGCTGGGCGCGATGGCAGGTGTATTACTGCTGGCCGTTGCCAAGATTGTCGACGTTTACCTGATTGGCCGCATCGACAGCGCCGTCTCCAAATACAATCTGAGAAGAATCTTAAGGCTGGCGGTAGGATTGGTTCTGGCCTTCATCGTGATCTCGATACTTTTTCATACCTGGTACACAACTGTCGTTTCCATCGGTCTCATTTCGTTAACGCTGGGCTTGGCTCTGCAAACACCAATCACCAGCTTCATCGGCTGGATCTACATATTGGTCAAAGCGCCTTACCGCGTGGGTGACAGGATAAAGATTGGCGAGGCTACCGGCGACGTAATTGACGTCGGCTACATTGACACCACCTTATGGGAATTCGGCGGCGACTACCTTTCGACCGACCATCCGACCGGCCGCGTAATCAAGTTTCCCAATTCTAAAGTTCTTAACACCGCGATTTACAATTATACCTGGCCGCTGTTTCCCTACGTTTGGAATGAAATTAAGTTCAACGTTGCCTTCGAAAGTGATTTGGAGTTTATTTCACAGACGATGCAGGAAGTAGCCGAGAAAGAGGTCGGCGAAGCAATGATGGAAAGGGTGCGAGTCTTCCGCGAGCTGCTGGCGCAGACGCCGGTTGATCAGTTGCAAGTCCAGGAGCGCCCCGTCGTTTTGTTTCGCGTGAACGAGAATACGTGGCTTGATGCTATCGTGCGTTACGTTGTGCATCCGAAACAGGCCGGCAGAGTCAAGACTCGACTGATCAAGGAACTGCTGAAAAAGTTGAACGCCGCGCCGGATCGCGTTCTCTTTCCGAAGAGCAATATGCGCTGAGGGTAAGAGTCCGCAGAAAGTCATAAGACGATACGCCGATAACGAACCCTAATCTTCATCCAACGGAGAATTGTAATGAACGACATGTTTCGCAAGTTCGCTCAGAAGACCGCACATGCTATGGGCACGTCATGGGCCTTCATTATTGCCGTTTTGATTATTGTCGTCTGGGCTGCCACCGGGCCATTGTTCAATTTTTCAGACACATGGCAACTGGTGATCAATACCGGAACGACAATCATTACCTTCATGATGGTCTTCCTGATCCAGAACACCCAAAACCGTGACGCTATTGCTTTCCATCTCAAACTGGACGAGCTACTCAAAGGGGTGAAGGGGGCCCGCACGGAATTGATAGATCTGGAAGAGCTCTCCGATGAGGAACTGGAAGAATTGCACAAGCAATTCAAGAAGATCCATGACGTTGAGAGCCACAGGAACAAGCGACCTGCGAAGTCAGGCGATAAGCGACCTAACTAATAAGGTCCCGACGTCAAGTGACCGTTCAGACAAATAACCGCAGGAAGCGGGAACTCCAAATCACCGCCGGTGTCTAACAGGTCGATCACTCGTCGCCCGGATATTATGCGCCCGCGAGTGCGAAGCATTGTTATCGCCAAAGGGAGGTGAACTATGGGAACCGATGCCACAAAGGGTCACACTTCAGAGCCCCACATCAACGTCACGCCTCTCATCGACGTGTTGCTGGTCCTCTTAATCATTTTCATGGTGGTGACGCCGCTAAAGCCTGCCAGGTTTATGGTGAAGGTACCTGCGAAACTGTATCAAAGAGTCGAGCTGCCGCCCTGGAGTGGCACGCTGGTAGTGACTATCAAACCGGACCATTCCCTGATGCTGAACGGACTGGCAGACATGGGATCTGTGGAGAACACCGAAAGGCTGAGCGAAACTCTGACGAGGCTATTTGAGCAGCGCAGGGAAAACCATTTCTACCGCCAGGAAATGATCAGCCGTGCTGATCTACCTGAAGATTTGCGGATCGAGAGGACTGTTTTCATCAAGGCGCCGCGCTCGATCGGTTACGGTGAAGTTGCGCGCGTCATCGACGGTTTAAAAGGCGCCGGCGCGACCCCGCTCGGTCTCCAGATCGACGACCTGGATTAGCGTCTTATCCATACCGCCGAGTAATTCGCATACCAAGCTACCTCTGCAGTGCCTTGATGTACTGCGGGCCGCTCCTATAAGTGTTCCCACAGTGATTTCGTTTTCCGCCACACTGAAGCCGCATCCTTCCCGGCAACGTTCCGTTCCGTTCAATCTGTTAAAATGAATTTCAATTCAAGGACCAAAGGGAAATACGTCTTCGTAACGGTGAAGCCGCCAGCATGATGCCGGCGGCCAGGGCAGTCAGGCAGAGTAATAGAATAACCCGCTCAGGAGAGTATGGTCCGGATCGTCGCAGTGATCCCAGCGCGGATGGGTTCTTCTCGTTTTCCGGGCAAGCCCCTTGCTCCACTCCTGGGGCGCCCGATGATCGAGCACGTCTTTTGGCGCGCCATGTTGTGCGACGTTCTGGACGGGGTTTACGTTGCGACGTGCGATGAGGAGATCCGAGCAGTTGTCGAAGGATTCGGTGGCGCGGTGCTTTTGACATCGGCCGCGCATGAACGGGCGAGCGACCGCGTAGCTGAAGCCATTGAAATAATCGAAGCCGAGCACCAGCGAGCCAACATCGTCGTTATGATCCAGGGTGACGAGCCGATGATCACTCCAGATATGATCGCCGCCGCGCTCGACCCCATGCGCTCTGACCCAACCGTTTCCTGTGTAAATCTAGTCCGCCGGATCGTCGGCCGCGACGAGTTCGTCGATCCCAATACCATCAAAGTCGTGATGAACTCTCGGAACGAGGCCCTCTATTTCTCCCGCGCTCCTATTCCTGCGATCGACTTCGCACATGATGTCTCAGCTAGCGCAAACGGATGTGCTCCGCTGTTCAAGCAAGTGTGCGTGATCCCTTTCCGCCGCAATTTTCTTCGCGAGTTTGCGCGACAGTCGCCGACTTCTCTCGAACGAACAGAGTCTATCGACATGCTCCGTGTGATCGAGTATGGCGGCAAGGTGCGGTTGGTGGAGACAGACGTAGACACTCATGCGGTGGACACGGCTGAAGACCTGGCGCTGGTAGAAGCGCTGATGAAGCACGATCCGCTGCTACTTCAATACGGGGAACCTGTGGCCCGCGGAGCGAAGGAACGCTTATGATCTGGCGGGTTCTGATCACGGCGCCTTACCTGGTTCCAGTGCTCGACGAGTTCCGTTCGCGCCTGGAGGCTGAAGGCGTGGAGATCGTGAGAACTCAAGTGCGCGAACGACTGAGCGAGGAAGAGCTGCTCCCCTTAATCGGAACGATCGATGGCGTGGTCTGCGGCAACGATCAATTCACGGAGCGCGTCCTGCGCGCGGCGTCCCGGCTCAAGGTGATCTCAAAATGGGGCACCGGAATTGATTCCATTGACGCCCGTGCGGCGGCGGAACTTGGTATTCGGGTGTGCAACACGCCCAATGCCTTCACCAATCCTGTGGCGGACACAGCGCTGGGGTACGTGCTCTGCTTCGCCCGCCGGCTTCCCTGGATGGACCATGACATCCGCAACGGCTTATGGACCAAGCGGGACGCCGTCTCGCTCAACGAGTGCACTCTCGGAGTGGTAGGAGTTGGGAACATCGGCAAGGCCGTAATACGCCGCGCGGTGGCATTCGGGATGACAGTGCTGGGCACTGACCCGGTTCCGGTGCCGGCTTCGTTCATTGACGACACCGGACTCACGATGATGTCGCTGCCCACGTTGCTTGAGTCGTGCGATTTTGTTTCGCTGCATTGCGATCTGAATCCGACTACTTTTCATTTGATAGGGCCCGCTGAGCTGGCCCGCATGCGATCTTCCGCGTACCTCATCAACACGGCCCGCGGTCCCGTCATTGACGAGCTTGCGCTGATTGAAGCGCTGCGCGAGCGTCGGATAGCCGGTGCTGCGCTGGATGTCTTTGAGGTCGAGCCGCTCCCGGCCGACAGCCCACTACGTGCGATGGAGAACTGTCTGCTTGCGCCGCACAACGCGAATAGCGATCTCGCGGCCCGCAGTCGAGTGCACGAATCCACGATCGCCAACCTTCTCCAGGGACTTCGAGAAGTTCAACGTGGGAAATGACGAATGGAAAATGCGCCTCATTTCCTTCTCCTTCGCGGAATCAAGAGCCTCATCCGGTGTGACGAGGCCGAAGTAGTCAACGGGATCGCGCGCTATGTCATGTCGCAGCACGGCAGTCTGCGGCGCGGGTCGGCGTTGATGAAACGCACACGTAAGACTCCGATCCCATCTGCGATCGCTGGTCTTGGCGCGTTGACTCGATTTCTCGAAGTACGTGAAGACGACGATCTCGATGGTGCCGTTTGGGTCGCCCGCCTCGGCAACGAACGTCAGGCCATTCAAGCCGTAATCGAGACGCTGCCTTCACGGGCTCCGAAACTGGGTTGGACGGAGTTGAAGTTCCGCAGGCGTCCTGACGCCGCAGCTCTTTCTGCGCTGGCCCGGCACCTGGGCGGCTGGCGAGACAAACATGTGCGTTCTTACAAAGGCGCTGCGAGGCTGCGACCCATTCTCCGCATTGCGCGCCTGCTGCATCGGCGGTACGAGTTCTTCAAGGTGCTCCGGGTAGCTGAACTAATTGGCTACTACACGCGTTATCTCCGCATCTTTCAACTTGCGCGCTTCAGCCTCGCGGTGATGTCAAGCCACAGCAATCCGCATGGCATCGCGTTCAACCTGGCAGCGCGCAAGTGTGGTGTACCCGTCGTTCTCATCACCCACGGTATGCCGGTTCGGCCTGTCGCTAAGCTCAACTATGATCTGGCGGTGGTCCATTGCGAAGTCGCGCGGCAGACTTACCTGGAGGCGGGCTGCCGGATGGATCGCGTTCTGATCCATGGCCGCCGGCAAGATTATTTTCCCATGCCTGCCGGTCCGCTTCCCAAGCGCCTGGCGGTCGGGATATTCCTTTGTAAGGATGTGAACGAGGAACGGTTCCGCGATCTGGTTGATCGTCTCATTGGCGATGCACGCGTGTCGCGCATCCTCGTGCGGCCACATCCGAAAAACCTCTGGCTGGGATTGGACACGTGGATCGCGTCGCGAAACGATCCACGGATCCGTCGGAGTCCCACTGGCTCTGTTTTCCGTGACCTTGAAGAGTCGGACATTGTCCTCGCGGGCAACTCCAGCGTGCTGGTTGACGTGGTGACCGCCGGGCGGCCAGGCGGCTACGTGCCTGGCCTCGACTACGGCTCGCCCGACCTCCACGAGTTTGTTGCGCGTGGGTTGATCTTCCCAATTCAAGACGACTGCTGCGATGGCAACGAAGCGCTGGACTTTGGAAAGATGCTTCGTTTCTATCAGCGATCGGACTGGTCAACAGTGCTTCGGCTTTTCGCCAATATTGATGAGGACGCGGCGTCAGTCACAGCGCGCGCCGGCGCCGCCATGCTTGAACTGGCGTCGCACGGCGCAGTAGAAGTTGGTCAGAACATAAAAGCGGCAAGCTGGCGCGCAAACTGACAGTTGGCATTGCAAGAATTGAAACTGGATTGCTGCGCAATTAGGGATTAGATGCTATAAAGTCAACGATGCTCAGGCTACTCAAAGACCCACCTAAAGTTGAAGTCTCAAAACCTTCTGCCGAATTGACGATCATTCGCGTCGGCATTAGCCTTTGGGAACCAGACGAGTCCTACAAGGACCTGCCGATTCCTCCTCCTGAGTGTGCCGTGTGCGGGAGCAGTGAGTTTGAGCCTAACGAACGATCCTCAGCGTTGCTGATGCCCAGATTCGATTATCGTGACCTCGAATACGTCATGCGCGTCTGGGTGCATCCAAAGTGTTTTGAAAGCTGCATTGAAACAAACGAGCCCGATCCTGTTCCCTGGTGAGTTCGTCCACAGTATGATGAGTTAGAACCTTTCCGTTGCGGCGTTAGACAATCTTGTATGGCTACCAACAACAGCACATTTCTTTTGAGTCGCAGAACAGCATGGATCACTTTGCTCGTGATCGCTTTGCTTGCTCTGGCAATAGTGGTTCTTCCCGCATGGATTGTTCAGCCCTTCAAGCCACAATCTCAGCGCGGGCTGGAAGTCTCGTATGAAATGCGACGCTGGTCTCCGCTCGTAACGCTCATCGCTTTGGCGTCTGGAATAGTGCTGGTGCTTTGGCTCTGGCGTGGCTCTCGTTGGTGGCGTAAAGCGTTGCTGTTGATAGTCTTCATTCCTCTGCTCGTGTCCACCTGGTTTGCGCGGCAGAATCATTTCGAATGGATGTTCAATCCTCTCGCTAATGCTGCTTATGCAAAAACGAATGATGCTGGTTTCGTCGCCGACACCGACGTGGTGTTGGGCGTAGAAGTCCATGGAGAAACAGTAGCGTATCCGATCCGCCTGATGGCATACCATCATCTGGTGCAAGACGTCGTCGGGGGCACGCCGATTGTGGCCACCTATTGAACGCTCTGTCACACCGGTCTGGTGTGGGAAACGACGGTAGGTGGTCGGCAACTTCACTTCCATCTGGCGGGGATTAACAACCAGAACTTCATCATGCGCGACGAAGAAACAGGCTCCTGGTGGCAACAAGTCACCGGCGAAGCTATCTTCGGCCCACTGAAAGGCCAGCGCCTGCGCCCGGTATTTCACGATGAGCTTACTTTCGGAACGTGGAAGCGCGAGCAGCCACAGGGACGAGTACTGCGACCCAATGAAGAGATTGCGCGCGCGGGGAAATATGCGCCGGCTAATTGGGAAGAACGCATGACCAGAACGCCGGTCGCGACTTCCATGACTCCCGATAAATTCTTCGAGCCTCGGAGACTGGTTATCGGTCTGACAATCAATGGAGTCTCGAAGGCTTATCCGTTCGACGCATTGGTAAGACAGAATCTGATTCTGGATGATGTGGGTGGGCTTCCGATCTTCATCGTAATCGGCGAGGACAAGAAATCAGTGCGCGCTTATGAAAGATCAGTTGAAGGGCGCAAGCTGGAGTTCTTCGTCAAGCAGGATACTTCCGGCTGGCGGCTAGTTGATGCGGAGACCGGCAGCGAATGGGACTTCACGGGTAAGGCGATTGCGGGTCCGCTCAGCGGACGACAGCTGAAGAAAGTCGCCCTCCTTAACGACTATTGGTTCGATTGGAAAGCATATAATCCGCGGACGTCAGTTTATGAACTCGGTACTCGGTAGGTCAGAGGTCGGAGGCCAGAGGCCAGAGGTCGGAGGCCAGAGGTCAGAGGTCGGAGGTCAGAGGTCGGAAGTCAGAGGTCAGAGGTCAGAAGTCGGAGGTCAGAGGTCAGAGGTCAGAGGCCGAGTGCTTGGCAACGGCTTGGCGAGCCCTACCTTCCGACAGCCGACCTCCGACAGCCGACCTCTGACCTCTGACCTCTGACTTCCGACCTCTGACCTCCGACCTCTGACCTCCGACCTCTGACTTCTGACCTACGACCTCTGGCCCTAATTCCTTTTTCCGGGGAAGATGTAAGATAATCGCCCTTCCGAAGATCGCTGACAACTGAGCAGAAGGAGACTCCCTATGAAAGCCTGGAGAAAATATTTGTTAACGGTGACATCGGTTTTGGTCATTGCCGGTTCAATGCCGCTGCCGGCGAAAGCCCAGGACCGCCCGGTAATACTGGCGAGCGCCGAACTCTCGCGAGTTGTACCTCCGGGATTCTATTTTCAGGGACTCAGTGCGCCAACCCAGATGCGCAATTCCGCGGCCGCTCGTCTCGGCAAGAGCCGCTACGTGATCGCCGGTCTTGTCGATACTTCGGGCTATGCTGCCGACGTGCGCGCCAGGTATGAAGGATTTCTAATTACGGATTCGGCGATTACGATCAACGGCTCCGATCTCGGCACCGGCGCTTATGGCTTCGGGTTCGGTAATGATGGCAAGCTAAACATTCTGGACCTGGCCGGTAATGAAATACTCTCTGTTTCAACCACTAAGGACAGCCAGATGAAACGGCCGCGCCCGCTGATGATGACCAGGTCGAGCAATGATATTCGTCTTTACAGTGGTAGAGACTACGCGGTAATAGCATTCAAATAGTTCGGCTCATCCCTGGATGCTACAGGAATATTCTTTGAATCTTTTATTGGTTGTTAGATGATGTCCCCTGGGCCTTTGGTAGAACGCCGTAGATTTTTTGGCCGCGATCCTCAACGCAGTCTCGAGGCAAAGGAACGAACTGCGCACTCAACTAATTCATTTCATTTCCGATTGCTCGTGGTCTTCCTGTTATTGGCGGTTAGCCCCCTCGCAGTTCTTTGCCAAAAACCAACACCCACTCCAACACCGGCGCCGCAACGCACCGGAAAATCCTATAGTTCTGAGCCACCAGCAAGAAAGCCGCCGCCACCCGCACCGCAGGCGCAATCTCCCGTGACGTTCAGTGATATCACGAGTTGGGCGGGGCTAGATTTCAAACGCGCCCCATCGTTCACCTCTTTGAAGTATCTGCTCGAAGCGATGGGGGGCGGCGTGGCCATGTTCGATTATGACAACGACGATCGCATGGATCTCTTCTTCACTAACGGCGCGGCCCTGAAGGATCCGATGCCGAAAACAGAGATGCCCGACAAGCGGGACGCAAAATTTTGGAACCGTCTCTATCACCAAAAGGCCGACGGCACGTTTGCAGATGTTACCGAAAGCTCGGGCCTTAAGGGCAATGGCTACAGCATGGGAGTGGCCGCTGCTGATTATGATAACGATGGTTACACGGACCTTTATGTTACCGGTTATGGAGGTAACTACCTCTACCACAATAACGGTGATGGTACGTTTACTGACGTCACAAAAAAAGCGGGTGTTGGTGGCGGCGGATGGTCCACCAGCGCTGGTTGGATTGATTATGACCGGGACGGCAGGCTGGATCTTTTCGTCGGCCGGTATGTTGAATGGGACTTCGATCTGGGTTCTGTTTACTGTGGCGAGATTCGACCGGGCTACCGGGCTTATTGCCATCCGGATAATTTTAAAGGCGCCACCAACCTCCTCTATCACCAACGCTCGGATGGCACCTTTGAAGACGTTAGCGCCAGGGCGGGGATGGTCGATCCTGGCGGTAAAGCTTTAGGCGTCGCCTTCGGTGATTTTGATAACGACGGGTTGATGGACATCTTCGTTGCTAATGACAGCGTCCGCCAATCGCTCTATCACAATAAAGGAGATGGTACGTTTGAAGACATTGCCATTTCTTCCGGGGCCGGCTATGACGAAAATGGAAAACGCTACGCGGGAATGGGAATCGATGTCGGCGATTACGACAATGACGGGTACATGGACATCTTCATTACTACTCTCTCCAATGAAACGTACCCGCTCTATCACAACGATCGTGACTTGAGTTTTACCTATGCAACGAACTCCGCGGGTGTCGGCCAGATCACGCTTCTGTATTCCGGCTGGGGCACGCACTTTATCGACGCTGATAACGATGGGCTGCGCGATCTTTTTGTGGCCCAGAGCCATGTGCTCGATACTATTGAAAAGACAAACCCATATCTAAGATACAAACAGACCCCACTTTTGATGCTTAATACAGGCAAGGGTTTTGTGAATGTGTCGGCGACCGCGGGCCCGGTCTTTAGTAGTTTACTAACCGGGCGCGGAGCGGCATTTGGCGACTTGAACAACGATGGACAGATTGATGTCGTTATCGCTTCGCTTGATGGCGCTCCTGTGTTGCTTCGAAACATTGGAACAAAGAATCACTGGCTAGGGCTGTCGCTGGCCGGCTCTAAATCTAATCGCAATGGAATTGGGGCCCGAATAACGGTTACGGACAGCAGCGGCAAGAAACAGATTTTCGATGCCAACACCTCGGGGAGCTATTTATCCTCGAATGATCCGCGCATTATCGTCGGACTGGGCGCGGTCTCGAGTGTCCGAACGGTTCAAGTAAGCTGGCCCAGTGGAACTGTTCAGGTTGTTACCGCGCCGCAGCTGAACCGGTATCTGGTTATCAATGAACCGGGTGCGGGTTGAATAAGCTCATCTTTTTTGCACGAGGTTTAGCAGAGCAACGATCCATGAAGCAACACGAAATATGTTTCTGAAAAAGTCTCGCCGCGGATTGCGGCTTCGGTCCCTGGTCCCGCTTTTCCTGCTCGTGTCATTTGCGGGCGCTATCTTTGTGTTTGCTCAGACTCCACCTAAGAAGCCTGAGCCTCAGCAGGGAATGGGGGTTTCAACCGGAACGCCCATGAACTATTCCTCCCGCCGTACTGCCGGCGTTACCGATCCAAAAGCTCCTATCGTATTTGAGGATGTTACAGACAAGACGGCGATGGCCACCTTCAGGCATCGCTCAGGCAGTCCGCAAAAGAATTACATTTTTGAAACGACTTCCGGTGGCGTCGCGATCTTTGACTATGATGGAGACGGCCTTCCCGACATCTATCTTCTCAATGGCTCGACAGTTGCTGCGATGGAGGGCAAGGAGAGGCCGGCGCGCGCGGCGCTCTATCGCAATCTGGGCAACTGGAAATTTGAGGACGTAACTGATAAAGCCGGCGTGGCAAACGATCGTTGGGGTTGTGGCGTGGCCGTCGGTGACTACGACAACGATGGCCACCCGGACATGTACGTTACTAACTTTGGCGTGTCACGGCTTTACCACAACAATGACAACGGAACTTTTTCAGATGTTGCCGAGAAGCTTGGTGTCGCACGCAAGGGTTGGAGCACCGGGCCGACCTGGGGCGACTACGATGGTGATGGGCGGCTCGATCTTTTCGTTCCCGGCTACGCGGAGATCGATCTGAATAATTTGCCGCCGAGTCCCAGCGAAGCAGGGAAGCCCGGCGGCGTGGGTCAAAACTTCTGCCAGTTCCGCGGCGTGCCGGTAATGTGTGGTCCACGCGGTCTGCCAGGTGAAGGCGATACGCTGTATCACCAAAAGCCTGACGGCAGTTTTGAGGATGTCAGTGTGAAAGCCGGCGTAAATGATCCGCAGAAGTACTACGGTTTCACTTCAGCCTTCGTTCATGTTGACGACGATAAGTTTCTGGACTTAATAGTTGTCAACGACTCCACCCCGAAGCAACTCTACATGAATAAAGGCGACGGAACGTTTGAAGAGGTCGGCTATCCTTCGGGCGTAGCGCTTAATGAAAACGGGCGCGAGCAGGCAGGCATGGGCCTGGCTATCGGCGATTATGACAACGATGGACGGGTCGATTTCCATATAACGAATTTTTCTGACGATTCCAACGTTCTTTATCACAATGATGGTGATGGGAATTTTACGGACGTAACTTTCCAGGCGGGTCTCGGTGAACTTACCATTCCATTTCTCGGTTGGGGGACGAGCTTCCTCGATTTTGATAACGATGGATGGCAGGATCTCTTCGTTGTGAACGGACACGTCTATCCCGCTGTCGACTCGAACCAATGGGGGACCAGTTTTGCTCAGCAGGCTCTGCTCTTCCGCAATCTTAAGAATGGAAAATTTGAACGTATCGGGGCTCCGCCGGGGAGTGCGCTCGCAAAAGCGTGGGCGGGCCGGGGACTGGCGATTGGCGATCTGGATGGAGATGGCCGCCTGGACGTCGTCATTAATAATATCGATTCCAAACCGACGGTCTTGCGAAACGTCGCCACGCCTGCTGGACACTGGCTTAACCTCCGACTTGTGGGTGATGTTGCGAAGAAGACCCCGAGAGATGCAATCGGCAGCATCGCTACCTTAACTACAGGCAAGTTGCGGCAACGACTTGATGTGGTTAGCGGGGCAGTGTATTGCTCACAAAACGATATGACCCTGCATTTCGGTCTGGGCGCCGCACCGAAGATCGACAAACTGGAAATCCAGTGGGCTAACGGCGCCCTTGAGACATTCGACCCCCCGGCGATTGATAAAACCGTAACTATCGTTCAAGGTAAGGGCACAGGCAAATAGACCAGCCCGCGCAATCAAGGGGAACACTGGCTCAGCCTCGACTGGAGCTGAATCTTGCGACGACTTGATCTAAGAAAGACCCAGGCAGCCCGCCTCAATACAATCCGCGATATCAACCGGCAGATCGTATTGAACTACGTGCGCGAGCGTGAACCCATTTCGCGCGCCGAGATTGCGCGCGAAACGGATCTGCAGCGGTCAACCATTTCCGCCATTGTCGAGGCGTTGACAACAGAAGGGCTGGTTGAAGAGGTCGGCGAAGGCGAGTCGACCGGAGGGCGTAGGCCAACCCTGCTGAGATTGCGAACCAAGGAAGCAATAGCCATCGGCGTCGCCATTACGCCCACTTGTACCACCGTCGCGACAAGTGATCTAGCGGGCTGCATCGTCCAGCAAAAGGAGTTTCTGACTGATCCTGATCCTGAAAAGACTCTGCGGGATGTGATTACCCTGGTCCGCGAATTCTCAGTCAGAAACAAAGGCTCGATCGAAGCTGTTGGCGTCAGTCTTCCCGGCTTAGTGGATCCGGCAACCGGCAACGCGGTCTATGTTCCTTACTTCCAGTGGCGAGATATCCCGATCTCCAAAGTGATCTCCGCAGCGGTTGGCTTGCCCGTCATCATCGATAACGACGCTAATGCAGTCGCGCTTGCCGAGCTTTGGTTTGGACGGCCGGAAGTGAGCGATGCGCGAGATTTCATTCTCGTCCTCGTAGCTGAAGGCGTGGGTACAGGAATTATTTTTGATGGCCAGGTCTATCGCGGACAGCGTGGAGCGGCAGGCGAGTTTGGACACATGGTGATCGGAACGCATGCGCCGGTTCCGTGCTCATGCGGCAATCTCGATTGCTGGGAAGCTTTTTCATCCGAGCGCGCCGCGCTGGCTCGCTACTTGAAACTATCTGGCGCAGAACCCGCCGCGCAGTTTGGTTTCCGGGAGTTGGTTGACCAGGCACTGACAGGTGAAGCAAACGCCAGGGGAGCACTGATTGAAACTGCGCATTACCTGGGCGTGGGGATTTCAAACCTGGTTGTCGGCTTCAGTCCGGAAGCTGTCGTGGTAGGCGGAGAGATAGCGCGCGCCTGGCCACTTGTTGAAAGTGCGCTGACCGAAACCATCGAACATAGTATTCGCCGCGGCCTGGCATCGGCGAGAATTCTGCCATCCACTCTCGGAGAAAAACCTGCTCTAAGAGGGGCCTTAAGCCTCGTCCTCGCCAGCAAGTTTGCGGCAGCATTTGCTGCCTGAGAATTTCCCGTTCCGAAGTCCCTCATTTCGGCGCAGTCCGCAGGGTGGATGGATTGCTTCTTCTGGCACGTCAAATATCTGCCCAGGTTTCCCTAAAAAGAGTTGACAGGCCCTTAAAACTGTATTAAATACTTCGTTCGTAGAGACAACAAACCGTCAGATAGCTTTCAATTCGCGCTGTTCATTTTCTTCGAGCAGTCTTTCATTCGGAACCCTAGTAGTACTGGGCCAAAGCAGAGGCAGTGATACCTTGGCCTATCATCTTTAGGTAGGGACGTAAGAGTAGACTCACTTTTGCCTGGTTATCAAAGCCAGGTGGATCTCTTTGCTTCGTACACGAGGACCAGCCATGATTACCCATCCGAATAGTGCCCGCCTGTTAAGGACAGTCGGTGTTGTCGCTCTCCTTCTAGCCGTCCTGGCCGTTCCCACGTTTGCGCAAACAAACAAAGGTGCGATCAAGGGAACCGTGAAGGATCAAGCCGGGGCTGTCGTTCAAAACGCTCAAGTTACAGTCACCAATACAGCCACGAATGCGAGCCGCACGGCGAACACGAGTGACGACGGCACATACAATGTCCCGCTTCTTGAGCCGGGCACGTACAGAGTGGAGGTCGTTCCGCCGGCCGCGCTCAATCTCCAAAAAGCAGTTCAGGAAAGTGTCACAGTGCAGACGGCACAAACTCTACCGCTCGACATCATGCTTCAAACCGGAGGAGTGGGCGCAGAGGTCACGATTACGACTGGACCTAGCCTGGTGGAAACTGAGACGAGCGACCGCGGCAGCGTTATCACGGGCCGCGAAGTGACTGAGTTGCCACTCTCCGGACGCAACTTCACGCAACTAGCGACGCTGACGCCGGGTGTGGTTCGTGCGAATAATGTTGGTCTCGGAGGTGGACCAGAGGCTCGGTCTTTTAATAATGGCGACCCCCGCGCGGGAAGCGGCGGCCCTGGAAGCAGCAACCCAAACGGCAGTTCAGAGTCCTCACGTTTCAATCGCTCGGGCGGCGCCGCGATTTCCGCCAACGGCCAGCGTGCCACTAACAACAACTTTTCGCTCGATGGCGTCGACAATAACGAGCCTCAGTTTGGAACGATTGGCACGTTCCCGAACCCGGACGCTATTGCAGAGTTCAAGATCACTACCAGCATTCCGCCTGCTGAGGTTGGCCGTGCGGCGGGAGCGGTCATTAATACTTCCATCAAGTCTGGCACGAATGACTTTCACGGTTCGCTGTACTACTACGGACAGAACTCCCGGCTAAATGCGTACCACGTTGCGCTAAAGACCCGTTTGGCTGAAGCAATCGCCCGCGGTTCATCAGCCGCAGAGATTGCTCAATTGCGGAAGGCCGTGCAGCAGATACACGAGTTTGGCGGCACGCTCGGGGGCCCCATTTTCAAGAATAGAACTTTCTTCTTCTTTGACTTTTTGGGCCAACGAAATAATTTGCCCTTCCCGACGAATACAGTGGTGCCGACCGCATTGTCGCGTGCCGGAAACTTCAGTGAGTTTCCCACGATCTTTAATCCGTTTACGGGCCAGGCCTTTCCCGGGAACATTATCAATCTACCGCTTGACACTGTAGGCAAGGCTTATCTGGCAGCTTATCCTTTGCCGACGCGCAATATTTTCAATCCCAGTGGCGACAACAACAACGTCAACGGCAATAACTATTTCACTCAGCGCGGGAATAAGGAAAGAATAAACAATCCGGAAATCAAGATTGACCACAAGATTTCCGATAAGAACTCACTCTCAGGGCGCTTTTCCAACCAGCCCTTGGAAACGATTCGCGCCAATTTTTTCCCTGGAAACATAGCAACTGCTGGTTTCGGCGCAGGCGAAGAACGTGGCAACTCGCGACAGATTACGATTAATGATACCCACACTTTCAGCCCCACGGTGTTGAACGAGTTCCGTTTCGGTCTGACGCAAATTCAGATCTCAATTTTTAACTGCGGCGTCGGAGGGGCCTGCGGCGTCAGTCCGACGTTTGCGCAAGACATTGGCATTCCTAATGCCAACGATGGTTCTCTAGAAGCGTCGGGCGGTGCGCTGATTGGCAACTTTGGCAATGGCTTTTTGGAGTTCACTGGCGACGGCGGTCTGTTCCAGGTCAAGAGCAAGAATCCATATTTCGGGGACACGGTAACGATTGTGAAGGGCAACCAGGTGCTCAAGGCCGGCGGCGAGTTGCGCCTGCGTCGTCTGAACACCATTGACGGCGGACGCACCGGTGCTTTGAAAGGTCAGTTCCAATATGGTGATACCACCCCAATCTCGCAGCCCCTCGCGGCTGGCCAGGTCTGTCCGGCAGCTTCGACCATTGTGGTTGACGGTCAGACACAATGCTTCGTGAGGCCTGATGGCATTCCCTACGGTGGTACTGGAAACGGTCAGGCCAACATTCTGCTTGGCCTGCCAGCCATCTTTGTCAGCAAGAGCAAGATCTTCGGTGGCCCATTCGATCTGCGGTCGGAAGAGTTAGGTCTTTTCCTGCAGGACGACTGGAAAGTCAATGACCGCTTGACGCTCAATCTTGGCTTACGCTACGACTTGTTCCTGCCTTTCTCAGAAGCAAACGGTCGTTACAGTCTCTACAGCATTGAGCAGCGCAAAGTGATCGTCGCGGGGGGCGGCGGTGACCGAATCATTTCCACAGACAAGAACAACTTTGGCCCCCGCATCGGCTTTGCTTACGCGGTCGACAAGAGCAAGAACCTGGTAGTTCGCGGTGGCTATGGTTTGCTCTACACCCTCGACGGCGTTGATTATCCGCCAGGCGTACGCAACCCACCGTTCACTAACAGCATTGCCTTGAACCAGAATGGTTTCAACACGAGCCCAACTGCCACGACGTTTACCCTGAGAAGCGGGCCACCGAATGTGACGGCACAAATCGATCCGAACAACATCCCTGTGGACATTGGTGTTTTTGCCATTGATCCGAAACAGAAGACGACCTACGTCCATCAATGGCAGTTGAGCCTCCAATATCAGTTCGCTAAGGATTACTCGCTGGATGTCGGTTATGTCGGCAACCGCTCGCGCAATTTGCTTTATGCGAATGATATTAGCGCGAATGGCCTGGCCCTGGCGAAAAACAATGCAGGGCAGTTTCTGAACAACGCGGTGCTGTACACAAACGGAGCTACCTCCAGTTACGACGCCTTGCAGACACAACTGCAGAAAAGGTTCTCGCGTAATGTTCAGGGCCAGATTTCCTACACCTGGGGTCACACAATAGACAACAATACGGGCATCTTCAACGGTCTTGGGGATTCACGCAATGGTCGCGGTGGTCCAATTAATCCGTTCAACATTAATTTGGACAAAGGCAACTCGGCCCTGGATGTGCGCCACTTGTTATCTGCCAACGCAATCATCGACCTGCCGTTCGGCAAGGGTCATCGTTATTTGAGTGGCGGCCCCGACAGGCTCGTGGGCGGTTGGCAGGTAAACATCATTCAATCCGCGCGTTCGGGCTTCCCTTACAGCGTCGTATGCACTAACTGCGGCGGCGCGAATCGTCCTTCACTTATCGGGGATCCCTTCGCCAACGTTCCTGTCGGGTCAATAATTAACCGCGCAGCCTTTTCAACGGCGGCCAGTGGTCAGGGCACGGTTACGAACGCCGCGGGAAATACCATCAGATTCGGCTCTCTGGGACGCAATACGTTCCGCGGACCCGCGATCTTCAACACGGACGTATCAGTATTCAAGAATACTCAGGTTACTGAGAGGACGAAGGTGCAGGTCGGCCTCGAGTTCTTCAATGTCTTCAATCACCCAAATTTCTCAGTTCCGTCGAATGATTTGAATAATGGTGATTTCGGCCAGATTAAGAATAACGCGTTGCCCGGACGTGTGGTCCAATATCGGTTTAAGTTTATTTTCTGAAGTTGCGGATTTCGGATCGAAATCTGCTTCAATCGTAAGCTGATAAAAGCGAGTGCGCTAAGGTGGTCCCCCCTCGGCCGAGGCGCCATCTAATCGCCTCAAGTCGTTCTCTTTTGCTAGAATCCTCTCGTTTCCCACGGGTTCGGCTTAAGCAAACTGAAATGAAACTGAGCGCTCTGATTTTGATTGTGCTGTGGTGCGCCATTCTCTCATCTGCGCAAACGCCGCCACCGGCCGCCGTTATGCGCTCGCACGTCGAGCGCTTCAGTACGCCCGAGGTACGCGCTGAAAAAGCCGAGGCCGACGCGACCGCGAAGCTCAAAGTAAATCCGCAAGATGACGAAGCCCTGAATGCGCGTGCGCTGGCTCGTTTACGGCTTAATCATTATCAAGATGCACTGGGTGATCTGCGCCAGGCAATCGCGCTGAAGCCCACGAACGCAGATTATCAGGCCAACCTCGGCTATGTACTGTGGAAACTGGGCCGTGCGAATGAAGCCGTTGAAGCTGAAGGTGCGGCTTTGAAGCTGGATGATAAGAATTACACCGCGCATTATCAGCTAGGGCGTTTTCTGCTGCGTATCGGTGATCCACGACAACTGCCGGAAGCAGCTTCGCAGTTTCGCCGCGCGCTCGAACTGGATCCGCGACAATATGATGTGCGCTTTGAACTGATTGCAGTTTATCGCTTACTCAACGACTCGGCGCGCGCCATGTCGCAGCTTTTACTCGTTCAGGACGCTCGGCCTTCCGACGCGCGAGTGCCTTACGTCAGAGGCTTGCTGGCCACTGATCGTGATGATCTAAAAAGTGCTATCAACGATTTTCGGGAGGCCCTCCAGCGTGACCGCACGCTTGTGGGCGCCTGGCAAGATCTGGGTCTTGCCTACGTGAAGTTAAATCTTTGGCGGGAAGCAGTTGACGCTTTTGCCGAGTTAGCAAAACAGCGCGGGGATTCCGTCGAGGCAGCTTATTTCTATGCGCTTGCACTCTACAACACGCAGCAGAGCGAAGCCGCCGAGAAGGAAGTACGGCGAGCGTTGCGAATCAATCCCGGTGCGGCTGACGCTTATACCTTGCTCGGAATCATTCTCGCATCTCGCGGTAACGCCAACGGTGAAGCCAGCGAAGCTCTAACCCAGGCGGTGGCACTGGACGCAGGAAATTTCGATGCGGTCTTCAATCTGGGCCGCGTACGATATGCGGAGAAAGACTATCAAGGGGCGGTTAAAAGTCTTCGCGAGGCAGTAAGAATGAGGCCCAAGTTTGCGGAAGCGCGTTTCTTCCTGGGCACATCGCTGGAATCGGCGGGTGATTCGGCCGCAGCACTGACCGAATACCAGGAGCTCATTAAACTCGATCCAGAATCGGTCTACGGCCAGGTGGGTGCGGGGGCGGTGCTGCTGAAGCAAGGCAAGAAAGACGAAGCGATCAGCGTTTTGCAGCGGGCAATTGCGATCGACCCTAGAAACTTTGAAGCGCGCTGGTCGTTGGGCCGGGCGCTCATGCTTGGTGAGCTCTACGCCGAAGCAGCGGAGGCCTTGCAGGTCGCAGTCACGCTGGACCCGAAACGCCCGGATGCTCACTACCAGCTGGGTCAAGCGCTACGACGGCTCGGGCGAAATGAAGAAGCTGGACGTGAGTTTGCAATCGTTGAAAAACTGAACACCGAGTTTCGCACCAATGCATCGCCGCGGAATCGCTGAGGACGAAGTAAACGAGTGAAGAATCGGTTAACACAAGCGGCGACGATAGAGCAGGCTTTAGGCCTGTGCTTTTCACTTGTTCTTTGCAGCCTGCTGTTTTCGTTCACTGAACGGACGATTCATGCACAGGGAGTGCGGGCCCGCGGCTCTGGGACGCAGAGTGCCAGAACTACGACGCAGCTAAGCCCTGCTGCGCGCGCCGCGATGGACGTGGCCGTAGCGCAGTTACAACAAGGAGCCCTGCCTGAAGCCGAGCGGGCGGCTCGGCAAGCTGTTGTGGCCGCGCCCAAATCCGCGGTGGCCCACAATCTGCTTGGTGTTGTGCTTGATCGAGCGGGACGTGCCGAGGAAGGCTACGCGGAGTTCAACACTGCAACTAAACTCGATCCTAACTTCGTTAGCGCGCTCAACAATCTGGCGCGTCATTTGGCTGAGCGTGGCCAGACAAAGCAAGCCATCACCCAGTTCGAACGCGTCTTGAAACTGGATCCCGCACATGTTCAGGCGCATTACAATCTGGGCAGTCTCTACCGTGATGCAGGCGAGTTTGCCAGGGCCGCGGAACATTTCTCCCAGGCGCGCAAAGCCGAACCCGACGATCCGCAGTTGGCGCTGGCCTTTCTCAACGTTGCTTATCGTGCCAATCGTTCAGCGGAAGCTGACGTCGCTGCCGCTTTGGTTGAACGTGCGGTCAGTGGGGACCCGCGCGGATTATTCACACTCGCGACCGCAATCGCTCAAGGCGGTCAGTACGAACACGCGGCTCGTCTCTTCGCTCGTGTCAACGAGCTCACGCCTCACACGTTCGAGGTGCTTTACAACCTGGGCATTGCGCTTTACAACATTGATCGCAACGACGAAGCCGCGAAGTATCTGGCCGAAGCCGCTGATCTGGATCCCAAACCCGCCGAAACGCATCTGCGGTTGGGGCTCATTGCCAGTGCGCGCAACGATTGGGCTAACGCTATCACGGAGTTCAAACATGTGCTGGAACGAGATGCGAAAAAGGCGAGCTACCACTACCTTTTGGGACGAGAGTATTTCCGAGTTGGTTATTGGGATGGGGCGATCAGCGAATACACAGGAGCGATTGACTTGGAGCCGAAACAGGTAGCATATGTATTAGCGCGTGCTGATGCTTTTTACCGCAAAGGCGACTGGACCTCTTCCGCGGCAGACTTCGATCTCGCAGCTGCGCTCGATCCCAGTCGGAGCGACATTGAATACTGGCAGGGTTATGCGCATCGCGCTGCGGGCGACTTCGACCGCGCTCGGGAATTCCTGCAAAGATTTCTGGTGAAAAATCCGGACAATGTCGATGCGCTCGCGAGCCTGGGTTATGTAGCGATCGAGCAGGGGCGCCTGGAAGATGCCGAAGCCCCCATTAAACATGCGCTAAAACTTGACCCCAACAACGTGCCGGTGCTCTACGACTATGCCAGGCTGGCGCTGAAGGAGCGCAATTTTGCGGAAGCGGCCAGGCGCTTGCAGCAAGTGCTCACTAATAGTCCGTCCTATACAGCGGCTCACTATCAGCTATTTCTTGCGTATACGCGGCTCAAACAGACGGAACAAGCGCAAGCCGAACTAGTGGAATTCAAACGGCTCGACGCTCTGGAGAAAGATTCAACCAAGGAGCGCATGGCGGACGAGAAACTAAGAATCCAGCAGATGCTCAACCAACTACCGCAGTAGGTGGGTTTTCTGCGATCCGAGTAATCTAGTATGAATGCCCGAAGAGTGATGGAGTTTTCGATGAAGTTCTTAGGCTTGGCTTTAATCACGGTGACGATCCAGGTTTCGACGTTGCTTGTCTATTCGCAAGTGGGCCGACCGCTCAAATCGTTTCAGCAATGGTCGAAGAAGGAGGCCGAGAGCGTGCTTGAGGAGTCTCCCTGGGCGCCGAAACAGGAAGTGCGTCTCCGCTATGCCGATACGGCGCGGCGAATAGCGGGCGGCACGGTGCCATCGGAAACTGAGGGTGCGATAACCGACACGACGTCTACCAAAGCAGAGATGGGCGGAGCCGAAGCTCCAGTGGATTTTCAGTTTAGGCTGCGCCTTCGTTCGGCGCTAACCGTGCGTCAGGCTCTGGTGCGACTCAAACAACTGGAGACGAATTACGATCAGATGAGCCCGAAGGACCGGGCTGCTTTCGACAGTAAGTACAAAGGGTTATTGGAATGCCCAGCTTGTCAGCAGAACTACGTGCTCACACTCAGTTCAGAATCGAAACAACGTCCTGGCGCGGATGCGGTATTCACGGTTTTCAAGGGCGGACGGCTTGCTGATTTGCAGCGCTACATCTTTATCGCGAACAATCGCGGCGAGCGCCGCAATCTCATTCATTTCGTGCCGCCTAAAGCACCTGGCGACGAAGCCGTGTTTTACTTTCCGCGCTTTAATGATAAAGGGGAGCCGCTGCTTACTAATACCGATACTCAGTTGCTCACCAACTTCACGAACAATGATGTCAACATGAACACGAACTTTAGAATAGACGTTTCGAAACTGATCGTGAACGGCCAGGTTGACTTCTGAGGCACTAAGAGAACGAGCTACTATGGACGAAATACTTGGAACAATCAAATCTCAAAACAAAGACAGAATAGTCCGCCGACGAACTGTCAAGCTGGTCGTGGTGGCGGTAGGTCTAACGGCTCTCGCGGGTCTGGTTACCGCAGTCAATGCGGACCGCGTTGTCGCGCCCAATATGGCCGCGGAAAAGACCTATGCCGAAGAGATCTCCAAAAATTACGATTTCAAGTTTGGCGCAAATCCATTTGCGCCGAGCAATGCGACCTCCAGTACCGGAACCTTTATCCCCGGCGAGAAATTTGTTCCCTCGACTCGTTGCGGCGCGTGCCACACGGATGCGCACGCACAGTGGCGTCAATCGGCGCACGGCAATGCGTTTCGCGAGCCCTTCTACCAGAAGAACGTTAAGGATTTACAAAACCAAAAGGGCATCGAGTTCACCCGTCACTGCGAATCGTGCCACAACCCCGCCGCGCTTTTTACGGGGGCCCTGACAAAGGGCTCCAGGGTCAAGCGGCCATTCGATGAGGACGGTGTTTCGTGTATTAGTTGCCATTCGATCCAGGCGGCCACTGGGCGAGGCATTGGTGGCTATGTAATGGGCGAGCCCGCCCTGCTGGTAAAAGAGGATGGCACTCGATTGCTGGCCGGCGTTACAGACCAGCAGATTCTTGACGACATTCCTTCGCACCGCCGCGCGATGATGCGGCCCTTGTTGAAGACAGCCGACTTCTGTGGCGCCTGTCACAAATCGCAGGTGCCGCGAGAGCTGAACGATTACAAGTTTATCCGGGCATTTGCGGTTGCAGATGAATACCAGATGTCATCGTTTTCGAAGGAGTCGCCCCACCCTTACTACGTCCGCGACAAAGAGACTTGCAACTCGTGTCATATGAAGCGCGAGCCGGCGCCGTTGTTTGATGTGTCGGCAAAACAGGGCAAACTTGCCAGCCATCGCTGGCCCGCTGCGAACACCGCCATACCAGTGTTCTACAAATGGCCGGAGCAGCTTGATGCGGTCACGAAGTTCCTCGAGAACGATGCGCTGGGTGTAGATATTTTTGCGCTGCGGCGAAAGTCAGCCGGCGTTGGTGCGGAAGATTTCATCGCGCCACTCAATCGCAGCAGTTTTACAATCCAGCCCTCTGATCGAATTACTGCCGAGGTCGTGGTCACAAACAAGAACATCGGCCATTCTTTTCCGCCGGAGCTGCGGGATTTCTACGAAGCCTTCGTTCAATTTGTGGTAACTGATGAAACGGGCAAGACTCTCTACCAGTCAGGATTCATTAAGCCGAATGGCTATCTTGATGAGTCGGCCCATAACTACAAGACTTATCTGGTTAAGACGGACGGCTCCTACAACGATAAGCATCACATCTGGCGGACGCGGGGCATTGCCCAAAACAATCAGATTCAATCCGGGCGGTCAGATCTTGTGCGCTATCAGTTTCGAGTGCCGGCTGAGGCTCGGGGCTCGCTTCGTATCACGGCGCGATTGCAGTACCGGCGCTTCACTCGAGTCTTCAACGATTATGCTCTGGGCAAGTCGCTGGATTATCCGATCGTCAGCATGGCGACCGCTGAGTACCTGATACGCATTGGTGATAATGGCCCCGTTCCGGCCGGCGAAATCCCAAAGAATGCCATGCCGGACTGGAGACGCTGGAACAACTACGGAATCGCCCTCATCGATCAGAAACAATATCCGTTGGCGATTGATGCCTTCATTCACGCGGCGGCGCTTGACGAGAAGTACCGGGCGACGGCCCAGGTAAACCAGGCCATCGGGTTGATTGAGCTGGACCAATACGATCGGGCGGCAGCCCTGCTCGATACAGTTGTGAAGGCTAATCCGGAAAACATGCGCGCGCTCTTTCAACAAGCGCGGGTGTTTATCAGGCGGGGACAATTGGATGAAGCGGAAGCAAATATTCGCCGCGTCATCTCCGCCTTTCCGCGGGATCGTATGTCTCTGCAACAGCTGGGCGAGTTATGCAAGATCAGGCACGACTATCAGGCCGCTCGCGAGTGTTACGAGAAAATTCTGGGGATCGATCCGGAAGACCTGGGAGCGCACTACAACCTGATGCTTATCTTCCGGAAGTTGGGAATGAAGGACGAGGCGAAGCGCGAGGGCAAGATCTTTGCCGATCTTAAGGATGATCCGGCAGCGCTGCCGCTGGCGAACATGTTCCTGCGGAAACATCCGGAGATGAGCAACGAGAGTGTCTTCTGGCACATTCACGACCTGGCGCCGGCGGGACAATAAAAAGGGAATTGGGTAACCCACGGAAATGAACCGGTTTTTGAAAGGCGTTGTCGTGTGCAGCGCCCTTTTATTGTTGCTTGCTGTCTTGGTATTGCCAACCCGGATCGCCAGCGGCGCATTTCAGCGGCAACGGTCGTCTCGAGTGAAGCATGTTGATGAACTGTTTAATCGAAATTGCGCTCGCTGTCATGGAGCTGATGGCCGCGGCGACACACCGTTGGGACACCTCTACAAGGCCCCGGATTTCACCGACTCCGAATGGTGGAAAAAGAATTCGCACATCAGCGGAGTGAAAACCCTGAGGTCGATAGTCACTCGAGGCAAAGCGGGAATGCCGGCCTTTGGCAAGAAACTGAGGCCCGCAGAAATTAATCTATTGGTGGACCGCATACGTCGCTTTCGGAAGTTGGAAAGGAAGAGCTAACCGCAAAGTGCGCAAAGGGAATTCGCAAAGTAGCGTGAAGGCTGAACCCTTTGCGTTCCTTTGCGTAGTCCTTTCCGTCCTTTGCGGTTCGACTTTTCGCCGAATTCGGTTTTGGGCTCCGCCCCTTGATGTGCGGTGGTGGCTATGCCCCACCGTACTCTTGTTGCCTTGCGTGGGGCTATGCCCCGGCATGGGGCGCAGCCCCATTAGGAACATCTATCACCGTCCGGAAGGTCGGAGACCTTCCGCACATCAGGCGGCACAGCCGCTTCAGAAATCTAAATCTGCCCTTCCAAGCGTTACCAAAGTCGAGCCTCCATTCTGGTGGGCCGGACATTCGATCAACCCGGTCAGGCTCCTGGTGCGCGGCCGTAATCTGGCAGGAGCAAAGGTCCGCTCGCTTAATCCCGCGATCCGTGTTTCTGGTGTCTTCGTTAACAAGAATTCTACCTACCTGTTTGTGAATGTCAGCATCAGCTCAACCGCCCGCGCGGGCGAATATCCGTTGATAGTGGAAACAGCTGATGGTCGTGCCACGATTCCCTTCAAAATTGAACCGCCGCTGGCTGCCCGCACCAACTTTCAGGGAATCAACATCAATGACGTGATCTACCTGATCATGACGGACCGGTTTGCAAATGGTGAGCGGTCGAACGATGCGCCCGCAGACGCACCAGCCGCGGCTAACGACAGAAAGAATCCACGCGCCTATCATGGCGGCGATCTGCGCGGCATCATCAACCATCTGTCCTACTTCAAGGACCTGGGCGTGACGGCGTTGTGGCTGACTCCCTGGTACGACAACTGGAATGGAGTGAATACCTGCGACAGGCCCTGGTGTCCAAACACTTATTACCATGACTACCACGCCATTGATTACTACGCAGTTGAGGATCGCTTTGGCGACCTGGCGACGCTGCGCGAGTTAACTGAGAAGGCCCATGCGTTAGGGTTGAAAATAATTCAGGACCAGGTTGCCAATCATGTCGGCTCGCGCCATCCGTGGGTCAGCGATCCACCTCTGGACGATTGGTTTCACGGCACGCTCGCTCAGCACACGCTCAACAAATTCAATAATAGTGTTCTGCTTTCCCCTCATTCCAACCAGGAGGAATTTCGTAACACGCTTGATGGGTGGTTCAATGACGACCTACCCGATATGAACCAGGAAGAGCCGGAAGTCGCTCGTTACGAGATACAGAACGCGCTTTGGTGGATCGGGGCCACCGGCATAGATGGGATTCGTCAGGATACGATCCAGTACATGCCGCGCAGTTTCATACGCGATCTCTCCGACGCCTTCCATCGTCAATACCCAAAGATGTGGATGGTAGGGGAGGTATTCGAGCGCGATGCGGCCCAAACCGCTTTCTTCATCGGTAGCCACACGGGCTGGGATAGCACTGACACCAAACTTGATTCTGTTTTTGATTTTTCCCTGTGGAATGTTTCGCTCCGGGTATTCACAAACCAATTGCCCATGCGGGCTCTTCGCGATCAATTGAAATATGACGCACTTTATCCGGATCCCTTGAAAATCACGACCCTGATAAACAATCACGATACGGCGCGTTTCATGTCGCTGGATGGCGCGACTCTCGAAGGGGCGATGATGCACACGGCATTCACGCTGAGCGTCCGGGGAATTCCGCAGCTCTACTATGGGGAAGAGATTGCTATGGAAGGAAAAGGTGACCCGGACAACCGCCGTGATTTTCCCGGCGGCTTCCCAGGTGATTCGCGTAACGCGTTTGAAGCCGGCGGGCGGACAGCGAAAGAGCAACGCATGTATGAATGGACGCGTTCCTGGATAGGTTTGCGAGCGGAACATTCAGCGCTTCGGGACGGGCGTCTAATCGACCTTTTCTACGACGGCGATGCCTATGTGTTTGCGCGGCAGAACCGGGGTGAAACGGTAATCATCGCCATCAATCGCGCCGCCCAGGAAAAGAAAATAACTGTGCCGGCCGGATCTGTTGGCTTGCGAGATGGAAGTGAACTCTTATCCCTTATCGGATCGGGCAGCAGTCGCGTCTCGAAGGGCAGTGCAACACTAACGTTGTCCAAAAACTCCGCATCGGCTTTTCTGTTGCACTAGGTCGCGGCTATGCCGTCCGATGTGCGGAAGGTCTCCGACCTTCCGGGAGACGGTCATCATAAACTTCTGGGGCTGCGCCCCAGAATCAGGGGGCGCAGCCCCAGATACTGATGAGACCGGTTGCGGTGGGGCGGAGCCGCCACCGCACATCAGGCGGCAAAGCCGCAGGCGACGGTCAGGCCACGAACAAGCGACAACTCGCTTTATCGACCACGCGCTCGTTCAGTTGGAAAACCAGAGACAGCATGAACTTCCCCAGATCCAGCGGCATCCTGCTCCATCCAACATCGCTGCCCGGTCCATTCGGGATCGGCGACCTGGGACCCGAAGCGTATGCCTTCGCCGACTTCCTCGAGGCCGGCGGACAAAACCTGTGGCAGGTGCTGCCGCTGGGCCCGACCGGATATGGGGACTCGCCTTATGCCTGCTACTCAGCCTTTGCCGGAAACACGATGCTCATCAGCCCCGAGCAATTGGTCACTGAAGGATTGCTCGCCAGTTCTGACATAGCGGTTGCAAACTTACCAGCAGAACGCGTGAAATTTCAGCAAGTTCATGAGCTCAAGAATAATCTGCTACGGAATGCATACCAGCATTACAAGCGTACTACTGACACGACTCTCCGCAGCGCTTTTGAAACCTTCGCCCAGCGCTATGCCGACTGGCTTGACGACTATGCCCTGTTTCAAGCATTGAAAGATGCCCACGGCGGTGTTGCCTGGAACGAGTGGGAACCGGCCCTGGTGCGCCGTACTCCTGCGGCCCTGGCCCGCGCTCGCGACCAGCTTGAAGAGGAAGTCGAAGCGCAGATGTTTTATCAGTTCCTCTTTTTCCGGCAATGGTTTGCTCTGAAGAACTACTGCAACGAGCGCAGCATCAAGCTGATTGGAGACCTGCCGATTTTCGTGGCCCAGGACTCGGCAGACGTCTGGACCAATCCCGAGCAATTCAAGCTGGACAAGAACGGAGCTCCGCTGGTGGTGGCTGGCGTCCCGCCTGACTACTTCAGCGCCACCGGCCAGTTCTGGGGTAATCCTTTATACAACTGGGATCGAATGCTCGATGACGGATTCAAGTGGTGGATTAAGCGAGTTGCCGACACCCTGCACGTGGTCGACATCGTGCGGGTAGATCACTTTCGCGGCTTTGCGGCTTGCTGGGAAATTCCCGGAGGTGATCAGACGGCGGAGCATGGACGTTGGGTCGAAGCGCCCGGCAGAGAACTCTTCACCGCGATCAGGAAGGCCCTGGGCGAGCTGCCGATAATCGCCGAAGACCTGGGCGTGATTACCCCCGACGTGATCTCCCTGCGCGATGACTTTGGTTTTCCCGGGATGCGAATCCTCCAGTTTGCATTTGGCGGCGACACGAAGAACATTGATCTGCCGCATAATTATGAACCAAACGTCGTTGCCTATACCGGCACTCACGACAACGATACGACTCTCGGGTGGTTTCGTAGCGTGGCGGGTGAAGGATCGACCAGGACGGCCGCTCAGGTGGAGCGCGAGCGAAAGTTCTGTTTGGATTATCTGGACACCGACGGTAAAGAGATTCATTGGGACTTCATACGCGCTGTGCTGGCCTCGGTAGCAAATACGGCAGTGGTTCCTTTGCAGGATGTGTTGGGATTGGGAACTGAAGCGCGAATGAATCTTCCCAACACTACTGCGGGGAACTGGTTCTGGCGCGTTAAGCCAAACGCATTGACGGGCGAGATAACTACGCGACTGCGGAAATTGACGGAGTTGTATGGCAGAGCTGGCGAAATAGCAGAGAAGGTCGCTGCCGTTTAGGAGGCGGACTTGTTCCCCTTCGTAGGCACACAAGTGCGCCTCTAAACAGAGACACCTGAAACAAAATGCGTTTTCTAATAACTATCCGCCTACTCTGCGTCGCCATGATTGTCTTTATTGCGGCGTTCGGGGCCGCGGCTCAATCCGCGCCGGAAGTATTGAAAGTTGAGCCACCGAGTTGGTGGGCCGGAAGTTCGGTTAATCCGCTGCGGCTGATGATTCGTGGCAGGAATTTGTCGGGGGCGGAGGTGCAAGTGGCCGGCCGCGATATGCGCGTGTTGGGTGCTCCTGAAGTAAACACTCGCGGCACCTACCTATTCGTGAATGTTGCTATTGCTTCTAATGCATCACCGGGTGAACGGAAACTGAGAATTACGACGCGAGGCGGCATCGCTAGTACGCCCTTCGAAGTTCTTCCGCCGCTGAATCGTATCAGCCGCTTCCAGGGATTCTCTCCTGCTGATGTGATGTATCTGATCATGATTGATCGTTTCTGCGATGGCGATCTTTCAAACAACGATCCGCCGCAATCGCGTGGCTTGTATGACCGCAAGAACAAATTCTACTATCACGGCGGTGACCTCCAGGGTGTTATCGATCGGCTGCCTTATCTGAAGAATCTTGGTGTGACCGCGATATGGTTGACCCCGTGGTACGACAACTACGACCATCCCAACCAGATAGAGCACAAGGAAGGCAAACCCAGTACAGGCTTTCACGGCTACAACCCTCAGGACTTTTACGCGGTGGAGGAACACTTCGGCTCGCCGGCAAAGTTGCGCGAACTGGTTGAGACTGCACATCGCTCCGGCATAAAGATCATTCAGGACGAGGTAGTCAATCACACCGGCCCTTATCATCCCTGGGTTGACGATCCTCCTACTCCGACCTGGTTCAATGGGACCAAAGAACATCACTTGAAGAATGTGTTTCAAACGTGGGTGCTCCATGATCCGCGTCCGGTCGAGGAATTGAAACGCGAAACGATGGAAGGCTGGTTCCTGGATTTTCTTCCCGATCTCAATCAGAAGGACAGGGAAGTTTCGCGTTACCTGATTCAAAATACTTTGTGGTGGATCGGCACGACCGGGCTCGACGGCATTCGCATGGACACCTGGCAGTACGTGCCCAACACTTTCTGGCATGATTGGAATGCGGCCTTGAAGCGAGAATTTCCGAATTTCAGAGTAGTGGGTGAAGTGAAGGACGGCGATGTAGTTCACACTTCTTATTTTCAGGGTGGACATGTGCGTGACGGCGCGGACTCCGGCCTCGATTCGCTGCTCGATTTTCCTTTGTTCTACGCGGTTCGTCATGCATTCGCTGAAGGGAAGAAGCTCGACGAAGTTCCGAAGACATTGGCGAAGGATTATCTCTACACAAATCCCGACATTCTGGTGACTCTGCTGGGGGGCCACGACGATGGCCGCTTCATGAGCGAAAAAGGCGCGAGCATAGCCGGCCTGAAGCTGGCGAATGCTTTTCTATTGACGACGCGCGGCGTTCCGCAGCTTTACTACGGCGACGAGATTGCAATGACCGGCGCCGACGAGCCGGCCACGCGCGGTGATTTTCCGGGCGGATTTCCCGGGGACAAGCGAATTGCTTTTTCCAGCGAGGGGCGGAGCAGAGAAGAGAACGATCTATTCGAATACATTCGCAAGTTAACACGGCTGCACACCGAGCTCGAGCCACTGCGGCGTGGCGCTCTGGTCAATCTCTACTCTTCCGATCAGCAGTACGCTTATGCGCGCACCACCAGAGATGCGGCCGTCGTGATTGTTATCAATAACGATACGAAGCCGGCGGATCTGGCGTTCGAAGTCTCGCCGGCGGGTGTGCCAAACGGTATGCGGCTCATCGACCGTTTAGGGGCAAGCAAAGATATTCAAGTTGAGAACGGAAAATTAAGGATTGCGCTGCCTTCGCGTTCAGCTGCGATCTTCGTGCGGAAATAAGTTTTCGGCTGTGCCGCCTGATGTGCGGAAGGTCTATGACCTTCCGAGATGGGGGAATGAATAGGGCTGCGCCCCATTGTTGTGAAGAAGGGGCGTAGCCCCAATAAGAGTTATGCTGCGACGGAAGGTCGGAGACCTTCCGCACATCAGGCGGCATAGCCGTGACCAGTGCCATGCTGGTGGGTTACGGGGCAATATTGAGGAGAACTGGTGATGCAAAAACCACGCTTAAGCTTCTGGCAAATCTTCAACATGAGCTTCGGGTTCATGGGGATCCAGTTTGGTTGGGGCCTGCAGCTCGCCAACATGAGTGGTATCTACACGTACCTTGGCGCTAGTCCGGATGCTGTGCCGTTGTTATGGCTTGCGGGACCGATGACGGGACTGCTGGTGCAGCCGATCGTCGGTTCGATGAGCGATCGAACCTGGAACAGGCTGGGACGCCGTCGCCCTTATTTCCTGGTCGGCGCAATCCTCGCCAGCGTTGCGCTCTTCTTCATGCCCGATTCCTCCGCGCTCTGGATGGCTGCCGCACTACTCTGGATTCTTGATGCCAGTATCAACGTTAGCATGGAGCCCTTCCGCGCCTTCGTTGCTGACAAGCTGAATGTCAACCAACGAACCGCCGGCTTCGTAATGCAAAGCTTCTTCATAGGCATCGGCGCAACGTTTGCAAACGCGCTGCCCTACCTCTTTCGGCAATACGGCGTGACCGGCACAACGCGCAGCGGCATTCCGCTAACGGTGCAGTACTCTTTCAAGATCGGCGCGGTTGTATTCCTGCTCGCTGTGTTGTGGACGGTCTTCACCACGAAAGAATATCCTCCTGAAAACATGGAAGAGTTTGAGCGCATGCGTCGTCAGACTTACGGCAGCGCTACTGGTCTCGCGAAAATATTTCGAATCGTAACTGAGTTGCTCCGAGAGATTTCCAGCGCCTTCTCCAACATGCCGAAGACGATGAAGCAACTCGCCATAGTTCAGATATTCTCCTGGCTGGGACTGTTCTGCATGTGGATGTTCTTCGGTCTTACCACCTCGTATCATGTTTTTGGCGCGGCTAACTCTGCCGACCCACGCTTCGCGCTAGGTCAGGAATGGGGCGGGAATGCCTTTGCCATTTACTCGATAGTCTGTTTTGCCATTGCGTTTTTGCTTCCCAAATTAGCCGCTGCCACCAGCCGCAAAACAGTGCATGCTGTCTCGTTAATTTGTGGTGGCCTGGGTCTTCTTTCGGTTTACTTCATCCAGGACAAAATGGTGCTGCTGGGCACGATGGTTGGTGTCGGCATTGCCTGGGCCTCCATCCTCTCGATGCCTTACGCGATTCTTTCCGGCGCATTGCCGGCGGCACGGATGGGCGTCTACATGGGAATCTTCAATTTCTTCATTGTTATCCCCGAGATCATTGCTTCGCTCTTTTTTGGACGCGTCATCCGCGCCATCTTCGGCGAGAACAGCAGGATCGCACCCCTCTATGTGGTCATGGCAGGCGGAGTCTTCATGCTGATAGCGGCGATGTTGGTTACTTTGGTGAATGACGTTGCTGAGCGCGAAGCGCCGGCAAACGCGGTGCTCGCGGGAGACGCTCACGAAATGTTTACTGTTTCTGAATCAGTTCAACCGGTGCCGAGCACCGGATTAGTTGATAAGGATGGTTTGCACAAAAAGTAGAGTCGTCGCTTTAAGCGCCAACGGCGCGAAATCTAAAAGCCCAGGCCAACGGCCTGGGTCACAGTGCGCAACTCTCGTCTAAGCGCTGAAAGCGCGCCATCGAGTTGTGCAGATAGAATTGGTTGCACGTGAATATCGGCACGATTTCGCGCTTTCAGCGCTAGGGACTTTCTTTCTCTTAAATCCTGGGCCGCTGGCCCAGGCTTCTACATTTCGCGCCGTTGGCGCTTGAAATAAGACTGGCTATGGCATGTCTTACTTTTCGTGCAAAGTTGATAGGGATTGAAATGCCGATGCGAATGAATGAAGGGATGGGTCAACGACCTGGCACTCTGCTCCTTACCATGGCGCTCCTTCTTGCGTCGGGCTCATATGCAATTGCTGCCCTACGCCCTCCCTTACGGTCGGGCTACTGCCCCGCTTGCTTGCCACCTCAGCAACCTGCGCGCGACGTTGCCAGGGAACCGGCTCGCCCATCGCGCGAGTGGGTGCGTGATGGAGTAATTTACGAAATCTATCCGCGAGCTTTTTCGTCGCAGGGAAACTTCAACGGCATTACCGCCCGGCTGGACGATCTTAAGGACCTGGGCGTGACGATTCTATGGCTGATGCCCATTCATCCGATTGGTCAGGAGAAGAAGAAGGGAACCATCGGCAGCCCGTATGCGGTGCGCGACTACTACGGCATCAATCCGGATTACGGCACCAAAGAAGATTTCCACCGTTTGATCGGGGAAGCGCATCGGCGAGGAATGAAGGTAATTATCGATATCGTGGCGAATCATACTTCCTGGGACAGCGTCATGATGAAGTGGCCGGAGTTTTATGAACATGACGCCAGTGGACGAATCACATACCCTCATGACTGGAGCGATGTTGCCGAACTCAATTACGCGAATCCTCGCCTGCGTTTGTACATGACAGACATGTTGAAATACTGGATCCGGCAGTTTGATCTTGATGGCTTTCGCTGTGACGTGGCCGAGGAAGTGCCAACTGATTTTTGGGAAAATGCACGCGTCGAGTTAGACAAGATCAAGCCGGATATCGTAATGCTGGCAGAGGGACACAAGGCAGAGCTACTCGTCAAAGCTTTTGACTTTGATTACTCCTGGCCGCTTCATACCGCCCTGACCAACGTCTTGCAGGGTCGCGGGCGCGCGTCCGACCTGCGCGATGAGTGGGAAAAGGAATCCAGGGAATGGCCGCGAGGTTCACTGCACATGCGCTTCTCCGATAATCATGACGAACGGCGGGCGATCGCGCGTTTCGGGGAGCAGGGCGCCCTGGCTGCTTCGGCTTTGATGTTCACGCTTGACGGCGTTCCGCTGCTATATAACGGGATGGAGGTGGGGGATACGACTGAATCGGGCGCGCCTGCTCTCTTTGAAAAGCTGCCAGTGTTCTGGCCCATCGCTGAACGACGCCCGGAGTTTCCGCGCTTCTACAAACAGATGGTGGCGTTGCGCCGTTCCAGCAGCGCGTTGAGGCGTGGCTCAGTTGAGTGGCTGCGAAATTCCGATGGGGCCCGGGTATTGACCTACGTACGTCGCACGCCTGATGAAGAGATGTTGATTGCCATCAACTTCTCGAATCGTCCGTTCTCAGGGTTTGTTGAAGCCGACAGGGGAGCAGGGTTTGCGGATGTCACTCCGGATATCGCGCCGCCATTGCCTCCGGACGCTCCGGCGCCGGCGCCGTCCGCGAGCAAACGAGCAGCTAATCTTCCCGCGCTTTCGCTCGATGCCTGGGGATACCGTGTGTTTCGCCGGTCAGCGAAGTTAAAATCCTACGCAGCTTTTCGATGATGCCCGCCAACTACTTCGGCACGCTTTCTGTACGGCAATAAATCTATTCTCTGCATTGCTCGGGGTATCTCACTATTTTGCATGAACCAGCTCCAGACCTTCTCCGTTCGCAGGTTCTCCGCGCTTAGCAGGATTATTCCCGCGTTGATACCAATCACATCGCTGTCAACCCAACTCGTGTTGGGATTGAACGCGTCAACAAATCCAAACTTCCCGTAAATCCGATCACCATACTTATCTCGCATTGTGCGCAGAGCAGCGATTGAAATCTCCGGCGTAAACATCAGTGAACCGCCGGCTGCGGATGGCACGACTGTGCCGTCAATTGCCGGATCGCGCGGCGGACCGCCCCAGGCGAGATAACCTTTGGCGCTGTCCGAAGCTGTGATGCCCCATACGTTTGGCCCATATCCGGGAAACTCGTGGGCCAGGTTAAAGCAGAACGCTCGATGCGCCAGAGTGGCGCTGATTGAGTTGTCAAAATAGTCGATGTGATCGCCTCTGGTTTCACGGCGATTGCGATAATCGACTGAATGTAGTTCGATTCATTGGAAGGCCCTCCTGAGGCCCGTTAGATCTAACAGTTCTTCCGCCTAAACGCCGAGATGGCTGCAGAGCCTCGGGGTCACGGAGAGATCGACCCTGGCAAGGGATCCAACTTTCCGGGGGAATCACCTGAACATCGCTGTCGCACATTACACCGGGAGAAGGGGATTGTATGTGCGCCAACGCACGGAGGGAAGGGTTGTTAATAGCACCAAAAAACTAGAACTTCAATATGTATTTACCGGATGGACTCTGGTAAGCTTGGCCCCCATTGGATCCGTAGTTCTCAGTCCGATACCTGCGATGCTCGGCACACTGTCAGACAGTTTCCAGCATCGGGAAGTCGATGGCCTGTTTCGCTAAACGATTGCGGGACGCGCAACCTGTGGCCGGCACCGCAGGCAATTGCCGAGGGCTGCCTGTTTCGTAATTAATCTGATCGACCGCAGAAGGGAAAGGGTATGACATGCGACGTTCAACCTTGATAGTTCTCTTGTTTTCTTTCGCGATAATTTCGGGCGCTTGTGTCTCCGGCACGCAAACAAACAACGGAGGGCTAAGAAAACCGAAAGGTCCAAACGAGCCAATAAAGATTGGTTTTTCGATGGACACTTTGAAGGAAGAGCGCTGGCAGCGGGATAAAGATCTGGTCGAGAAGCACGCTAAGGAAATCGGCGCCGAACTAAACGTGCAGGTGGCCAACGGAAGCGACAGTGAACAAATCAAGCAGGCCGAGAACATGCTGACGCAGGGCATTGACGTGCTGATCGTCGCGCCCCACAACGGCGAGATTGCTGCGTCGATTGTCGAGGCGGCCCATCGCCAGGGCGTTCCGGTGATTTCCTACGATCGCCTGATCAAGAATTCAGACGTTAACCTCTACATCTCCCATCAGGTTGTAAAGATGGGGGAGATGCAGGCGCAGTACTTGCTGGACCACGTTACCAGCAGTGTGAAACCGGCTAACTTTGTCATCGTAGGCGGTTCGCCCACTGACAACAATGCTTTGTTGTTGCACCAGGGTCAGATGAACGTCCTCAAGCCGGCCGTAGATCGCGGCGATGTAAAAATCGTGGCGGATGAGTACGCAAAAGAGTGGCAGGCAAGCGCCGCTCTGAACATCGTCGAGAATGCTCTGACGCGGGCACACAATCTGATCGATGCAGTAGTAGCGTCGAATGACGGCACCGCGCGGGGGGCGGTACAGGCGCTGGAGGGCCAGAACCTGGCTGGTAAGGTTTTGGTTTCCGGTCAGGATGCTGATCTCGCGTCGCTGAAACTCATCGTCGAGAGCAAGCAAACGATGACCATCTACAAACCAATCCAGCCGCTTGCCTACGGGGCCGTTGACGCGGCGGTGAAGCTTGCCCGCGGCGAAAAGGTGGAGACCGCTGAGACCATCGACAATGGCTTCAAGAAGGTTCCGTCAATCCTGCTCGAGCCGGTTGCTGTCGATAGAAACAATCTGCTGAACACAGTAGTGAAAGATGGATACCACACGCTTTCCGAAATTTGCTCGGGGCTGCCACCCGAGAAATGCCCCAAGTAGTAAGCAGCGGAGGAAGGCAGGGCAAGGGGAGAAGTCAGGAGATTTTCCATTTGTCATTTGTCATTTCTCATTAGCCATTGATCGCGCGGGATGGCCAAAGCTTGCCCTTGAAACAATGAGCGGGCCCATGAGGTCAGTACCACCATGCGGTAGCGGGTGGGTGCTTGATGGGATTGAGGCTGCTTGAGCATTAATGCAACGACCCACCTGCTACCGCATGGTGGTACTGACCTCATGGGCCCGCAGCAAGAGTGTGCGTCATTCGGGAATGACAAATGATATATGGAAAATCTTTCTGAGTAGTTCCGGGTAACCAGGCAAGTACACCAAAGACCAACGACAAAAATGCCAACTGACAAGCCATTCCTGGAAATGCGGAATATCACAAAGAGCTTTCCCGGTGTCCGCGCGCTTGATGGGGTCAGCCTGGCTCTTCAGAGGGGCGAGATTCATGCTTTGGTGGGCGAGAATGGAGCAGGCAAATCAACCCTCATGAAGGTGCTTGCCGGCGTGTATCCCCATCCGCAATACGGTGGCGAGATCCTGATTAATGGCAACGAACAACGGTTCAGCGGTGTGCGGGATGCAGAAAATGCAGGCATAGCTGTCATCTACCAGGAGTTGTCACTGGTAAAGGAGATGACGGTCGGCGAAAACATTTTCCTCGGTCGCGAGCCTCGGAGCTTTGGCGTCATCCGCTGGGAAGAGCTTTATCGACGGGCGCGCCAGTTGCTCGCTAACCTGCACCTGTCTATCGATGCCCACACGCCTATTCGCAATCTTGGTATCGGCCAACAGCAACTAGTCGAAATTGCCAAAGCGCTTTCCCACGAAGCGCAGATTCTTGTGCTCGATGAGCCTACTGCCGCATTGACGGATACGGAAGTCGAAACCTTATTTGGAATTCTTAACAAACTCCGCGCCAGTGGCGTCGGAATGATCTACATCTCGCATAAGCTGAATGAAGTGTTCCGGATCAGTGATCGCATCACGGTTTTGCGTGACGGAAAAACTGTAGGCACAAATGCCGTCGGCGAGTGGACCGAGCCGCAGATCATCTCGCGTATGGTAGGACGGGAAGTCGGCGATATCTTTCCGGTAATGGACCACGCCCAGGGCGACGTTGTGTTTGCAGTAGAAAATATTTCGGTACAGGATCCAGCGGTGGCCGGCAAGAAGCTGGTAGACAACGTCAGTTTTTCCGTAAAACGCGGAGAGGTGCTGGGGATTGCTGGTTTGATGGGCGCCGGCCGCAGCGATTTGTTGATGGCGATTTTTGGGGCCCACGCCGGTCGCGTCTCAGGCGGGATCAAACTCGAGGGCCGTCCTATTCACATCGGCAATCCGTCGGAAGCGATTAAGCAGGGCATTGGGTTTGTTACCGAGGATCGCAAGCGGTTTGGTCTGGTGTTGGACCAAACCATTCTCAAAAACATGACACTCGCCGGCTTGCGACGAATCTCGGGACGCTTTGTTACCAGCATCGATGCGGAGTCGGCAGCCGGCGAGCGGGCTATGAGGGAGCTACGCGTGAAAGCCAACTCCGTGTTTACGATTGCCGGCACCTTGTCGGGTGGGAACCAACAAAAAGTTGTGTTGGCGAAATGGTTGTTGACGAACCCACGGGTGCTATTTCTCGACGAGCCAACTCGCGGTATCGATGTCGGCGCCAAGCAGGAGATCTATGCCCTGATTAATAAGCTTGCGCGGAGCGGCCTGGCCATTGTGCTGGTCTCGTCCGAACTGCCCGAGGTTCTGGGAATGTCAGACCGCGTCATCGTTTTGCATGAGGGACGCGTCACCGGCGAGTTCACTCGCGCCGGGGCTACGGCCGAGGGGGTCATGGCTTGCGCCACTGGACAGGTTAAGCGCGCAGCGTAACAAGTGGCCACTAGCGGCTTTGCCGCCTGATGTGCGGAAAGGCTCTGCCTTTCCGGTTGCAAATTGGTTTTGTATTGAGGCTTCGCCTCCACCGTTCGTTCGAGGCGCAGCCTCTCACTTTTCATTGCTCGGCCGGCCGGAAAGGCAGAGCCTTTCCGCACATCAGGCGGCATAGCCGGAAAGATGAAGCGTTCAGCATGATGAACGACCAACACAACAGCCCGGGCATTGAACGGCCGCCGGCAACTTCCGACCTGATACCCCTGCCGGACACTGACGCGATCACGCCCGTCACTACCATTGGAAAATTCAAGATTCCCACCGACGTTCTCCGTGCCTACACGATGGTGTTTGCACTAGTCGCGATTTGGATCTATTTCCACTTTTCCACCGGTCACATTTTTCTCGAGTCGCGAAACTTCTCCAACCTCATGCGGCAGACGTCCGTGACCGGAGTACTGGCAGTGGGAATGCTGATGGTGATCGTCACCGCGCAGATTGATCTCTCAATTGGCTCACTGGTGGGACTGGCCGGGGGCATTGCCGCGATTGCGCAGGGCTGGTGGGGTTACGGACTGGTTCCTTCATTGGCCGCGGGCATCGCCGTCGCGATCGCGATCGGCGCCCTGCAAGGCTCTTTGATTGCTCAGCTCAACATTCCCGCATTCATCGTCACGCTTGGAGGTCTGCTTGCCTGGCGCGGAGTCATTCTCGGATTAAGCAGAGGAGAAACAATCCCTCTCCGGCTCCAGAGTTTCAAAGCTATTGGACAAAATTATGTTGACCCGCGCGCCGGCTGGATACTGGCAGCGCTCAGCATCGCCGCTGTTGTTTGGACGACCATCGCTCGCAATCGCGCGCGGCGCCGCCATCATTTGGAAGTACCAGGCTTGGCGCTGACGGCCTTGCGCATGACGCTGCCGTCAGCAGTCATCCTCTGGTTCATCTACACCATGAATAGTTACGAGGGTGTTCCTATACCGGTGATCATTTTGATCTCCATTGCTTTGGGCGGAGCATTCCTGACACAGAACACCACCTTCGGTCGTTATCTCTACGCTATCGGTGGTAATCCTGATGCAGCGCGCCTCTCCGGTATAAACATACGCAAGCACATTCTCGCGGTCTTCTGCATCATGGGCGCCCTGGCCGGGGTGGCGTCGATAATTTACACCGCTCGCGTTGGCAGCGCGTCGCCCGATGCGGGACAACTTCTCGAACTAGATGCCATTGCGGCCTGCGTGATTGGCGGCACCAGCCTGATGGGTGGACGGGGAACTGTCTTCGGCGCGATTCTCGGTGCGCTTATCATGGCGAGCCTCGATAACGGCATGTCTTTAATGAGGGTCCAACCTTACTCGCAAATGATTATCAAAGGCGCGATTCTGGTCGCCGCCGTCGGTTTGGATATGGCCGGACGCAGGCGTAACTGAAACATTTGAGTCGTCCTTCAATGTAATCAGGAGCGAAACCGGCCGATCTACAGCCGTCTTCAGACGGCTTCCCCGAAGGGTTGATAGACCAGCGCTTCTAGCGCTGGTTAAGCCAGGCGAGGTAGACCTCAGCGCGCTTCAGCGTGCTTTGATTCGAAGCTTTAGCACACGGCTACTAGTCCCAGAAGGTAAGCCCGTTGAAACGGGCTTTGCGATTCTGGTGCGTCCTGACCCGGGCGTAAAACGCCCGGTCTAGTAACCCTGCGGGAAAGCCGCGTGAACGCGGCTAAAAGAATGTCCGACCTTCTCGGCAAGTATCCCGCTGGAGTTAGACCAAACAAATTAATGTTCCGACCGATGGTCATATCAATAATGTTGTTGGTAAGCTGCACCGCTATCTTAGGACAGGGTATTGCCAATCTCGCCCCAGGTGCGCCCGGTCTTGACGCGCATTGGCCCAGCGCGGCAAAGAATGGATTCGGCACCTCCAACACACTCGCTTCGAAGGTTTGGTTTACCCTGAACAATGGCGTGATGACGGAGGTCTACTACCCAAGACTTGATGTGCCGAACGTTCAGGTGTTGCAGTTAATTCTTGTGAGTGTCGATGGCAAACGCGTTGAGACCGAAGCTGAAGATATGGAACATCGGGTCGACATACTTGATCCCGCCGCACTGACCTTCCGTCAGGTCAACACAGCCAGGAGCGGCGCCTACACAATCACCAAAACATACGTGACTGATCCTGAGCGCAGTTCAATCCTCATTGATGTTAACTTCTATCATGCTCCCGGCACGTTCCAATGGAAAACTCCCAGCAACTGTCACTGTAGTCTCTACGTCTACTATGATCCGAGTCTGAACAACAGCGGGATGCACGACTCAGCATGGAGGGATGGTGCGTGGCTGGTCTCTTCCGATGCCGACAAAGCTTCAGCGCTGACCGAGATCCAATACGGTCTGGACGAGCAGACCAACGGGTTTTCTGGTACGAGTGACGGGCTAACACAACTGCGACGTACGGGAAGCATCACCCACTACATGCGTGCGGACGATGGGAACGTTGTGCAGATGGCCCGTGTTAGGCATCCCTTAGGACCGGCGCGCAATAGAGAGCATTTCACTCTAGTTCTTAGCTTTGGCCGCAATGTGAATGAAGCAATCAGCAACGGACGGCAGTCGGTCATAAAAGGTTTTGAGGCAACGCGCACTGAGTATGAACGCGGATGGCGCCAGTATGTGAAGACCCTTCCGCGAGTCGAGCCGAAATACCAGCGACAGTTCGATATGTCTGCAATGGTTTTGAAGGCGCTTGAAGACAAGACCTATCGCGGCGCGACCATCGCTTCGCCGTCAATTCCGTGGGGTGGTGGGCCAAATGCCAACGAGCCGACGATCAGCGGCTATCACGCCGTATGGTCGCGCGATCTCTATCATGTGGCGACCGCTTTGTTGGCGATGGGTGATCGAGCGGGCGCTAATCGAGCGCTGGATTATCTCTTCAACATACAACAGAAACCGGACGGAAGTTTTCCCCAAAACTCCTGGGTTGATGGACGCCCAATCGGCGGCGCAGTGCAGATGGATCAAGTCGCATTCCCGCTGATACTGGCTTATCAACTTGGGCGCAATAATCGGGCGACCTGGGTGAAACACATCAAGCCCGCCGCTGATTTCATCCTGCGCTACGGCCCATCCACGCCGCAGGATCGATGGGAAGAGAAACCGGGGTATTCACCCGACACGATTGCTGCCGAGATCGCGGCCCTGGCCTGTGCGGCAGACATCGCCGAAATGTACCAGGACAAAGTCTCCGCTGAAGTTTATCTCAAGACAGCCGACGATTGGGCGCGCAACGTTCAGCGGTGGACCGCAACCAGGGGGCCGAATGGAGACGGACCCTACTACCTGCGCATTACAGAGAACAACAACCCGGACGATGGCGCAAAGATCGACATAAACAGCAGCAGCCTGGTCGCGGATGAACGGACAATTCTGGACGCCGGCTTTCTCGAGTTGGTGAGGCTGGGCATCAAAAAGGCAGACGATCCATTAATCGTCAAATCGCTCGCTCGAATCGATCAGTTAATCAAAGTGCAAACACCGAAGGGTCCCGCCTGGTATCGTTACAATCATGATGCCTATGGCGAGACTGCTGACGGCGGAGGCTATGACGGGCGCACTGGAGTGGGACGTCTCTGGACTTTGCTGACGGGCGAACGGGGTGAATATGAGCTGGCGCGCGGAGATAGAATTGCGGCGCGTCAGGACCTGGACGCAATGATGCATTTCGCCAATGACGGGATGATGATTCCCGAGCAGATTTGGGACCGCAGTGAAAGTCCTCGGCCCGGGTTTTCTTTTGGATCAGGAACCGGATCAGCGACGCCACTCGCCTGGTCCATGGCGCAATTTATCCGTCTGGCTATCAACCTGAGGGAGAACCGGAATACGGAGACGCCGGACGTTGTCACTCGTCGTTATCGCACTGCGGGCTCAAAACCTTAATGTGATTTCTTCGAGCGTGATTCGTTGAATTACTTCAGTGTCTCATGACCAAACAGCCACACTCTTGCTGCGGTCCCGATGAGGTCAGTACCACCATGCGGTTCTAGCGGGTGGGTCGTTGCATGAGTGGCTGCTAGTGGGAACCCACCTGCTACCGCATGGTGGTACTGACTTCATAGGACCGCGACGTGAATGTGCGGGGTTATTACTGGAAGCGCCGCCCTCGCCCGCATTCCGCTGTAGGCGTAAACTGTCAAAATATAGTAGACCCTGTCTTCCATTATTCGCGCTTCGCGCTCATTGCGGGCGAGGGCGCACGCGCTCCCAGTAATAGGTTCAGCTTGGGACCTAAACTCAATTAGTAGCCGGGTGTAAATGAGACTGTCAAAATGAAAAGATTGTTAACGCTCGCTTGTTATTTTGCCCTGGTGTCGACCTCTGCTGTTGCCCAGGACATAACCCGCCTCGAGAAGATCGGTCCGGTCGCCAGCTTCGTAAAGACGGACAAAGCAGTAACGTTAACCTGTCGAGACAACTCGCAAGTCCAGGTGACTCCCCTGGCGCCTGATCTGGTTCGGGTCAGAGCCTCGTTCACAAAGCCGATTCCCGCCAGAGATCACTCCTGGGCCATCGCTAAGGAGAGCTGGGAGACCCCGCGCTGGAGTCTTAGCGAAGCAGCCGACGCAGTTACCATCGCGACAGATGAGATCGAAGTTGTGGTACATCGCTCGCCGCTGCTGATCGAGTTTCGCGAAGCAGGCACGCACGAGCTAATCAACGCCGACGAACAGCCGATGGCGTATGACGCTAAAGGCGCGATGGCCGAGCGAATGTTTGATCCGAAAGCCGGGATGTTTGTCGCCGCGTCAAAGAAGCTCGGTTTTGACGAACACTTCTACGGTTTGGGGGAAAAGGCCGCGCGACTCGACAAGCGGCGCGACTCCTTCGTTAACTGGAACTCCGACACGCCCGGTTACACCGAAGGCAAGGACCCAATCTATCAAACCATACCGTTCTACCTCGGGTTAAGGCATGGCGCCGCTTATGGAATCTTTTTTGATAACAGCTATCGCAGCTACTTTGACTTTGGCCACTCGTCGCAGCAGCGCGCATGGTTTGGGGCTGAGGGCGGCGAGCTGAATTACTACTTTTTCTATGGGCCTGCGATCAAAAAGATCCTCAATCGCTACGCTGACCTCACCGGGCACATGCCGCTGCCGCCGCTGTGGGCGCTGGGCAATCAACAGAGCCGCTGGAGTTATTACCCCGACACGATGGTTGAAGAAGTTGTGCGCCAATACCGGGAGCGCGATCTGCCGCTGGATGTGATGCACCTCGACATTGATTACATGAGCGGGTATCGGGTCTTCACTTTCGACCCCAAACGGTTTCCTGATCCGGCCGCTCTGACGGAAAGGCTGGGCCGGCAGGGAGTCAAAGTAGTGGCCATTGTCGATCCGGGCGTTAAGTATCAACCGGCCGGATCGAGTGCTGCCCAATCAACTCCCGCCGAGTCGGCCCGATCGAACTCGTCAAAACCGGAGCTCGCGCCGCAGGATCAAAGCTATTACGTTTTCGATCATGGAGTGGAGAAGAATTATTTCCAACATCGAAAAAATGGCGAGCTGTTCATTCCTAAAGTCTGGCCGGGCGATAGTGTTTTCGTTGACTACACCTTGCCTGAAGCGCGGCGCTGGTGGGGGGATCTGCATCGCGCCTACACGGACAACGGCATTGCGGGAATCTGGAACGATATGAATGAGCCGTCTGATTTCGTCGATCAAACCGGCAAGAACCAGATGGACGTCGTCAGCTATGACGAAGGCGAAAAATCGACGCACGCAAAGAACCGAAACGTGTTTGCGCTTTTGGAGGCGCGTGCTACTTATGAAGGACTCGAACGCCTCAAGCCACAGCGGCGGCCCTACGTCATCACGCGCGCCGCCTACGCCGGCATCCAGCGTTATTCGGCGATGTGGACCGGCGACACCAACAGCACCTGGGACGCGCTCGGCCTGAACATTCCGATGTTCACAACACTGGGGCTGTCGGGCGAGCCGTTTGTCGGCAGCGACGTTGGTGGATTCATCGGCCGCGGCAATGGCGAATTACTGGTGCGTGCTTACCAGATAAGTTTCCTCGCGCCCTTCTGCCGCAACCACAAAGTGATTGACGGTTACGATCAGGAGCCATGGCGCTTTGGGAAATACTATGAAAACATTATTCGCAAGTATCTGAAGCTGCGATATCAATTGCTGCCATTTCTTTACACTACTCTGGAAGACGCGCATCGGACCGGCGTGCCGTTATTTCGCCCGCTGGTACTCAACTATCAGGATGATCCCAATACTTATAATCTTGATGATGAGTTCATGATTGGAAACGATCTTCTGGTGGCGCCTATCGTCAAACCCGATGTCACACGGCGCCTGGTCTATCTGCCAAAGGGCATCTGGTACGACTATTGGACCAACAAGAAGTACGAAGGCGGAACTATGATAGCGGCCGAAGCCCCGCTGGAAACTGTGCCGATGTTTGTGCGCGGCGGCTCGATCATTCCCACCGGCCCGGCAATGAATTACGTGGGCGAAAAACCAACCGACCCGGTGACGTTCAGTATTTATCCGGATGATAATGGCTCGGCAACGGCGACGCTTTATGAAGACGACGGGCTTAGCCCGGCTTATAAGCAGGGTGATTTTCGCCGGACGAGTGTAAACGCAGATCAGGTTGGCGGCGGGTACATGTTGACAATAAGAACGCCAGCCGGCCGCTATGATCCCGGCAGCCGAAAGCTGAGCTTCGTAGTTAAGGCCGGCAGCGGAATCCATAGGGTTGTCACAGTCACAGACGACGGCAGCGCACGGAAACTGAAGGTCAATTGAACCTGTTTAGAGGTTCTGATGCATCATCAGACTGCAATAGTAGCGGACATGAGATCGGCGGCGGAGAGTCGAACATTCTTTAGCCGCGTTCACGCGGCTTTCAGGGTTACTAGACCGGGCGTTTGACGCCCGGGTAAGTACGCACCAAAATCCCAAAGCCCGTTTCAACGGGCTTACCTCTGTGGCTTTGAACGGAATGCTAAAGCTGCTGATTCAAGCACGCTGAAGCGCGCTACTGTTCAATGTGCTCGGGTAACCAGCGCTAAAGCGCTGGTCTATTAACCCTACGGGAAAGCCGTCTGAAGACGGCTGTAGCCGGGATCATCGATGCATTTTCAAACCGAACCATTAGACGTGAAGAGCAGATCGAGAAATTCATTTCTATGACGTGGATCAAAACAGTAGCCGCAGAAGCTGACGAGAAGTTACGCCATGCCATCGAAGCGCAGCGAGAACTCTATCCGGCTGAATATGCCACACCGATCCATCCCACGCCCGATGGTGATACTTCAAATATAGTCGCCTCGCACAGTCTTATTCCCGACGCTCTATATCACGCGTTTGCCACCTTCGGCGTCTTGATGTCACCGGATCTCCCGCTGACCAGACGACAACACGAGATGATCACCACGGTCGTGTCGGTGGCCAACCGCTGTCATTATTGAATCGAATCCCACGCAGAGTTTCTGCGTCGTGTCACATTGGATGAAGAGCTGGTGCAAGCCCTCCAGGAGAACTTCAGAACTGCGCCAATCTCAGAGCAGGATCGGGCGATGCTGGATTATGTGACGCAGTTGACTCGCGATGCCACCGGCATCGGCCGGCAGGACCACGTGCGCCTGCGCGAAGTGGGATTTGATGACCGAGGCATTCTCCAGATTACGTTGATCGCGTCCTGGTTTAACTACATCAATCGTGTGGCGGACGCGCTGGGAGTCGGTAGAGATTGACTCCGGCGAACTTCAGTTAGTGGCACAGACTTGAAGTTTTGCGTCACGATCAAAGACCACAGACTAAATATTGCGGCACAGACTTCAGGAACATTTGATTAAGTGCGCCTAACAAAACCGCGGCGCAAGTAGGCGAGAAAGAGGATGGTTGCGAGCCATGGGATCGAGTCGAAGGAGCGCCTGGGGCGCCACCGGTTTCTCCGAAGGCGGTGAACGCTTCAGAAGAGTTCCTCGGCCAGCGCGACGATGATGCCCGCAGGGCCTCGCATGTAGCAGAGTCTGTACTTGTCCTCGTACTGGGCCACCTCGCCGACGAGTTCGG
>WNGD01000297.1_pt1 | contig 60501 bp, 58 predicted proteins | sample 5400671 | NCBI WGS metagenome assembly WNGD01 (sample SAMN13153369, study PRJNA577476) | soil metagenome | isolation source: 40 cm soil or saprolite under grassland replicate 2 | place: USA:California | collected 2016-06-15 | reverse complement strand
GCGAGGAGAGGAAGCGGGCCTCGGCCCGGAGGACGGGTGAGATGTTCGAGCGATTCACGGATCGCGCCAGGCGCGTCGTGGTTCTCGCGCAAGAAGAAGCGCGGATGCTCAACCACAACTACATCGGCACCGAGCACATCCTCCTCGGCCTGATCCACGAGGGCGAGGGCGTCGCTGCGAAGGCACTCGAATCCCTGAACATCTCGCTCGAGGCCGTCCGCCAACAGGTCGAAGAGATCATCGGCCAGGGGCAGGCGGCGCCCACCGGTCACATCCCGTTCACGCCTCGCGCCAAAAAGGTCCTCGAGCTGTCGCTCCGCGAGGCGCTCCAGCTCGGACACAACTACATCGGCACCGAACACATCCTGCTCGGCTTGATCCGCGAAGGCGAAGGCGTCGCCGCCCAGGTGCTCCAGAAGCTGGGGGCAGACCTCAACCGTGTCCGTCAAACCGTGATCCAGCTGCTCTCCGGATACACCGGGGGTAAGGAGCAGGTCTCGGCCGGCGGCGGGAGCGAGAGCGCGGGGCAGGGCTCTGCCGTCCTCGATCAGTTCGGTCGGAACCTCACACAGCTCGCCGGGGAGAATAAGCTCGACCCGGTCATCGGTCGTGAGAAAGAGATCGAGCGGGTGATGCAGGTCCTCTCACGGCGCACCAAGAACAACCCGGTGCTGATCGGCGAGCCGGGCGTCGGCAAGACGGCCGTGGTCGAGGGGTTGTCGCAGTCCATCGTCAAGGGAGAGGTCCCCGAGACCCTCAAGGGCAAGCAGATCTACACGCTCGATCTCGGCGCGCTGGTCGCCGGATCCCGCTACCGGGGCGACTTCGAGGAGCGCTTGAAGAAGGTCCTGAAGGAGATCAAAACCCGCGGCGACATCATCTTGTTCATCGACGAGCTGCACACGCTGGTCGGAGCCGGTGCTGCAGAAGGCGCCATCGACGCGGCGAGCATCCTCAAGCCGATGCTCGCCCGTGGCGAGCTCCAGACGATCGGCGCCACCACGCGCGACGAGTACCGCAAGTACCTCGAGAAGGACGCTGCCCTCGAACGGCGCTTCCAGCCCATCGAGGTCTCCGAGCCGACCGTGATCCACACGATCGAGATCCTGAAGGGTCTCCGCGACCGCTACGAGGCGCACCACCGGGTCACCTACACGGACGAGGCGATCGTGGCGGCGGCCAACCTCGCCGACCGCTACATCTCCGACCGGTTCCTCCCGGACAAGGCGATCGACCTGATCGACGAGGCCGGCAGCCGGATGCGGATCCGCCGCATGACCGCGCCGCCCGACGTCCGGGAGATCGACGAGAAGATCGCCGAGGTGCGCCTCAAGAAGGAGTCGGCGATCGACGGGCAGGACTTCGAGCTGGCCGCGAGGCTCCGTGATGAGGAGCGTCAGTTCCAGGAGGAGCGGGTGCGCCGCGAGCAGTCGTGGCGTTCGACCGAGATGGACATCCTCTCCGAGATCGACGAGGAGGAGATCGCCGAGGTGCTGTCCATCTGGACCGGCATCCCGGTGTTCAAGCTGACGGAGGAGGAGACGGAGAAGCTCCTGCGTATGGAGGACGAGATCCACAAGCGGATCATCAGCCAGGAGGACGCCATCTCCGCGGTGTCGCGCGCCATCCGCCGGACGCGGAGCGGTCTGAAGGACCCGAAGCGCCCCACCGGTTCGTTCATCTTCCTGGGTCCCTCGGGCGTGGGGAAGACCGAGCTCTCGAAGGCGCTCGCGGAATTCCTGTTCGGCGACGAGGACGCGCTGATCCAGCTCGACATGTCCGAGTACATGGAGAAGCACACCGTCAGCCGGCTTATCGGATCGCCACCCGGCTACGTCGGATACGAGGAAGGCGGTCAGCTCACCGAAGCCGTGCGGCGCAAGCCGTTCAGCGTGATCCTGTTCGACGAGATCGAGAAGGCGCATCCGGACGTGTTCAACACACTCCTGCAGATCCTGGAGGATGGGCGGCTCACCGACTCCCAGGGTCACACGGTCGACTTCAAGAACACGATCATCATCATGACCTCGAACCTCGGTACCCGGGACATCTCCAAAGGCATCGGGATCGGCTTCACCGCAGCCCGCGACGACGCCGTGACGTACGAGAAGATGAAGGAGACGGTTCAGGACGAGCTCAAGCGGCAGTTCCGGCCCGAGTTCCTCAACCGGATCGATGAGGTCATCGTCTTCCACAAGCTCACGATCGACGACGTGAAGTTGATCGTCGATCTACTGATGCGCCGGGTGGAAGAGCAGCTCAAGTCGAAGGACATCGACATCGACCTGACCGACGCCGCGAAGTCGCTGCTCGCGCAGCGGGGCTACGACCAGGCGCTCGGCGCTCGCCCGCTCCGCCGCACGATCCAGCGCCTGGTCGAGGATCCGCTGTCGGAGCAGATCCTGCACAAGGAGTTCCGTGCGGGTGAGACGGTGTTCGTCGATGCCGCCGCCGATGAGATCGTCTTCGAGCACGGACCCACGATCGTGCCGCCGGACGTACCGCCGGTGGAGCTCGCCAGCTCGCCCGAATAGTCGGGTCGCTCGCTCGCTCGCTTCGCCGCCCGTGAGACGTGCGGTTCTCAAGGCCGAAGGCCGGTCACCGCTCCCGCGGCGACCGGCCTTATCGGCATCCGGGTCACGAGGCCTCGGTCATGGCCCAGTAATCGCGATGCTCTCGGACCAGTCCGTTCTCGTCGAACCGTAGGACGGTGACACCGGCCAGGGCCGCCGTCAGGCCGTCGGTGGTCGTGATCGTCGCCCGGTACTCGACGGCCGCTCGGCCGTCCGCCGCGACGATCGGTTCCGCGAACGAGGAGATCGCGGCACGCTCCTCCGCGAAGGCCCGTTCGGCGTACCGGCGGGCGCCCTCGCGACCGCTGAGCGGTTCCCGGAAGGGGTGAGAACGGAACTCGCAGTCTTCCGCGTAGCGTGCCGCGATCACGTCGGGGTCGTGCTCCGCCCACCCCGCGGACCAGGCCTCGACCCACGCTCGCGCGGCAAGCTCGACATCCATCGTTGGACGGTACATCGCTTGATCCGCCTCTGGGGGCGAGAAGTGGGCGGGCGCCGGAGGCGCCCGCCCAGTTTGCGCGCGTTACGTGAGCTAGTTGTACCGGTTGATCAGGATCTCCCCGTCCGAGATCCATTGCGGGCCGTTCAGGTCAGTCTCCGCCCGCACAGAGAGCCGCGTCACCTTCCCGCTCGCCAGCGTCAGGATCCGCATCTGGAGCAGTGGCCCGCCGTCGAGCGCTCGCTCGCTTGGGTCAAAGACGGTGAACGCGATCGCAGTGCCGTCGGGGGACCACGCAGGCGCCCACGGCCCGTGCTTCACCGAATAGATGTCGTGCAGCCCGGTGCCGTCCGCGTTCATCTCTCCCAGCCCCCAACCATGCTTGAACGCGATCTGCGTCCCGTCGGGCGACCACGCTGGCTCGATGTTGTGGGCGCGGTCGTGGGTCAGCTGACGCGGTTTCCCACCGCTCGCCGGGATCGTGTAGATCTCGGCATCGCTCGGTCCGCCGTCAACGCCGGTGCTCGACCCGCTCCAGTACGCGATCGTTGATCCGTCAGGCGACCAGGCCGGGTAGTAGCTGCCCGTACCGGGAGCCGAGTGCGTGAGCCTGTGCCTGCCCGAACCGTCCGCGTTCGCGACGTAGATCTCGCCGCTCCACGCATAAGCGACCTTCGATCCTTCCGGCGACCAGGAGACGTGGTCCATCGCATCGCCGCTGTTGCTACCTCGGTCAGTGAGTGCCCGGTCGTCGCTACCGTCCACCGCCACCATCCGTAGTCCGTTCGCGATGTCCATGTACGCGACCGTCGTCCCGTCGGGCGAAAGGGCGAGCGCGAGTCCGCCGGCGATCGACGGCGGCAACTGCTGCACGGGCGTCCCGTCGGGAGCCATGAGCTGCGGGCCGATCGGTGGCGTGGCGTCGACAGGCACGCTCGGCGTCACGCTCACACTTTTCGCCGGCATGCCGTTGCCGCCTGGTAGCCGCGTGAGCGCGAACACGACGAGTCCCATCACGAGCGCGGCAACGAGACCGATCGCGCCGAGCTTCCGGTTCCGCGATGTCCGTCGCTGCCTGACCTCCTGCTTCTTCCACGAGTCCAGGTCGGGCTCGGTCTGCTTGGTGACCAACTCGAAGACCTCCCTCAGGTCATGCATCGGGGCCTCCTTCGCGGCGGAGCACGGCTCGACCTTGCGTGGCCAGCGCGCGGACGGTCGACGGACGGATGCCCATGATCCGTGCGGCCTCTTCGGAGCCGTATCCGTACAGATCGAGCAGGACGAGGGCCGCTCGCTGCCGTGGGGCGAGGTCGCGGAGCATCCGCAGGACGTCCTCGCGGATGTCGACCTCGTCGAACGGGTCGCGAACGATGCCGAGTGGGATCGGGCGCCCCGCGGCCCGGCGTGCGGCCCGCAGCCGCATCCGGTTCCCGTTGAGTGCCACCTTGAAGAGGTATGCGGTGGGATCGTCGATCCGATCGATCGTGTCCCAGCGTTCCCAGAGCTTCACGAACGCTTCCTGCATCAGGTCGGCTGCTTCCGTGCGGTCGCCGGTCACGAAGTAGAGCGTCTTGAACAGACGCCGGTGCTCCTCCTCGAAGAACGTCCGGAAGTCCCTCGAGGGTGCGACCCGCTGCGTCGGAAGCTGCACGATCTCGCCTTCTGCCTGCATCACCCTTCAAGACGCCGCGGGGGGCACGAGCGCTTAGGGAGAGGGTCGAGCGTGACGGATGGGGTGGGCTTCGGCGAGTCCGCCCACCCCTCACGTCGCGGGTCCGCGAAGCTCCTCGGGGACGAGGTCGGCGAACAGCCAGGCGGTCCAGAGGTCGTTCGCGATCCGTTGCCACGGCCGGTGCAGCCCGCGCCGTTCGAAATGCTCGCCAAGCCTGCAGACGTCACGCTCCAAGAACGACTGGGCGTGCCGATTCTTCTTCGGGTCAACGGCTTGGGGGAAGTCGATCAGCGTGATCTCGCCGTCCCAGACCAGGATGTTGTAGCTGGAGAGGTCGCCGTGGACGACGTCGCGGTAGAGCATCCGTTCGATCGCTCGATGCAGTTGCTCCCAGAGCGAGGCCAGCTCGTCCAGATCGTCGTGGTGGTACTCGTGCAGCCTGGGGGCGGGGACGTCCTCGTCGCCGATGTACGACATCAGGATCGCGTCCTGCGTGCCCTCGATCGGCCGGGGGACCGGGACACCGCCGTCCAGCCTCGTGAGCGTCTCCCACTCCCGACCGACCCAGAGCGAGCCTTGCAGCTCGCGCCCGTAGCGGGTCTTCTGGTCGAGGGCGACGCGCATGCGTCGTTCCTTGATGAACTCGCCATCCCGATACAACGTCTCGTCGCGGAAGTCTCGACGATCCAACGGGTGGTAGAGCTTGAGGGCGACGAGCTCCTCGCCCGTCGTCCTCGGGTTGGCGCGGAACAGGTGGACGCTCGCTTCCTTGCCGTGTTTGAGCGGTTTCAGGTGCCTTTCGACGAGTCCTTCATCGAAGAAGTGCTCGAACGCTTCGTTTCGCAACGCGTGCTCCTTCTGATCGGGATGCGGACGTGCGGGAACCGCGATCCCGAGCAGCGCGAGTCGGAGCTAGGCGCGACCGGAGGGACGCGGCGACGTGAGGACGGCTGCGAGGGTCGCGGTCATCGTGCATCCCTCCTTCCGGTCGGATGGCGAGCGAGGAACGCTCGCGGTGCTGTCGGAGTCTATCCCACTACTCGCCCGGTGGCGGCGCTTCCTCGGAAGGTGCGTGGAGGACGACCGTCCGTTCGACGACGGCCGTGGGGATGTGTGTCACGGCGCGATAGCCCTCGTCGTCGGGAAGCACTTCCTGGGCGAGTGAGATGAAGGTCTGGCCTTCGGCGACGAGGAACCCGACGGTATGCACCAGGTACTCGGAGCGGAAGTCATCCGAGCTCTTCTGATCGAATTCGAAGAACGCGTCTCGCCAGATCACGAGGACGAGCGGATGCGTGGGCGCGACGGGAGCCGGCGCGCGCAACGATACCTGCCTGTGCTGGGAAGCATCGAGTTCCAGCTTGACCACTCGCACGACGACCACCTCACGAACCCAGGTATCGGCACGCCACGCGCCCGGTCGAGCGCGGAGCGGCTCTTGTCGCCTCTTGGGCCCGGATGAGGACCGTTGGGCCTCACCCGGACGATAGCCGCACCGTACCGTTCGGGGGTGACACTGCGCCCCGTGCCGATGGCCGGTGTCAGAGGCGCCGGCTACGTTGCTCCGCGTGGCGAGGGATCGGGTGACGTTCGTCTGTTCGACGTGCGGGCAGCGGCTGTCGCAGTGGACGGGCCGGTGTCCCGGCTGCGCGGCGTGGGGAACGGTCGACCAGACCACCGGCACCCCCGCCCGCGGCGGACGCGACGCCGTTCGGTCCGTGGCGCTCCGCGACGGGGAAGACGAACCGCGGATCCGCACGGGCGTGCCGGGTTTGGACCGCGTCCTCGGCGGCGGCCTCGTTCCCGGGTCGGTCGTGATGGTCGCCGGTGCTCCGGGCATCGGGAAATCGACCCTCGTGCTCCACCTGGTCGGCGCGCTCGTCGCCGGCGGCACGGCGTGCCTGCTGGTCTCGGGCGAGGAGTCGCGCGCCCAGGTGGCGTCGCGCGCGAGGCGGCTCCGCATCCCGGTGGACGACGTCGGGTTCGCTCCGGGACGCGATCTCGACGTCGTGCTGGATGCCGCGCGCGCTACGCGGCCGGCAGTGCTTGCCGTCGACTCCATCCAGACCCTCCGCGATCCGCACGGTGCGGCGATACCGGGCGGCGTGACCCAGGTCCGCCTCTGCGCCGACGCGCTCGTCGGCCTCGCCAAGTCCGAGGGCATCACGGTGATCCTGACCGGCCATGTGACGAAGCACGGTGATCTCGCCGGGCCACGCGCGCTGGAGCACGCCGTCGACGTCGTGCTCGCGTTCGAGGGCGATGCTCGCTCGGGGCTGCGGGTGCTGAGCAGCGGCAAGAACCGGTTCGGAGCCGAGGGCGAGACGGCGTGGTTCGAGATGGGCCCCCGCGGCCTGGCCAGGATCGATCCGACGGCGATGCTGGTCCCCGGCGAGTCGGCACCCGGATCGGCCGTCGCGATCGTCCAGGCCGGCCGGCGCGCGCTTGCGGTCGAGGTGCAGGCCCTCGTCGGGTCGGCCGACGGCGCGGGGAGGCGGCAGGCGACGGGGCTGGACGCACGTCGGTTCCAGCTGGTCGCGGCGGTGCTCGACCGCGCGGCAGGGTTGCCGCTCGGTCGAGCCGACCTGTTCGGGGCCTCCTCGGGCGGCATCAGGATCGACGATCCGGCGTCCGACCTGGCCGTCGCCGCCGCGCTGGCGTCGGCGGCGACCGGGACGATGCCCCCAGCCGGGGCTGCCTTCGTGGGCGAGATCTCGCTCACCGGTTCCCTCCGCCCCGCTCCGGGGATGCAGCAGCGCTTGGCGGCGGCCCACGGCGCGGGCTGCACGGCGGTGTTCGCTCCCGGGCCCGTCGAGGGCGCACCCGACGGGCTGACGGTCCGCGCGGTGGGCCACGTCACGCAGGCGCTCGGCTGGGCGATCTCGAGGGTGGCGACGGCGCGCCGGGCCCGTGCGTCGTAGTGCATCCGGACCGTCCGAAGCGTCGGATGCGGGCTCTGACCTGCGGGTTCGTGTTGCGGTGGAAGGGCTCCGCGTGCTACCCTCCTGACTAGTCAGCCGCGCGATTCCGCTTCCAAGGGAGGGTTCGTGACGTTCCGAAAAGGCGACACGGTCGTGCATCCTGAACACGGTGCCGCAGTCATCGAAGAAGTACGCGTCAAGGAGTTCCTCGGAGAGAAGCGGAAGTACCTGGTCCTTCGGGTGGTCTACGGTGATCTGACCGTGCTCGTGCCCATCGATTCGACCGACCAGGTGGGGTTGCGTCCGTGCGTTAGCAAGAACGAGGCCAAGAAGATCCTCAAGGTGCTCACCGAGGACGAGACGTCGGTCGCCGCCAACTGGAGTCGTCGGTTCAAGAACAACCTCGAGAAGCTCCACTCGGGTGATCCATACGAGGTCGCCGAGGTGCTCCGGAACCTCGCCATCCGCGACCGCGAGAAGGGCTTGTCGGCTGGAGAGAAGCGGATGATCACGAAGGCCCGTCAGATCTTGATCTCGGAGCTGTCGTTCGCGACCGAGAAGTCGGAGGACGAGGCCGAGGCGCTGATCGACGGCATCCTCGACGACTCCCACGGAGCGAAGGTCACGGCCGCACAGGCCTGATCGCCCTCCTGACAACGTTCCACCGCACCGCTTTTCCGGGCCTGTCTCAGGTCGTTCGCGCTTGCGTCCGATGACTGAGGCGGCGGAGGGAACCGTCCGAACGTCCCTCCGCTGAGGACGCGATGACGGTAGACGAAGGTCGGAAGGCCACGCTGCGCGGACGCCTGGTCGAGGCGGTCCGCTTGATCTTCGTCGCCGTTTTCGGAGCCGTCGGGTACCAGCTCGGGACCTATGCGACCGCCACGACCGGCGGTCGAGCGATCCTCTACGTCTTCCTGGGCGCCGCGTCCGGCTACGTCTGTGGCGGTGTGTTCGGCCGCCTCACGCTCGAGGCCGTTCGGGGCCTGGAGAAGGAGTTCTCGAGACGTCCGGCCGCCGAGGTCGCCGGCGGGGTCGTCGGCCTGGTGATCGGACTCGTCGTCGCCGCACTCCTGTGTCTGCCGATGTTGTTCATCCCGGTGACCCTTTCGTGGCCAGCTGCGTTGTTCGTGTTCCTGGTCCTCGGCTCGCTGGGGATCCGGCTCGGCCAGGCGAAGTACGAGGACATCTTCGGTCTCTTCGGGATGAAGCCGCGGGCGACCGCGCGCGCTGGGGGTGATGTCCACGTCGTCGACACGAGCGCGCTGATCGACGGGCGGATCGCCGATCTCGTGTCGACTGGCTTCATCTCAGGCACCGTGTTGCTGCACGAAGGTGTCTTGCACGAGCTCCAAGCGATCTCCGATTCATCGGACCCACGGCGGCGGACCCGGGGACGCCGCGGGCTCGACGTGCTGGTGGAGCTCCAGAAGGCTCCGACGGTGCAGTTCCAGCTGGTCGAGGAGCCCGGGGTCCAAGACGTCGACGCCGCGCTCGTCCGGCTCGCGCGCGAACGCAGCGCGTCCCTGATCACGGTTGATCACAACCTCGCGAAGGTGGCCGAGGCGCTCCGGGTTCCGGTCGCGCAGATCAACGCTCTCGCGTCGAAGTTCCGCCTCCCCTACACGGCCGGGGACGGGCTCGTCGTCCGCCTCGTGAAGGACGGTCGCGAGCACGGACAGGGGGTCGGCTACCTCGACGACGGCACGATGGTCGTCGTGGAGGACGCCGCCGGGCTTATCGGCGGTCAGGTCGAGGTGCAGGTCCGGAACGTCCTGCAGACGACGACCGGGAGGATGATCTTCGCGAACCTCGACGTGGCAGCTCAGCCAGGCTGAGCCTCGGGCGATCCTTCGGATCGACCTGCGCGTCCCGACCGCTTCTGCCATGCTGCGGCGATGACCGATGGGGGTCCGCGTGCCGCGGCCATCCTGCTTGCCGCGGGTGCGGGGAAGCGCCTCGGTGCGGAGCGCCCGAAGGCCCTCCTGCCGATCGGAGAGCGAACGATGCTCGCGGTCGCCGCGGCCGGCGCCGCCGCCTCCCCGAAGATCGGGGCGATCGTCGTGGCGGCGCCCCCCGGTTACGAGGAGGAGGCGCGGTCCTGCGTCGAGGGGCTGCCCGTCCCGACGACGATCCTGACCGGCGGACGCACGCGCCAGGCATCGGTGCGAGCGGCCCTGACGGCCCTCGCGGCTGATGCCGAGATCGTCGTCGTTCACGACGCAGCCCGGCCGTTCGCGCCGCCGGACCTGTTCACGGACGTGATCCGCGCCGTGGAAGCGGGCGCCGACGGGGCGGTTCCGGTGATCGCCGTCGCGGACACCGTCAAGCGGCTCGACGGGGTGCGCGTCGTCGACACCGTCGCACGGACCGAGCTGGGGCTGGCGCAGACCCCGCAGGCGTTCCTGGTCGGAGTGCTCCGCGACGCCCACGAGCGCGCGCTCGCCGCCGACGACAGGGTGACCGACGACGCGATGCTGCTCGAACGGATCGCGACCGTGGTCGCGGTCGCCGGTGACCCGATGAACTTCAAGATCACGACGATGCTCGATCTCGCAAGCGCCGAGGCCCGGATGGGAGGCGTCCGTGCCTGAGGCGCGTGTGCCCCGGAGTGGTCTCGGCTTCGACGTCCATCGGTTCGCGACCGGCCGCGAGCTGTGGCTCGGCGGCGTCCGGTTCGAGGGCGAAGACGGCCTGATGGGGCACTCCGACGGCGACACGGTCTGTCACGCGGTCGCGGACGCGCTGCTCGGCGCATCGGCGCTCGGTGACGTCGGCGAGCACTTCCCAGAATCCGACGCCGCCTCCGAAGGGGTCTCGGGATCGACGCTCCTGGGTCGTGTCGTGGAACTGCTCGGCGGCGCCGGGTTCACCCCGTCCTCGTGCGATGTGACCGTCGTCGCCGACCGGCCCGCGATCGCTCCACGTCGCCAGGAGATACGGTCCCGACTCGCCGAGATCCTGGCGATCCCGATCGACAGGATCTCCGTGAAGGCCACCCGCCCCGAGGGTCTGGGGCTCGCCGGTGACGGGATCGGGTGCCTCGCGGTCGCGGTGGTGATGTGAGCGCGGCGAGTGCGGTGATGCGGTCGAGCGACGAACTGATCACGGGCCGGCGCGCCGTCGCCGAGGCGATCGGGACGGGACGAGCGATCGAGGTGCTGGTGGCGCCCGGCGCTCGCCGGAACCAGGGGCTTCGGGCGGTGCTCGGCGCGGCCGACCGAGCACGGGTCCCCGTGCGCGAGGTCGGCCGCGCCGACCTGGATCAGCTCGCGCGTGATCACCGAGGGGTGATCGCGCGGATCCGCCCGACCGGCTCGTACGCAGGCTCCTTGTCGGAACGTGATCTTGCGGAGACCGCGTGGGCCGACGACGCCATCGCCGTCGTGCTCGATGGCATCGAGGATCCGCAGAACCTCGGTGCGGCGGCGCGGTCCGCCGAGGCCGCCGGCGCGTCCATCCTCGTGAGCCGGACCCACCGCGGGGCTCCCGTGACGGATGCGGCCGTCCGCGCTTCCGCCGGCGCGCTGCTGCACCTCCGGCACGCGCGCGTCGCGAACATCGCTCGGGCGATCGAGCGGCTCCAGGACGTCGGCTTCACCGTGATCGGGCTCGACGGTTCGGCGGAGCGGAGCATCTACGACACCCGATGTCCCGAGGGACGTGTGGCGATCGTGCTCGGGAGCGAGGGTTCGGGTCTGTCTCGCCTGGTGCGCGAGCGGTGCGATCTCCTCGTCGCTCTCCCGATGCGCGGCCGCGTGGACTCGCTGAACGCCGCCGCTTCGCTCGCCGCCGGGCTCTACGCCTTCGTGCTTCCGCGCGCGCTCGGGGGGGACCGGTGAACGAAGGGCCGTCGGAACCGACGGAGCCCCCGGCTTCGGGACGCGCGAGCCGGCCTTCGGGCTCGCGCTTCGAGGATCTCACGAACTTCGAGGTGCCGGTGGATGCGGTCGTCACCGGACGCCGGACCCCGATCGTGATCACCGCCGCGGTCGTGCTGTTCGCGGGAGCGTTGTTCGCCGTCCTCTACGTCGTCTTGCTCCTGCCCTTCGCATCTTCCGATCGGGGATCCTCGGTCTCCGGCGTCCTCGTCGGCTTCCTGGTCGTGTACGGGGCGCTTCAGGCGCTGGCCGGGGTGCTCGTGCTCCTGCTGCGGCAGAGCGGGCGGTGGCTCGGGATCGTGCTCGCGGTCGTTGGGATCGGGCTCGGTATCGCGCGAGCGTCCTCGACGCCGGCGAGCGGCCTCGTCACGATCCTGCTCAACGGGTTCGTGATCTATGCGCTCGCCTCGAGCGGTCCGGCGTTCCGTCGAGGGTAGACTCGGCATCTCGCCGGCGTGGCGCAGCCCGGTAGCGCAACCGACTTGTAATCGGTAGGTCGTCGGTTCGAATCCGACCGCCGGCTCTCGATCTCTTCCCGTTGAACAGGGCAGACGGTTCCTCCTCGGCGAACCCGGATGTGGCGGGCGCACGAAGCGCCTGGAACCGAGCAAAGGGCCGTCGAGGTCTTGAGGAGGCGTTCTCCTCGCACAGACCTCAGCGAGGTTCGTCGTCGTCCCGCGGCGCGGCGCGGGCCTGCTCCAGGGCGTCGGCCTCCGGGACGTCCGGGGGGATCGCGGGGACTTCATCGTCGTCGTCCGACTCGAGCTCATCCGTCTGCTCGAGCGCGTCCGCTTCGGAGACAGGCTCGGGGCTCTCGGCAAGACGTCGGCGCTCCTCCTCGGTGGTCCACGTTTCGTCGGACATGAGCACAGCCTAGCCGCGCCGCGACCTTCGTATGGGGACGGGGCCAGGCGGGAGGGAGGGCTGGTCGTCGCCGGTCGTGCGGCACCAGGCGGCCTGGCTCAGCCGCCGGGGAGGTATACGCGGAACGAGGCGCCGCCGCCGGCACGGTCCTCGACCCAGGCGCGTCCACCGTGGAGCTCTGCGAAGCGCTTCACGAGGGACAGACCAACCCCCACACCCGGCGAATGACCGGTCGCGGATCCCGGCGCTTGCCGGAAGGGTTCGAAGATCACCTCTCGGAGCTCCGATGGGATCCCCGACCCGTCGTCCTCGACCATCAGCAGCACGCCGCCGTCCTCCGGAAGGGCTCGCACCCAGACCTCGGCTCCGGGCGGTGTGTGCCGGAGCGCGTTCGTGACGAGGTTTTCCACGATCCGCTCGACCTTCGGGGCATCCAGGCTGACGACCAACGGTTCCACGACCACGGTCAGGGCGTGTCCGTTGTGGTCCTCCGTCTCTTCGACCGCGCGGCGGATGAGCTCGCCCACATCGGTCGGACGTCGCTGCGGCGACACGATCCCCCGTTGCAGACGATCGAGATCGAGGAGATCCCCCAACAGCCGTTCGAGCTTGCGAGCGTTGGCGGCGATCCGCCGGACGAGGTCCACCGCGTCGTCCTGCGGCAGGTCCATGTTGGCTCGCTCGAGCGTGATCGCGGACCCGAGGATCGACGTGAGCGGCGTGCGGAGGTCGTGCGAGACCGCCTCGAGGAAGGTGTTCTTCATGTCGTCGAGCGCTCTGAGTTGTTGCGCCGCCTGGCGTTCGCGCCGGAACGCTTCCGAGTACTTCCGCTCGGAGGCCTGAAGCGCCTGTTCCGCCTGCTTCCGCTCCGTGATGTCGACCATCAGGCCTCGGAGCTGCCGCGGCCCCCGCGACCGTCGCACGACGTGGATCAGGTCGCGGACCCAGACGTCTCCCCCGTCCGGGGCGCGGACGCGGTACTCGAGGGTCGTGTCCCGGCCTTCGTCGCGTGCCGTTCGCACAGCGAGCACCGCATCCTGCCTGTCGTCCTCGTGTACGTGGTCTCCCCACGCTCTGTCCTGGGACGGCCAGGCGCCGGCGTCGGACCCGAGCACCGGATCCGCGCGCCCGCCCACGAACGTGAGCCCGAGATCCTTGGCGTCCGCTTCCCAGAAGATCGCGTCGAGCGTCTCCACCAGCTCATGGAAGCGTTCGAGCTCCGAGAGCCGGCGCGCGTTACCGAGCGCGAGCGAGGTGATGTCCGCGATGCCGCGTGCGAACGACAGGGCATCGTCGTCGAACGGCGCGCCGTCCACCTCGCCCACGGCGACGATCGCGCCGAACCCGTCCGCGTCCCACCGCAGCGGCGTGACGAGGACGGCGCCCGGCTCGTCGATGAACCGCAGGTCGGCGGGGACCTGGATGGCTACGTCCTGCGGGATCACGAAGGGCTCGGTCTCGCTGAACAGGAAGGTCTCAGCGATCTCCCTGGGGATGTCGGCGATCTCCGACCTCGGTTTGGTGGAATGGGCGCCGATGGCGAGCACGCGAGCGGCGCGGAAGACCCCCGTCTCCTCGTCGCGGGTGTAGGCCGCAGCAGCGATGCAGGGGACGATCGTCGGGACCGTTTCGATCGCCCGCTGGAAGATCTCCCCGACGGTGCGTTCGGACGTCATCGCCTGTGACAACCGCAGGAGCGCGCCGGAGACGCGGGCTTCGCGGCGTTCGGCTTCGAGCAGACGAGCCGTCTGGAACGCAACGGCAGCATGGGACGCCAGGACCTCGAGGAGCCGTTGATCGTCCTCGTCGAACTGTGCGAACCCCAGCTTCGACAGGACGATCACACCGACGACCTCGTCCCCCGCGATCATCGGGACGGCGAGCATCGATTCGAGCAGGTCGTCGTCGGTTCCGGGGATCGTGACAGAGAACTCGACCTGACGAGCATCCGGGGTCAGCAGGGAGGTCTTCGTGAGCGCGACGTTGCCGGTGATCCCCTCGCCCAGCTTCGTCACGAGCGCGGGGAGGGACTCGGTCGCGTACTCGGTGAACAGCTCGCCCCGGAACGCGACCGGGAACAGGGTGTCGCCGTCGGGTTGGAGCAGGTAGACCCGGCAGTTGTGGTAGTCGATGATCGTTCTGAGCTCCGCCGTGATCGCGGCTGCGATCTCCTCGATGTCGCCGAGCATGTTGAGCGCGGCCGCCAGGTTGTGCAGCATGTTCAGCTGCGCGATGGAACGGACGTCGTCTCGCAGTCGCTGCGGCTCTGCTCCCGGTGCCTGTGCCACGGATCGCCTCGTCACCTCGGGGATAGGGACCCATGCTCTCACCCGGAGAGGCCCCGGGAACGATGTCGGCAGTGGTCAGGCGGTGCTTGAACCGGGTGGGATCCGGTGCGAGCCTCGCGGATCGTGAGCCAACGAAGCCCGAAAGGTGCCGGAGAAGGCGGCTTGGACGACCGGGCGCGGGCGATCCTGGACTTCGAGCGTGACGCGTGGAAGTTGAACGTTCCCAAGGAGCGGGCGATCCGCGAACGGTTCGGCTTCTCCGCGGCCCGGTACCACCAGGTCCTGCACAGGATCGTCGATGGTCCCCACGCGCTGGAGTATGACCCGATGCTCGTGCGGCGGCTGCGGCGGCTGCGAGAGATCCGCCGCCGCCGTCGCACCGCCGACCGTCTGGGTATCCGTCTGTAGACCTCGCCCTGCCGGGGCGTGCGCGCCGCTGAGCGGAGGAGCCAAACGGTAGGATGCGGTCGGTGAACCTCGGCACCGCTCGGATCGTCGTCATCGTCGCGCTGGTGGTCGCCGGCGCGGCCGTCCTCGCGAACGGGTTCCCCGAGAACGGCGGAAGCGTTGCCGGGCCCTCCGGGGGCTCGAGCCCCAGTGGGACCGCGTCGAGCCCCACCACCACGCCCACCACGCAACCGCCGCCGCCGGGCCCCTCCCCGCAGACGACCGGCGTCGCGTTCACGGCGCTCAACGGAACGGACGTGACCGGGGCCGGCGCCGCCGCGCAGGCGCTCCTGGTGAAACACAGCTACAACTCCGTCCAAGACGCCACGAACGCACCAAGTACGGGCGTCGCGAAGACCACGATCTACTACCGGGGTGGCCAAGGCGGAGCACAGAACAAGTCGGATGCCTCGTATGTGGCACAGACGTACTTCAACGGTGCGGAGGTGAAGAAGCTCGACCCGTCGCTGGAGGGCCTCGTGCCGGCGACCGCCTCGATCGTCGTCGTCGTCGGGCAGGATTACGCCCAGACCCTGGCGCAGTGATCGTCCCGAGGTCTGACGAGGACCGCTTCCGCCCCAGCCAACCGGCCGTTGACGTGCGAGAACGCTGTCCCTAGCCTGAACCGGGAAAGGGGATCTGCCCGGTGCTCAAGGTCTCGCAGAAGCTCGAGTACGCGATGCGTGCCATGATCGAGCTCGCCCAGCGCCGGGACGACGACGCCCTGGTTCCCGCTCGAGAGATCGCCGAACGGCAACAGGTGCCGCTTCGGTTCCTGGAGCAGCAGCTGGGTGCCCTCTCGAAGGCCGGGCTGGTCGAGAGCTTCCGAGGTGCCGGGGGAGGGTGCCGGATCGCCCGCGATCCCGGTCTGATCACGGTCGCTGAGATCGCCGACGCGATCGAGGGACAGATCTATCCGGTGTTCTGCCTGGAACCGTCCGACCACACCTGTTTCGCGGATTCTCGGTGTGGTCTCCAAGGGTTCTGGGCCGACGTCGCAACTGCGGTGCAACGGGTCTTCGAGGAAACGACGGTGGCGGACCTTGCGGCCCGCCACCGGGAGATGTCTCCGGGAACCGTGATGGTCAGCCCGGAGGAGCTGTTGTCGCGGTTGAACTGACTCGGTCGTCGTCCCCTGTCAGCCGGTCCACCCCATCGCCTTCGCGGCGTCCATGCCCATGATCTTCGTCAGCTTGGTCCCGCACACGGGGCAGGTGCCCTGCAGCGCGGGGCGTCCGTTCTTGAGCGTGACCAGCGAGCCCGTGAACTCGCGCTTCTCGCGGCACTTCATGCAGTAGGCCACGTCGGCCATCCGACGCCTCCCTTCCCATCGCGACCGCGGTGGCGGCCGACCTCGTCCCCCGGGGGGCTTACCCAACATGCCCCAAGGCCGCCCTCGGAGGGCGGCCTTCCACGATGGTGCCCCGCACGGGCTCTGGATGCAAGTACGTACGAGGTCGCGCTGAACCGGCCCGCTGCGTACGATGGCGGTCCGTCCGGCGCCCATCCACACCCGAGGTCACATCCGAGGTCACATCCGAGGCCACATCCGAGGGAGGAGTACCCACGTGAGCGAGCAACGCAATATCGAGGCACTCCTTTCCGAGCAACGGTCATTCCCACCACCGCAAGCGTTCCGAGACCGCGCCGTCGTTCGGGACCCGGCCATCTACGACGCTGCCGGGGTCGATCACGAGGCCTTCTGGGCCGAGCAGGCAGGCCACCTCGCATGGTCCCGGCCCTGGGATGCCGTGATGGAACAGGACGCGCCTTGGGTCACGTGGTTCAAGGGAGGACACCTGAACGCCTCCGTCAACTGCCTCGACCGTCACGTCGAGGCCGGCCGCGGGGAGAAGGTCGCGTACCTTTGGGAGGGCGAGCCCGGGGACGCGCGGACGATCACCTACGCCGAGCTCCTTGAGGACGTGTGTCGCCTCGCGAACGCGCTCCGCTCGCTGGGTGTCCGCAAGGGCGACCGGGTCAACATCTACCTCGGCATGATCCCCGAACTCCCGATCGCGATGCTCGCCTGCGCGCGGATCGGCGCCCCCCATTCGGTCGTGTTCGGCGGCTTCAGCGCCGAGGCCCTGCGGGACCGGATCAACGACGCCGAGGCCAAGGTCCTCATCACGGCGGATGGCGCGTGGCGACGAGGTCAGGTCGTCCCCCTCAAGGCGAACGCGGATGACGCGTTGCGGGAGTGCCCCTCGATCGAGCACGTGATCACCGTGCGCCGGTGCGGGAACGAGCACGCGTTCACCGAGGGTCGCGACCACTGGTATCACGAGCTCGTCGCGGAGCAGGCGCGTGTCTGCGAGCCGGAGGACATGGAGGCAGAGGACCTGCTCTACCTGCTCTACACGAGCGGCACGACCGGCAAACCCAAGGGGATCGTGCACACGACCGGCGGGTACCTGACTCAGGTCTCCGCGACCCACCGGATGATCTTCGACATCCACGAGGATGACGTCTTCTGGTGTGCTGCCGACTGCGGTTGGGTCACGGGGCACTCATACATCGTCTACGGGCCGCTGGCGAACCACACCACGGGGGTGATGTACGAGGGCGCGCCCGACTGGCCCGACAAGGACCGGTGGTGGTCGATCATCCAGAAGCACCGCGTATCGATCCTCTACACGGCGCCGACCGCGATCCGCGCGTTCATGCGCTGGGGCACCGAGTACCCGGGCAAGCACGACCTCTCCTCGCTGCGGCTCCTCGGCTCCGTGGGTGAGCCGATCAACCCCGAGGCGTGGGTCTGGTACTGGACCGTGGTCGGCGGCGAGCGGTGCCCGGTCGTGGATACGTGGTGGCAGACGGAGACCGGTGCGATCTTGATCTCACCGCTCCCCGGCATCACGACGCTGAAGCCGGGGTCGGCGACGATCCCCTTCCCGGGCATCGCCGCCGACGTCGTGGACGAAGCCGGGGCGTCCGTTCCGCTCGGCGGTGGCTACCTCGTGCTCACGCATCCGTGGCCGGCGATCGCTCGGACGATCTGGGGCGATCCCGATCGCTACGTCGAGACGTACTTCGGCAGGTTCGGTCCGGATGTCTACGTCGCGGGAGACGGGGCTCGGCGCGACGAGGACGGGTTCTTCTGGCTCCTGGGCCGGATCGACGACGTGATGAACGTGGCAGGGCATCGCCTCTCGACCTTCGAGATCGAATCCGCGCTGGTTGACGATCCGAAGGTCGCCGAGGCCGCCGTCGTCTCGCGACCGGACGAGTTGAAGGGAGAAGGCATCGTCGCGTTCGTGACGTTGAAGTCGGGCTTCGAAGGCGACGCCGCGATGCTCGCCGAGCTCCGCGAGCACGTCGCCAAGGTGATCGGACCCATCGCGAAGCCGGACAACATCATCTTCACGCCGGACCTCCCGAAGACCCGATCGGGGAAGATCATGCGGAGGCTGCTCCGTGACGTGGCCCGTGGGAACAGCCTCGGAGACGTCACCACCCTCGCCAACGCCGAGATCGTCGAGCAGATCCACGACATGGTGGAGACGGTCCCCACCGACGAATGAGCGCGACGTCCGCCCTCCGCGGCCCCGAAGCCGCGTTCGTGGAGCGCGCGCGTGTGGCGCGACTGGGGACCACGATGCTCGACGGAACGCCGCACGTCGTGCCGGTCTGTCCCGTCCTCGACCTCGATCGCATCGTGATCGCCTCCGCCTTCGATCGGAAGGTCGCCAACATCCGAGACCATCCGGCCGTATGCATCGCGTTCGATGAGTACTCCGAAGATTGGGAGCACGGCATCCTGCAGGTGATCGCGTACGGCGACGCCTATCTCGTGGAGAGCGGTCCGGAGTTCGACCGTGACGCCGCCCTGCTCAACGAGAAGTTCCCGCAATACCCGGTGAGCACCTACCCGATCGAGGTCGGTTCGACGGTGATCATCGAGATCCGGATCGACCGCGTCTCGAGCTTCGGTCTCTGAGATCGATCAAGGGTGCCGCGCGAAGAAGTCGAGGATCAGCTGCATGTGTCGAACGCGCTCCTCGACCGCGTTCGCATGATGGCCCTCCGGATACAGCTGGAGGTCCACCTCGACGCCGTTCGCGCGAACGGCGTCGACCCACGGCATCACGCCTTCGAGCGGACAGCGCGGGTCGTTCTTCCCGGCGATCACCAGCACGGGGGCCGTGACGGCGGACGCGTAGGTCATCGGGTCGCTGCGGCGGTACGCATCGGGGACCTCTTCCGGCGAACCGCCGTACACGGCGTCGTCCCAGGCCTGGAGCTCGGGAGCGCAGGCGTGGTGCGCCGCGACGAAGTCGCCGGCGGGGATGCCCGCGAAGATGGCGCGCCACCGATCGGGATGGACACCGGCGTTGAAGCATCCGAGGCAGCCGCCCCAGGACCAACCGCTCCAGTACACACGGCGCGGGTCGACGACGCCCTCGCGCTCGAGTGCGTTCAGGCCCGCGATGATGTCCTCCGTCTCCGTGGAACAGACGGCCCCGATCAGCGCGCGTCGGAACCGCACCCCGTAGCCCGTCGAGCCGCGGTAGTTGACGAGGACGACCGCGTACCCTGCGTCGACGAAGGCCTGCGTCTCGGGATCGAAGCGATCGCGCTCGTGCCACTCCGGACCGCCGTGCACCGAAACCACGGTGGGGAATGGGCCCGTACCCGACGGCGTGACGACGAACGCATGGATGCGGTCGCCGTTGGGGTTGGAGAAGGGGAACGAGCGGAACGCCCGCCCCGGTGGTGGCGGCTCCGCGGGACTCGGGAGCACGTCCCGACCGTCGGTGTCGGTGATCCGCGGAGCACGCGTCGCGTCGCTCGCCAGGAGCCACACGGAGCCGTCGGGGCGGAGGCCCGCGCCCCCCTCGCCTTCGATGTCGCCGTGGGGATCGGCGATCAGGACGACCGGTCGCGGGGTCCAGCCGATAGAGCTGAGCCTTGCCCTCGTACTCGTGACGAACGAGGAGGGCGGACGCGTCCGGCCACCACTCGATGGGGAAGATGGCGCCCGGAAGGTCGACCGCGATGTCGTTGCGCGCTCTGGTCTCCACGTTCCACACCGCGGGTCGTTCGAACGCCCCCAGCTCGCTCGTGAACGCGAGCCGTTGGTCTCCCGGGACGGGGGACCAGGCGTCGGGCTCCAGGTTCGAGTCCGGGTCGAACAGGTCGCCACGCACCGCGCCGGTTCGTGCGTCGAAGACACGAAGCGCGAGATGCAGCATGTCGCCACGTTCGGCGTGTCGGACGCACACGAGCGATCCGTCCGCCGAGAGGCCGCCCGTCTTCGGATCGGCACGACCGACCCCGGTCGGGAACGAGGTTGCCCAGAGGAGCCGCGGCCGAGTCTCCGCGTCCACGAGGTAGACCCGGTACTCGCCTTCGACCTCGACGCCGATCGCGATCCGATCGGGGTGGAACGCGACCCCCGTGAGCCATCCCTCCGGGAGCTCCGGCACGACCGGTCCGGATGCGCCACCGACCGGTGCGCCGACCAGCCGTCCCCGCTCGTTCCCGGTCCGCTCGCTCCACCATGCGAAGCGGCCGTCCGGCAGGGCCCAGACCCCCTGGTCCACGCCGATGGGCTCATGGCTCAGCTGGTCCCACGCTTCCGTTCGCAGGTCGTGGGTCCACACCTGGGCCGCACCGCCGATCGTGGTGACGAGGGCGACGAGGTCGGGGTCCCTTCGTGACCAGACGGGGAATCCGAGCTCAGGAGCGGTGAACCGTCGCACCCAGGGCCGTTCATCGCGCATCGAGGCGGGAGCCTATCGTCCGGTGGCGCGTTGCCAGTTCTCCGCTCCCGGAGCTACCATCCTTAGCACTCGCACCTGTCGAGTGCTAGCAGTCGGCAGCCGGATCTGAGCACCACGAAGGAGGGAAGTGATGGCAGCGAAGCTCATCAGCTTCGACGAGGACGCGCGTCGGGCCCTCGAGCGCGGGATGGACCAGCTGGCCAACGCGGTCAAGATCACGCTCGGTCCGAAGGGCCGCAACGTCGTCCTCGAGAAGAAGTGGGGGGCGCCCACGATCACGAACGACGGCGTCTCGATCGCGAAGGAGATCGAGCTCGACGACCCGATGGAGAAGGTCGGGGCCGAGCTCGTCAAGGAGGTCGCCAAGAAGACCGACGACGTGGCGGGCGACGGGACGACCACGGCGACCGTGCTCGCCCAGGCGATCGTGAAGGAAGGCCTCCGGAACGTCGCGGCGGGCGCGAACCCGATGTCGCTCAAGCGCGGCATCGAGCGTGCCGTGGAGCTCGCGGTCGAGCGGATCAAGACGGTCGCCAAGGACGTCGACTCGAAGGACGAGATCGCCAACGTCGGCGCGATCAGCGCGGCGGACCCGGAGATCGGAGAGAAGATCGCCGAGGCCGTCGACAAGGTCGGCAAGGACGGCGTGATCACCGTCGAGGAGTCCAATACCTTCGGGATGGAGCTCGAGTTCACCGAGGGGATGCGTTTCGACAAGGGCTACATCTCGCCCTACTTCGTCACCGACGCCGAGCGCATGGAAGCCGTGATGGAGGAACCGTACGTCCTGATCGCGAACCAGAAGATCGCGGCCGTGAAGGACCTCCTGCCCTTGCTTGAGAAGGTCATGCAGGCCGGCAAGCCGCTGGTCGTGATCGCCGAGGACGTCGAGGGCGAGGCCCTCGCGACGCTCGTCGTCAACCGGATCCGCGGGACGTTCCCGAGCGCGGCCGTCAAGGCTCCCGGGTTCGGGGACCGGCGCAAGGCCATGCTCCAGGACATCGCGATCCTCACGGGCGGGCAGGTCATCTCCGAGGAGGTCGGCCTCAAGCTCGAGAACACCACGATGGATCTGCTGGGATCGGCCCGCAAGGTCGTCGTCACGAAGGACGAGACGACGATCGTCGAGGGCGGCGGCAAGGACGAGGACATCCAGGGCCGGATCAACCAGATCAAGGCAGAGATCGAGAAGACCGACTCGGACTACGACCGCGAGAAGCTCCAGGAGCGGCTCGCGAAGCTCTCGGGTGGGGTCGCCGTGATCAAGGTCGGCGCGGCCACGGAGGTCGAGTTGAAGGAGAAGAAACACCGGATCGAGGATGCGGTCCAGTCGACGAAGGCGGCCGTCGAAGAGGGGATCGTCCCCGGCGGTGGCGTGGCGCTGCTCAACGCACAGAGCGGACTCGACAAGGTGGACCTGGAGGGCGACGAGCTGACGGGCGCAGCGATCGTGCGGCGGGCGCTCGAGGAGCCCCTCAAGCAGATCGCTCACAACGCCGGCCTGGAGGGCGGGGTCGTCGTCGAGAAGGTGCGTTCGCTCCCCGAAGGTCAGGGGCTCAACGCGGCCAACGGCCAGTACGGCGACATGATCAAGTTCGGCGTCGTCGACCCGGCGAAGGTGACGCGCTCGGCGCTGCAGAACGCGGCCTCGATCGCGGCCCTGTTCCTCACGACCGAGGCGGTCGTCGCCGAGAAGCCGGAGAAGGAGAAGATGCCGGCGGGCGGCGGGATGCCCGGCGGCGGTGACATGGACTTCTGATCCGAGCGACGAAGGTGGGCGGGGCCCGGGCGCGAACGCGCCCGGGCCCTACTCGTTCCGTCACGGAACCGCAACATCCGGCCTCGAACCGTCGAGGCCGGGGAACCGAAGGAAGGGGTGGAGCCCCTCTCTCCGAGCGAAGGCCCCGGGCGCATGCCCGGGGCCTTCGCGATGGTGGGACACGTATGCTCCGCCCCCGTGGAGCACATCGAGATCGCGATCCGGTGGCGCGACGTGGACAACTATGGCCATGTCAACAACGCCGTCTACCTCACGTACCTCGAGGAATGCCGCGATCGGTGGGTCCGCCGGACCCTCGGTGAAGACGTCGGGTTCGTGATCGTTCGTGTCGCGATCGACTTCCGTCGGGAGCTCTCGCTCGAGGACGGCTCCGTCGCGGTCGCGTGCTGGAGCACCGGGTACGGAACGTCGTCGATCCGGACGGCTGAGACGATCCGAGCAAAGGCCGGGTGGCTCGCCGCTGAGTCGGAGTCGGTGATCGTCGCTCACGATGCCGCAAGCCGGAGGTCCAGATCGATCACGGATCGCGAGCGTTCGGTGCTGGACGTGGCGATCGAGGCCGACCGGGCGTCGGTCAGGGAGTCGGAAGGATCTGGCGACCGAACCTGAAGTGCTGGCGGTACCAGCCGTCGCCGACCCACATGATCGTGACGCCGCCGGGCGTGCTGCTGGAGTCCAGCGAGTACCCGTTGCCGATGTACGTGTCCACGTGATCGACCGTCCCGTCTCCGTCGCCGTCGTAGAACATCAGGTCGCCCGGTCGAAGATCGCGGAAGGCGATCCTCGTCTTCGTCATACCCGCCATGTCGGCCGAGGTCCGCTGCGGAAGCGCCCAGCCCGTGTACGGGCGCGGCGGAGCGACCTTCCAACCGCTGTTGTCGTCCGCGCGCAGGAGCCACCAGGCGAACCCAGAGCAGTCGAACCCGGAACGCGGTTGACCGCCGAGCGCGGCCGGCTCCGGCGAGGACAACCCCCATTCACCCCCCCAGACGTACGGGTAGCCGACGTAGCGGAGTCCCCACTGGACGATGCGGAGCATCCGGGGCCCGAGGTTCGGCAGCTCGACGTTCGCGTACTGGTCGAGCAGATCGGGAACGCTCCAGGAGGGCTGCGTCGTCGCTCGCCACAGCGAGTAGGCGACCTGGGTCCTCGGCATCAGATCGCGTGGGCCGACATCCATGGCTTCGGAGCCGGTCGGGGCGTTGTAGCGCAGATCCAAACGCATGCCCAGGAGGGTCGTGCCGAAGCCCACCGGAACGCGGAACGTCGCACCCGAGTGGGTGTGGAGATGGTTGAGGGCGATCGCCGCGGGCTTCAGACCGAGGGCGAGCACGAGCGCCCGGTGGAGCATGATCATCGTGACCGGGTCGTCCGGTGCGAAAGATCCGTCCGCCTTCCTGGCGATCCACCCGTGTTCGACGGCGACCGCTGCGTATCGGTACCAGCGACTCGAGCTGTCGAGATCGGGGAACGCGATCGAAGAGCCGGGCGCCTGGTTCGGGGCGAACGCCCTCACGACCGAGCGGGCCAGGTACTTCCGAGTCTCGATCGCGTGCGGATGGAACGGGTAGGTGCCGTCGTCCTTCGCGACGAAGTCACGCATCCAATCGTTCGTCGCGGCGACGAACCGGATGCCCTCCTTCGCCCAGCCGTCGGACGCGGTCAGATCCGAGAAGTGGATCTGGGATGGGGAGATGTCGGCACGCCTGCGGTCCGCAGGCGACGTCTGATAGACGACCGGGAGCGCCGGGATCCCGGAGCCCGCCTCTCCGGCGGTCGGGGCCCAGCGAGGTGTCGTCGCCCGCGTCTCGTCGCGGGATGCCATCGCCCGTGCCGACGGCGTCGACGCCAACGAGGCGACAACCATCACAACGGCCACGACCGCCGCGGGCACGCGTGAATGACGACGGAACCAGACCCCCGGACCCATGCTCGGGTCCTCGGCATCCGGGGTGTGGGGCTTGAGAGCAGCCGGACGAACGGGCCCGCGGGACGGTCCCCCATCAGAGCCTGCTCAGTCCTTCGGGCCCTCCTTGCGGACCTCCTGAACCTGCTTGAGCGCCTCGCGGAGGTCCGCCAGCCACTCTTCCTGTCGCTCGGAGACCAGTCGGACGCACCACGCGAGCGCGTGGCTGCGCGAGCGGGCGACGCCGGCGTCGACCAGCGTGTCCAGGACCTCTCGCTCGGGCATCCGGAGCCTCGTCATCGCGGGGATCGCGAGCGTCGTGAAAAGCTGACGCTGGTCCGCACACCTTGCACCCCAGCTGATCTTGCGACCGAACCGGCGTTCGGCTTCGTCCGCGATCCGCATCCGCTGGGTGCGGGTGTCCTCGCGGAACCCGGAGATCCGTGCTTCGGCGGCCGCGGTCCTCGTCTCGGGGCCGGCGTCTTGCGGGAGCTCGGGCTCGGCCAGGGTTCCGACGACGAGGATCTCGTCCCGGTCGAACGAAACATCGATCGGCCCGACGAACCACTCCGCCGGGAGCCGACCGGCGAACCAACCTTCGAGGTGTTCTTGGAAATCGCTCTTCTCGGTCATGACGTGAGATTACATCATTACATACATACGTCAAGCTGCTGACCCGCACGGACGCCGGGTGTACGTTCCGATGCGTGGTCCAGAAGGCCGAGGCCGCCCGTTGATCAGCAACACGCGCAGGTGGTCATGACCGGGTTGTGGTGGGTGCTCGGGATCGCCATCTTGGCGGGCGTCGCTCGCTGGCTGATCCCCCGGATCGACGCCCGGGCGCCTGGCCGACCGTCTCTGGTCCCGGCCCCTCCGCACCTGGTCGTGAACACGAAGCCCCTCACCGGGATCCCCGCGATCCGCAACTACTTCCGGACCACCCCGACGCCCGTCTATTTCGTGAGTGCGACCGCGTTCAACCTGCTCGGGATCGATCGGTGGGTGCGGACCTTCAAGTTCATCAACCTGTACGACTCGTTCGACGGGTGGCATCCGAACGTGTTCGTCCCGCGTGAGCAGACCGCGCGCGCGTTCGGGTCGATCGAGGAGATCGTCAACTACCTCCTCGGGCACAAGGAGGTCGCCGACCTCGTCTCGGCGCACGGGCCCGGCAAGGCCGCGTTCCTCATGTTCGACGACGAGACCGAACAGCTCGCCGGCGAGCTCGACCTCGAGGTGGCGTTCCCGGCCGCCTCGCTCCGCCATCGGCTCGACTCGAAGATCGAGACCACCCGCCTCGGTAACGACGCGGGCGTACCCAGCGTCCCCCACACGATCGGCACCGCGACGACGTACCCGGAGCTGATCTCCCTGGCGCGTGCGGGCGGGCTGGGAGACGATCTCGTCGTCCAGACGCCCTACGGCGATTCCGGCCAGACGACCTTCTTCATCGCCGACGGGAGCGACTGGGATCGTTACGAGCGCAAGGTCGCAGGCGAGGCGCTCAAGGTGATGAGGCGCATCGAACCCAGGGAGCTCGCGATCGAGGGAGTGATCACCAGGCATGGAACGCTGGTCGGTCCCTTGATGGCCGAGCTCGTCGGGTTCGAGGAGCTCACCCCCTACGACGGGGGCTGGTGCGGCGACGACGTCTCGCCCGAGCTGCTTACCGAGAAGCAGCGGCGCGTCGCACGCGAACGGACGATCGCGATGGGCGAGCGGCTGCGGCGTGAGGGCTACCGGGGATACTTCGAACTCGACTTCCTGCTGGACGCCGATACGGGCGACATCTGGCTCGGTGAGCTCAACCCCCGGGTGACCGGTGCATCGAGCATCACCAACGTGACGGCCGTGGCGTACGGTGACATGCCGCTGTTCCTGTTCCACCTCCTCGAGTTCATGGACGTCGAGTACGAGATCGATGTCGACGAGCTGAACGAACGCTGGGCGCAGGTCCAGAACCTGGATGAGTGGACCCAATTCATCTTGAAGCAGACCGAGGACGCGACCGAGCGGATCACACGGGCGCCGGCGTCGGGCATCTGGAGGATGCCCGACGCCGGCGCCTTGCGCTTCGACCGGCGCGTCACGGACTGGCATACCGTCTCCGACGAGTCGGAGGCCTTCTACCTGCGGATCGCCGGGGCCGGGCAGTATCGCTATCAGGGCGCGGACCTGGGCATCCTGGTGACGCGCGGCCGGTTCATGAACGACGAGCACGAGCTGCTCGATCGCACCCGGAGCTGGATCTCCGGGATCAAGGCGCAGTTCGCGAGCGTTCCGCTCGATCTCGACGAACCACCGACGCACGAGCCGGAACCGTTCGGGTTCAAGCTCCTCTGACGGCGGCTCGACGCCCGGGCGTCCCCCTGCCAGCATCTGCTCCACCATGCGCATGCTGCCGTTCACGTTCCGTTCCATCGAGGAGCTCGAGCTCGGCGAACGGTGGCGGGCGGTGTTCGATGAGCGGTGGCCGCACTATCGGGAATGGTTCCTTCGCGAAGGGGAGGAGGCGCGACCCTCCTACGCGACGAGCGCTCGGATGCTTCGCACCCATATGCCGGAGCTCGTGCCCGCATACGAACGCGTGGTCCAGCTGGCGGGAGGCGGCGACCTCGCGGCGCGGATGCTGTCGCTCGTGAAGCCACCGCCGTACCTCGCGGCCTGTTCGCAAGGTGCATGGACGCGCGCAGGGGGCCCGCTCCTCGCTCGCAACTACGACTACGCGCCGTCGCGATTCGAGGGGGTGGTGTGGTCCACGCGCTTGCTCGATCGCCGTGTGATCGGCATGAGCGATTGCCTCTGGGGTCTCCTCGATGGCATGAACGACGCCGGGCTCGCCGTCTCCCTGACGTTCGGCGGCCGGCGGGTCGTGGGGGACGGCTTCGGGATCCCGATCGTGACCCGGTACGTCTTGGAGACGTGCGCGACGGTGGATGAGGCACGAGCGACGCTCGCTCGTCTCCCGTATTCGCTCAGCCACAACCTCACACTGGTCGACCGGAACGGGCACGTCCTCACGGCGTACCTGGCGCCCGACCGTGGGCCGATCTTCCGTGACTTCCCGGTGGCCACCAATCACCAGGGCATCGTCGAATGGCCGGAGCAGGCTCGTGCGACCCGCACGATCGAACGCGAGCAGGCGATCGTTCGCTCCCTGGACGATCCCGGGATGGACGCCGCCGCGTTCGCCGAGAGCTTCCTTCGGGCTCCGCTGTTCTCGACGTCGTACGCGCACGGCTTCGGGACGCTGTACACGGCGGTCTATCGCGTCGACGAAGGGGTCGTCGAGTATCGCTGGCCTGCGTACGCCTGGCGCCTGGGCTTCGATGCCTTCCACGAAGCCGACCATGTGGAGGTCCTCGCCGAGCCGACCTTCGTCGGCTCGATAGGCTGATCCGGGAGGCGGGAACGATGCGATCGGAGACGATCCGGGTCAGCACGCGAGGGCGGCGGGTGAGCGATCTGACCGATCGCGTCCGCGCGTTCGCGCGCGGGGCCGGGGGAGACGGCCTGATCCACCTCTTCGCGCCGCATGCCACCGCGGGGCTCGCGCTGATGGAGACCGGGAGTGGATCGGAGGGAGATCTCGAGGAGCTCCTGGCGCGCATCCTGCCGCGCGACGACCGGTACGCACACCGGCACGGGAGCGAGGGACACGGCGGCGACCATCTGTTCCCCGTTCTCGTCCCCCCGTCGCTCACGATCCCGGTCCTCGGCGGCGAGGTGGAGCTCGGCACGTGGCAGTCGGTGGTCCTCATCGATCCCAACCGGGACAACGACGAGCGAACCGTGCGTCTCAGCTTCCTCCCCGGGTAGCGTGCCCGGGCTCGGCTAGAGGTACTGCCCGGGCGCGCGGTCCCGGGCGGAGGCCGGTTGCGAGGAGACCGCCTGGATGTCGCGTTCGCGCAGGAGCACGAGGTCCTCGCCGTCGAGCTCGACCTCCAACGCCGCGGACGGGAGGAACAGGACCCGATCGCCCTCCTTCGCCACCCGCACCTCGGGTCCGACGAGGGTCACGTCGCCCCACGACAAGCGCTTGGGGGCCGGCATGGCCGTGGCAGGGATCAGCAGGCCGGCCGAGGTTCGACGCTCGCCGTTCTCCGAGGCTCGCACGACGAGCCGGTCACCGGTGAGCTTGATCTCCGGTGTCTCGGCGGTCTTCTTCCCGCGGGGTCCACGCGTGCTTCGCATCGTGGTCGACGCCTTCGGCGCCGTGCTCGTGCCCTGTGCGCGTTCCTTCGGGGTCGGCACGAGCCGAGTGTACGAGCCGACCGCTACCATGAGCGGCCGATGAGAGCCCGCAAGCTGATCAAGACCGCGATCGCGGAGCTCAAGGCCTCCGAGGCGATGGACCACTGGCAGAAGGGTCGTGAGCGGATCGAAGCCGAAGATCTGCTCGCGTTCGTGATGGGCGGATACGAGCCCGACCCCGACGACCAGATCGGGGACGCCGAACGCGACCAGTTCCTCGGCCTGATCGCACGCCGGATCACCGGCGAACCGATCCCCTACATCAAGGGCTTCACGCGGTTCCGGGGCCTGGACCTCGTCTCCAAGCCCGGCGTGTTCGTCCCACGCGATTCGTCCGAGTACCTGGCGGAGCAAGCCGTCAAGCGTCTGCGCGGCCGCCGGTCCCCGGTCCTCGTGGACCTCGCGACGGGCGCCGGCACGATCGCGCTGTCGGTCGCGAACGAGGTGCCGATCGCGAAGGTCTATGGAACGGATCTGTCCGAGGACGCGGTCAAGCTCGCCCGACGGAACGCCCGGCTGTTGGGTCTGAGGGTGCGCTTCGCGGCCGGGGATGTCTTCGGAGGCCTTCCCAAGACGATCGCGGGATCCGTGGACGTGATCACGGTCCACCCGCCGTACGTCGCGATGGACGAGGTCGACGACCTGCCCGATGAGATCAAGGACTGGGAGCCGGTGCACACGCTCACCGATCGCAGCAGCGACGGTCTGAGCTTCGTCCGTCAGACGGTCGCGGAGGCTCCGGCGTGGCTCGGCCGGAAGGGGTGGCTCCTCATGGAGACCGACCCAGATCGCGCTCGCGCCGTGAAGACCCTGATGGCCGACGGTGGGTTCCGCGACGTCCGCAGCACGAAGGGCGGAGACCTCAAGATCACGCGCGTGATCGTTGGCCGGCGTCCGGCGTGACCGACCCGCGCGTCGCTCCCTACGGCAGCTGGTCCTCTCCCATCACGCCGGCCATGTTGGCGTCCTCGTCCATCCGGCTCGGGTCGACCTGGTTCGACGACGGCCTGGTGTATTGGACGGAGACCCGGCCGGACGAGGACGGCCGGATCGCGCTGGTCCGGGCGGACGCGTTCTCCTCGCCGGTCGACGTCGTGCCGGCCGGGTCGAACGTTCGCACGCGTGTGCACGAGTACGGCGGCGGCGCCTTCGTCGTCCATCGAGGAACGGTCTACTTCTCCGAGTTCACCGATCAACGGCTCTACCGCCACGTTCCGGGCGGCGGCGACCCGGTCCCGATCACGGCGGAGACCGGCGGCACGCACCGCTATGCGGACGGTCGGGTGACGCCCGACGGTTCCACGTGGATCGGCGTCCGCGAGCGCCACGCCGGCGAACGTGTCCCCCAGGACGTCACGAACGAACTGGTCGCGATCCCGACCGACGGGTCGGCGGAGCCACAGGTCATCGCGTCCGGGAGGGACTTCTACTCGGACCCGCGGATCGCGCCCGACGGCTCGAGGATGTGCTGGCTCGCGTGGGACCTCCCCTGGATGCCGTGGGACGGCTGCGAGCTGTTCGAAGCGGAGCTCGCGGCCGACGGCTCGCTCGGCGAGCATCGAGGGGTGGCCGGGCGCGACGGCGTCGAGTCGATCTGGCAGCCGTCGTGGAGTCAAACCGGCGAGCTCTACTGGGTCAGCGACCGAAGCGGCTGGTGGAACCTGGAGCGGGAGCGCGCGGGCACGCGGGAAGCCGTGTGCCCGCGCCTCGCCGAGTTCGGGTGGCCGCACTGGGTCTTCGGAGGATCGTCGTACGCGTTCCTCGGCGACGGCGGGATCGCCTGTCACTACGGCAGCGGGGGTGTGCAACACACCGCGTTGCTCGATCCCTCGACCGGCGAGCTCGTCGATCTGGACGTCCCCCATACCGCGGTGAGCTATCCGGGGCTGGTCGCCGAGGGTTCGCACATCGCGTTCGTCGCCGGGGGGCCGGATCTCCCGGAGCAGGTGGTGCTGCTCGACTTCACGGCCCGATCCGTCGACGTGCTGCAGGAGAGCGCGAGCACCGGGGTCGATCCGGCGGTGTTCTCGATCCCCCGAGAACTCGAGTTCCCGACGGACGGTGATCGGACGGCGTTCGCCCATGTCTACCTGCCGAGGAACCCGGGGTTCCGCGGTCCCCAGCAGGAGCGGCCGCCCCTGATCGTGATCAGCCACGGCGGTCCGACGTCGGAGTCGACCCCAACGTTCTCGCTCCAGACGCAGTTCTGGACCAGCCGCGGGTTCGCGGTGGTCGACGTCAACTACGGAGGCAGCACGGGCTACGGTCGGGCGTACCGGCAACGGCTCAACGGAACCTGGGGCGTCCTGGACACCGCGGACTGCATCAACGCCGCTCGCCACCTGGCCGAACAGGGCCTCGCGGACGGTGATCGCCTGCTGATCCGCGGTGGCTCGGCGGGCGGATACACCACGCTCTGCGCGTTGGTGTTCCACGACGACTTCGCCGCGGGAGCCAGCTACTACGGTCTGGCCGACCTCGTCCCGTTCATGGAAGGCGGCACGCACAAGTTCGAGTGCGAGTACCTCCTCACGCTGATCGGCCCCTATCCCGAGGAGGCCGAGCGCTACCGGGCCAGGAGCCCCATCAACTTCGTCGAAGAGCTGCGAACACCGATGCTCGTCCTTCAAGGTGCCGAGGATGAGGTCGTCCCCCCGGCGCAGGCGGAGCTGATCGTGGAGGCGCTCGAGCGGAAGCATCTGCCCTACGCGTACCTGCTGTTCGAGGGAGAGCAACATGGGTTCCGGAAGGCGGACTCCATCATCCGCGCGTACGAGGGCGAACTGTCCTTCTACGCGCAGATCCTGGGGTTCGAACCGGGCGACCCCATCCCGCGGCTGCCGATCGAGAACCTGTCCGGCGTCGTGCGGCCTGCCTAGCGTCCCGAGCCCGAGGCGGCAGCTCGGAGCCTCAGCCGCCGATCATGGACATCGAGCGTTCGGGCTGGACGAAGTCCGGGTGGTTGATCCGATGCCCCGACCATTTCGCCCAGACACCGTCCCGGATCAGGCCCGCGAGCTCAGCGTCGGTGGCCCCCGCACGGAGCGGCGAGCGCAGATCGGTCTCGTCCATCGCGAACAGACAGCTGCGGAACGCGCCTTCGGCGGTCAGCCGGAGCCGGTTGCATGTATCGCAGAACGGTTCCGTCACGCTCGCGATCACCCCGACGGCCCCGGGCGCACCGTCGGAGAAACGATAGGTCGTCGCCGGCTCGATGCCACGGTTCGCGCCTTCGAGCGGATAGGCCCGGTCGATCGCTTCCAGGATCCGAACGGCGGGGACGACCTTGGACCGTTCCCAGGCATGGTCGGCATCGAGCGGCATGTATTCGATGAACCGGACCTCGTAGCCCATGGTGCGAGCCCAGCGCGCGAAGTCGACGACCTCGTCGTCGTTGGTTCCCGCGATCACCACGGTATTGATCTTGATCGGCGTGAGTCCGGCGGCCTCGGCAGCCGCGAGCCCCGCCAGGACGCGGTCGAGCGCGTCGCGTCGCGTCATCTCGGCGAACCGGTGCCGAAGGAGCGAGTCGCAGGAGACGGTGGCCCGGTCGACCCCGGCCTCGGCCAACGGGGCGGCCAGCCGATCCAGGAGGAGACCGTTCGTGGTGATGGAGATGTCGAGGTCCGGGCCGACCCCGCGGAACATGCGGATCAGGTTCGGCAGGTCGGTGCGGACGGTCGGCTCCCCGCCGGTGACCTTCAGCGAGCGGACGCCCAGTCCGACGAAGATTTCCAGGAGCCTCGTTAGCTCCTCGAACGTGAGCAGCTCCGATCGCGGCAGCCAGGCGAGCCCCTCGGCCGGCATGCAGTAGGTGCACCGGAAGTTGCAGCGGTCGGTCACCGAGATCCGCAGGTCGTCGGCGACGCGACCGAACGAGTCGATCAGCGGGCCCTCGGCGGGCCTGGTCGTGGGGTGGCCATCCATGGTTGGACGACCAGCCTACCCCGCGTCGCCGGATCCCTCCTCGGCGGGTCCGGGGGGCAGGGTCGCGCGGAGCGCCCGGATCGAGGTGGCCAGCGCCTCGTCGCGGGAGGCACCAGCGGTCACGAGTCGCTCCACGTTCCTCCCCAGGAGGAACGTGGAGACGGGGGTGATCCTGCGCTCCACCCCGTGGGCCACGTCGCGCGCCGCGTCCAGCACGGCGGCGATCTCCTCGTTGGTGGGCTCGTCCAGCTCGAACGTCTGCGCGAGTCGATCGAGCCATTCCATGCGAGCGTCCTCCTCCGTGCGCCGCACCGATGGGCGGACGCGATCCTTGCCACCTTATCGTCGGCGGCCGCTCTCCAGGTGCCCGGCTCGTTCGCGTGCGCTCGCCATCGCTCGGCCGACCTGCTATCCATACGTGGCCATGCGGGTGCTGATCCTCTACGAGAGCAGGCGAGGCTTCACCCTCATTGTCGCCCGCGCGATCCGCGACGAGCTCCAACGTCGCGGGATCTTCGCCACCACGGCGCCCCTGCGCAGCGTCGATCGCGGGACCGTGGCGGCGGCCGAGGCGCTGATCGTGGGCACCTGGGTGAAGGGCGCGATCGTGGCCGGGGTGGGTCCGGCGCTCGGAGTCGAGGAAGCGATCGCCCGTCTCCCGTCGCTCGACGGGAGACCGGCGGCCGTCTTCTGCACCTGCGATGTGGCTCCGGGCAAGACGCTCGATCTGCTGGCCGCGTGGCTCCGCCGTCGAGGGGCCACGGTGACCGTCGGCGAGACGTTCAAGCGGAAGAAGAGCCTCCGCCAGGTGCCCCGGTTCGTGGACGTGGTCCTGGAGGCGTTCGCGCGCGCACAGGCGTTCGCCTGAGCGCGCGCCAACCCCGAGCCGGGTGCGAGGATGGGACCCATGGTCGATCGAGCGGTCGCCGCCGTGCTCACCGTCTCGGACGGCGTCAGCGACGGCACCCGCGCCGACGAGTCGGGGGACGTGGCCGAACGGCTGCTGCGAGAGGCGGGGTTCGAGGTGGGGACGCGAGCCCTCGTCCCCGACGATCGTCCACGGATCGAGGCGACGATCCGCGCACTCGCGGAGACCAACGCGCTCGTCGTGACGACCGGGGGAACGGGGTTCGGACCCAGGGACGTGACGCCGGAAGCGACGCGGGCGGTGATCGATCGGGAGGCGCCCGGGCTCGCCGAGGTCATGCGCGCAGCCGGGCGAGCGGAGACCCCCATGGCTTCGCTCTCTCGCGCCGTCGCCGGCTCGATCGGCGGGACGCTGGTGCTCAACCTCCCGGGGAGTCCCAAGGGCGTCCGCGAGTCGCTCGACGCGGTTCTGCCGGTCCTGCCGCACGCGGTCGAACTGCTGGGTGGCGTGACCGGCGCGCACCCCACGGGCCACGGGGAGACGCACGAGGCCGCGGGTCGCGATGACCCGGCGGTCCGCGACCGGGTCGAGGTGAGGGCCATCAAGGTCGTCGCGGGCGATCCTCCCTGTCGCGTGGGGATGCACATGACGATCGAACCCGGGGGGCCGGTGCACGGCACCTTGGGGTGCGCAGAATTCGACCAGCAAGCGGTCGAGGCTGCGGCCGAGGCCTGGGATGCGGGTACGCCTGGGACCCGCGTGCTGCATCACGACCTCGGCGATATCGAGGTGTTCGTGGAACCCCACCGACGCCCACCTCGCCTCGTCGTCGTGTCGGCCACCGACGTCGCTCGCGCGCTTCGGACGCACCTTCGGCTGGTCGGCTACGACGCGGTGATCGTGGAGCCGCGCGCCGATCGGCTCGTCGCGTCGGATGAGCCCCATGCCGGGGCGATCGAAGAACTGGAGCTCGAGGCGAACGACGTCGTCGTCCTGACGGATCACGACGCGCCGTATTCGGCGGCCGTGCTCGCCGCCGCCGTGCGTTCGCCGGCGCGGTTCGTCGGGATGATGAGCTCGCGGCGTCACGTCGTCCGTCACCTCGACGCGCTCCGTGCGCTGGGTCTCTCGGAGGATGAGATCGCTCGCGTCCACGCGCCGGTCGGGCTCGACATCGGCGGTCGCAGCGCGGACGAGATCGCGTTGTCGATCGCGGCCGGGATCGTCGCCGACGATCACGGTCGCGATGGTGGGTGGCTGGACCGGTGAGCCGGGAGGACGTTCGCACGAACCTCGCTTCATGGGAGGCCGACAGCGAGGCGTACCAGCAGCGGAACCGCGCGCAGCTCAACCGTTGGGATCTGCTCGGCTGGGGCGTTTGGGATATCCCGGAGGATGCGGTCGGTGCGCTCGGCGACGTCTCCGGCGCGGACGCGTTGGAACTCGGATGTGGTGCATGCCAGTTCGGGATCAAGGTCGCGAAGCGTGGCGCTCGCGTCACGGGTCTGGACTTCAGCGCGAACCAGCTCCGGGCCGCAGGGCCGAACTTCGAGGAGACCGGCATCCGGCTCCCGCTTGTCCGCGGGAGCGCGGAAGAGCTCCCCTTCGCGGACGCCAGCTTCGATCTCGTCTTCTGCGATCACGGAGCGATGTCGTTCACCGACCCTGCGGCCACGGTTCCGGCATGTGCCCGAGTGCTGCGGCCGGGTGGGCGTCTGGTGTTCAACACCGCGACGCCCTTCATCAGTGCATGCTGGGGCGACGACGATGAGCCACCCCGGCGGGAGCTTCGCAGGCCGTACTTCGACGCCCGTCGTCGCGTGCTCGAAGAAGAGAGCGGGCCGTTCGTCGAGTTCCGACCGACCTACGGTGAGTGGGTTCGCCTGTTCCGGGCAAGCGGCTTCACGATCGAGGATCTCATCGAGCTCCGCCCACCGGCGGACGCCGACACCACGTATATCGACTTCGCACCACTCGCGTGGGCCCGTGACTTCCCCGGCGAGCACATCTGGAAGGTGCGGAAGGAGCGCTCCTGAGGCGCCCGCTGGCCCTCACGCTGGCGCTCGGAACGCTGGCGGTGGCGGCGTTGACGGGCGCCCGCGAGCGGGCGCCCGTCCCCGACCCCCGACCGAACATCCTGGTCGTCCTGACGGACGACCAGACCCTCGACACCCTCCCGACCGAGCCACCCGCCATGCCGTGGCTCCAATCCCAGCTCGAGGATCCGGGTGGCCACTGGGTGTGGTTCCCGAACGCGGTCGCATCGACGCCGCTCTGCTGCCCGTCCCGCGCGACGATCCTCACCGGCCGGTACGACACGCGGACCCACGTCCGCGACAACACGAGCGGCGCCTTGCTCGATGACTCCAACACGCTTCCCGTGTGGCTGCACGAGGCCGGATACACGACGGCGCTGGTCGGGAAGTACCTCAACAGCTACCCGTGGGGGCGCGCGCCGTTCGTTCCACCTGGTTGGGATCGCTGGTTCGCGAAGGAGAGCCCGAGCGAGTCGACCTCGTATTACGACTACAACGTCGTCGATCGAGGATACGTCCGCCACTACGGTGCAACCCCCCCTGCGTACGCGACCGACGTGCTCGCCGGAGCCGCCAACGCGTTCCTGCAGAGCGCCCCGACCGATCGTCCCTGGTTCCTGTATTTCTCGCCGAACGCGCCACACGCACCGTGGATCCCCGCGGCACGCTATCGCGAGGCATCGGCGGGCATATCCCCGCCGATGCCGTCGCTCTCGCAGATGAACGACGTGCGGGGCAAGCCGGGTTACGTCACATCGCTCCCGCCCGTGACGGCTGCCGAGCGCGAGACGTTCCGAAGGGACGACATGCTCGAACGGTCGATGCTGCGATCGATCGACGACGCGATGCGCGCGATGGTCGACACGATCGCGGCCCGTGGCGAGCTGGATCGAACCGTGATCGTGTTCCTCACCGACAATGGGTACGAGTTCGGGCTCCACCGTTTGGTCGGCAAGCGGTATCCGTACGAGCCGTCGATCGGGCTCCCGTTCGCGATCCGAGCGCCGTGGTCGCTTGCCCGCATCGACCCGACGCTCGTCTCGAACGTCGATCTCGCCTCGACGATCTCCGCCCTCGCGCACGTGCAGCCGGGGCTGCCGCAGGACGGCATCAGCCTTGCGCCGGCGCTGCATGGCCGAGCCGTCGCGGCTCGACCGGGGGTCTGGCTGGATTGGGGCGGGGACGCGAACGTACCGGCATGGTCCGGCGTCCGGACGGCCGCGTACACCTACGTTCGGAACGTCGACGGAACCGAGGAGCTGTACCGCGACGCGGATGATCCATCGCAGCTCCGGAACCTGGCCTCGGATCCGCGGGAACGCGCCGTGCTGGCTCGGCTGGAACGACTGTCCGATTCTCTCGCGGTGGCCGGAGGCGGCCGCTAGACTCCGCCCGATGCAGCAGGCACCCGGCCCGTACCTCAGGCCGGCATCGCCGCGCCATCCTTCGCGTCGACAGCTCGCATGGCGCAGGGGAAGCGCAGCCGCGTTCGTGGTTGCGTTCCTCGTCGTCGTCTGGCAGTTCTGGCCATCGAGCGGGGGTGCAACCAGCGCGCGATCGAGCCATCCACCGACGACCCACGCTCCCTCGAGCCCGACCCCGGCTCAGATCGCCCCCGACAGCCCGATCAAGCACGTGATCTTCCTGGTCAAGGAGAACCACTCGTTCGACAACTACTTCGGCACGTATCCGGGCGCCGACGGTGCGTCCGTCGGCAAGACCTTGCAGTGCGACAACAACCTCGCCCCCGGGCCGACCGTTCCGCTCACCGCCGCCCCCTACGTGTACCCGCATGATCTCGGACACGCCTTCGATCCCGGGCTCATCTCGATCGACGGCGGCAAGATGGACGGGTTCAACTGCGTGACGCTCGGCGATGATCTGACGGGGTACACGCAGTTCAACCGGAGCACGTTGCCGGCGTACTGGGCCCTCGCCGACCGTTTCGTGCTGGCCGACCACTTCTTCACGTCGATGTTCGGACCCACGTTCCCCGAGCATCTCTACACCGTTGCCGCGCAGTCCTACGGGATCGTCGACAACAAGTCGACGACCGATCACCCCGGCAACTACTGCGATGACCCCACCGAGTACACGAAACGGTTCCCCATCGGGAAGCTGTCACACAGCGACGTCAACACCATCATGGATCTGGAAGATCATCGGGACGATGACCCCTCGAGCCTGTTCAAGATCGCGCAGTATTGGGTGGATACCCGCACCTGTGTCGACATCCGTACGCTCCCCGACGAGCTCGAGAAGGCCAACATCAGTTGGAAGTACTACGCGAACCCCGACGTGTGGATGAACGCCCTCCAGGCGATCCGCCACATCCGGAACGGGCCGCTCTGGTCTAAGGTCCAGCCTCCGGACACGATCTTGCAGGACCTTCAAAGTGACTCGCTTCCGGCCGTATCGTGGCTGATCCCTCCCGAGGGCAACCCGAACGAGCACCCGGGTGCGGGCGTCAACATCTGCGAAGGTGAGAACTGGACCGTGCAGTACCTGAACGCCATCTTCCAGAGCGATGCGTGGCCGAGCACGGCGGTCGTGATCGTCTGGGATGACTTCGGTGGCTTCTACGACCACGTGAAGCCGCCCCACTACGACATCATGGGGCTCGGCCCGCGCACGCCCGCCCTGATCATCTCCCCGTACACGCGCGCGGGCGACAACCCGGCCGGCGGCTCGATCGACTCGACGGTGTACGAATTCTCCTCGGTGCTGCGGTTCGTCGAGGAGCTGCATGGGCTCAAGCCGCTGACCGATCGTGACGCCCAGGCCTCGCCGCTCGCCGGGGCATTCGATTTCTCCCGGCCCCCGCGACTCGGCACCCCCAAGCTCCAACAGCTCAACTGCCCTTCGTCGTGAGCCGGCGGTTCGTTGCCGTCGCGCTCCTCGCCGTGGCACCCCTGATGGTGGCGGCCGCCGACCCGCGGGACGATGCGGTGCCATGTAAAGGTGTTGCGGGCTCCGGCCATCCGCCCGATCTCGTCCGCGCGATCGGCTGGCTGGGCGAGGAGGGCTCCTCCGCCGTGTGGCAGCTGACCTTCGAACGGCCGCTCCTGGTGCCCGATCCCGAGGAACCGGCGTTCCGCGTCGACATCCTCGTTCGCGATCCCACGATCCCCGCGCTCTCGTTCGACGACTATCGGCACGTCAACCGGATCGTGCGGTTCGACGCCACGAGGAGGAACGCTTCGGTCTGGCTCCTGTTCCTGCCCGAGGGCGGGTTGGCGCCGTTCAACCCACCGATCGTCCACGGGCGCACCCTCACGATCGAGGTCCCGGGCAGGCTGCTGCTCGGCGAGGATCGGTTCGGCGACGTCGACCTCACGCGGTTCCGATGGAGCGTCGTTGTGCGCGACGGCGGTCGCTGCGACCTGTTGGGGAACGGCGTTCCCTCGCTGCGGATGGCCACCGCCCCGCCGCCGACGTCGTCGCCGACCGCGAGCGTCGTCCCGTCGGTCACTCCGGCTCCGGCATCGAACGTGGCCATCGTCGGGGGCACGGCGATCGCCGTCGCCGCGTTGACGGTCCTGACCCTGTTCGCGCTCAGGCGTCGACGGTGATGCCCTGTTCGAGCCGGAGCTCGCTCAGGAGCTCGTCCACACCGGCGGCGATCTTCTCTCGCCACCAGCGTTGCCCCTCGTCGTCAAGGGTGTAGATGGGGTCGTAATAGTGGTAGCGGCGCGTGAGCGCCTCCGGGTCTTCCGCCTCGATGCCCGTGCGGTAGTTCTTGCGCCAAGAGGAGATGCCGCGGCTGTGATCGTAGGCATCCGTCATGTGCACCCAGCGCTTGCCCACGAACGGGACGTCGCAGACGAAGCGGGGGGTCGCGAACCCCGGAAGGTATCCGATGATCGAGTACTGCAGCTCCTGCGCTTCGCGAACCGCGAGGCGCCAGTGCTCGGCGTTGGGGATCATGTCGCACATGTAGAAGTAGTAGGGAAGGATCTTCCCGTAGTCCAGGAGCGTGAAGCAGAGGTCGAGCAACTGCGCGGGAGTGGTGTTGACGCCGCGGAGCAGGACCCCCTGGTTCCGGACATCGCGGTACCCCATGTCCAGCAGCGCGCGGACGGCCTTCCCCACGAGCGGCGTCACCTGCTGGGCGGCGTTGACGTGCGTGTGCAGGGCGACGTCGACGTCACGTTCCCGGGCGCGCGATGCGATCGCCTCGTACGCCTCGAGCACGTCGTCCTGCAAGAAGTGCTGCGGGATCCCCATCAGACCCTTCGTGGCGATCCGGATGTCCCGGATGTTCTCGATGTCCATCAGCTCGAACAGCCACGCCTGGAGGCGCTTCGCCGGCACGTTGGCCATGTCCCCGCCAGAGACCACGACGTCGCGTACCTGCGGGGTCGTCCGCAGGTAGTCGAGCATCGCGTCCCAGCGGTCGTTCTGCTTCATCTCGAACTTGTACTTGAGGACCTGGAGGGTGTCGTTGCCGACGAGGTCCATCCTCGTGCAGTGCCCGCAGTACTGCGGGCACGTGGGGATCAGCTCGGCGAGGACCTTCGTGGGGTAACGATGGGTGAGCCCTTCGACGGCCCACATGTCGGCCTCGTGCAGCGAGTCGCGTGAGGCCATCGGGTGGCTCGGCCAATCCGGCTCGCGTTCGCTGTAGCTCGGAGCCATGTAGCGACGTACGGGGTCGGATCGAAGGTCCTCTTCCCGCATCGTGTTGATCATCTGCGGGGGGATCAGCATGGACATCGTCGCGCGCTCCTGCTGATCGCGCTCGATGTCGGAAAGCAGCTCGTCGTCGAGGTGGTCGCCGAGAGCCTCCTTGAACTCCTTGAGGTTCTTGACGGTGTGCGCCCGCTGCCACTGTGCCGACTCCCACTGTTCGCGGGTGACCTCGCGGTACCCCGCGAGCCGTGTCCAGTCAGGCTCGACGAACGGGCGCTCGAGCGGATACCGGAAGGGCTGCGTCGAGGCGTGGGCCTGGGGCTCGCGGTGGCTGGGTCGGACGTTCGCCGGCTGCGGATGGAACTCGACGGTCACTTCGGTCACCCCCTGGAGGTCGCCATGTCGCCGGCGAGCGAGGCTCTCGCGACGAGGAAGGATGTTCAGCGGGAATACTTCATGATACCCGGCGAACATCCGGTGAACAGGATGGGAAACCGAAGGATCTTCGGTGCGGCCCGGTCCGCTCAGCGCCGGCCGCGGCCGCCGAAGCTCTGTCCGTCGCGACGCGGGCGGCGCTGGTCCCGGATCTCAGGGCCCTTCTTCGGGAGCCGAGCCTTCATCGGGGCATGCCCCGTCCGTTCGAGCCGAACCTTCAGGTAGTCGGCGGTCAGGTTCCGCTCGGTCTCGCGCCATCCGTTGGCCAGGAGGTGCTGCAGGCGGGCGGAGGCGGTCTTCCGAAGCTTGTCGGTGCCCGGGACCCGCACGTAGAGGCGCTCGTGGAGGACTTCCTTGTAGTCGGACATCGCCTGCAAGAGGGTAGCAGGCCACCCGGCGTCGCCCTGCGGGGGACGACCTTCAGCCCCCGAAAGACCCTGCCGATGGTTCATCCGTGAGCGGGGCCCAGACGAACGGGAGCGGCCCGGTCGCGCCCGTCGCCGGCCTCCTCGGCCGTCTGGCCGGCGGCGATTGGCAGACCGAGCTGGACGCGGCGCTTGCGGCCGTGGGCCTCGCGCTGCGTGTCGATCGTTGCTACGTCTTCCAGAACCTGCGGGGCCCCGACGGCCGGCTATGGATGGACCTACGGGGCGAATGGGACGCGCCGGACATCCGTCCGCTCTTCGAAGACCCGAAGAACCACCTGCATCCCTACTTCCCCGACTTCCAGCGGTGGATCGACGTCATGGGGGATGCCCGTGAGATCGCGGGACCCGTTCGCGAGCTCGAGGGCGCGGAGCGGCGCGCCCTGGAAGCCGAGGGCACCCTCGCCACGTGGCAGGTGCCCGTCCTCGTGGGGGGTGAGTGGTGGGGATTCGTCGGCATCGATCTCTGCTCGGACCGTCCGCTCCTGCGTTCCCACGGCGACGTGGTCCGCGCCGTCGCCGCGTCCCTGTCGGCCTCGGCTACACGCCTGCGCGCCGACGAGGATGCGCGGCTGCGTGAGGATCTCTACCGATCGATGATCGAGCGCGGCCCGGCGATCACCTACATCGATGGGATCGAGGAGAGCGCCCCCACGATCTACATGAGTCCGCAGGTGACCGAGCTTCTCGGCTACACACCCGAGGAATGGATCGAGGACACCGAGATGTGGCCCCGGCTGGTCCATCCGGACGACCGCGCACGCGCATTGGCCGAGAACGCACGTCACAACGAGACGGGTGAGCCGTTCCGTCTGGAGTATCGGCTGTTCGCCAAAGATGGTCGCGTCGTGTGGGTGCACGACGAGGCGATGATGGTTCGGGACGAGCGCGGGATGCCCCGCTACTCCCACGGCGTCATCATGGACATCTCCGATCGCAAGCGGACCGAGGAGCAGGGCGCCTTCCAGGCCTACCACGACGAGCTCACCGGATTGCCGTCGCGCGCGATGTTCGAGGAGCTGCTCGACCTCTCGGTCGCGAGGGCCAAGCGCCACGACGGCTCGGTCGCGGTCCTGAGCGTCGATCTCAACGAGTTCCGGCTCGTGAACGATTCGCTGGGGCATCAGGCCGGCGATGCGCTCCTCGCCGCCGTCGCCGACCGGCTCCGCGACGCGACGCGCGAGACGGATCTGGTCGCCCGTCGTGGTGGCGACCAGTTCCTCCTGCTGCTCGCCGACCTCGACCGGGATGACGGAGCGATCGACAGCGCCGTCATGCGCGCGCAGGGTGTGGCGCAGCGGATCCAGGATTCGCTCGTCGCGCCGTTCCCCCTGGCTGGCACGGAGGTGTACGTGGCTGCGAGCATCGGCATCAGCCTGTTCCCCAACGACGCCGCCGATGCCGGGATCCTCCTCCGGAACGCCGAGTCGGCGATGTACGAAGCCAAGCGCAACGGCCGGTCGGACTTCGTCCTGGCGCCACGGAGCGCGCTCGACTCGTCGGCGAAGCTGGCGTTCGTCACCCGGCTGCGCAAGGCCGTGGAGCTGCAACGGTGGGTGTTGCACTACCAGCCGGTGGTCGACCTCGAGAGCGGGCGGATGTTGAGCGTCGAGGCGTTGATCCGATGGGTCGAGCCCGATGGGACGATGGTTCCACCGAACGACTTCATCCCGCTCGCGGAGGAGTTGGGCTTGATCGAGCAGATCGGCGATTGGGTCGTCCGAGAGCTTACCTACCAGGTCCAGGCGTGGCGGGAGCTCGACATCGATCTCGAGGTCGGATTCAACCTGTCTCCCCGCCAGTTCTGGCAGCCGGACCTCGCGATGCGGATCCAGCGCGAGTTCCGCGCTGGTGGCGTCGATCCGTCGAAGGTGCTCGTGGAGGTCACCGAATCCTCCGCGATGATGGACCCCGACCGCGCGCAAGGGATCCTGCGCGAGCTGCATGACGCAGGGTTCGCGATCGCGATCGACGACTTCGGAACCGGCTACTCGTCGCTCTCGCGGCTGCGCCACATGCCCGTGAAGGTGCTGAAGATCGACCGATCGTTCATCAGCGGCGTCCACGACGACCGGGCGGCGCGCTCGATCGTCAGCGCGTTCCTGGAGCTCGCGAACGGGCTCGACATGGTGACGCTCGCCGAGGGGATCGAGACGCTCGAGGAGCTCGACTTCCTGCGGGAGCGAGGCTGCACCCTCGGACAGGGCTTCTACTTCTCGCGGCCCGTTCCTCCCGAAGAGATCATCGCGTTCGCCCTCGGCGGGATCCCCAGCGCAGTGGCCCTTCGCTCCGCGTGATCCACTCCGGCCTCAGCCGGACAGCGCAGAGCGGACCGAGTGGGCGATCCCCTCGCCGTCGATCCCCGCCCACGCGCGTAGCTCCTCGGGTGTGGCCGAGCCCGGCATGTCGGTGACCGCGATCTTCACGACCCGTCCGCGGAGCGCGCCGGTGGCGGCGATCGCGTCGAGGACGGCGTCGCCGAGCCCGCCTTCGATCCGATGATCCTCGACCACTACGAGCAGGTCTGTGGCCTCGAGCGCCTTCCGGATCGTCTCCGCGTCGATCGGCTTCACGCTGTAACAGTCGAGCACGCGTGCGCTGATCCCCTCGGCACCGAGGATGTCGCGCGCCGCCAGACAGGTGTGGACCGTGATCCCGGCTCCGATCAGGGTCACGACGTCGTGCTCGGTGGCCGACAGCGTCTTCGACCCACCGATCGGGAAGTCCTCGTCGGGCGGGTACAAGATCGCGGTGGCCTCCCGCGTCGTCCGGATGTAGGAGATCCCCGGGAGATCGGACATCGACGTTACGAGCCGTACGGTGCTGGTGCCGTCCGACGGGTAGAGGACCGTTGAGCCGTTGATGGCTCGGAAGGAAGCCAGGTCCTCGAGCGCCATCTGCGACGGTCCGTCCTCGCCGATCGATATCCCCGCGTGCGATCCGCAGAGCCGGAGGTTCGCCCGGCCGATCGCGCCCATCCGGATGTGGTCGGCCGCCCGCGTCCAGAACGCTCCGAACGTCGCCGCGAACGCGGTCTTGCCGAGGGCCTGCAGACCGGTCGCCGTGCCGAGCATGCATCCCTCGGCGATGTAGAGCTCAACGAACCGCTCCGGGGCCACGGCCTCGACGTCGTCCGTGTAGGTGGAGTTGCCGACCTCCCCGTCGAGGACGACCAGGTCGGGCCGGTGGCCGGCGAGCCAGGCGAGCGTCTCGCCGAAGGCTTTCCGCGTCGCGATCGGCGCGTCGTAGACGGGCGCCGAAGCCGGAGCTGCGTCCCGCAGGACCTGCGTCGGCCGGTACTCCGGAGGAGACGGCGGCGTAACGCGGAGGTCGTTCCGGCCGCCGAGCTCATCGATCGCCGCCTGGAGCTGATCGCTCGGCACCGCCTTGCCGTGCCAGCCTTCCCGGTTGGCGAGGAAGGAGACCCCGTGCCCTTTCTCCGTCCGAGCGACGATGAAGGTCGGGCGGTCGTCGGCGATCGCGTTACGGTACGTGCGATCGATCTGCTCGACATCGTGCCCGTCGATCGCCGCAGCGTTCCAACCGAAGGCCTCGGCTCGGTCGCGGAACACGTCCGCGTCCCATCCATGCATCGTCGGACCACGTTGCCCGAGGCGGTTGAGGTCGAGGATCGCGGTGACGTTGCTTGCCCTGTGGAACGCGATCGCCTCCATCGCTTCCCACACCGAGCCTTCCGCCATCTCGGAGTCACCCAGCAGGACCCAGACCCGAGCGTCGCTCCCGTCGAGCCGCATCGAGAGGGCCATCCCGAGCCCGATCGCGAGGCCCTGGCCGAGCGAGCCGGTCGCCACGTCCACCCAGGGCAGCTCGGGGATCGGCGCCGGATGGCCCTGCAGCGGCGATCCCTGTCTGCGGAGCGTCAGAAGCTCGTCGTCGCCGAACGCGCCGATCCCCTTCAAGGTCGCGTAGAGCCCCGGCGCCGCGTGGCCCTTCGACAAGATGAACCGGTCGTTCAACGGGTACGCGGGATCCTTGACGTCGAAGCGGAGATGGTCGGCGAACAGGACGGCCAGCAGGTGCGCGCTGGACATCGACGAGGTCGGGTGACCGGAACCGGCGGCCGTCGTCGCGCGCAAGCTGTCGATGGCGATCTGTGCGGCGAACCCGTTCCAGAGCTGAGCGCGATCGTCCACCGCTCCCTCCTTCCTCGTCGGTGTCCGTCGGCGTCCGTCGGCGTCCGTCGGCGTCGAGGTAGGGAGCCTACCGCTGTTGGACGGTGGGGCTCAGGCCGGAACCGGTCCGCGGTAGCCTCTTGTTGTGAGCAGTGAACCGGTGGGCTTCCGCGACCTGGGTGTTTCCGACGAGGTCGTGCAAGCGCTCGCCCGCCGAGGGATCCTCGCGCCGTTCCCGATCCAGTCGATGGTCTGGGATGACGCGCGCGCCGGTCGCGACACCCTCGCGCGCTCCAAGACCGGTTCGGGCAAGACGCTCGGGTTCGCGATCCCGATCGTCGAGCGGCTCGACCCCGACGCGCAGCCTTTGCCGGCCGCGCTCGTCCTCGTTCCGACCCGCGAGCTCGCACAGCAGGTCCGCGAGGACTTCGAGGTCGTCGCCGCGGCGAAGGGCCTTCGGGTGCAGGCGGTGTACGGGGGAACGCACGTCCGCGAGCAGGCGCGTGGGGTGGAGCGATCCCACGTGTTGATCGCGACGCCCGGCCGGCTGGACGACCTCGCCACGCGGGAGCTCGTCCGACTCGACGGGATCAGCGTGCTCGTCCTGGACGAGGCCGACCGGATGCTGGACATGGGCTTCCAGCCCCAGGTCGACCGGATCGTCCGCCGTCTGCCGAAGGACCGACAGACCATGTTCTTCTCCGCGACCCTGGACGGCGCCGTTGGCCGGATCGCCGAGGTGTACACCCGCGACCCGGTGCTCCACGAGGTCGGAGGTTACGACCGCGCCGTCGTCGAGGAGGCCGATCATCGCTTCATCTCGGTTCCCCCACACGGCAAGCTCGCGAAGCTCACGGAGCTCGCGACGGCCGAGGGCGGTCTCACGCTGGTGTTCGTCAACACGAAGCGTTCGGTGGATGATCTGGCGCGTCGGCTGAAGGCGGAGGGTGTGCCCGCGCTCGCGCTCCACGGCGACATGCGCCAGGAAGCTCGGGATCGCTCGCTCAAGCGGTTCGCCGACGGTCACGTCGGGGTGCTGGTCGCGACGGACGTCGCGGCGCGCGGTCTCGACCTGGATGACATCACGCTCGTCGTCAATTACGACGCGCCGCTCGACGACAAGGCGTACGTCCACCGGGTGGGACGGACGGCGCGGGCCGGCCGGGCGGGGACGAGCATCACCTTCGTGACACCGCAGCAACAGGGTGACATCTCGCGCATGGCCGCTCGGCTGGATCTCCACGCGGAGTTCGAGCTCGAGGGGATGAAGGTGATGCCGCCCCGGACGGTGTTCAAGGGGGGTCCGAAGGGACGGCGGAGCGCCTTCCGTCCGCCGAAGCGGACCTGAGTCGCGCGCACCGCCTCAGACGGCGAGCCCGCCCTCGATCACGTGCAGACCGGCCCGCCGGTGCATCGCGGTGATCTGCTCGGCGGGGACGGGGCGCGAGAAGTGGAACCCCTGACCGAACGGACAGCCCCGGTCGGCAAGGAAGCGCCACTCGTCCTCGGTCTCGATCCCCTCGGCGAGCGGCTGCATCCCGAGGTTGTTCGCGAGCGCGATGATCGCCGACACCATGCTCGCGCTCTGTGGATCCGAATGGACCCCCCGGATGAAGGTGCGATCGATCTTGAGCACGTCGACCGGCATGTAGCGCAGACGGGACAGCGACGAGTACCCGGTCCCGAAGTCGTCGATCGCGAGCTGGAGCCCCTCGTCCTTGAAGCCGTGCAAGACCTCGAGCGTGTGATCCGGGTCGTTCATCGCCGTGGACTCGGTGATCTCGACGGTCACTCGCGCGGGATCCATCCCCGCCGCCCCGATCTGCCGTGCGATCCGCCCGACCGGGTCGTCCTGCCAGAGCTGTCGGGGGGAAAGGTTGAACCCGATCTCCAGCTCGATCCCCTCGGTTCGCCAGATCGCGTCTTGACGGCCGATCTCTTCGACGACCCACCCGCCGATCGCATCGATCAGGCCCATCTCCTCGGCGAGCGGGATGAACTCCCCCGGCGCGAGCATCCCGCCGTTGGGATCCGGCCAGCGGATCAGGGCCTCGACGCCGAACATGTCGCCTGTTCCGAGTTCGATCAGGGGCTGGTAGTGGAGGGTCCAACTCTGCTGATCGACGGCCTTGCGGAGCCGGGTCGACAGCGACAGCTTCGTGCGAGCGTCCGAGCCGTCCGCCTGGTGCACCACGTACCCACCCGGGCCCGACTGCTTGGCGCGGAACATCGCCGCGTCGGCGTTCCGGAGGAGGCCGCCGGCATCGGTCGCGTCGGCCGGGTAGAGGCTGATCCCGATCGAGAGGGAGACGTAGAGCTCGGTGCCATCCAGCTCGAACGGCGACTCCAAGATCTGCTGCACCCGATCGGCGACGTGGATCGCGGCGAGCGTCACGCCGTCCGTGCCGCCCGTACCGGGTGTGGGCTCGATGTCCGCCAGCAGGAGCAGGAACTCGTCGCCACCCTGACGAGCGATCAGATCGGTCTCCCGGGTGGCTCCCCGGAGCCGTTCGGCGAGCGCAGCGATCAATCGATCCCCGGCCTCGTGACCGAGGGAGTCGTTCACGAGCTTGAAGTTGTCGACATCGAGCGTGAGCACCGCGACGCCACGGTCGTGCCGGTCGGCCCGCGCGAGTGCGAGTTCCAGCAACTCGTCGAACATCGCCTTGTTGGGGAGCGATGTCAGGTTGTCGTGATAGGCGAGGAAGGCGAGGCGTTCCTCCGCCCGCTTGCGCTCGGTGACATCGAGCATCACCCCCTGGATCACGGACGGTCGGCCGTTGGCGTCCTTCAACACGAGCGCGCTGTCTTGGAACCAGACCACCCGCCCGTCGGGAGCGACCAATCGATACTCCATCGTGAACGGGTCGCCCGTCTCGCGGCCACGCGTGTAGGTCTCGACCGCACGTGCTCGGTCCTCGGGGTGCAGCATCGAGCTCCAGAGGTCGGGGTCATCGAGGTATGCCTGGGGCGTAACGCCGAGGATGTCCTCGATCTGGGGGCTCACGTAGGTGGTTGCCATCGATTCGTCCGCGAGGTCGATGTAGACGATCGCGGGGATCTGCTCGACCAGTGCGCCGTACTTCGAGCGAGCATCGCGGAGGCCGACCTGAGCATGGATCAGCTCGGACTGGTCCATCATGATGCCGAGCCAGTACTGCGGGACGCCGGAGGCATCGCGGATCAGCACGGCTTCCTCGCGGATCCAGACGACGGCTCCGCTCCGGTGGAGCCCTCGATACTGGACACGGAACGGCTCGCCGGTCTCGATCGAATGTTCGCACGCGGCGACGACGCGCTCGCGGTCCTCGAGGTGAACCCGCTCCTGCCAGCGGTCGTAGCTGTCGACCCACTCGGCGGGTTCGATCCCCAGCAGATCGTGGATCCGCGGGCTCACGTCGAGGACCGTCGTTCCGGCCGCGACACCATCGATGTACAGAACGGCCGGAAGATGGTCGATCAGGGCCCGGTATCGGGATCCGGGGTCCGATCCTGTCCCCCCGGCGCTCGTTCGATCGTCGCGATCGGTGGCCGCCAGGAAGACACGGTCGATCGCAACGGCTTCCGGTCGAGCGTCGTCGGGGTGGGTCACGGGACTCCGGGGAGGGTCGGGTAGCCAACCATCGGCGCGCCGGCCGAGATCCTTGAGCGGAGAAACGTTCAGGTCATTGCGTGACAGGACATCCGTGGGATCGCCCGTCACACCTCCGTGCTGCCCTAGAGGTAGACGCCGGTGCGGAATTCGGTGACCGGAGGCTCCGGCGTGGTCTGCACGCGGAACCGGAGTCGGGTCCGCTCCGTTCCGTCGACGGCAAGCACGAACGTATGCTCCCCCTCGGTTTCGAAGACCAACCCGTCCAGGTTGAGCGCGAGCGTCGCCGTCCCCGGTCCGTTCGGTGAGGTGAAGGAGGCTTCTAGGGCGCCGCGCGGTCCGAAGGAGCGCGTGGCGCCCTCCGGATCCTGGAGCGTCAACGTCAGCGTGTGCTGCCCCGCCTCAGCGGCCAACGTCCGCACGATCAGGCCGATCCCCACGCGGTCGTGCCGCGCCGGGAAGGCGGTGGTCTGGATCACCTGCCACCCGATCCCCAGGGCGTGCAACTTCCCGCCCGAAGCTTGGACGGCATCGGCGAGGAACGCCTCGATGTCCACCGCTCCATCCTACGGGGTACGGTTGGAGCGATCGCTGTGAGGGAAGGCGGACGATGGGCCACGCGCTCCACTACCTGAAGGAAAAGCTCGTCGAGCTCGAGACGAACGGGCTGCTGCTGCAGCCGCGGACGCTCGACGGGCCGACGGGCGCCCGCGCGACGTTCGACGGGCGAGAGGTCGTCAACCTCGCGTCCAACAATTACCTCGGTCTGGCCAACCACCCGCGCATGAACCGAGCCGCCGCGGATGCCGCCGAACGCTTCGGTGCGGGAACCGGCGCCGTGCGCACGATCGCCGGGTCGATGCGGATGCATCTGGACCTCGAGGAGCGGTTCGCGGCGTTCAAGCACGCGGACGCGGCCCTGCTCTTCCAGTCCGGGTTCACGGCGAACGCGGGGACGGTGGCGGCGATCCTCGGACCAGACGACGTGATCGTGAGCGACCGGCTGAACCACGCGTCGATCATCGACGGCGCCCGCCTGTCGAAGGCGGAGATCAAGGTCTTCGAGCACCGGGAGGCCGCCGACGCCGAACGGCTCCTGACCGAGACGGCGAAGCCGGGTCGGCGCCAACTGCTGATCACGGACGGCGTCTTCTCGATGGACGGCGACATCGCGCCGCTCGGCGACCTCGTCGAGGTCGCCGAGCGGCGCGACGCGATCATGATGATCGACGACGCGCATGCCTCGGGCGTGCTCGGCACGGGGGGCGCCGGGACCGTGGATCACTTCGGGCTGCACGGTCGCGTCGACATCCAGGTCGGGACGCTCTCGAAGGCGATCGGCGTGCTCGGCGGTTTCATCGCGGGCCCGCCACACCTGATCGAGTGGCTCCAGAACCGTGGGCGTCCGTATCTGTTCTCGACGAGTCCGCCGCCCTCCGTCGTCGCCGCATGCATCCAGGCGCTCGACATCATCCGCGACGAGCCCGACCGGCTGGTGCGCCTGTGGAACAACACCCGGTTCCTCAAGGATGGTCTGCACGAGCTCGGCTTCGACACCGGAGGTTCGGAGACGCCGATCACGCCCGTGATCACCGGCGATGAGGCCACGACGCAGGCGTTCGCGCGTCGCCTGTTCGAGGAGGGCGTCTTCTGCCCAGCGATCGTGTTCCCGACGGTGGGACGTGGGAAGGCGAGGGTTCGCACGATCGTCACCGCCGACCACACGGAGCCGGATCTGGCCGAGGCGCTCTCGGCGTTCGAGCGCGTGGGGAAGGAGCTCGCGTTACTCGGCGGCTGACGCGTCGTCGAGCAGCCCTTCGGCAACCCTCGCCTGGAGACCCCGGATCATCAGATCCAGCCCGAACTCGAACTGTTCGTCCCCGTCGCACTCGGCGAAGTAGCGGGAGACCGCGGCGAGAACCGGGAACTCGTCGACGGGAAGGCTGGCCGCGAGATCCTCCTTGCGCTTGACGTGCTCCGGACTCTCGATCGAGCCGCCCTCCATCATCACGAATCCCTGCATGTAGCCGCCGAACGCGTGGAACGCAACTCCATCGGGCGGAAGGAGTCCGGTGAGGACGGCGCCGGCCCGTGGCGCTCGGCGAACAGGCGCATCACGTCGGGATGCGCCTGCAGGAGCCGCCGGTACGAACGGGCGCCGGCGCGGAGCCGCTCCGTGATGTCGCCGGCCGAATCCGGATATTCGAACTCTCCCATCACGGCTTCGCAGATCCCGTCGAGCACGTCTTCCTTGTCGCGTACATGGTGGTAGAGCGACATCGCCTCGACGCCGACCTCGCGAGCGATCCGCCGCATCGAGACGGCCTCGAGGCCCTCGGTATCCATGACGTGAAGCGCAGCGCCGATGATGCGCTGACGCGTGAGTCGTTCGCGTTCTTTCGTGATAGTCATGGTTCTCCGAACGTTCACCGAAGTTCGGCTTGACAGGCTTACAGCGTACGCCTATCCTCCGTACACCGTAAGCGTACACCGTACGTCAAGCTGCGCTCAGGAAGCACAGCGGGGAGTTGAAGGGGGACCCAGTGAAGCTGAATCCGGAAACACTTGCACGCGCGAGCAGCCGGCACCCGTGGCGGACCGTCGGGATATGGGCGGTCATCCTCGTCCTCGGGTTCGGTGCATCTGGTGCCCTGCTCAGCAGCGCGCTTACCACGGACTTCGATTTCTCGAACAACCCCGAGGCGAAGCAAGCCAAGACGATCCTGGATCAAGAGCAGCTCCAGCAAGACGTCACCCCGGAGACCTTCGTGATGACGGGCGGGCAGGGAGCGGTCGACGACCCCGCCTTCCAGCAGCAGGTCAACGCCGCCCTGAACGACCTGCGCGCGCTTGGCCCGGACGCCGTCACGACCGTTCCGACGTCCTATCCGCTTTCGGCGGCTCAGCAGAAGGACCCGCGGGTCGCGGCGCTGGGCCCGATCGATTCGCAGGATGGAACCGCGGTGCTGTTCACCGTGATCCTGCCGGGCAAGGCCGATCAGACCGCGAAGCACGTCGACGAGTTCAACACGATCCGTGATCGCTACAGCACCGGTGGCACCACGATGTACATGCTCGGGGAGCCGACGTCGACCGACGACTTCAAGAAGATCTCCCAGAAGGACCTTGAGAAGGGCGAGACCATCGGGATCTTCGTCGCGGTCGTCGTGCTCCTGGTCGTCTTCGGATCGGCGATCGCGGGTGTGACCCCGATCATCATGGGGATCTTCGCGATCGGTGTTGCCTTCGGCCTGGTCGGCCTCCTCGGACAGCTCTGGCATTTCAGCTTCTTCGTCCCGAACCTGATGTCGATGATGGGTCTGGCGGTGGGCATCGACTATTCGTTGTTCATCGTCTCGAGGTATCGGGAGGAACGCTCACGCGGCCGTGACAGCCTGGAGTCCATCGGGATGACCGGGGCGACCGCGAACCGAGCGGTGTTCTTCAGCGGCTTGACGGTGATCCTCGCGCTCGCCGGGATGCTGATCATCCCGCTCACGATCTTCCGCGGCCTCGCGGGCGGCGCGATCCTGGTGGTGGCGGTCTCGCTCGCGCTGTCGATGACGTTGCTCCCGGCGCTGATGGCGCTGTTCGCCGATCGGCTGGTGCGACCCGGCAGGGTCTTCGGCCGCGGTCGGAAACTCGAGCACGGGCGTCCTGGAGGCTTCTGGGACATCGTGACCCGGGGCGTGATGGCGCGACCTTGGGTGTGGCTGATCCTCGCGGCCATGTTCATGATCCTGCTCTCCGTTCCGTTCTGGGCCCAAGCGCACCCGAGCGACAGCGGAAGGGGCATCAAGACGGGCCTGTCCGGCATCAGCACGATCCCCGACGACGTCCAAACGAAGCAAGCGTTCGACGTCATCATCGCGAAGTTCCCGAAGGCAGGTCAGCAATCGACGGCGGACGTGGTGATCCCCGGTGCGTCGACCGACCCGACGGTCCAACAGGGGATCAAGACGCTCGATGGGCTCGTTGCGAACGACCCCGACTTCGGCACGCCGACGCCGCCGCAGACGAGTGCCGACGGCCGGTACACCCTCGTAAGGTTCCCGAACGCGGGCGCTGCGACCGACGCGCAGAGCGAGGCGGCCGTTGCCGCGATCTCGCGGATGCGCGACCAGTACGTACCGCAGGCGTTCGGGTCCGGTTCGGGAGTGCTCGTCGGCGGCGACACCGCCTTCGTCAAGGACTTCTTCGACATCTCGCAGAAGTACACGCCGCTCATCATCCTGCTGGTGCTCGGCCTGTCGTTCCTCCTATTGACCGTCGTGTTCCGCTCGATCGTCGTCCCTGCGAAGGCGATCGTGATGAACCTGCTGTCGGTCGGGGCGGCGTACGGGCTGATCGTGCTGATCTTCCAGAAGGGCGGCCCGTCGTTCGCGCACTCGATCGCGAACCTCTTCGGGTTCACCCAGGTCGACGCGATCGAGGCGTGGCTCCCACTGTTCCTCTTCTCGATCCTGTTCGGGCTGTCGATGGACTACCAGGTGTTCCTGATCAGCCGGATCCGTGAGGAGTACGACAAGACCGGCGACAACTCCGAGGCGGTTGCCTTCGGGCTGCGGACCACCGGCGGGATCATCACCGGCGCGGCGATCATCATGGTGGCGGTGTTCGCGGGGTTCGCGAGCGGCCGGTTGACGTCGCTCGAGCAGATGGGGTTCGGGCTCGCGGTCGCGGTGTTCCTGGACGCGACCATCGTGCGATCGATCCTGGTGCCGTCGGCGATGAAGCTCCTCGGCGATCGCAACTGGTACCTCCCGGGGTGGCTCCAGTGGCTGCCGAAGGTCGACGTCGAGGGTCACGAGGCAGCCGAGCGCGTCACGATCCCGGACACGCCGGCCGAGCTCGTCGAGGCGCGCGACCGGAACGACTGACCGCGAACCGATCGATACCCGGAAGGGGGAGGCTGCCCGCGCCTCCCCCTTCCGTCGTTCGGGCTGCATGCGGGTGCCTGCCATGATGGAGCGATGCGTCGACTGACCGACGGCTCGTCGCAAGCACGGCTCACGCTCACGGTGGACGTGCTCGCGCTCGCAGGGTTCATCCTCATCGGGATGCGGTCGCACTCGGACGCCGCGGCCGTGTCGATCTTCCTCCGCAACTTCGTGCCCTTCACCGGCTCGTGGCTCGTCGTCGCCTGGCTCGTCGGCACGTATCGCCCGCCGACGCCGATCGGCCTGGTCGCGACGCTCCTGATCGCGATCCCGGCCGGTGTCGTGCTCCGGGCGCTCTGGGTCCGGAGCTGGAGCCTCGACGAGGTGGTGACGTTCGCGCTCGTCGCCCTCGTGTTCTCGACGATGCTGATCGGGTTGGGTCGAGCGATCTCGGCCGTGCTCGGCGCCAGGGTCTTCGACCGGCGGGCATCGTGACATCGATCGACATGCCCGATCCCGGGGCGGCGCGGAGCTTCTGGCTGGAAGAAGCGCTGCGGGACGATCCGGGGGAGCCGTGTCCGCCGCTCGAGGCGCACGTCGTCGCCGACGTGTGCATCGTGGGAGGCGGGTTCGCCGGGCTGTGGACGGCGGTTCGTCTGAGCGAGCGCGAGCCCGGTCTTCGGATCGCCCTGCTGGAGCAGGACATCGTCGCCGGCGGCGCGAGCGGCCGCAACGGGGGGTTCTTCTCGTCGTCCTGGTGGGATCTGCCGGCCCTGGCCGGGCTCTTCGGCGAGGCGGAGGGTCTGCGCTACGCGCTGGCAGTGGCCGACTCCGTCGTCGAGGCCGGGGAGTTCTGCGCGGACAACGAGATCGAGTGCGGGTTCCACCTGGACGGCGCGATGGGCGTGCGAGCAGGGTCGTGGCAGGAAGGGATCGGTCGGCGATCGACGATCGAGCTCTGTGCCCGGCTGGGGCGACCGGATGATCGAACTGACCGCCGCCGAGACGCGCGCCCGCGCCGACTCGCCGACGTTCGTGGAGGGCGTCTTCATCCGCGACGCCGCCGTCGTCCAGCCGGCCCGGCTGGCTCGTGGGCTCCGTCGCGTCTTGCTGGAGCGAGGTGTGCGCATCTTCGAGCGGACGCGCGTCCTGGGTGTGGACCGGACGCGCCCCGCGGTCGTGCGGACCGACCACGGCGCGGTCCGGTCCGATCAGGTCGTGCTCACGCACGGCGCGTGGGCCGCAGGGTGGCGAGACTTCGCGCGCAGCTTCTCCGTGATCGTCGACTACGTCGTCGTCACGGAGCCGATCCCCGACATGCTCGAGGAGATCGGATGGACCTCGCAGTTGGGGATCGCGGATGGGCGCGAGTGGTTCTACTACCTTCGCCCGACCGACGACGGCAGGATCGCGATCGGAGGTGGCACCGGTGGCGTCGTGTTCGGGGGTCGCGCGAGCGGCCGCTCCGTGACGCACGACCGCCGGGTCGCCGAGGTGGCTGCGCGTGGACTGCTCCGGATGTTCCCCCAGCTGGAGGGGACGAGGTTCACGCACGCGTGGGGCGGACCGATCGACCAGACGCCGGCGTTCGTCCCCTTCTACAGGACCCTCGAACCGGGCACGATCCATGCCGGGCTGGGGTACAGCGGCCACGGTCTGTCACAGACGTTCGTCGGCGGGAAGATCCTGGCTTCTACCGTGCTCGGGGTCGATGACGAGTGGACCTCCCTCGCCGTCAACCGTCCGGAGACGATGAAGGCGCCCCCGGAGCCGTTCCGTTGGCCGGCCGTCAAGGCGATCGCGTCCGCTCTGGAACGGGGTGACGCCCGCGAGGAGGCCGGCAAACGTCGCGGCGTGGTGAACGAGCTCGTCGGGTTGGGGCCGATCGGGCTCCGCGAGCAGTACGTCGCGAGACGTCAGTAGCGATCGTCGCGCGTCCCCGGCAGGTCCCGGGTCGGACGACCGACGTCGATCGTCGTCCTGCCCCGCCCGTTTTCACGCTGGAACTTCCGCCACTCGTGACGCCACGCGAACCAGCCGATCGCGACCAACGCCGCGATGGACAGGATCGCGGTCAGCACGATCACGAGGGTGATCTTCAGGACCAGACCGAGCACACCGGCGAGCGCTGCCAGGAGCAGGAGGAACAACAGGACGATCATGAGACCAATGGTACGGCCGACGCCACGAAACGCTGGATCCGTCGCACGAGGAGCCCGGGCTGTTGGATGGGGAGGTCATGGATCCCGTCCACCCAGACGAACGTCGCCGGAGATCCGGCCGCTTTCAGCCGCTCCACCGCCTCGCGCTTCGCGGCGTCGAACGCGGCTCCCTCGTCGGGACCGTGGGCGAGGATCGCCACCGCGGGAACCCTGAGTCGCGCGTGCAAGGCCACCTCGTCTTGGTTCCAGATCGCCCGGAGGATCCGGAAATGGTTGGCGCGCGACAACCGCGGATGGATTCGGCCCCGTCCGTCGACCCGCATGATCGACAGGAAGATCGCCTCCACCTCGGGCGTCAGCGGGACCGGGGACCAGCGAGTGAGACCCCCGCGGAACGCCTCCAGCGGCGTCCCGGCGAGCACGGGCGGCGCGAGCTGACGCTTCGCCTCCTCCCACGTCGCGAACGAGCTCCGCATCCGGAAGACACCGCCGTCGACGAGGACGACACCACCAACCGCGCGAGGCCGATCCGCTGCGAGGGCGAGCGCGACATCGGCGCCCCATGAGTGCCCGACCACCACCGGGCGGCGTATGCGCGCGGCCCTGATCACTGCAAGCGCGTCGGTGGTGACGTGATCGTACCCGTACCCGGACGAGGGCTTCGTCGACAGGCCGTGGCCGCGCGCGTCGTACGTCACGACACGGAACCGTCGAGCGAGTCCTGGGAGCATCAGATCCCAGATCCGCTGGGAGGAAGCCAGCCCGTGATGGAGGAGGATCGCGGGCGCGTCGTTCGCCGCGCCCGCGATCTCCCGGGCGCGGAGGCGCACGCCTCCGTCGCCCGCCACGTCGAACCAGCGTTCTTCCATGCGCCGGCCATGGTAGAAGGGCAGGCCGTGGAGAGTGCCGCCTTCGGTGCTTGCGGCGTAGGCTCTGGGCCCGCTCGACGAAGGGGGAACGATGTACGGAACGTGCGCACGGATGGTCGTCAAGCCCGAGAACCGGGACAAGCTGCAGGCGGTCATGGACGAGGAGCCCACCGACACCAAGGGCTACATCGCCTCACACGTGTTGATGGAGAACGACAGCGACAACGTCTGGTTGCTCGCGATCTTCGAGGATCGGGCGACGTACGACGCCAACGCGGACGATCCGAAGCAGCACGAGATGTACCTGAAGTACCGAGCCCTCCTCGAGGAGGAGCCCGAGTGGCACGACGGCGAGATCCGATCGTTCCCGTAGGTCGATCGGGGCGAACGATGGCCGACGCGTTGCAGAACTACATCGACGGGAAGTGGGTCGATGCGCAGGACGGTGAACGGTTCGACGTGTTCAACCCTGCGACCGGCGCCGTCATCGCGACGGCGCCGCACTCCAAACCGGCAGACGTGGAGGCGGCGGTCGCCGCCGCTCGGCGGACATTCGATGAGGGCACGTGGTGGCCGGGGACGCCGGCCCGCCGGCGTGGCCGGATCCTCCTCGACGTCGCGGACATCGTTGGCCGCGAGCTGGAACGCCTCGCGCGGCTCGAGTCGCTCGATGCCGGGAAACCCATCGGCGAGGCGCGCGAGGACATCGCCGAGGTCGCCTTCATGTTCGAGTACTACGGCGGCTGGGCGACGAAGGTCGCCGGGGAGTCACAGCACCTGGACGCGGACGCGATGTTCATGGTGTGGAAGGAACCGGTCGGCGTCGCGGTCGGGATCACGCCGTGGAACTACCCGATGATGATGGCGACCCAGAAGGCCGCGCCGGCGATCGCGGCGGGCTGCACCTTCATCCTCAAGCCGCCCGAGCAGACACCGCTCACGTGCCTCGAGCTGCCGAAGATCCTGGAGGAAGCGGGGTTGCCGACCGGCGTGTTCCACGTGCTGACGGGGTTCGGCGAGACCGCCGGGGCGCCCCTGGTCGCCCATCCGGGCGTGGACAAGATCGGGTTCACGGGCTCGCGCGAGGTGGGGAAGCTCATCATGCGCAGCGGCGCCGACACCTTGAAGCGGGTCACGCTGGAGCTGGGGGGCAAGTCGCCCAATATCGTGTTCGCCGATGCCGACTTCGAGGCCGCGGTCGAAGGCTCAGTGAACGGCGTGTTCTGGAACCAGGGCGAGATCTGTTCGGCGGGGACCCGGGTCTTCGTGGAGCACGGGATCTACGACGACGCCGTGAACGCGATGGGTGAGCGGGCGACCGGGATCGTGCTCGGCGATCCGTCGGACGACGGCACCACGATGGGACCGCTGGTCTCGCATGAGCAGCAGGAGCGGGTTCAGCACTACCTGGAGGTCGGCGCGGGCGAGGCGCGACTGGCCGCGCAGGGCTCGACCCCCCGGGACCCGTCGCTCGCCAACGGCTACTTCGTTCCGCCCACGATCTTCGCAGACGTCACGAACGACGCGACGATCGCGCGCGAGGAGATCTTCGGTCCCGTCATGTCCGTGATCCCCTTCCGGTCGGTCGACGACGTCATCGCGATGGCGAACGACAACGACTACGGGCTTGCCGCCGCCGTGTGGACGAACGACGTCAAGAAGGCGATGCGGACCGCGCAAGCGCTCCGGGCGGGGATCGTGTGGATCAACGACACGCAGCCGGCCCCGACCGAGATGCCCTGGGGCGGCTACAAGCAATCGGGCGTGGGGCGGGAGCTCGGCAAGCAGGGGCTGGACGACTACCTCGAGGAGAAGGCCGTCTACCTCAATCTGTCGTGAGGTCGCGTCCGGCTCGGGGAGCCAGCCATCCCGCGACCACGATCCCCGCGGTGGTGCTCACGATCACGACCATGGCGGCCCGGAGGTCGAACGCCTGCGCGATCCATCCGAAGATCGGCGGGCTCCAGACGAACCCGGAGTACCCGACGGTCGTCACGGCCGCGACGCCGTTCGCCTGATCCCCCGGCGCGGCCTCGTCCACCAACCCGAAGGCGGCCGGGGCCGACGCCGAGATGGCGAACCCGAGGATCAGGAACGCCACCGCCACGACCGCGGGACTGCTCGTGGCGGCGGCGACACCGCCGCCGATGGCCGCCCCGATCCCGGAGAGCACGATCGTGATCCGCCGGCCGAAGCCGAACAGCACGCGCCCCGCGAACAGACGTCCGATGCAGAGGGACGCGGAGAACGCGGCGAACGCCAGGGCCGCCTTCGATGCCGACGCCCCGAGCTGATCCTGGAGGTAGAGGCCCGACCACGTGTCCATCGACCCCTCCACCAGGAACGCGAACAGGATCACCAGCGCCGGCACCCACAGCGTCGGATGCCGGCGGAACGCCGACAGCGAAAACGTCGACGGGTCGCCGGCCGGTGCCCTGGTCTTCGCACCGCGTCGCGCGTTCCACGCGGCCGTCAGGAACAGGAGGAGCCCGGCGATCGCAAGGGCGGCCGGGTAGCCCGCACCCGCCGCCACGATCGCGCCCCCCACGATGGCCCCCGTGACCCCGCCCGCCGCGTAGCTGGCGTGCAGCCATTGCAGGACGGGGCGCCCGGTGGCGACCTCGACCCGCTGCGCCTCGACGTTCAGGAAGACGTCGATCAGCCCGTTCCCCGCTCCGACCAGGATGAAGGCGATCCAGAGCGTGCCGGTCGGCAGCACCGCCATCGCCAAGGAACCCACGCCGAGCGTCGTCAGGGACCCGGCGATGAGGCTGCTGATGGGGAAGCGGGTCAGGCGTGGAGCGCCGAACGTCATCACCAGGACCGCGACGATCGAGAGCAGGGCGAGGAGCACCCCGTTGCGGCCGTATGAGAGGCCGCGGTGACGGTTGAGCTCGACCACGACGATCACCCAGGTTCCCCAGTACTGCCCGAACGACCAGTAGCCGGCGAGCAACGCGGGGATCCGGCGCGCCTCCTGCTCCGCGATCGGGGACGAGCGATGCGGCTGGGACGGCGGCGCCTCCATGGTCCGCGCATGATGCCACGCCCACATCCGCCTGCGGTTGCGCCGCTGCGCGGGCGGAGCGATAGACTCGCCGACCATGGCGGGAGGAGAGGTCCAGCTCGTCGACCTCGTGAAGCGCTTCGGTGAATTCGCTGCCGTCGACGGCATCAACCTCCAGATGCCCTCCGGCGAGTTCTTCTCGCTGCTGGGCCCGTCGGGATGCGGGAAGACCACGTCGCTGCGGATGATCGCCGGGTTCGAGCGCCCGACGGAAGGGCAGATCCTGCTCGACGGTGTGGACATGGTGCAGACGCCGCCCCACAAGCGCGACGTGAACACCGTGTTCCAGAACTACGCGTTGTTCCCCCACCTGACGGTCGAGGAGAACGTCGCCTTCGGCCTGAAGTATCAGAAGGCATCCAGGCAGGAGATCCGCGAGCGGGTGGGTCGGGCGTTGGAGCTCGTGCAGATGAGCCAGTTCGTTCGCCGCCGTCCGAACCAGCTGTCCGGTGGCCAGCAGCAACGGGTGGCGCTCGCGAGGGCCCTGATCCTCAATCCGAAGGTCCTCCTGCTCGATGAGCCGCTGGGTGCGCTCGATGCCAAGCTCCGCAAGCGTCTCCAGATCGAGCTGAAGGCGCTGCAGGAAGAGGTCGGGATCACGTTCATCTACGTGACGCACGACCAGGAAGAGGCGCTCACCATGTCCGACCGGATCGCGGTGATGTCGCAGGGTCGCGTCGAACAGGTGGGCCAGCCGAAGGAGATCTACGAGAACCCGGCGACG
>WNGD01001044.1_pt1 | contig 60566 bp, 56 predicted proteins | sample 5400671 | NCBI WGS metagenome assembly WNGD01 (sample SAMN13153369, study PRJNA577476) | soil metagenome | isolation source: 40 cm soil or saprolite under grassland replicate 2 | place: USA:California | collected 2016-06-15 | reverse complement strand
GGGTACTTGACAGGGAAGTAGACCTCGTAGAGCCATCGCCTGAAATCGGGGAGGTACCCAATGGGATAGGCCCATGCCTCTACGATGCGCCCACTTGGTAAGCGATGGCGATATTTGCGCCGTTCTGCGTCTGGAAGATGAAGGACGTTGCGGGCATAGGGAGAAAAACACTTTCCCACTGAATCCTCTAAGCTCGCCTTGTTGTCCAACGTTTCATTGAGGAATGCCTCTAAGTAGTGCAGTTCCCTGGTCAACTCACCCTGAGTGGAAAAGAGAGCAAAGGGGACACGGCCCTCATTGAGAAATGCGCGCTGCCGGAGAGCATCGGAGAGGGTAGGGGCGGATTCTTGAGACGTACTGTGTTGAATAGAGTAATTGCCCGTCTTGCGAATGGAGGGCAGGACTTCATGGGTCACCCACCGTTTAAATGCTTTTGCCTCTGGCTTGCGACTGGTGAGAATTAATGTGTAGAGACCAGGCTCATTGATACAGAGCATAGATTGATTCCCACCAGGGGTACGAACACTATTCGTACCCTTTTCATCTTCGTCCAGACGATGCACTGCCTTACTCACATCAGAGTGCTCCAAGACTCTGCACGCGTCGGCAGCAACAAACCAGATCTCTCCTTCAATAACCACCGTCCTGATTTCGTTTTCCTTGTACCTGAAGACTTGCAGAGCTTTTTCGTTTCCCATTGGCGTTCCCTTCTGTCGGCACAGCAAAGGCTACAGAAACGCGCTACGATGGACTGGCATACGGGTGTAATGAGTACAGATCCGCTTTGCTACTTGTGGGGAACTGGTCAACGACATTGGAGGGAGGCTTCTCGCCATAGAATGATCCCAGAGGTTGAAGGGAGCCCTCACGCAATGCTTTCGCATCCCATCAGAGCTTCCTCAATGGCTTTGGATTGTAATGGCTTAATGGCGCTAAAATGGATGAGAGTCTAAATCGTCAAGTTCGTCATCACTGGTATCAATGACCGCGGTATCCTCTGCACCAGCTTCACTGGTTTTTGTAGATCGCAGATCCGTCACGGCATTGGCAATGGCTCTCATCACATGAACTTGCCCTTTAGCTCTCTCTACGCTGGTTTGGTTGGGACGTGCTGGTAGCGGATGCCCTACCCGCTCACAAATGCCTGCAAGGGTGAGATTGTATTCCCGGCGGTAGTATTGCGTGCAATGACGCTGGAGATCATCACCAATCACCAACACTGGCGAAAGCTTATGACGATCTGCCATCTTTTTCAATTGTTGGATATCCCATCCCTGACTATAGCTAACGATGTAGCGCCCCACAATCGCGGCCTGGATACGCTCCCATGCCTGCGCAATGGGTAAGCCCTCCTGTTCTACCTGCTCTGGCGTGATGCCGTTGACGTGACTGGCCCCCTCACTTACATGAGTTGTTGTAGGTTTGATCAAGAAGTCATCAATGGTCTTGAGATTGCTCTCGACCAGGGTAAAGCGGATAACTTCATCCTGCTCACCGAGCCCGGTGGTATCCAGTTCCATGAAGGCCACATCTCGCAGAGCAAGAACGGCTTGCGCCCATGCTATTTGATCCTCCGGTGGTAGGGACGGGAGATCCCTGATCTGTTGGTCTACTGCGGCGAGTTCGGTCTGTATCTTCTGCCAGTAATGGCCTATCGTCTCGCGGCGAAACCGACTCTGAGTCAGATCGTCCAGACTGTTGACTCTGCCTGCTTCACGTTCGCGTTGCAGGGCATTTTTCAGGATGTTGAAGGAGGTATCAAGACCCATGCTCATCTCTTCCTTTCTTACAAACACAAGCACAAAAAGAGAAAGCCTTCTTGCTCAGGAAAGCTTTCTCAGGATGGCAGAGGCGGGTTCCCGCTGCTACGAGGCTCGTTGTGTATGCTCTTCCACCCACTTTTGCAGATCGACGACTGACACGCGCATCATGCTGCCTACCTTCACAGTTGGTAGTCCATTCTCTTTGATCAACCCGTACACCTTTGTGCGCCCAATACAGAGAGTTTTTGCAACCTCTGGAATGCTCAGAAGTTGCGGAGGCGTTGCGGGTTGCGCGGGTGCTGTGGTCTGCGTTTTGCGTTTTCTCATGGGTTTTTCACTTCCTTTTTGAACGGATACACTGTAGACATTTCAACTCCCTCCCTATACGCTCAGCTTCTTTAAAATCCGACTAGCATACTGAGGCGTGATTTGTGCCTTTTTCGCCAGCTCTGCCGCGTTGATGTCTGGATACTTTTTGAGGATGCGTAACGCTTTCTCCTGAGCCGTTCCACTGCTCTTTGCAGGTTCACGTTTTGCTGAAGACTTTGCCCGCTTTCTTTCAGGCGCGAGTTTCACTGTGATACGAGGTGCAGGGGCCATTTCTGTTTCGTCATCAGGTTCGTCCTCGGTTTCGTCTTCTTGAACCTGACGATAGGACTGCATATCCACAATATTCTCAGTAGCAGGTTCATCGTCTGTTTCATTCTCAGGTTCACTTTTTGCGGCAAATTGTGTCAACATCAATGAACCAATATCTTCCAATTGTGAGCGCAAGTGTTGCGTTTCTGTCGTCCACTGTGTGGACAGTTCAGTACGTAGTTGTGCTACTTGGTCACTGACCACTGGCGTCAAATGACGCGCTACCTCTTGATAGTCGATCTCAATAGCCGGTTGTAGTACTGGTTGCGCTATCGGATTGACGACTTGTACCTGTGCAGCTACACCTTCCATCATGCGCTTGCCAACCCTTGTGGTCGCGTACAGTGTTTCAAGGACGGCATAGGCCCAACCTGCATAGCAACGCAGGTCAATCATGCTGGTCGTGGCCTGTACAAAGTTGCCAGTGGCTTGAACATTGTGTATGGTGACTGAGGTGAGATACAAAAACAGGCAGGTCGGAATGGTAAAGGCGATGGCCCATATCCAGGAGAAGACCCGCGCTGTTCTACTCTGGTAGTTTCCCTGGATCACCCGCAACCAATGTTCTATCACGTTGGTGAGCGCGTTAATCAAAATCAACTCCGGGATGATAGCGAGCACGATCACGGTAAAGGAGATGGACTTTGCCATCGTGATTTGATCCATGAACAGGGTAACAAACATCGGTGCTACACTGGTGATCGTGATCCAGAGAACCGCAAGCATCAAAGCAGACTCAGCGGTATAGCCAGTGACACGCACCAGCCAGCGTACGAACGAGACCAGGATATGCCCATTGAACACAAAGTCGAAGAGCCGCCCGATTTGACGCCCGATGAACCGCGATGCTTCATACGTTGCGTTTGCGGATGGGTGATGCGCTAACCACTGTTGCCAGAATGCATTCTCGTTTGATTGCTCTACGATTGCTGCCATTAGCGATACCTCTTGTTCTGCTCATCAATCAGGAAGCTCAGAATGCCCAGGAAGATGAACCCCCAGAATGCCAGCACTCCCAACGACCCGTTCTGAGTAACGGCGACTACGGCGATGGTCATGAAAATGGCTACCAGGAAAATGAGTAGAGTATGTCCAATCGCCCTGAGTATGAGTATCATCAATTCCTCCCTTACATGATCACATTGATATAGTTGACAGTCTCTGCTGGTAGGCACTCCCGCCAGGCCAGACCACAACGGGTTACCGCGCTTTGTACCGCTCCTGTGCCTGCATTGTAGGCCGCCAGTGCCTTGGCATAATCACCGTCGTACTGAGCTTGCAGACGTGCCATGTACTGAGCGGCTCCCTTGAGCGCCTCATCCGGACTCCAGGGATTGATACCCATGCCAGCAGCGGTTGATGGCAGGAATTGAGCGATCCCAACTGCACCGGCTGGTGAGACCTCACCTGGATTGAATCCGCTCTCCATATTGATCTGTCGTACGAAGCGAGCCGGATCAATGCCAGCGTCGCGCGCGTCCCGACAGGCATCCTGCACATAGGGTTTGTCTAGTTTGGGACAGCCTGCAACTGGACCAGGGAGGAGAGCAGGCAAGACATTCTTGAAGGCAAAGTAGCCAATGATTGCCAGAATGATCAGGAGGATGACGACGTGAGGCGTGTAGCTCTTTGCCTTGCGTCTCCGCCTGATGGGATAGATCTTGCCATTGCGGACAATGCGACCCCTAGATGCTGGTCGCCGACGAGAGCGAAGAGGTCTATCAGGTCGTCGCTTGAGTCGTCGTGGTGGGTTATAATACATTTTGTGACTCCCGTCACTAGGGCCAGGTCTGCGGCGTCTGGACAACTTAGCAGACCTGTGCCGACTCCATAGATGCTACTGATCCATCGTCCACTCATACACATGTCGCCTTACATATTCATCCCAACCGCAAAGAGAGCAACGTGTGCTCGTCGAGGACGTGAGATCCTGACACCAGGAACAGATGCGCTTGCGTGGTCTATCACCCTTGAAACTGTAGTCGGAAACAGTAAAAGGTCGCTGCCCTCGCTGTGGTTGCCCTTCATGCTCGCTGTGCCCACAGTAAGAACAGACGGTACTGGTCTGTGACGTAGATCGCTGGCACCAGGAACAGACCCGCAGGCGCGGTCTGCCATCGCTAGAGTGATAGGCGGTTGGATTCTCATACACACCATAGCTATTAGGATGCGTACTCTTTGGCCGTGCTGGTCGTGTATCGCGTGATCTTCTTCTCCTGAAGAGGCGCATGAGTATTCTCCTTTACAGATGCACATTCACCCGTCTTGCATTCCGCTTGAGAGGGGTGACAGTGTAGTCCTGGCTGATGCTGTATCCAGGGTGCTTTAACAACCACTGGTCTGCTTTACTGTCAGCTTCTCTATGGTTACGTGCTTCAACAGAGAGCGTTCCTGCCCGGCGATCGCGTTCATCGTAGAGCGGAAAGGTGTATTTGTTCATATCAGTTCTCTCCGATAGCGATACCCGCTCTCATTGACTTCTAAAAGATCGTGTTGCAGCGGATACCAGCCATCCCAGGTTTCAACATCCAACTCTTCTAGCACATGGTGTGCGCTGGTGATCTTCCCCGTCCAATATTTACGCCCGTTGACAAAGATGATGGCCTGGTGCTCGTCAAGTTTCTGTACCGAAATGTGCCCCTTGTGGTGTCTGACTGCCTGAGAGCGACTCTGCCTCATAGCTTCGTTGATATGTGCACCGTATACCTCTTCTTTGCACGTCCACCCATGATCGAGATCAAGACCGTGCTCAATCATCATGTGCTGCACTTTGGGGCTAGGACGATCCAGGTACAGTCCTTCAGCGTCAACAACCAGTTTCGTGATACGTTTCCCATTGACCACCACTTGACCAGGTGCATCCATCGATGGTTGCTCATAGTAGCCACAGGTTCCATCATCACCGCGATACCATGCGACCCGCGAGACTCTTAACACACGCATCAATGGACCTGAAATTCTGCTTGCCATTGGGGCCTCCTTTCCTTTTTGCATCCCTGTGTGTGCGTGTGTGAGGCCCATAGGACAGGGTGTTTTGAGCTCAGAAACTTTCTCACACACACGCACACACACACACACATGCCTCTCACGCATTCTCTGAGGCATCTAATCGAGCTATTTCCGCTTCCACTTGTGGTTTTAACTTACGGGCCTGATGTGACGTAAGATCGAGCGCAGCCGCTAACTTGTCGATGGAGGTTGCCCCCTCACGCCAGGCATTGACACCACGCTCTAAATCTGTTGAGACTTGTTGCTTGACTGGTTTCTGTACAGGTTGCTGTGCTTGCGGTAGGCTCTCCGTCTCGATATCCTCATCCTCGACAAGCGGGTCATAGTCATCTGTGGGATAGGCACCGTCGAGAACCTCATCCTCGTCCAGATCATCTTCAAACGAAGCGAGAGTGACGGTTTTCTGCACTTCGCGTGTCTGGTAGCGGGCCTGTACTTTTTCGGGAGCGGGCATACTGCTCTTGTGTTCAGATTGCCGTAAATCAAAATGGACCTGGAAGGATTCGCCGCCCTCAAAGATGAGCGCATCGCCGTTGTCAAAGCTTGCGATCTTTTGCCGGTCCACGTTTTCTTTCCCGAGCAGATCTTCGCAGACTTTCAAGTCTTGTGGCAGCAGCTGACGCATCAGAACATAGATTTCTGTTCCACCAATCACATCTTTGTTAATGCGTGCTGCGCGCTGTGTGAAGAGTGCAGGAGTCAGCCCAGAGTGACGCCCGACTTCATTGAGCTTCTTGAAGGTTCTGAGTATGCTTTGCGTCGTCTCTTTATTCTCGGTATCTGCCAGGTTCTGAGGAAGAAATTGTTGTGCCTCGTCGAGCACGACCAGGGCCGGAAGTCGCTTGTCTGGTTTCCGATCATTGGCCCAGTTAAACATCCCCTTCACAACGCCGATAATGACTTGAGCGGCATAGTCGTTTGAGGGATAGGACTCCAGTTCAATCACAAGCTGCCCGCCATTCTCACGGATGAGATAGCCGATCTTCACTGCATTCGAGATGTCAACTTCCCAATAGTTGTATGGGTAGTGTCTGGCATTCTCCCAGGTCGGATACCCACCGATACGGCAGTTTGGGAGCACGTCAGGCAGGGTATCAAAGTCGCACAGGTAGTCAAAGATCACGGCTGGCAGGAACAACTTACAAACCTGCTCAATGAACAAGGCAGCGAAGTTGCTCTTTCCGCTCCCGCGTTGTCCCAGGCAGAGAAGCGCACGACCAACGATCTGTGTGAGAGGTGGGTTAAAGTTGGGTGCCAGTTCCAGGTCCGTGCTACGAAATTGTTTCTTCGCTAGGCGCTGCGGCATCATTGCCTTGGGTGTCGCCTTGACGAGCGCGCGCGCTGCAGGGATCGCATCGACAATCATATCCTCTTCCTCTTCAGAAGGGTAGAGCGGTCGGTTAGGAGTAGGAACGACAACGCTTTCCCGAACATACTCTTCTCTCGATTCTGCGTAGCGCCGCCGCCGATAGCCTGTGGGAGCCAGCAGGTGATCAACCTCGTTGGGCTTGCCATCAAGCATCTCGTTGGCCTTTCGTGCAATCGCTTTGAGCACAACCCAACCACCGATAGTGACCAGGCCAGCCCCGAAGACAGCAAAGAAGATTCCTTCCATGCCCCACTGCGAAAACTCTGAGGAGAGAAAGGCGACCAGGACAAAGAAGAAGATCAGTAGGGCCGGCGTCCGTTGCATTGATTTGAATTGCTTGTACATCTTATACTCCTTCAATGAAGAGAGGTGAGCTTGATTGGGCCTAGGACTGATTGGTCCGTGTCCCAAGAACTGCCTGAGCGTTGATAGACCGCAACCGTACGGCCCTTATACTGAATGGCCCCTCTCCTGCCTCCCTTCACCGCCTGGATGTTACTGACCTGACGGTGGAGGGTGAACACGCTTCCTCCGTAGCGGGGCCTTGGTTCGTCGACATCGCAATACCGTGCGTAGATGAGTGGCAGTGACGATTTCATGCACATGCGCTCCAGTGGTGGAAAGGGCCTGCAAGTCTGAGCAGTACAGGCCCGGATGTGCTACTAGTCCTCCTCGAACATGCGGTGATAGTAGCGGTAGTCTTTCCAGTCCTCTATCGCCTGATGGACACGGCTCCAACCGTCGTACATCACGATCGTGCTTGAGCCAGTGGTGAAAACAATCCAGAAAAGAATCACGAGCCAGTTGTGGGTGAAGAGGTTGACGAAGGTTGCATCGCTCACGATATCGCCTGCAATCGCCATGACGAACAGCAGCGAGCGGAACGTGATAGCATTCTTGATATCCTGGAGAGCTTGCCCATTCTTGAAGTCCATTTGAATGTGCTTCAATCGGTCCACCGTTGCTCGTAGCGGTTGCGCGTTCATGTGGAGCACGATCTGGATACCGCCCGCTATGCCCATCCCGATGACTGCATACATGGGAAACTTACGCACCAGGTCGGGAACAGCGGTATAGTCGATCGTCACTGCGCCAATGATCATGGCCATGACGGCTACACACGAGGTCATGACCTGCACCACATTGGAGCCGAAGCCCCAGGCGGATTCGGCAACGCCGATCGCCAGTTTTCCGCTCGCGGGAATGTCCGCAACGGCCTCTGTGCCTTCGTTCTCACCTTCAAACTCTTCATAATCGTCAAATTTACGGGTTTTTGCGCCGCCGCCGTTCCCACCACCGCCGCGTGGGGTGCCTCTGAATGATGCTGACATAGATTTCTCCTGTGGTGTTACTGCTCATGATGCTTCTGTGAGTCATACAAGCACGTGCTACGATGATGATGCTGTCCACGGCACACCCGCGCTATCTGGTAGGGGTGTGCGTCTTCGTTATTTCCTCCGGCGAGCACAATGGGCCGACCAGGGAGGGAAGGATGTGTCCAGATGCAATGGCTCCCCTTCCCTGACCGGACAGTGTACCCGCGCCGCTTGAGGATGGTTTTCAACCTACGGATTTTCATACGCCTCCTGTTTCCTTTCTGATGAGGAAAAACCCCTCTACCTATATCCCCTAATTGCGGATAAATTGCGGTCGTTGATGTGCTCTGTTGTTTCAGGATGTTCAATGGATGGTCTGGTGCCCTACCAGACCAGCTTGAGTTGTGTCGGACGACCCCCATTGAGCGGTCCATAGTGAACCGTGGAGCGGAATGTGTGTAACCATTGCCGTGTCGCCTGAACATGTCGCGCACGCTCCAATCCTCGAATAGCAGGCGGTGGACGTTGATAGCGTGGGTCTCGCCACTCTGCATATCCCCACTCACCAAGAGATGGCTTGACTGATGGGCCTGAACTGTCGGTAGAAACAGCGATGCCGTATTGGTCGCACATCCATAACAGTTCGCCTAATGCCTTTGCGTAGCACACACCCCAGATGTGAAGCCGCTTCACACCCTCTCGGCCAAGAAAGGGAATCACCAGCGTCACCACCTCTCGAAACACAGGCATGATCTGTGCAGGGAGCTTGCCTGTGATACAAAAGCCGCCTAACCCAAAGAGGTCGCCCTCTTCCATGAGTGGGACAATCTGCTCTGCACAGTGCAAGTACTGCGGTGCAGAGACGCCTTGAGCTGAAAGTACGGCCTTAAGCCCGTGACGATGGTGTGTGAGGTAAGCAGCCGCCTGGACGGTCATTGCAACGGCGGTTTCTGCATCCTGTTCAGACCAGCGTGCTTTGTGCCTGATCCTACCCTCCCATTTCTCATCAATCAGCAAGTCGTAACTGGCTCGATGGCTGATTTGTGCGGCATATCCATAGACTTCTGCATGCTGGAGTTGTCGCTCTAATGCCGCTTCAAAGCTTAGTCGTTGGTCAAAGCTATCACAGAACGCGCCACTATCTTGAATGATTTGAGCATCAGAAGGAACCGCCACACGGTTGGGTACTTTTGTTTGAACCGTCTTTCCATAAACAGGCGAGACACACGCAAGCGGCCCCGGTGCGACTGGATGATGGTTCCATTGACGCTCATTGACTCCACAGTAGAACAAGATCATCGTGACACCTCAAAAGAAAAGCGCTCACCTGCACTGAGCAGAGAGCGCTTCCAGTCGTCTAGCTTGTTCACAACAGGGTGCGTACTCTCTTGTAGACAAGCCACACCCCCAACTGTACGTAACTTGTATTGAAGATGTGCCAACTTACCGGAACAAAGAGCGTGTTTTGTCTACTGGCATCATGCAACCTCTTGCTCTTCCGTTGGCGCTATCACTGCAGTGCACCGTCTCAGGATCTCGGCCATGATGGGAGGACACACCGCATTGCCCAACTGCCAGACCTGCTCTTTGACGGTACCTCGTAGCTGATAGGTAGCAGGGAAACCCATACACAATTTGACCTCCTGCGGGGAAAGCATGCGGTAGGTCGTCTCCTCAAACTTCTTCGCAGGGGTGACGAGAGCCCAACGATCAACGGTCGTCATCGTGCCTACAGGCTCATTGAGGCGACGGTAGAGCGGGTTTTTGTAGTAGGCATACAGAAATGGCTGCCCTTGGAGTCGCTCCATCCCCTTCCGAATATTGTCAATGGTGTTCTGGACCAACCTCCTGCCAGACTTCCGATCAAAAAGAGGATCACCGGGTACGTCGAGATGGAGGACTGACTTGACAGGTGTGAACAATGGCACCACTTCACCAGTACAACGTGGGCAACAATAGACATACTGCTCTCGATAACTGCCCCATTTGAGGAGACTTTTCCAGGACTGTACTGCTGCTATAGCTTGCCCACAGCACTCGCAGAACGCAGCCGGTCGGTGGGAGAGGTCAGGCGCTGGCAGATCGTGCAACCAGAACACAATGTAGACGCGATCTCTCGATTGAGGCACACCGAAGAATTGCGTATTCCAGTAGAGTGTTTGATGACGGTATCCCAGTACTGTAAGCGCGGCGAGCCAGGATTGATAGCGCCGCCACTTCACGACATCAATCACATTTTCCACGACAATGAACTTGTATGGTTTCCCGGCGCGTTTCTTGGCTGCTGCAAACCGGATGACATCATCCATCGTATTGCGGCTTTTCTCTGCTAATGGATCGAAGACGATATCGCCAAAGAGGTCAAAACTGTGATACTGTTTCTGACCTTTGGCCGGACTATGGTTCGTGCAGCATGGCGAGGTGAGCAGATCATCTGAATCTGGCATCTCATCAGGATCGCACTCTTCCATTGACTGTCGATAGTGGTTGGTCGTGGGATGATTGGCGTAGTGTGTCTCTATGGCAATCTGGCTATGATTGATGGCAGCAACCACGCGTATCCCTGCCTGACGTGCGCCTTCTGAGGTGCCGCCTGCGCCACAAAATTGGACCGTTGCGGTCTGCATGTGCTCTTCCTTTCCTTTGCAAAGGCGTCTAATCCTTTTTCCAATAGGTGTCAACGAGAACATCCGGCTCTGGAATATGCACCACCTTGAGGTACTCCCGGCATGCCTGCACCATGACCTCTTTGAGGATCTGCGTTGCCTCTACAACCATTTCATCAGGACACTCCAGCACAATCTCGTCATGCACCGTCAAGACGACATGAATCCCAATTGGCAGCCTGTTGTAGAGCAGGGCCAGAGCAGACTTGAGAATATCGGCGTTCGTGGCCTGAATGGGGTGATTCTTTGCACTGCGCTCAGCCTCACCTCGCCGTACTTTCATCTCCTCATCTGAAAAAAAGCGCCTGCGTCCAGACAGCGACATCGCATACCCGCGTGCAATGCCTTCTTTGCCCGATCGTGTCAGGTACTTCGAGACCGCCTGATAGGTTGCAAAGTACGTGCGCATGAGCTCACGGGCCGTTTCTAGATCCACGCCAACTCTGTTTGCTAACCCCTGTGCACCCATCCCATACGCCAGCCCGAAATTGATGGTCTTGGCAATATCACGCGCTTTCTTCCCATTGACCAGATGCACTTTCGGATCAACATCCATCGGCAACTTGAACATCAGACGCGCCGTTTCACTATGCAAGTCCTTCCCTTCAGCAAAGAAGCGCAGCATCGTTGGATCAGCAGAGACCTCGGCCAGGATACGTAGTTCGATATTAGAGAGATCCGCAATCAGGAACTTACAGCCTTGCGGTGCCACAAAGCATCGGCGTAAATCGTAGGGATCGTTCTTTTCCGTTGGCTTGGGGATTTGTTGCAGATTGGGCTCTCGACAAATGACCCGGCCAGATGCCGCTCCCAGTTGGTCAAAGGTCGCATGAATACGCCCCTCGGCGGTGACATAGCTCAACAGATTCTCACCAAATGAGGTCTCGAACTTCTCTAACGCCTTCCACTCCACAAGCCTTGGAATCACCGCGTGGTGCTGCGCAACCTCTTGTAACCCCTCTTTTGAGGCCGAGGTAACATGAACATCCAGCGCGTGGAGCGCCTGTATCAGTTGGTCAGACGATCTCAAGTTGACTACTGGGAGTGTCACCTCTCCGAAGAGCGTTTCTTGTGCTGGTTGCCTACGCGCCAATGCCTCCCCTAGTAGCTGCTTGATCTGTCTTTCCAGTTCTGCCTTTTGTTGATGTCTGGCCTCAAGAATGCTGCGCCAGTGCTCCACATCAATACAGACGCCACGCAATTCCATGGTCGCAATCGCTGGCAAGACCTGCTGTTCTAAAGACACCACGCGCGCCAGATCATGCTGTGCAATGGCCTCCTGTTGTCGCTCATAGATCTGGTATGGAACCTCAATGTCTTGTCGAATGTAGGTTAGTTGCGCCTCTGGCAGCGGTGCCGTCCACTCCGATGGGCATCTCTCCAAGTCGATGAACCAGGAACGCTGCTCTTTGGTAACGGTCATCCCATAGCGTTCTGCACTGGCTTGCAGTGACGCGGAAACGTGGCCTCCCGCATGCAGCAATTTCTCAACAAGCATGGTATCGTAGACCTGCCCCAGCTTGACACCAAACTGTTGGGCAAGGAAGGACCAATCGAACTTCAGGTTGTGCCCGATCCAGAGTATGTCCTCGCGATGCAGGAGCTGCTGCAAGGCATCCTCCCATGCCTGTTGCTGTGCAGAACTGGCCATGTAGTAGCCCCGTAGATCGATGATCGTCACCTTCCCAGGAGTCCCGAACGCCAGTGTGATCACCTTGCTCGTACGCGGATCTAGCCCCGTCGTTTCCAGATCAAGTACCAGACTGGCAGGATGCATCTCGCTCACCTGCCCTGCTAGCGCCAGGATCTCCTGTACAGACGTAAGAGGCGCAGAGGACGGTGTCGTGGAACCGTGTTCTGATGTAGCAGGCACTGCTGCGGATTGCAAGTGCTCTGTCCAGTGTTGCAGACAATACGCAATACCTTGATCGCTGTAACACTCCACTTCTGCACCGCAGAGACTACACACGGTTGCAATCTCTTCCTCCGTAGAGGCTTGCCCTGCCTCGTGTTGAGAAGCGACCTCAGAAAGCAACGCCAGTAACGCTGCTTTCTGCTCGATAAGAACCGTGCGTAGTTCCGGTGTGAGTCCCCCTTTCGGTGCATCATACCGGAGCTTGTCACCCGCACATTCCAGGCGTATATCTCGCTTTTGCAGATCTTGAAGCAATTCCAGGGTGGTCATAGTTCTCCTACCTCTCTTTCATTCGCGGTTGCGGGGGGTTGTGTTGCTTTTTTGCCTTGTGGGGCATGCTGAGACCGTTCTCCATTTGGACTGGCACCACTCCGCAAGCCGATTGACGCTTTCTGCCCCTGTAGGTTTGCGGGGGGTTGCGGGGGGTGATTCCAGTCGTTCTCATTATGATTTTTCTCTAGCAATATTGCGGCAATATTGCTAGAATTTTCACTTCGCGTAGAGGGGGAATTACCCCCCGCAACCCCCCGCAAAACCCGCCACAGACTCGTTTTGTTATGGGCATTGCGCTTCTTTTCCAGGCGGAAGTTTTCCACCCCGAAACAGGTGTCAACCCGCTTGTCAAGCGCCTTTCCCAGACGTACTACGAAGCTCTTTGGTTTCTCTTTGATGGCGATTTGGAGGGCTTCGGGAAGGGTTTCGTTCAGATTATTTTCTCCATTTTCTTCACAACCCCCCGCAACCTCTCCCCCATCGATTGCAGCGGTGATTGTACGCACAACGGCGGCCAATGGCACCCATTGTTCCCCCATCGTTTGATGCCATGCGTGTAAGAATGCTTCCCACTGAGTGCCATCTTCATCCGCTTCCTCGTAGAGTTGATCCAGGTTACTCAGAAACCCGTGCACTCCTGCATATTCTAAGGTGCCTCCAACGATTTTGACCCAACCAGAAAAGGTGGCCAATGAAGGGAGGGAGTCGTACTTTGGCTTTCCGGCTGCATACCAGGCGCGTGCGAGCGTGAGCAGTGCCCCGACCAGCTCTGCCCGGTGTTCTGAAACCCAGGTGACCAGATCGCTATGGGTGAAGTCCTTGCGCATAAAGGGCCGGGAGGTCTTGGCATCCAGACGAATGCGGTAACACCGCCGGGCAAGGTCTCCCCCAAGTTTGATGTTGTTGCCCGTTGCCAGCCAGGTAGCGCGTTGAGGAACCAGCGTCATTTTCGAGACCCCCAGAATGCGCCCGCGCCACATGTCCGAAGTCAGAACGGCATCCAGGTGTCTGGATTGGAGACGACCAGTAATGTTATCAATGGTGATAATCGTGGCCCCCTCAATTAAAAGGGACGTGATCAACTTTTGTAGCTCCTCATCACTATCCGACATGGTGAGAATGGCCGCACTATTGCCCGTGGCGATGATCGAGACGACATCACTGAGTAGTCCTTTTCCGGTGCCCTGCTTTGGGGCATCGATGAGCGCCAGGGCCACATGCCGTTTAATCGCGGGTCGAAGAATGGGAGTCAGCAAGAGTCCGAGCGCATTGGCTTTATCGGCATCACTCACGTAGGGAAATTCTCCGACTGCACTCAGCAGGAGCGCCAGGGCTTCCTCCCGTTGTTGCAGTGTCGGCTTGAATGGCACTCGACAGGCGTGCATTCCCTCACCTGGGGCATAGTAGAGCTGTGTTGCCCGGTCATAGCCCGGTTGATCCAGGATTGACCCATCTGGCCGAAGCACGGGCGTTTCCACAATGGCCGAGAGGGCTGGAAAGGGAAGATAGGGCGATTGCGTCTGCCGGGCCAGGATTTGTTCGGCTATTTCTTTGGGCGGGGAAACCGGACACTTTTCGTACTCTGCCTCCTTGCCAGGGATTTTCTTGAGGCGGAAAAAGTTGGCCGAATGGGTGAGGACTTCCTTGACTTCTGCAACCCCCATCTGGGTGAGCAGTGGTCGGCCCAGTTCGTTGTGTCCAACCCGAACCAGGCGCGCCGATTGCAGAAACAGACTGGGCGTCTGTCGCTCTCGTCGCATGATGGCATCGACCGACTGGTCCACCATTTCGCGCAGCTGCTCACCAGTGATGAAGATCTCTGGGAGAGGCTCAGGTCCGTCAGGGGTTCCCGCCTGTGCAGGAGCCCCTGGTCCGGTGCCTCCGCTGCCAGAAGATGCGGGTGAAGAAAGCGTCCAGGAGCTGCGCGCCGCTTCGTGAAAGGCACTGGTGAGGCTGGCAAGGGCCTCTTCAAGCGTATACGGCTCGATCTTGCCTTTGCTATTGACGTGAGGAACCTGTTCGACATACGCACGCAGCACCTCTTTTGCGGCACCCTGTGAGTAGCCGTTATCGCGCAACTGGCAGGCTAACCAGAAGCCTGTATCATTGCGACCCTTGCCCTCTTTTTGAAGGAGATGTTGCGCTCGCGAGAGCAGCGTCTGTGCAGAAAGGGATGGGCTATCAGCTTCGACTTGCCCATTGGGTTGAAGGGATGGCTCCTTTGCTTTTCGTGCTTCCGGGGGCACAAGCAACCCGAGGAACTGGCGCAGATCCTCGGGAAGCAGTGCAAGGTCTTCTAGGACAGGCTCACGCAACCAGCGATATGCTCCATTGGTATTGGACCCACAGAAGGCGGCATAGCCTCCATCGGCACGAATATCCAGACCTGGCCAACGTTTGCCCAACTCTGCGGAGCTTTTGCTATTGAGTGTCGGAACAGGCCAGCCAGGATGCGGAAAGTAGACATGGTGCCCGCCCGATCCCGTTTGCACATGGGGATGAGCCAGCCCTAGCTGCCTGCGCGTCTGCTGACCGACCTGCCCATCAAAATCAAGAAGAACGAGATGGCTAATCGCTCCGGTGATCACCGCCCAGGCGGCAGGGTCGTAGGTCTTCTGCCAGTACAAGACCTCTTTGGGAGAGGCCCGGCGAGTTTGAAGTTGCTTCCATCCCAATCGTTTGGGTTGCCCGTCGGGATGAAAGCCTCCGGTTGTGGGCGGCTTCTTCTCTTCATCGAGAGGAAAGACCGACCACTGCAACTGTTGGAGTGCTTCCAGGGCGATCTGATGGGGCGCTTGATCGGTCCAGGCGGGGAGACGTGCGATTGTGGTCATATCCTTCCTCCTTCATACGCTACGATGAACTTCAGGAACGGGTAAATCTGTTGTGGAACAATGGCATTGCCTAATGCTTCCAGACGTGCATCATGATGTGGGGCTTTTCGCGTTATGGTTCGTGCAGGTTCCCATTCGTGCTGCGGTTCTCCTGGGAGTGCAGGCCACCCAGTGCGGTCCATCCAATCGGCAAGCCCATCAAGCTCTCTACCCATTCCGGGTTGAGGTTGCCCGTCAGGATATCGGCGGTTGGCATGGGCCAAAGTCCCTTGCGTGCCATCCGTGCAAGTGTTGGTCGTGCCTTCGCTCCCTGTGAGGCGCTGCGGTTGATTCGTCCTGTCCCACTGTCTATCGCCGTGGGAGTGGGCCATCCTCCGTGTACCTGATGAACCAGATTGCATTGAAAGCTGTGTTGTTGTTTGGCTGACTTCCAATCTGCAGCTTGTGGTGTGCGCCAGAATGAAGACGCGTTCACGGATGTGCGGCGCACCGATGGCGCAAGCCGGAAGTACATACGCCCGGCTCTGGTAGCCTGCGCTTTCCAGGTCAGCTTGCACCAGATCGAGTGCCAGACTGACGAAGCCAACAACATTTTCGATAAGGACCCAAGTGGGCTTGCGTCGCTGCACAATGGCAAAAGCAGACGGCCAGAGGTGACGATTATCGTCCGTGCCACGTCGTTTTCCTGAGTTGCTGAAAGGTTGGCAAGGAACTCCTCCGGCCACAACGTCAACGGCTCCGAATGGATCACCGTCTATCACCTCCTTGATATCTCGTACTTTGGGAACACCGGGCCAGCGTTCTGTTAAGAGTGCCTGGCAGTAGGGCTTGATCTCGACCTGCGCGGCGATCTCTTGTCCGAGCATGTGTGACCACACGTAGTCAATCATGCCAATACCAGAACACAACGATAAGAGGCGTAGCCGCTTGTGTCGCTGCTGTTCGGTCATACCGCTGCCTCACTCTCAAGCATCTCGTCAAAGAGCGTTGCCTGTGTGCTTTCTCGGAGTACCCGTTCCAGGTTTTTCTGTGCAGCTTGAACGTAGGACTCTTTTAGTTCGATCCCAACGAATGTGCGTCCCTGCCCAATGGCCACATAGCCGGTTGAGCCAATCCCGGTAAACGGATCGAAGACCACATCGCCGGGATTGCTCCACAAGCGAATAGCACGTTCGATCACATCCAACTGAAGAGGACAATTCTTCACGATGCATCCCTCCGCAACGAAGGATGCATCTTCGTCCACCGTGATGTCCCATACCTCGGCGTCCTCAATTGGGGTGATGCTACGTACCTTTTTCCATGCACCGTCGTCCTGGATAAACGCTGAGATATGTCGCGGGGAAAGGAGCATCACCCACTCATCACGGGTCGTAACGACTCGTCCTTGTATCCTCGTTTGCCTCCCACGCCGCCCAGCGTACACGCTCGCAACGACGCCACGCGCTCGTTGCGCAACGAGCGCCATGCCAAGTACTAGCGCCCGCGACACACTGGTTGCATGCCAGCGTCCTAAGCGATCTTGATGTCCATCAGCACTCAAGTAGCCATCCAGCAGGGCTTCCGCAAGTTCGAGCGTAAGCGCCAGTGCCTCAGCGGGTACACGCTTGTTGGCAGCGCCAGTCCCACAGCGCCGAATCATGTCATGAAGCCGACCACCAACCTGCCCAGCACGGTCCTTGATATAGATTTGTGTTGCTGTAGCGTTGCGAGTGACACGCCCAGCATGCATACCCAGCCGCGCGACGAGACCTTCTGCTTCCTGATGATTGCACGAAAGGTGCGGCAATCCGCGAGCACTGAGATGGCCGTCACCCAACCATCTCCCAACAATCCACCATTCCTCTGCGGATAAAGGAGATCCCTCTATCGGTGGCAACTTCAGGTTCACATAGCTACCCAGCGTCTCAGAAGCGACAATCCATTCAGGTTGCGTTTCTTTGGCCTTGAGGCGAGGATGTGCGGTGCGCCCCTTACGCGTCCAGAGTTTATGATCAGGCGTCAGTCGCAAGTCAGCTACTCCCTGAGCTGTTACTCTGACAACAGGCTTTATCCCTGTGCAAGTCTTGGCTGTGACCGTCCGCCATCGCCCTTTATGAGTCAATACAAGTTCGCCCACCTGTACCTCTTCGATTGGACGATACCCATCTCGCGTGAGGACCAACGAGCCCTTCGCTAAGCAGATGTGTTTTTCATCGGGACTTTCTCGCGCCTGCTCCACGTTGAGCACACGGGTTTGACGGATATCAAACCAAACAGGAGATGCATATCGCTGCCAGACCTCAAGGGGAAAGTCCTCTTTGGTGTGGGTGACAGGCTCAATGTGTGCCTCTTCCTCCTCACTTTGCGGCCATTTGCGGAAGATCAACAGGTATTCCGGCAGGCCCTGGCGCGAGAACGTACTATCGGCACGCAGTTGCTTGTAGAGCAGGCCATGGGCCTTTGTGCGTTGCATTTCGATCACGGGATCTTTCCAGATGGTCACTTTGGAGTGATAGGACCATCCCGCTGCACTGAAGTGCTTGACGATCTCGCCAGAGAAGTCGCGCAGGCCTGCCGTTCCATCGCGCCCTTTGTAGCGAACCAGGTCTTTACAGTGCACCGCGCACAGTCTTCCTGGCTTGGTGATGCGGAGCAGTTCGGGTATCAGGAAGTCGAAGTGGCGAAAGAACTCCTCGTCATCGGCAGCGTTGCCCATATCTTCCAGGGCATCACTGTAGATGTACAGACTGCTGAAAGGTGGACTGAAGATGCTGAAGTGAATGCTCTCCGAAGGCAAGGAATGCGTGACGGTCACACAGTCACCATGAGAGAGTTGCCAGCCCTCGCCGCACGTCCTGCTAAAGGTCTCATGCGGCTGGAGGTGCAACTCTTCCTGAAGCGTGAGCCGGGACACGCTGGCATTCATGGCATTGCTCATCTGGGTATGTGCTTGTATTTTGCGTTCTAGAGTAGACACCAGTGGAGACTCCGTTTCTGCGGCAATGATGGTTGCTTCTACAGGGTGGTTCTGACCAAAGCGGTAGAGTCGACGGATGGCCTGGTAGAACTCTTCGAAGGAGTAAGAGAGCCCGACGAAGGCGGCATGATGGCAATGTTGCCAGTTTAAGCCGTACCCGGCGATGCCGGGTTTGGTGACAATGACACGTGCCTCACCATTGGTGAAAGCCGTCAGCTTGCGTTCTTTTTCGGCGATGCTCTCTGAGCCACGGACCTCGATCGCCTCGGGGATGCGTTTGAGCAGTTCATCAGCCTCATAATTGGTGTTGCACCATACCGTCCATGTCTCATCGGGACTTTCATTGACGAGATCGGCTACGGCCTGAGCGCGGTCAGTAGCAGTCAGGCGCATTTCCTGGTGCAGGTTGGTCGCACTCATCTTGGGAGCGCGGAAGAGTTGCCCCTCTTCGCGCCCGACGGTGATATCGGTCTGGATATAGCGATGATGAAGATACAGCTTTGGCAGGACAAAGCCCTCATCCGAGTATCCCAGGTCCGATGGCTTTTTGATCGAGACCGCCCACGACGCAACCCACTGCCAGAAGTCTTTTGTGGCATGTCCCTTCAAACGATAATGACCGCTTTGCATCGTGTCATTGAGAAACCAGCGCATCAGCATCTCCGAAGATGGCATAATGCCCAGGAACTCAGCGTGATTGCCGATCTCCATCACATCGTTGGGCGCGGGAGTGGCGGTACAGCAAAGCCGATACGGAGTATGGGCGAATGCCTCGACCAGGGCACGTTTGGTTTTGCCCATATAGCTTTTGAGGATCGAACTCTCATCAAGGACAACACCTACGAAGTGGTTCGTATCAAAGTGCTGTAGCATCTCATAGTTGCTAATATTGAGCCCTGGTCGCACATCGGACTGCGACCGACACATCTGCACCGCCATTCCAAGTTTTGTGCCCTCAGCGATGGTTTGGCTTGCCACTGCCAGCGGTGCCAGGATGAGCACATCCCTGCCAGTGGACCGATGCACAACGTTCGCCCATTCCAGTTGCATAAACGACTTGCCAAGACCGCAATCAGCACACAGTGCCGCTCGTCCCTTGCGCAGCGCCCACTGCACGACGGCTTGCTGAAACGGGAAGAGGGTTGCATGAATGTCCGTGAGAGGGATCTCAATCCCGGCGGTCTGTGCCACAACCCTCTTCGTGTGTAAGAAGGTTTGATAGGCTTCAAGGTTTTGAAGAGGTGGTATCATGCGCTGGCCTCCGCTTCACATCAGGAGCGAGCTGTACATCATCCTTACGAAGTTGAGCGACTGCGAGAAACCACCGATATCCTTCCCAACCATCTTTGTTATATGTGAATGGACCAGGGAAGGCGGGTGCAATGTGCGGCATTGGTGCAGACATGCTTCCGATGTTCTTGAACGGGAGTCGTACACGTTGGAATATCATCTGTGTATCTCTCTGGTTATAGCATATGGTCGACCAGAACGAGCAGAACGCGATCTGAACCTGACCAGGAAGGAAACCTGAACACGACCAGGAAAAAAACCAGGAAGGGGAATATCCGGCCTCATTGCAATCGTCGCCTTTCGTAAGAAAAGGCATCCGCACTTTCCACACAACCGTACCCTGCTCGCCGCCCTTCTGAAGAGGCATGAGCGATATGCTGATCAAGCCGCACTCTAAACACTTTGTGTCTTCTGAGAGGTGAAACGCTTTGTCATATCGGAGAAGGCTCATACATTCACCTCCCCCTTCACATCAGATGCTAAGAGTAAATCATCCATTCGAAGTTGAGCGACTGGTGCAAAACACCCGCACCCCCCCCAATCCTCTTTGTCATAGGTCGTATCACCAGACTCCAGCCGGAGGCGAAAATCACGGATGGTCATCGGTCGTGTACATCCCCCTCTTCTATCTTTCAGAATGGAGACATCCTTGCCCAGATGCTGCCTGATTTCCTCTTCTTTTGCCTCCCACAGGGCGTAAACCTCTGGCAGGGTGAAGAAGAGATGTGCGAAATGAGCTTGACCCGCTTTTACACACCCGCCGCCACAATTGTTATGTTCAAAACCGAGCGCGTAAAGCCTGGGAACCGCAATCCCCATCTTTTCCAGGGATTTTGCTATCAGGCACTTATCGACAAATGGACGCTCTAAAAGCGGGAACCAGGACAACGTTTCATCGAGAGCAAGTGCAGCTCGCAGCCGCTTGACCCGATGCATCTCTGTCCAATCCATCCCAAAGACCCGCGTATACGTACCATGCGCATATCGTGCGTCAATCAGGCCATCTATCAACTCGCGCTTGAGAAGCCTGCTACAAGCAACGATGTCAATACCACTCTTTGACCGGAGTTGAATATACCCTTCGTCCTTCATAACCTGCCAGGGTGTGCGTCCATCCTTGACCCGCTCAATCGTGATACCAAAGTATCGCTCCTGGTCATCGAGAAAGCGGTACAGGTCCTCATCTTCAATGCTCGTATCAGCAAAAATGGCATGTGTGTTTTCTTTGCCGTATCGTTCTAGCGTGCGACGGAGTGCTTCAAATGAGGTGAGGCCACCGGAAACATTGACAATATATTTCATGAGCTCACCTCCTCAGGTGAAAAGAGGCATAATTCAGTGTGCGCGTTCACAAAGAGCGGGTGTCGGGGATATCCGCTCTTTGTCATTCCCAAACACAACAGAGGCCGATCTATTCGTGCAAGAACGGTACGAGCACGCCCACAGAACGCTCCCTCATTGCCCCAGGCAACAACGATCTTGTCTGCCCGTGCGACTGCCTCTTGAATGTATCGGTCATTCTCTGGTCCGATGGCATCAGATGCCTTGGTGAGCGCCTTTGGAGAAGAGGACCGCAACGCAAAGAGATTGACCACGTCCAAACCACCGAAGCCGAAGGAACGGGAAAAGCCAACAAGACGCCGAAGGGTTGGATCATTCACCTGTTCATCCGCGACCGAGGGATTGAGCATGATCCAGAGCAAGCGGGATTGCCCTTCATTCCAGTGCCGCCATAACAGGTATCGATAGGGACCATTGATAACAGCCCCACTACACGGGTTAGAGAAGAGAGGCGGTTGCATCATATCCATTGTCATGCGCTTGCCCTCCCTCTCTTGCTTCCACTACGCGGCTTTGTGCCCTTCTTTGCCGCCTTCTCTGCCTTCTGCTTTTCGCGCTCAGCTATTGCCTTGCCAATGAGGTCGGATGCTTCTCCACTGGTGATATCGTCAGTGAAGGGGATACCAAACTGTCGAAGTTTGTAGATCTGCTTATGAGAAGCAGGGTTCGCTCTCCATGGCGCGTTGCTATCAACTAGCTTGAGGTTCTTTTCACTGGACTGAAGCAACTTCGCCTTCATTTCGGCATGCATCTGAGCCCACTCAAGAGGCGCATCCGTGAGCCATTGTTGCATCTTGAAGTCAGGTGCAAGCTTGGCCCAGACGGAATAGTACCCGGTCGTGCTCTCTGAGGGAAGCAGCACAATCCGATGCTTGTTTGTCCCCACTTCCAGAGAGTAGACGCCGTTGGACTTGCGCTTCCAGTCCATGCGAGCCAGCAGATTGACCTCTAGATCGCTTCCACGCTTCGTGACTTTGGTCGTACGCTCTCTGGCCTCGATCAGTTCACCCGAAAGTCGCTCTTGCTCTTCGCGCTCTTTCGCCTCTTTGATGCTTTCACCATCCTTGAGCGAGAGGTCTATGGCCTGACTCAGTGTGAGGGGCTCTAGACGATGCTTGAGGCAGTTATCAGTGATATCGAGAATGATGCAATCGGTTTTTCCAGGAGCTAGGCGTGTCCCCCGTCCAATGGCTTGCACATAGAGAGCTCGAGATTTGGTAGGTCGAGCCATCAGAATACAGGACGTTTGTGGGCAATCATATCCCTCACTAAGCACCCCGCAGTTACAAAGCACCTGCAGGGTTCCACGCTCATAGTCATGCAGGATCTGTTTGCGTTCCTCGGTTGGTGTCTCTCCGCTCACCAGAGAAGCACACACCCCAAACGCCTTGAAGGTCTCAGCCAGATGTTGGGCATGAGCAATCGTCACCGCGAAACACAAGCCTTGCCGCCCGTTGCAGTGCTTTTTGTAGGCGGTGACAATGCGCGCGTTTCGATCAGGCGTATCAACGGCGACTTCCAGTTCATCAAGCTTGAAATCGCCATCCTGAGTGTGCAGATCATCTAATGAAGTGGCGGTAGGAATGGCGATCGCCCGCAGGTTGGACAGGTAGCCTTGCTCCACCATGTCGATAATCGAGGCAGAGAAGATAGGTTCTCCGAGAATGTCTTCAATACGCAACTTGTCTAATCGGTCAGGGGTCGCGGTGACGCCCAACACAAACGCATCAGCAAGGGCATCCAGGACACATCGGTAACTTTCTGAGCAGACATGATGAACTTCGTCTACGATCACCAGGTCATAGCCGAACAGCTTCAGCTTTTTCAAATGTTCGGGCCTGGAAATGGTTTGAACGCTGGCAACGGTGATAGGAGCACCCCATTCGTGGCGGCCTGCTCCTACTTGCCCGATAATCGCCATCGGGTCGATCAGGTGAAACTTCTCCGCCGCTTGTTGCAGCAACTCTTGACGGTGGGCGATGATGAGCGTATTGAGGCCAAGACGACGGGCGATATCAGCAAAGACAATGGTCTTGCCACCGCCCGTCGGAAGGACAACCAGTGCGCGCCCTCCCTTTGGCTTGTGCTTGTGGGCAGCAAGGACACGTTCAACACAGACTTCTTGATAGGGGCGCAAGGTGATAAGCGACCCTGTTCCCTGTTGGGCCAGTGCTAGCATGAATGCACCTCCCTGCAGGAATGAGCACCCAATTGAGCGGGTGCAGCAATGGCTCCGGTATGTGCGTCTTCAACGCGCTCAAGATGCTGTTCCTCTCTCAGGCGTGCAAAACACAGGATGCAGCAGGGACGAGCGGAGGGCGTGTCTCCTTTGAGAAGGACGGTGCAGGCGCTATAGCGGAGGTAGCAGATCCGGCACAGACCGAACCCGAACCCGCTCACACTGGCCTGCTTGCCATGGATGGCAACATCCAGCGTGCGAAGGGCGCTCTGTACCTGTTCTCGGAAAGCCCTGTCCTGGTAGAACTGCCATCTAACCCGATCAGAGAGCGTGTGCAGGGTTGCAAGGGCTTGTTTGCGGGTCATTTCAGGTGTCGGGTTATCGTTCTTCTTCTTCACTGGATACCTCCGACGCGGCTCAGTAGAGGGAACGTTGATCCTAATGCTTGCTGAAGTGTGCGCAAAGCACGCTTGTGATGATAGTTCGCATTATTTCGCGTGGACGCTTTAGACGTTGATGAAAGACTCCGGCTAATGGCGTTAAGTGGCTCTGGTGCATGCCCGAAACCATAGTGACGCAGCATCACTATGCGTTGCGTCTCTGGTAACATCTGGATCGCTTTATGGAGCGCGATCGCTCTTGCATCATCATCCTGTTGTGGTGACTCAAGGCGGATCTCGACGGAGAGAGCATGAGCAAGAGCTTCGTCGTCATCACAAGTGGCAAGATCGAGACGAAGGACAGAAACGCTTTCTTCATCTTGATAGGTTTTAATGCTATCGCTGCGGCCATTGACTCCATCGATCATGGTTAACCTCGCAACCTTGAGCAGGTAGGCAATGGGGTTTTCTTTGGTCAGAGAACGTTGAAACCGTCTGAGCATGGCTTCATTCGCGGAGTTAATCAGATCAGGCATCTCAATCGCTTGCTCTCGACGCAAGTACTTTGCCGCCAGTCGGTAAGCAAAATTGTAGATCCGGCGCTGTATCGAGAACGAAAAAATGAGCTCATCTCGCACAGGTTCACCGTCAAGAGCTCGCTCAATCAGTGCTTGCTCTTGATCTTCGGTCAGTTGCGGGAAGGTGTGCAGCTGGTTACGGTACTGTCTCTCAAGTGTGGTGAGGTGTACCAGAGGTGCTTTCATTTGGGCTTGCGTTGTCATACGCTTGCGCTCCTTTGACACGTTGACAGGCGAAACCCACTTGAGTACTCTATGAGGGGAGTATCTTAGAATGGGCTTGCCATATCGGTAGGTGGACTAAGGGAACTCAACTGGCCTGGTGTGCGGGAACACATCGGGCCTTTTTTGTTGGCTATCGGCGTCGGCGTGGAAGTGGTTTCAACGGTTGACGCAAGGTCTGCGCTTGCGGGTCCACTCTCGGTTGTTCATACTGCTGGTTGAAGTACCAGTATTCATATTCCTGTAGTTAACGTACGCGACTACGAAGGACGCAGATGGTGAGGAACTGAACGAGGGTGACACACCCCAGAATGACTTGCCAGCCGCAGTCTTTGATCAGATTGGCGGCGTTCATAGAGTATCCTTCTTTTCCCTACTTGCCCTTGCGAAACAAGTACAGCCGCGCTGCTAAGCAGGTGCCTACGACTCCAATGATCCACGGTAACGCTGAAAGAGTGGTTTGATAATCAAGATGCATGGCACATTTCCTTTCTGCCTGAACGAACTTTTTATCCATACCTGCTGAACCTTGCCCTGCAAGGCTCGTCGCTACTCACCACTTGTGCGATGAGCACTGACGAACCTGCGTCCTCTGTTCGAAGAGATACTATGCTGTCAGATCCACTACAGTCGGGACGCCAATCGTTAACTGCCAGGTCACCCGCTGCCTCTGTCCATCAAAAGCTAAAGCTGCGTTCACGACCTGCTGTCGTGTCTGGCGATGCCAGCGCTGAACGCGTGCAATCAGTGCACACTTCGCATGGATGATAAGGGCATGCGCCCTCTCTTGTCCCTGGTAGAGTTGCGTCATTAAGGCATCGATAGCCGCCCGTAAGAATGCTTGCTGCATATGGTAGGTGCTTTTCTGAACGATATGAGTTGCGGTATCCTTCGCGGTGTCAGCAGAAGCAAGGCCAAGTGCTTCTTGCAGATCCTCCGCACAGACCTCTAGCGTTTGCGCTTGCTTTGCTTCAAACGCAACGGCCGTAGTGGGTATTGGTTGAGGTCGTGTTGCTGTTTCAGCAGGAGCGGGAAGCTTGACCAGGGGTTGGACCTCTGCCGCGCATGCGCGCAGCAGGGCCAGAATACGACCGGGTTGAGGCGGCTGATCCTCTTTGGATTCGAGGAACTGTGAGAGGCGATGATCCCACGGAAGCGCAAAGTACAATTGTTGCTCACTCAGCAGGACCGTGTAGCCCTTTGCCGCGCGGTTAGGGGAAGCGGCAACATGGGTAAGGTAGACACCATCCTCTAGCATACGCGTCACTTGGATATAGCTCAGTCCATCATGACTGGCGTCGGCGCGGAGATTAGAAGTATCTTCTGCATCCGTTGGTTCATTAGAAAGCAAGCTTGCAGGAATGACACAGGTAATGCAATAGCCGATACGGTGTGCAAACGTTCGTTGTGCTGTCGCTGTTGTCATAGTTGGCTCCTTCTGCCTCGAAAGGCAATAGATTACCGGAGCCTGCATGCGGTATAATGCACACAAGCCCGAATGATTTTCGTGAGCGTTGGCGCAGTTTCTCAGGCTTTACCAGCGCTCATGCACTTGGGTGATTTGGAGGACACTTGCGGTTGCACCCGCTGGTGTCTTTCTCTTATGCTCTAAGTTTACTTTTCTTTAGAGATTTGCGGAATGCCGATTTCCCCCCTTTCATATGCGGACCTTATGCGGAGTACTCTACATCTTTTTATTTCCTGTGTCACCCTGTTCAATGGTGACACTCAAAGCATAGCATGGAATTGAAAGCAATTCAAGTAGTTTGAAGGTAATTTAAGGATAAAAATTGACGTTTAAATGAACTGATGGTATGGTAAGGATATCAGCAGAGTAAGGAGGTACTACACCTGTGGCAGAAGAAGCTTTGATGGATACTGAGGAAGTCGCACGTTATCTGAAGGTGCACGTTAAGACTGTGATGAATCTGGTTGAGCGTGGTGATTTGAGAGCATCCAAGATTGGTCGGCATTGGCGTTTCCGCAAAAGCGATGTAGATGAATACTTTGAAAGTAGATTAAATAAGCCAAGAACTGAAGATAAACCTTCTTCGAGCACTAGTTCTGAGGATGCTCAAAAGTAAATAGAACACTTCTTTTAGGATATCTTTTTATAGCAGACTTGATGATCTCTTTTTAAGTAGGTACAATTGACGGTGACAGCATACATGAGTACACGCTTATACTCTCGACTGGAGGCTTGTGCATGGCTAATAAAGCAAAGAGATCTGGCGAGACGCTGCGGCCAAATGAGGAACTTTGTCGGGCGCGAAAAATGAAGGGATGGTCCCAACGCAAAGTGGCGGAAGAGGTAGGCACAAATGAAAACATGGTTAGCCGTTGGGAGTGCGGCGAATGCAAGCCAGGTCCTTTCTATCGTGAGAAGCTTTGTATTCTCTTCGGAATGAATGCAGTAGAACTTGGTTTCTTGGAATCATCAGAACTTCTCCAATCTGCTCAAGACACATCTTCTGTAACACAACCAGATACATACCCTCGAAACAATGTGGCACCGATCATCGTATCAGACAGAGATAGTAATATACCTTACACATATCAGGGAATGACCCTGATGCAACAAGATCTAGGAAACGACGATATGAACCGAAGGCGAGCACTTCAAATACTAGGAGGCGTTACCAGTGCCACACTAGTAGCCAACTCTCAGGAATTGTTAATGCCAGGCCCATGGGAAAGACTTTCTGCTGCTCTAAAAAAGCCTACTTATGTTGATGCAACCCTACTTATAGAGCTAAAAACTATCACACTGAGTTACTGGCGCCTTCGTGCTAATTATTCATCTCATTCTCTGCTAAGGAATGTTACCAACCACCTTGACTCTGTGATAGAGCTTCTGCACCATTCACATCCAGAAAAAATACGAAAACAACTCTGCTCTATCGCAGGTGAAATAGCACAACTAGCAGGGCAGATATCATTCGACATGAAAGAGCATAGCATAGCAGATGCATTTTATAAATCCTCTATAGAAGCTGCTCAAGAAGCAAGTGATGCAGTTTTATATGCTTCAGCTCTAGGACGTAAAAGCTTTGTTCTCGTTCATGATGAGAAACCAGAAGAAGCATTGAAACACCTCCAAAAAGCTCAACAACTAGCTAAATTTAGTGGGACATGGATAACTTATGCATGGCTCTCGGCTATAGAGGCTGAAACCTACACAAACATGCAAGGGTTACCAAACCGTAACATTGCCTGTCAAAAAGCATTAGAACACTCTGAGTCGGCCATGAGTCAAGTAACTCTCAGCGATGACCCTTATTGGACTGGCTTCAGTCATTCACGTCTCGCAGGATACAAAGGAGTCTGTTTCAATCGTCTATATCAACCAAAAGACGCAGTACTGGCCTTAAATGAGGCATTATCCACTATTGCGCCCTCTGCCATCAGGAGACGTTCAAGGATACTTACCGATATTGCCGTAGCATATGCTTTACAGGGTGAGGTCGAAGAAGGATGTAAGTTTGCAAGTCAAGCACTTGAACTTACCCACCAAACAAAGTCTGCAATGGTTCTACAGCGTATCCATAACTTCCGAGCACATGTTGACCAGTGGAAAGATACAGGAGCAGTACAAGATCTAGATCAGAAATTGCTCTTCTTTTAGCAAGACGAAGGGAAATACAATGGACGCGCAAACAAATGTATGTAAGGTTCTTTGCACTATAGTCTGTGCAGCGCCACCCGCAACATATATCCAGGATTTTGTTCAACAAGCCCAACAACAACATTGGGAATGTTATATCATCGCAACTCCTTATGCCACGCGCTTTATTGACATTCCCCTGCTCACGGCTCTTACAGGATATCCCGTAAAAAGTGATTATAGATATCCTCAAGAAAAAGACTCTCTACCTAAAGCAGATGCTATTGCCGTAGTACCGGCGACATTTAACACAATCAACAAATGGGCTACAGGGATCACTGATACCTTTGCAACAGGTGTTCTCTGTGAAACCATGGGTTATGGCGTTCCTATTGTTGCCGTGCCATGTCTTAAACAACAACTCGCTAAACATCCCGTGTTCTCAAAAAACTTAGCTTTGCTTCGTGAATGTGGGGTACACATCTTGCACGAACCCGAACGTTACCCTTCCCCACAAGTTGTCCCTTGGTCAGCTATTCTCGGCACACTAAATCATGTTATTGGAAATAAAGAGTAACATCTGTGGTAGACTTGTTTTCCTGCCGAGCAGGCCACGCCCCGGGCTCAAAGGAGGCGAACAGCTCTATATCTGCGATCCTGATGGATATGTTATTGAACTGTTCACACGGAAGTAGCCGCTATTCAGCATGCTTTACAAGTGGCAGCTATCATTGTCTACTCTATGAGCGTAGGCAATGAGAAGGAGCGCTATTGAATGGATGATCTCGACCAGTTGATTGAAAACGTACGCATGTTTTGCGCGGCCCTTGAAAAACTGCACCTGATGGAAGGGCCAGAGATGCTCTTGCCGGGACGCGTTGAGGCGTACAACAGCACCCTTGAAGACGCCTACACTGCCTACGCTCAAATTGAGACGGCAGTGGATGAATGGGGCCAGGAACTGGAATACCAACATAAGCGCCTGGATGAAGGAGTGAAGCAATATGGGCAAACAGAAAAGGACAGCAATGGTTGAAGATACGGGATTGTTCTCTCCACATCTCCCACCTTCACAAACGCATTACAAGCGATTTTGAGCGAGTAGATATGATCACTTGTCTCGACGCGACAAGGCTCGTTTTTGCTGATCCCCTCGGCTGGAAACTGGCATTATCATCGTTGGGCAATATTTCAGATATACCCGACTCTCTTTGCTTTGAGTATAGAGATAAACTGTCTCTGTCTATTCGCTTATACGAAGCATCTCCCCTACTGAAGCTTCAACTCCGCAGAAACCTCCTCCAAGAGTTGATTAAACTTCTCAATGTGCTCTTTTGTTGGCTGCATCTTCGGGGTGACCTCTATACGAAGCAAGAATCTGGGTTCTGACCCAAAAAAATCAACGCCGGCTTTGATCAACGCTGCTAGCTGATCGTTTAAGTCTTGTATCTCCCCTACACTCAACGTTGCGTCAGCGACAAGGACACCTTGCGTTGTAGGAATAGGATTGGGTTGGCGTTCTCCCGATGGTGTCAATCCTCCTGCTGGCGGTTTTGGCTCTTGTGATGTTTGTTCGCTGCGCTGACACTTCCCAGTTTTGGCCGAAAGTGCCTCGGCAATATCTCGTGCGGTTGTCTCTCTCCTTCCCTTCCACGCCTCTGGCACATTGTCTGGGATGACATCTTTGGCAGCCAGGGGTGGCGGTGGTGCCTGTAACGTGGCTTCGTCGGTGAGCAGATCGGCAGGCACATCTTCCGCGAGCAGGCTTGCTTGTCCAACGAGGAACCAGAGTCTTTTCTCTTTGACTGCTGCCTGGATCGCCTCGTTGACGACGCTTCGCTCTACTCTGGGGATTGCTTTGGTCTCTCCTGCATACTCTCCTTGAATGCGTGTGCTGCCGGAGAAGTAGCGGTATACCTCCTGTAACGCCAGTTCAGGGCCATGCCACAGTTCTGGCAGGGTACCTGGACTGAGTAGCCGTAAAGGGATGGCGGTGAGCGCGGCTTCCTCTGAAAGCACAACGACCAGGTTCAGTTCTTTGACATTCGCCGTATCTGGCGCATCATACCAGAACGTTTTGAATGAATGATCCGCACGAGTCGAGCGCAGGACGAATAAGCCGTTGCGGCAACCATTCAGCAGCGTTTCAACGATGGCTTTGCGGTTGAGCATCTTGGGCAATCGATAGAACTGGGCAAAGGCTTTCTCCATATCGTTGACCCGGTATTCGTTCTCACCCTCGTGCCAGAGATTATAGGGGCCGCCTGGTAGAAGTGCCTCGGCGGTCACTACCCCCTCAAGAATGCGAGATTGCGGGTCGGCCTTGATGACATTGAAGAGGGGCGTGCTATCACGCAAGACGACTTTGAAGGCTTGCATGTCGTTCTTGTCGGAGACGGTGACGACGATCGTATAGGCCTGTTTGACCAGTTCGGCTGCGCGCGCTTGCGTGTCCTTCTTCGCTAACTCAAGCAGCTGCTTGCGGTTATTGTCAATGTCCTGTCCCTTGAGCTGGCTTTCAACCTGTAGCCAGCCCTGGTTGTCGCGGATCGCATTGCGCACTGCCTCTAGCCCTTCCACCGAAGGAACTGCCAGTAGTACCGCGTTACGGTACACGCGGGGTGCCTCGGGCCCGCTCTTCTCAGTCAGGAAGCGCCGGGCTTCGCTGCTCGGACTCCCGGGGCGTGAAGCTCCTTTTGGCCCCAGAATGACATAACGGAAATCGCCATCATCGTCAACCTCGCTCGGCTTTTCAGGCAGGAGGTGGACATGTACACCGGAGCCGGATGCCCCGGCAGTCAGGCTACTGCACTTGCGTATCGCGTCGATCAGCTTATCCTCGATCACGCCTGGTAAGACGCGGGTACAGGCATCGTGGTGCATCTGTTTCAGGTTCGGATGCGAGCCTAAACGCCAGTACCCAGGAAGCCCCTTGTAGATCATCTGTCCTGTTTCAGCATCCTGGAACGCACCTTCATCGAGGAACCAGGAGACCTCCGTCCATTGTCGCAGGGCCTTCTCCAACTCGATCTTGTCTGGCTTACCAGAACCAAGCAATGTCAATACCTCGCGGGTCTGCGCCTTCTGGCCGATGGGTTGAGAGTGCAGGAAGGTCGCAAATACGGCCTGCTCGACCTCCCGGTAGCCCAAGGCATGCACCTCAGCCTGGATTTCTTGCGCTTTGGCAAGCTCTCCCTCAAGGATACTTGTCCAACTTTGCCGCTTCCCTTCGTACTCCTCGGTCTCTGCCACGTTCGTCAGTTCGCGTGCCGACTCGGATAAGACCGCTTTTCCAGGTTCACCCAGAAACACATTCGTCGCCACCAGCGGACTCGTATCCCACTTCTCCGCGTCGCGCAAGGCCAGGGCAAACGTACGCAAGATACCGCGCGTGCGCTGGAAACTTTCGAGCTGCGTCCACTTGGAGTACAACACCTCAGTCAGGTCGGGATGGAACGGATAGCTCTCGAGGAAGCGGCGTTCTGCCCCTTTCATATCCTTTTTCGTTTGCTCGTCAATCTCGGCGATGCCCTGGACAATGGACGTAACGTGCTTGCGAAAGGTGTTGCGATCTCGAATGCTTTCCGGCTCGAAGAAGCGGCGGCGCAACACTTCCGCCACATCCTCTTTGAGCACTGGCTGTACCGACTCTTCTTTTTCGCGCCGCAAGATAGCCGACAATTCCTGGGTCAACTCCTTCCCCAGCGTATCACTTTTCATCGGGTCGGTAGCCAACAGCGAGGCGACAATCGCGCAGGTGCCAACCTTGGTAGCGGCCTGGGTGAGATACTGGAAGAAATTGGTCAGTTTACTGCGCCACCCAGGATCAAGGCCCACCTTTTCGCGGGCATACATCAAGACCTCGTCAATTAGGATGAGCGGGGCTAGGCCCTGGCCGATTGGGATAGAGAGGAGGTCGACCAGCAGAGGCTCCGCTGGGGCGCTTTCTCGCTCAAACTCCTCATCGTTCGCGTTAAGGATACGCAAGCCTTCCCGCCCGGCCAGCTGAAAGGCCAGCACGCTCCAGGGGTGCTTCAGCCAGCGGATTTCGCCGTCAGGCCCATGGACCTGCATGCCCTTTTCCGCGTCGAGCTTGTCGAAGGCGAGCACGGCGATCCGTGCCTGCGGCGGCGTCTGCCCGATATGTTGCGTAAATTCCTGAACTGCGGGAAGATCAGCAGGGAGGGAGCGTGGATTGTTCGTCAAGTGATAAAGGGTAATCAGCGTATGCGTCTTGCCACCGCCATAGGTTAGCTCTAACTGGCGAATGGCTTTATCGTTCTTGCCTGCCAGGCGCAACACCACATCTCTGGCCAGTTCGCGCAGGTTAAAGGTGGGATAGGTGAGGCTAAAAAATTGAGAGGGGTCCTGATAGACTGGGCGTGCCTTGTCCATCGCCACATCATAGAGGTCAGCCGCGAAGAGCGAGAGGGAGAGCTCGCCCGTTTTCAGGTCGCTGCGAAGTTGCACCACTTCATACCATGGAGTCAGTTTCAATGCTTGTCTCCTCTCTTGCTTTGCTCTAATCAGTCAAACGTAAGCGATTGGTCTGGAGGCCGCTGCGTTCCGCCACATGGTTACTGATCTTCTCCAGTAAGGCCCGTTCGTCGCTCTGAGCAGGTGCCAGTTCTATCAGTGCCTGTAACAATTGCCCGAAGAGGGTGTTATAGCCTAATCCATGCATTTCCAGGTATTCATCGACTTTGAGCACATCTCCAGCCCGCCAGAGATGCATCAGCCGGTGGACCTTGTCGATGAGTGGGCTGGTCAACCCTGCCATCTCTAAGCCTGCAAATTTGCGTTGCGACCAGGGCTTCAACTTGACGGTACTGCTGGTACCCTCTTCCTCTTCGCCCTTCCCTTCCTCACCGTCCTCTTCCTCCTCCTCATCTTTGCTCTGCCCGCCTGTGCGCACCAGTAGGTCACACTTGCCGAGCAGCAGCGAGTCCGAAAGGTTACACGAGACGGCATAGAGGATACAGGGGCCTATGGGCGCACTCTCCAGGCCGAAGTTATAGCGATGTAAGAGATAGTAGGTGGTCACGTCATCCAACCCGCTCACCATATCGGTTCCACCGTTCTGCGTGAGGACTCGCCCGACCACAAAATCCGCCACCATGCGCCGCACATGGCCCAGGAACTCGGTCACGCTCAGCGTCTTCCCCTGCTCGTTGGCCTTCCTCACAACAGGGTGTTTACTGTATGCCTCCATTGCCGGTCCCGTGGCCGACCATACGAAGTCAGGGCCGCGAATACCCGCATCCCAGAAATTTCGCAGGCGCTGGATGATGTTTTTCTGCATCTCCTCAAGCACTTGGTTATCCCACCCTGGTCGAGCATTCTCAGAGCGTTTCTTACAAACAAGCCAGACCGAAGATGCAAGCGCAGCCGATGAGAGCGCACGAGTCCGATTACCCATCTCCGTCTGGATGGGCCAGCTCCCATCGACCACGAACCCTGCACGAATGAGGGCAGATACGAGCGTTTCCCATGCATCGGGGTGCTTGTGCGCAAAAACGATGACCAGTCGCCCATCTGAATTGAGGGATTGATAACAGGACAGGAAGACACGAGCCATACCATCTTCGTAGTTGGCCTTAGATTTTTGCCTGTCACCTCCAAAACGACTCGAATCATCGATGAGTTCGCCATCATTGCGTTCATGATCCCACTTCGGAGAGAGCGGTTTTTGAAATGCCGTATCTATTTCTGGCGAGATCCCATATAATGAGCGCCGAAGCCAGATATAGAAGAAGTCCATCAGGTCAGAGTAGGGAATAGCATCGTAGTAAGGGGGGTCGGTAACTATCACATCTGCGCCAATCCTATCAACTCCAATCGCACTCTGATTCAAAATATGAGGAAGAGGTGCATATGAAAGTCCGTTGAGAGTATGTTCTATATAGCGAGCTATCCAATCAATCTGTTGAGTAAACCCACCGCCTGCGTCAGAAAACGGATTGGCCTCACCGAAGTCCCAGATAATCGGCAAGGCGAAACGATGGAAGACATGACTTATCCCATCTCGAGTATTATCCCAGGTAGCCCCCGTTGATAAACGATCCATCATTCTATCGATAGCCGCAGCAAGATAAGCACTCACAGCCTCTACCCACTCCGCTGTATACCCATGCTCCCGCATGATCTCATGTGTAGTACGAGTATACTTAACGAAAGTACCAATGGCTAATAATTGGCGTGGTGTAAAGAGCTTATACCACCTATCTAATCCATAGCCATCAACTGAAAAGGCACGGCTTGCACCATTACCTCCCTTTGGGGTAGGCTCATCAGGTAAGCCAAAGGGAATCTCTGCATATAATAGAGACAGGTCTTTCTTTGCTTCAACTGCCATATTAGTATCTTCGTGTGTTGGTATACGATATTCCTTACCATTCTTACCATCTACTACCACCGTTGTCATAGTTTCACCCAAACGACCAGATTGAGCCTCTCGACGAATGTCCTCCATCGTCATAATTGTGCTACAACAGGGACAGGTGACACCGGAACGGGACATCGTGCCGCCTGCCATTCTTTTATCATGCTCGCGCTTCTGTGATGCACTGCCCTTTGCCAGTTGTGGCGCATCATTTTGTATGGCAAAGACAACGCCTGTTTTATCAGCGTTCGGCTCCATTGTAAGCACTACGCGCTTATTATCTTTCTTGCAGAGCCAGAGTGTTTTGAGGAGGGGGACGATCGCACGGCAGTTCTTACAGGTGACGGTACGCGCCCATAGGTAAGCGACAGTGGGCTTGCCGTCTATAGTGGGGTAGAAACGGGCAAGGTCAGTCCTGGCCTGTTGTAACACCCACCAGCCCCAAGCTCGAACATGCCACGCAAGATCGGCTTCGACAGAGGCCACTTTCGTCTGGATACCAGTCAATTGTGGCTGAGATGCCTGGTCCTTTGGCAGGCCAAGGGAGGTCAGTTGAACCTCCAGGGCTGCTCCTTTAAAGCCCTTGGCTTTGAAATAAGATTCCATAAAGTCGCGTGACTGACAGACAAAATCCGGCAGTGGACGATCTTGGTTTGTAAGCCGCTGTGGATACTCTAAAGTGCATTTCAGAATGAACCAGGCCACCGGGTTGATGTCTACGGCAGTGACTTCGCAGCCAATGCGCATGGCTTCCAACGGGATAGCCCCACCGCCAGCGAATGGATCGAGAACCCTTGGGGCACGACCACCATAGGCTTCACGGACTTTATCACGGAACCACTGCAGGTCCGCTCCGGACTCGCGTCCCCAGTGCAATATGCCGCCTTCGGTCTCGACGATGTTCTGATCTTCATTGCGCCCATCAGCGGACTTTTTCTTTTTGACATGTTCGACAATGTGCCCGGCGAGTTTCTCCATGATCATTTTGCGCTCTTCCTCGTTGCCAGGGTCAGGTAAAAGGGTGGCAATGAGCGCGGCGCGACTGGCGGCGAGTGGCCGACGTGCAGGCCAGATGTGCAGGGTAGAGATATGACCATGCCGCACATTTTTCTCGTGGACCGAGTCCAGTGAGGTTTGTTTGAGGGGAAAATCAACTTCGATGAGACGCTTATCCCTAGTGTTATCCATCACAATGTATCCTCTTCCGCTGCGGCAAAAATAGACCCTTCGTTGATCACGAAGCGTTTCTTTTCATTGACAATCAGCTTCTTGAACGGGTTTTGTACGCGACACAGCCTGGGCTGGGGTTTGGCACACTCAAAGATGGTATAAAGCCAGTAGCGGTCCTGTAGCTGGCAGGCCTGTATGTACTCGTTTTCGGTCAGTTCCACCGTGCCAAAACTAGCACGCCCCTTGACCTCTATCGCTATGCGCTCGCCCGAGGGCCGTAATGACCAGAGATCGAAGCCAGGCCATTCTCCCAGGCCAGCCGCTAGTGCGCGTTCAGCCGTTGAAACGTCCTGTACGATAGCACCAAGCGCTTCTTCATGCGCTCGTGCCACCTGTACAGCGGTTGCCTCAACATTGGCATCATAGCGCATGCGATCTTCAGGGTCACTAGAGGGGATCACCAGCGCATGAGCCAGGAGGGTCATCTCTCCTGGTACAATCAATGCTGGTTCGCGTTCGATGACGGCCATTGCCTCTTTTTTACGATCGGCCAGTTCTTTCTGACGCTGCTTGACCCTGGTAAGCTCGCCTTTGGCGCGGATGTCTCCCTGGTCGGCCTTCTCTTTCTGCTTTTTGCGCAACTCTGCCAGGTCCGCAGCCTGGTAGATAAAACTGCGTTCGATGAACTCCTGGCGAAGCGGCATGTCGTTGAAGAGCGCCTGGCGGCACTCCTGCGCCATGTTCTCTACCACCTGTTCTCGTGCGAATAGCGTTGCCATTACGGAAGCAGTATCGGCACTTGCGGCAAAGCTGACCAGAGACGGGGGCAGATCAGCACTTCCACGCAGTAATAAAAGATGCTCTGGCGAACACTCCTCGATGGTGCCATCCTGCCATTGCTTGAGGCCAAGTAAACGCGATTCCAGTGTTTCGCTTCGGTTGAAGGCGCGCAGCGTCGGATCAGCCACGCGTACCACCGCGACCTGGACAAGGTGGAAGAAATATGGATGCTGGACGGTCGGATCAATGAAGATCGCCCCACGCTGCGCATCTTCCGCGAAGCGATCACAGACATAGGAACGGAAGCGATCAAACACCGGCTCACCCGGGTGGAGAAAAACAACCTGCTCTCCATTTGAAGGATGATAGAGTGTACAGGTCTCGCGTGCCTCTGGGGCATAGTGTTCCAGGTATGGGAGTAACCAGTCGAGTCTTCCAGGCTTGAGGGGACGAAAGGCAAAGAAGCCTTGAAGATCTCCCTCGATGCCGATATCGACCAGGGGCGCGCTCATCTCCAGAAAGCGACCGACATAGCCCGGAAGCAAGCGGCGGTAGGTCTCTTGCTCCATGGTTTCCTTCAGACGAGGTAACTCGCGCTTGACCGCTCCGCCATCACCGTCTTTGCCAAAGAGCGCTTCCTGCGTGGCTTGCCATGCCGTTACCTGTTCTTTGGTTAATGTCCCCTCGATGCGGTGTGCCACTGCCCCGGCATCACCGGTGATGGCCTGCTCCATGTAGTTGCGCAAAGAGACTCCTTCGAAGAGGTGCCCAATCACATCAAAGACTTTATCGGTACCCAGGTCTTTGCGAATCTTCTCTAGTTTCTTCAGCAGTGTCTTCATGACGCGCCCCTCGCGCGTCTCTCCGGCGATCAAATTGATGATATGCACGTAGGGGTGCTTTTGCCCAAAGCGGTGGATACGTCCCATACGCTGCTCTAAGCGTGCCGGATTCCAGGGGATATCGTAGTTCACCATCCGCCAGCACACCTGGAGGTTGATCCCTTCACCTGCCGCGTCGGTCGCCACCAGGAATTTTGCCCCCCCCTGCTCTACTGGCTTGCGGAAGTGAATCACCTGCACTTCACGCTCCCGGTAGTTCATCCCGCCATGAATCTGGGCGATCTGATCGGTGTACCCCAGTCCACTAAGGCGGCGCACCAGGGAATCGAGCGTATCGCGGTGTTCGGTGAAGATAATCATCTTTTCCTGCTGGTACTGTGGGTCAAGCAGGACTTCGCGCAACTTCTCAAACTTCGACTCGCTCCCGATTTCGTACACCCGACGGGCAAGATCGCACAGATAGTCCACCTGTCGCAACTCTGTTTCTACCTCGGGCAAGGTCGTGGCTACGACTCCCTCAAGAGCCTCGTCTTCAACAATCTCGTTCTCTTCCTGGTCAGCTTGCGCCTCTTCTTCATCGGCGGTCTTTTCATCGAAGATATCACCGATTGTGTCCAGCTCCATCTGGGTCACTTTGAGTTTGGCCGGGTTCAGTTTGCCTGAACGCATGGCTTCAATGAGCAGCGAAAGCTTCTGCTGGCGGCGCTCAAGGGAACGCAACAGCGCATATGTAGAGCTGGCGAGGCGACGCTGAAAGACGCTCATCGCCAGCCGGGCAGCAGAGCGATTGAGCACCTCAGCTCGGTTGTAATAGGTCTGAATATAGCTCGTTGTCTCATCATAAAGGCGTTGTTCGCTGACTTCGCCCGTGTTCAGATCGTAGCTCCACGTATTCGAGTAGCGGGGTGGGTAGATCGGCTTGCCATCGAAGTAGACCAGCTCTTCTTTCGTGCGGCGAATGAAATGGCGGCGGCGGGCATCCAACGGATAGGCATTGAAGGCATCAATGGTGGCCAGGGCATCAGGTTCGAGCAGTCGCCACAGGCAATAGTAGGGATACTCTTTGCCCATATGAGGGGTTGCGGTGAGCAGGAGCAGGTGCTGGCAACTCCAATGTAACGACCAGCGCTCAACTTCAGACGGGATCCCCGCCAGGGCCTCGGCCAGCCGGTATCGGTCGGTCTTGCGGATATGCAAATCCGGCTCGCGATCAGCCGCCAGTTTATGCGACTCGTCAAAGACCACCAGGTCGTAGGGAAGAACCTCGGGTTCCTGTAAACGCGAGAACATCGCATCGCCACGCAGGGTATCCACACTGACAATGAGCAGGTCGCTCTTAGCTTGCGTGAACGGGTTCCCCGCTTTCGCATCATTCCCATTGATGATGGTAAAGGAAAGATTGAAGAGATGACGCATTTCATGCTCCCAGTTGCCAACCAATCCGGCAGGGGGAACAATGAGGACCCGCGAGAGGAGTCTGCGGGTCAACATCTCTCGAATATAGAGGCCTGTCATGATCGTCTTTCCAGCCCCTGCATCATCAGCCAGCAAGAAACGGAGGCGGCTCTGGTGAAGCATCTGATCGTAGACCGCGAGACGCTGATGGGGCAACGGCTCAATCAGCGAAATTTCCGTGGCAAAGGCTGGATTAAACAGGTGTCCATACGTCAGCCGTTCACCTTCAACCACCACCCGCACGACGTCGGGGTCAGCAGTGAAATCAAGAGAAGGGGCAACGACCGGGCGGCCCTCATACGCGAGTTGGGAGTCATAGACTTTCCCTTTGGTGGAAGTTTTTTTCTTCACCGTTCACATGCCTTCAGTAAGAATAGGAGAGCAATCCACACCCTACCTCCTTTTTGTCTCCATCAATGATGGAGTAGATGCACAGTATCAAATAGTCGAGTATCTGTCAAGCGTTTTGCGGGGTTGACAGCCGAAAAAGGACCGAATAGAAGCGCAATCAGTGCCTTAAGAAGGCGGTATGCGCCATCGGTCCTGTTGGGATCAGGTGGGTACTGCGCCCCCAGTGCCCAGTGATTCGCCCCTTGGCATCTTCGATCACGACGCCTGCTTTGGCACAGAGCGCGGGGATGAGCGAGCGATTCAGAAACCCCTGAGCGAGTTGGGTATTTCTGCTGCAGAAGAGATAGTCTACATGCTCTCGATCCTTGCATGCCACCATACCGTCTGCTCCTTCTCCACAGGGCAGATGGCTTTTGTATTGAGACGATTCGTAAAAACAAGCAGCGCAACGATGCATAATCCCAAACGGTTGCACCCGCTCACGACGGGCATTCATCCTCTGCTGACAATGCCCAAAGTTGACACCAGAATTGACACTAACGACACCGTACACAAGAGACAAAGACAAACAGAGAGAAACAACATTCCGCGCTCAATTCCTCCTTTCAAGCCATCGAAAGAGGCCCAAAAAGGCCAAAAAATCGCAAGGGGCACCTCTTACAAACACTCCCAAATAGGAAGCCCATTTTCAACGGGTAGGTAATCACCAGTCTCGATGCGGCACGGACCAATTTTGCCGACCCCCTCGGATGGAAACTGGCATTGCTATGTATGCAGGTATCCTCTTCTGTCTACAATGTGGTCTACACGGTTTGCTTGCTGTCATCTCGTTGCGCAAACCGTGGGACTGGGATACCGCTCTTGTTGACTCACTTTTTCCCACGAGATGCGCAACGAGCTAACAACAAGCAAGCGATGTGAAATAGCTCGTAGATAAGAGAGGGAAAATCCTTGTAAAACAGGCAAAAGTGTGCCTCCAAAGACGGGAAGAAAAATACCCTATCCTACTAAGGAGAATACACGTAGTATGACACATCCATCAGTCCAACTCCAGATTGCTTCAGAACGCGTTCCCTCAGTCCCCTGCTGGTTTGGTGAGGCCGCGATAGTGGCGCAGCTTCTCACCTCGTCGGGTGTACTCAAGAGCATTGAGGAGCAGGTGCGTTTTGCCCGTGCGAGATTTGGCACGTATGAGGTGCTTGATTTTGTCGCAGTGCTCATTGGATATGCAGTGAGCGCAGAACCAACCCTTGAGGCATTTTATGATCGACTCACTCCTTTTGCCGCCGCTTTCATGGCTCTCTTCGGTCGCGAGCTTCTGCCTCATCGCTCTACGCTCAGTCGTTTTCTTGCCGCCCTGGATCAACCAGCGGTCGAGGCCCTGCGTGCGCTGTTTCTCGAAGATCTGGTTGCGCGAACCGCTCAGACCTTCCCGAAAGGCTGGACTGTGGGATCGTGTGGGCCATCATTGGCTCGTCACGGATGTTGATGGGACCAAGCAAGCCGCACGACAACGAGCCCTTCCCTCGCTTCCCGAACTTCCCGCTCCTCATCGACGCTTTGATCAGGTCTGTGCTCCTGCCTATCTTGGGCGCAAGCGAGGGGAGGTGGCTCGGACCCGGACAACGGTGCTCCAGGCGCATTCACAGCGCTGGTTAGGCACGTTCAGCGGTCCTGGCAATGGGGACTACCGTGCTGAATTAACCCGTGCCTGTGAGGCCATCATCAACTATGCAGGCTGGCTCTGTATGCCGTTGTCTCACATCCTGGTCCGCTTAGATGGCTTGTATGGGACGCTGGCAGTTCTCGGCGCGTTCCTCGCATCTGGGCTAGGCATCATCGTGCGCTGCAAAGACTACAGCCTGCTCGATCTGCCTGCGGTGGCTGCTCGTCTGAGCCAGCCACCAGATCAGCACACCTCTCATCCTGAGAGTGGTGTAAGCCGTGCTCTCTTCGATTGCCCTGACCTGGCACTCCTGCCAGAAGGACCCCATGTGCGTTTGATTGTGGCTACCCACCCGGCCACTTCCACCGCCAAGCCGCCTATCGGTGTGCTACGTGCGGGAACCGTGTATGAACTCTTTCTCACGACCGCGCCGCAAGCGGCCTTCACCTGTGCAGATGTCCTTGATCTCTCCCGGCACCGGGGAGCCTTTGAGGCGGTCCTCTCGGACGAGGATCGAGAACAGAGCACAGATCGTTGGTGTTCTCACACCGCTTGTGGTCAGGAATGCTGGCAAATTGTCAATCAATGGCTCTGGAACCTTCGTTTGGAGTTCGGACAGCATCTCTCGCCCTCGCCCATGCGTTTGACGGAATTTGCTCCAGCTTCCCAGCAGGCTCCTGGTGCTGTCAGCGAACTGGATCACCAGGAGGAGGCTCCTGGTGCTGCCGGTGAGCCGATTCACCAAACGACTTCTGTTGCAGCGAGCGCGAAGGCTCACCCGGAAGCTTCTGGTACAGAAGTCGAGCCTGTCTTGTATGGGCCTCCCCGATGGGCTCATCGCTCTTTCACGAAAGGATTTGCGGGAGCCGATTTTGCCCCGCAACCCGATGGCACGTTACGCTGCCCGGCTGGTCATCCGCTTTCCGTGCAAGAGCGCAGGCCCGAGCGCAACGGCTCTGTGCGTATTGTCTCTGGGGCTCGGATGACGCATTGCCGTCCCTGTCCTCTTCGAGCGCAGTGTCAGGAATCCACCACGACGAAGAAGCCACGCCAAGTCAGCGCCGTGCTCTGGCCTGTTGAAGCCTCTGCATTCGTTGCCGCTCAACCCTCTCCAGTGCCCGCTCCCCACCCAGTCCTTTGGGGAGATTGGCCGCGTTGTCACCTGCGCCGTCGATAGACGGGGTTACTTCGTACACAAACCGTCAACCTCACCTTGAGCTCTGCGCAACAAGAAGAGAAGAGGGAGGTGGAGGCTCAGCCCCCTCACCTGCAAACCCGAGCACAACGAGCTCACTGGCGTCTCAGTTGGCAGGAGCGCATGGCTCGCAATGCTCGCCGATCTCACGCTTCCCCACTTGAGGTGACGATCTACGGGCTTCCTGCTGCTTTTGCTCAATCCTTTGGATTGAAGGTGGTCACTGCCGCATAAACCTCAGTAACATCTTTTGCTCCTTCTTTCTGGATACAGGCTTACCTGGCACACCTTGTATATTCACGAATATCTATCTATCCCTCATTTCCACGCCACTTTTCCGCTCTTCTGCTTTCTAGAAAGGCCGTCAGGGTTCTCTTTGCTTACTTGCTGTTAGCTCGTTGCGCATCTCGTGGGTTTTTCTTGTGCTTGGGAGGTGGGTAAGAAGCAGAAGCTGCCTCAGCAGATCCTGCTTCTGTTGAGCTTCGTGCCGTGTTACTTGGCCCCTTTTTTCGAGGGTTGCTTGGAGGCGGAAGACTTTTTTGAAGGAGCGGGTGCTTTTGCGGCTTCTGCGAGAAGCGATCCGGTGCTAAAGCTGACCCGTTTGCCGGCAGGGATATGGATAGGTGTCCCACCACGGATGGATTTGATCGTTCGTGCTGAGACGGCTGTCAACTTCCACGAACCAAAGCCAATGAGGCGCACCTGGTGCCCTTTTGCGACTTGTTCCCGGATGGTTTCCGTGAAAGCGTCAATCATCGTGTCCGCCTCTTTCAAGTCTACATGAGCCTTGGCTGCGACGAGATGGCTGAGTTCCTCTTTTCCAACGATCTTAGCGGTCTTGGAATCTTCTGTTGGCATAGGTTTGTCGATCCTTTCAGTGCGTGAAGAAGAGAGGGGAGGCTGTGTGCCTGACCGTCACGCCTTTTGCTCTCCTGTTGAAACAGAGAACGGGGCACCTCGCACTGAGACATTCCCTCTCCTCTTTTTACGATAAGGAGTATCTCACACCTGTTTATACGGGTGAGGCTCTTGTGAGGATGCAAGTGCGCAAGAGGAGTGTGTCGAAGCTGAAGTGTATGGGGAAGAGAAACGGGTACCGTGCTGGGAGACTGGACAATACGCTTCAAGATGACGCCTTGATTTAGAGGCTGTACGAAAAGGCTTCTGGAGCCTTTTCCCATTGTTGGGCTTCCATTGGTTTCCAGAGCCACCTGCTCCGGAAACGAAGATCTCTTGGCATGAAAATAGCTCTCGTCGGCTTCTGGAATGGCTTGTCAGGCCCAAACAACTCAACAATGCAACTCGGCTTCTCAGGCCTTTTCGTACAGCCTCTCCTTGAGTGCGCAAGGACGGCGGCTCACCCACAGACGGGGCAAAAAGCGGGCAGTAGTGGCTGTAGCGCACACCATTCTCATCATTGCCTATCACATCCTACAACGTCAACAGCCCTATCAAGACCTGGGCAGTAACTCCTTTGATGAGCGAGAGCGATCGGCCATTGCACGGCAATCAGTCCATCGCCTGGAGCAACTTGGGTTCCAGGTGACGCTGGAAACCGCTGGGGAAGGGGCATGAGCTAGGAGGTTCCCCTCCCCAGCGAAATCGAGATTCCATTTTCAGAGAAAGTCGAACATAGCTAAACGAGTCATTATAGGTTATAATGGAACTTATCTATGAATCGGCCCTCTAGTGAAAGGCAGTTTCCTATGGCGACACAAGAAGAAAGACTGACAGCTTTAGAGCAGACTTTTGCGGTACTTCAGAAAGAAACGGCTGCACATATCCGCGAGACAGACGAAAATACCACCATCATGCTAGGAGTCATGCGACATCAGGGGCAAGACATAAAAAGGGTTGTTGAACGCTTAGAAACTATAGATAGCCGCCTGGAAACAGTAGATAACCGTCTCAGTATCATAGAGCAACGCCTTGATCGAATGGAAACAAAATTTGACGAACAGACGACACTGCTTACCCAAATCCTTGCACGACTCTCTGAAAGACACGAATAAAAATACCTAGAAGGCGGCTCTAGCTGCATCTTCCAGGTATTTTTAGGGCCTTATTTTGAAAGCAGATTTGAAAGCTACAAGCGCGTACAGGTGAGACACAGACGCACAAGGACAAGCAAAGATAGAGCCTGATATGCGATCTAAGCAAATGAGGCAAGCACTAAAAAGGGCAAAATAGCCCTGACTGTACAATAGCCAGTTTACGGGTCGCACCTTGCAGGAGGAAGCTGTGTAGGCATGCTCTTAAAAACAGCTCATCTTATAGTCCGATAAGTGTGGATGAATAAACTTTTGAGAGAGGTAGATTATCTGCTTCTCTCAAATTGTTTTACTCTTGCTGAGTTTCCTCAGTTTCTGGCGTAACAAGTTCGATGGCCGCATCCTCATCAGCGTAAGCGGAAAAGAGCCTGGTTTCGTTGGTTTCATCCATAAGCACATACACGACACCCCCATCGGCAGCATTGATGCGCCCTGTCCCTCCTGTGCGCTTGATCCGTACACGATCACCCTCTTGAAAGTAGGTTCCTTCTATAGTGGTTTCCATGGCTCTGTTTTCCTTTCACCGCCTCATGATTGCTTACGCGAGGCTCCCTTTGCGCGATGCCAGGGCCTTTTGAATGAGCGCATCGAGCTGTGTATCCTGTACCCCTTGCGGCGTACTCCGGTAGGTTATCACGCGTCCTACCTTGTTTTGAGGTGCGCCATCTTGCACAGAATTGTGTTCGGCACCTGACGGCTGGATCATGAAATGCCAGCTCTGCTCGCCTTTCTCTGTTGGCCGATAGCCTGCAATAAGCATTGCACCCTTAAATTGCGCGTTCGAGACATACAATTTTGTCTCACGCTCATACTCGTGCTTGAGTCCGTAGCTACTATAATGGTCGTCGGCCTTTGTTGCAGGCCGGATAGCATGCTCTATCCAGTACTGGAGGGCCTCTTTCTCTTCTTGGGAGAGCGTGTCGTATGCGCGCGGATGGTCCTTCTGCCTCGTATTCTCTAGTTCCGAGCATACCTGCTCATAATCTGTTCTGCTCATACTGTTATCTCCGATTTGGATCTCTTTCTGTGCGTATAGATCCACGTAAATCGACATTGCTGAGGTTCATTCCACTCAGGTCTACCCTGGACAGGTTCGCCTCATCGAAATTCGCTTTGCCAAGGATTGCGCCCCCCAGATCTGCTCCACTCAGGTCTGCTTTGCTAAGATCTGCGCCCTTCAGGTTCGTGCGCTGAAGGATAGCACCACGCAAGTCTGCCCATTTCAGGTTCGCTTGCAAGAGATTGGCCCTGCTTAGATTGGCACCCTGGAGATTGGCGTTACGCAGGTCGGCTTCTTGCAAATTGGCTTCTTGCAGGTTAGTCTCTTGTAGATTGGCCTCGCCCAGATCTGCACGGCGTAGATCTACGCCATGCAGATCCACGCCGTGCAGATCTGCTTCGTGTAGGTCTGGTTCTAAAGCCTGTACGTCAGGAGATTCTCGGCGCCATGTCTCCCAGCGCTTTTTCCCTGCTGAAAGAAGATCAAGCTGCTTCTGGCTTGCCATACGGCTCACTTTCCTGTTCTTGTGGTACTACTTCTCATATACTACTTTCAATTTACCTGTATGATCCTGGCCCCTTCCCACTCCTTCATCGTTGACGTTTTGAACGTGCCAGCCATCCTTTTGCATTTTCTTTAAATCTCGATCAAACTGTGTCCGGGCGTCTCCCTTAAACATTCCCGATGTGTACATCTTGACTTGTTGCATGTTCTCACTTCTCTTTATAATCGTTCTGGAACCCGATTTCCCTGACTGCTGCACAATGAGTTCGCTGGATACATGTATGTGTATCGCAATGATGAGTGCGGTATCGGGGGTACGTTCGTAAAAGGGAAATGTAAAGGCACACACGATAGTGGGATCGCAGAAGAGAGGAAGATGTGCACACTTGCTTTCCGCTGTTCTTCTATTATACCACAGATCTGTTATATGCCAGATACATAGCTCGTCCTTCACAGGGACCCGTAGTGGCAGGCCTTGCGTCTGCCGAGTGGCCTGCAATACACTCTGTTGTCCATGCACTCGGCAGACGCAAGGCCTGCCACTACGGGTCAAGGACTGCTTTTATTTCAAGGTGAGTACAGATGTGCAAGCCTGCTTAGATGAGTTTGCTGATTCTAAAGAAGTTCTCGATCATGATACGTGCGTGCTGAGCATAAGTCGGGAAGAGCTGTGGAACCTCTTGTTCGACCTTATTGTAGATATCGAGGCCATAGGTTCCAACAAACTCGTTTTTCAGCGTGAGATCATGTAGCCAGGTGTTAAGCATCTCCTCTGTGAGTTCGACATGATATTGTATGCCATAGGCGTGGCGCCCATAGCGGAAGGCCTGGTTAGAGCCATCGGTATGATGAGCTAATGCCACCGCACCCTCTGGTAGTTCAAAACAATCCTCGTGCCATTGAAATGCCTGTTGATAGCCTGGTAAGCCGCGGTAGAGAGGATCTTTCAGCCCTTCCTCTGTGAAATGCTCCCGCAAGAAGCCGATGTGTTCCTTGGGGAGGCGCCTTATGGGTGCCTGGAAGGCATTTGCCAGCAGTTGACCGCCCAGGCACATGCCAAGATAAGGAATGCCCTCTCTGATAGCCTGGTGAAGATAGATCTCCTCGTGAACAGTATAAGGATACTTATTTTTATTGTATAGATGCTGCGTCCCACCCAGGACGATGAGCGCTTCATACTGTTTGGGATCAGGAAGCTGGTCTGTACCGACGTGAATGTTATCGTAAGGAATGCCATGCTCTTCTAACAGGTCACCGACACGACCGGCGGGATTCTCGAAAAAGTGTTGCAGTACCAGGACACGTTTCTTGTCTGGCATCTCTTCTTCTCCTCGCTCGCAATGCGTTTGTATGAATGATTATGAACAATTTCGCCTCTACTTGCCCATGTATAGTATACAATGTCGCCTAGACCCATATTAAAATGGGAAATGAACCCGTTTTCAGATAAGCATTTAAGGAAATTGCCGGAAGAGATCACTCAGGTCAGTAGCGTTTGCTGCATCACCCAGGAACGGGGTGACTCCAAACACTTCTTGCAGTGTGCGCAGAGTCGAACTATGTGTGTAATGGATATTGTTTGAGTATCCATGTCCTTTAGCGAGAGGTGATAGTACGAGCATGCCGATTGGCCCATCGCTTCCTTCACCTTCGTCCCATGTGATGAAGATGATCCCACCACTTTTGTAAGCCTGAGAGGCAAGTATCAAAGGGATCTGCTTTGCCAGCCACGCATCGCCCTGCTGTACAGAATTGTTTAGCGGTGCGCAGACGTCGTGCATATCGTTACAAAGGTTCGGAGTAATAAAGTTATAGCGCGCAACAGTATTTTTCTGCAGGTTCTCTGGAAGCTCTGTGTAGGGCCGTTCGTGCGTGATACAATAGGTGGAACCGGGATTGTTCGTGTCGGTAACGTTATCGAAGTAGACAGTTGGATTATGTTTGGGCGCGTAGAGGCCCGTACTGGTCAGAGGACAGACATTGCCAGGAATGTCTTCCTGGTAAGATTTCCATGCAATGTGTGCGTGATCCAGCAGTGAAACCAGGTGCAGCGAGCTGGACTGGTGGTTGATATCAGGGGGATTATCGTCGAAGATGCCAAAGTTTGTTCCTGCTTCGAGCCACAGATAATTCGGTTCACTGGGGTGAATACCTGGAGGATTGTAGTACGCTTGCGTGTAAGACGCTATGGGAAGGAGTGTTTTGTTGATATAAGGTGCGGCAGGGTTACCAGCGATGTCCGACCAGTTGTGATTCTCCATCATGATCAAGAATACAGTTGTGGCTGCGCTGCTCGAAGGATTAAATGGCTCTTTGGAAGATACTGCAGAAGGTATGGCATTGTTTCCCGTCTGACCCGGCGGGTTATTGGTCCGGGTTACCTGTGTGCAACTTGTGGTGAGACCTGCAACCAGCAAGGCTACGAGCAGCCATTTAATCAATCGAAAGAAGCTAATTTGCATCATAGCTATACGCGCCTTTCCACTCAGGTAGAGTGACATTAAACCCTGACCACTTCTCACACCTTAGCCTATCATGCGTGTTTTGGCATGTCAACAAACATGTAACGTATAGTAGTCAACGTTTTGTGTCATCAGAGGAGGTATCACTTATTATGCAACGTATTGGACAAATTATTGGGATCAAGCCAGAGGCCATCGAGGAATATGAGCGCTTGCATGCCGCCGTCTGGCCCGAAGTTCTGGCGACCATTCATGCCTGTAATATTCGCAACTACTCCATCTTTCGTCATGGCACCACGCTTTTCGCATATTTTGAGTACATCGGCGATGATTTCGCGGCTGATATGGCGAAAATGGCGGAAGATCCGAAGACGCGAGAATGGTGGACGCATACCGATCCTTTACAGGAACCGCTCGCTGACCGTGCTCCAGGCCAATGGTGGACAGGGATGCAAGAAGTTTTCCACACGGAATAGTCTCTTTTACGCGAAATATGCTGGACCAGGAACCCGTAGAGGCATGCCTTGCGTGTGCCGGGTGGCTCGGGAGAACTTCCCTGACGCACAATCGTGTTGCTCCCCACGCACCCGGCACACGCAAGGCATGCCTCTACGGGATGAGCAGAAACGCAACGTTGTGGGGAGAGAAGGACTTGTTGGTCTGGGGCGTATCTCATTGCGGCAATTAATGCGTGTATCTACTAGCAGTAATGGTCCGGATGCAACACAGGACGCCTAAATTTACCGTATAATGGCGGCGTGTACGAGAAACTTTGATGGAGTAAACAGCGGTAATAGAATGTGGAAGTTTGCAAAAGTTCTGCCCTCGTACTACATATGCAACAAGAAAGGAATGGATATGCAAATTGGACTGATTGGACTTGGCCGTATGGGAGCCTTTATGGCGAAGCGGCTTTTAAAGGCAGGTCATAGCGTTGTTGGTTATGCTCGCCATGCCAGCACAGTACAGAATCGCATGCAGCAGGGCGCGATCACGTCAGGCGCGACATCGCTGGCCGACCTGATCAACAAGCTCGAGAAACCACGCGTTGTCTGGTTGATGGTGCCTGCTGGCTCGGTGGACTCGACGTTGTCTGACATCGTTCCGCTTCTCTCGCCCGATGATGTAGTCGTTGATGGAGGCAACTCTTACTACCACGACGATATTCGGCGCGCCAAAGCGCTCGCAGAGCATAATATCCACTACCTCGACGTTGGAGTGAGTGGAGGTGTCTGGGGACTGGAGCGTGGCTACTGCCAGATGATCGGTGGCGAGGATCAGATCGTCAAGCGCCTCGATCCCATTTTCTCCACGCTGGCTCCCGGCGTAGAGGCAGCGGGACGTACTGCTGGCCGCGAGAATGTTGGGGGAACGGCAGAGCAGGGATATCTTCACTGTGGCCCACATGGTGCAGGCCACTTCGTCAAAATGGTGCATAACGGTATCGAGTATGGCATCATGGCCGCTTATGCTGAGGGGCTAAATATTCTGCGTCATGCCAATATTGGTAAGCAGGAGCAGTCGGTTAACGCCGAGACAGCACCTTTGAGTAGCCCGGAATATTACCAGTACGATCTCAATCTCACCGATGTCACTGAACTCTGGCGCCGTGGTAGCGTCATCGGTTCGTGGCTGCTAGACCTCACCGCCAGCGCGCTCCTCAAGAGCCCATCGCTTGAAAACTTCCAGGGCCGGGTGGCCGATTCAGGTGAAGGACGTTGGACGATCGCCGCTGCTATCGACGAAGGTATTCCTGCGCATGTGTTAACTGCGGCACTGTACGAGCGCTTCGCATCACGTGGCCAGGCTGATTTCGCCAACAAGGTCATGTCTGCTATGCGCTTCGAGTTCGGCGGTCACGAGGAAACAACCGAAACATCAAAGACTGATACGACGCCGGAAGGTGGTCATATCTGATCTTTCTGAGCGACGTGTTTTTGCTCTCCCGGGCGTTGTATACACCCTCAGTCGCTCAGAAAAATCTAATATTGCTAAAAGATTTTGAGCGCAATTCCAGCTCTGCCTGGTTGGATTGCGCTCAATTTGTGAGCTGTTTGACACTAATAAGTTGAATTGTTTCTCTAGTATCATTGCAATGGATATGGTAAAGTATCTTCAAGTACGTTGATCCTCGCCGTTCCAGGCAAGGAATATATTTCTAGCAGCATCACTGTAGCGGAACAGGGCGAAAAATATCAGGAGGAATCCTTATGAGTGCAGGTCCAAAACGTCTCGGGAAATATGAATTACAGGAACTGCTGGGTCATGGTGGGATGGCCGAGGTATGGAAGGGCTTTGATCCGCAGTTGAAGCGCTACGTTGCAATAAAATTTTTGCATACGAATTTGCGTTCCGATCCTGATTTTATGAATCGTTTTTTGCGCGAAGGGCAGGCTATTGCAGCCTTACGCCATCCTAATATTGTGCAGGTCTATGATTTCCAGGTGGCAGCTCCCGGGGATGAAGGCCCCACAGCCTATATGGTGATGGATTATATTGAGGGGCCAACGTTGGCCGATTATGGGCGTCAAACATCTTATGAGCATAAATTTCCTTCTGCTAATGAAATTGTACGTCTTTTTACTTCTATTAGCCTCGCTGTCGACTATGCCCACCAGCAGCGTATGATTCACCGCGATATTAAGCCTGCCAATATTCTGCTTGATACTCGTAATACTGTGCACAATCCCATGGGCGAGCCCATCTTGACCGACTTTGGGATTGTGAAGATGATGGGAGCGGCCACGATGACATCGACCGGGATGTCCATGGGTACGCCGATCTACATCTCGCCAGAACAGGTCCAGGGGCAGCCGGGCAATGAGAGGAGCGACATCTACTCTCTCGGCGTGATGTTGTACGAGATCTGTACTGGCGAGCCGCCATATCGCGGGGATACTCCTTATGCGATCATGGCCCAGCATGTAAATAGTACTCCGCTTCCACCCAGCCAACGAAATCCGCATGTCTCGATGGCGCTGGACGCCGTCATCTTACGCTGTCTGGCCAGGAATCCGCAGGCACGCTTCTCCAGTGCCGCCGCTATGACGGTTGCGCTTGCAGAAGCGTTCGAGGTACCTATACCAGACCAGATCCGTCACTCCATAACATCTCTGCATGTAGAAAGACGACCTGGCAGTTCGGCCAATCCAGCATCGAATCCAGGAGTGCCAGCCAGAGGAATATCCCTCCCTGGAATACCGGACGATGTGGAAACGGTGGCCGCTACGAACGACGCGGCAGACGAAATAGCAACAGTTCTTTCTGGTGGCAATGTTGCTGCTGCCTATACTCCCACTCCTCCCTTTAATGGGCAAGGCGTCCCTCCAACGCCCCGTTTTGCGAATCCCGTTACGCCTCTCCCGCCTACAGAACTACCAGCGGCAGACGCGCCTCAGCCGAGGTCCGTGTCCCCAAAGCCTCCTGAGAAGCGACGCAATCGCATGCTCATTATTGGAAGCGTCTTGCTGCTAATCGTGCTGCTCGGCGCTGCTGTGGGGACGTATTTCCTGGTACGCGGCACTGGCGGTACAAATATTGTTGGTACTGCCGGTTTTGTCAGTAGCGGACAACTTAATAATGGAGTTCCTGGCATTAATGATGGTGTACAGGTTCGTCTTCAGAATGTTCCGAATCCTGCTCCCGGTAATCAATATTATGCCTGGCTGGAGGATAATAATGTCGAGACTCAGTCGGTCTACCTGGGTATATTAAAGGTCAATCAAGGGATAGCAACCCTTGTCTATAGCGATAGCCAGCATCGCGACCTGCTGGCTATGATGAACAAATTTCTGGTAACCGAGGAGCCTGCCAACGTGGTCCCAGGTAATCCATCGCTCGCTAAAACGACGTGGCGCTACACTGCTGCGCTTCCTCAGACACCCTCTCCGGCGGATCACTTCAGCTACCTTGACCATCTCCGTCACCTGTTGTCGGGCGAAGCGGCGCTTGATAATCTAAATTTAAAGGGCGGTGTAGATTACTGGTTCCTGAGCAATATCCAGGAAATGCAGAAAAATACGATGGAAGCAAGAGACCATAATAATCCGCAGGAGATCCGGCAACTGATTGCCGATATTGTATACTACCTGGATGGACGATGTGCCAGAAATGAGTTAGCGAGTGCAGGGGTTAACCTGGGCCCTGAAAATGCTGGCATTGCCCATGCTACCCAGGTCTCTCTGCTTGACTGCTCGCAATTAACTGATCCACCGGCTCATCTTACACATGTCGGAACACATCTCAGAGGGCTTGCAGATGCTCCTGGCGTGACTACGCAAGAACAGAATCGTGCCATCCAGATTAACAAGGATCTCAACAATATAAAGGCCTGGTTGTTGCAAGTCCGCACTGATGCTTTACAGCTTGTTGCCATGGATGATACGCACCTGCTGCAGGCGTTGCCGTTGCGCACGGATCTGGCTACTCAGGCCCAGTATGTCGTGGGTGGTCGTGTTGATCCCACCACGCAAGTCCTTGAGCCGAGTGTGGGACAGATCTGTAATAGTATCGCCTTGCTCGCCAGCTTTGATGTAACACCTTTCAAGGGCTAGTGCATTTCCACTTGACCGTTTCAGTTTTCATCAGTCTACTGCACCTCAGTGGGAGCGACCAGCTGCTAATGTGCCTTGTCTGCCTCTCAACTGATCGGTTTGTTGCAGAAAACGATCGGTTGTTGAAACTCTTTCTCGCACTCACTGCAGACTTCTGAGAGGGAAAGCTTCAAAGGATGGGAGCGAGCCTTCAGGATCAGCGGCTCTCAGGCTTGCTCCAACCCGGATAGCTTGGAAGATCGAAGTTTGCGTCGAACTGTTCCCAATCGATGACTCGGTGGGGTAAGACGCTGGAGGTCACCAGATGGACGACCAGTGCTCCATGAGCACTTAATCGGTGATTGAAGGCTTCCAGATGCCGCATAGAAGAGAGAGACACTTTCAGAACAGCACAATGGCTGCCACTGAGCTTATGCATCTCCAGCACTTCCGGGAACTCCTCGACGGTACTCGTTCTTAACAGGCATGAGCCCTGATCACAGCGCAAGTGGATCAGGGCCAACAGCGGCATGCCTAGTTTCGCGGGATCGATCTGTGCGCTGTATCCAGTGATCACGCCTGCATCTTCCAGTTTGCGCACCCGCTCAGCAGTCGCCGGAGCAGACAATCCTACTCGTCGCCCCAGCTCGTTAGAGGAGAGGCGCGAATCCTGTTGCAGTTCGCGTAGGATCTTCCAGTCGGTGCTGTCGAGCGCCCTTTCTGATCGCAAAGCCATGTCCCCCATTTTCCTTTCTTTTTGTAAGAAGTATAGCATATTTCTTTTGCGTTGAGCATTCACTTGCCAGCTGCTTTCAGGTATACTCTCCTTCGTGGAAAGGAGGGCCGTGCTTGCTCCCGCACAGATCAGATGTGGGCAGGCACGCCACATCAAGCATGACGAACTTTGTTTTAATCCCAGGCGCCTGGATGGGTGCCTGGGTCTGGGAACCGGTGACCGACGGACTGAGCGCGCTGGGCCATCACGTCTCTGCGGTCACGCTCTCAGGACTGTCCGGGGGGACCGATGTTTCCAATGTCGGGCTCGCCACCCATGTCAACGACGTGCTCTCGATTCTTTCGGCCAACGACCTGCGAGAGGTCGTGGTCGTAGGGCATCTCTACTCGGGCATCGTAGCTGGTCAGGTGGCTGACCGAGTCCCCAATCGCGTGGCCCACACCGTCTTTGTAGAAGCGTTCCTGCCGCACGATGGCCAGTCGATGCTCGACGCCTTAGATGAGCGCCAGCGTGAGGACGAGCAGCGCCAGATTGCCGAACATCAGGGGCGCTGGCCGGCTCCCGACCTTGCGGCGCTTTCAGGAAATGATCTGTCCGCTGAGCAGATGCAGTGGCTGCTCTCGCGTTTCGTTGGGCATCCGGGGCGCACCATCTGCGAACCGACGATCCTTTCCCGGCCACTGTCTGGGCAGCGGGCGACCTACATTGCCTGCACAATGGGAGGCCACTGGCTCTCGGAGGATGTCAAAGCCATGCGCAAGGAGCCCAACTGGACCTTCCGTACCATCCAGACCGGGCACTGGCCGATGGTCTCGACTCCCAATCGGCTAGTCGAGCTGCTCGATGAGGTAGCAACGGGATAATTTAGGATGAAAGGCAGAGAAAGCTATGACAAGCGGACTTTCTGATTGGGCAAAGGAGTTTCTGCGCGCATTCCATTTTGCGGTGTTAAGTACGCTCAACACCGATGGGAGTTCCCAATTGACGACCATGTGGTATCTGCTTGAAAATGATACCACGATTGTTATGAGTACACCCGGCCACCTGCGCAAAGCGAAGAATCTTCGTCGCGATCCCCGCATCGCAATCTGTGTGCCAGATGGCAATCGCTATGTCAGCCTCTCTGGGCGCGTTTCTCTCATAGAGGACCAGAGCATTGTCCGCCGGGATATCGAGCGCCTGGTAGAACGCTACGTGCCAGATGAAGCAGCAAGAGCGCAAACGATTGAGGCCATCGTCGGGCAGGGTCGTATTTCTCTGCGCTTTACACCCGAAAAAGTGACCGAGTTTTCGCTGTAGATGGTGGAAATGTCAACGGAAACTGATGAGGCATCTATCTTTTGCTTGGCAGACGAGAGAGGGAGGGTGTTTGTGCCTTTGTAGGATGGTGCACAAAGACCCACAGGCGCATACCAAGGTACGAGACCATGAACGTTCCGCAGATGGCCAGCGCCTTAGAAGCGTTGGCCCAGAGCGTTGTATTGATCATCACAGGATGCAGGCTTCTCCCCACAAGCCACAGGATGATATCATTGCACGCGATGCCACAGGCTGTGGTCAGGGCGAAGCGTGACACTTCCCCACAGGTTGTGCGCTGTTTGCTCCGAAAGGTCCAATACTTGTTCAAGATAAAACTATTCACGGCTCCAAAGGCATATGCAATAGAATTGTAAGCGACCAGTCGTAGCGTATCCTGGGTCGGCCATAGCCAGAGTAGTCCATTCAGAATCAAGAGATCCAGTGCGGTATTCATGCCGCCAACTATGCCGAAGCGGACCAGTTGCCAGCCCAGGTTGCGCCACGATTTCTTCCGTTGTTCTATGGGAGTGGTTGAAACTTGCTCCTTATCTTGTTGCTCAACAGGTACTTCAAGCTCTACAGTTCTTACCAAAGGTGACTCCTTATGTATTACTTCTACACTCAACTATAGCGGATGGATGTAAAGAACCTATGAGCTAACTGTAAGGAAGGTTTCAGATTTTTGTGCAGGACACCCGGATCTCTATCCTGGAACTCAAAGGAAGAGCCAGAGATGATAGCTCTATGTTGCTTGCGATTACGGAATCAAGAAGTGAGGTATGCCTTGCGTATGTAAGAAATATACGGCTCCTACAGTCGTAAAATTGCCAAGGATGTTGAGGACCGTCACTATAACAAAAATGAGGATGTTTGCCAGTAGCAGCAAACGATCTGCCTGCTGCGGATGCAGTTGAGTCAGCCACGTACGCTTGCCAATGCCGAAACAACGTAGTTCCATGGCATTGATAAAGTCTTCAGTGTCCACAATTGAACCAATGACGACTGGCACGATCATTGGCGCCAGGCGTGCAATCTTACTGAATATACCGCCACGTAACTTGTCGATCTCGAAGCCGCGGGCGCGTTGTGCATCATAGGTGGTCGTGAAATCTCGTGTGACGCTGGGCAGAAAACGCAGCGAGAGGTCGATGGCGTAAGCAATTTTATCAGGGACGCCCATTCCCTTAAAGGCAACTCCCATGTGTGCGGGATCAATGGTGTAGGTAACTGGCACGACGAAGAGTCCAATACTGATATTGCGCATGATCTGTGTGAGCATAAACGTAATGCTCTCTACACTGAAGACCAGCTTTCCTGGGCCGATAAAAGGTACTTTATTCGTAAGTGAAAAGAATGGCAGGCTGTAAATGATATGCTGATGCGAGAGATCCAGACCCTGTACGACAGCTCCTGCGGTAATAAAATAGTTGGTGACAATCAGCACCAGTGCCAGTACTATAATATAAAACCACGCCGTCTTCGTCTCCGACCATGTCAGATGCGCCTGGCCGTAATAAAATATGGCAGCAACGAATCCTGCCAGCACGAACCAGAAATTCGATGATTGCGTGATCACGAAGATAAACGCAAAGAGCAATAGTATTTTTGTGCGTGGGTCCAGGCGATGGACGGGTGAGTCCCGTTTGATGTAAGGAAAGTTAATCAGCATTGGACAATCCTTCAGTCGAACCGCTCCCAGGGCGACCGCCTGACAATTTGGAGCGGATTAGCAAGGATCAGTTATAACTGAGCCGTGCAATGGGCTAGAATTTGTATCCGCTTGCCATGTGGCTTCATATAGATGACCTCAAAAAATGTGGGTCATTGTCAGGGCGACCGCAAGGGTCGCCCCTACGGGAAACGGTGACCTCCTAATTAGGCACGACCTCTACTTCGTATAGCCGCGTTATAGGCGATGAGCAAGATAGGAAGCAGGATGAGGCCATTGATCAGATCAGGGATACCTGCAACGATAAACTCGCTATTCGCCGCTGCGAAGCTTATCTTTGAGACCCAGATGTCATTGTAGGCTGCAATCGCAATACCCACTACAACGGCAATCGCACTGGCAATCTCTGCAAAGACAATGGCGCGGGTAGTCCTGTAACGTCCGGCTGTATAAAGCACTACCAGGCCAGCAATAAAGCCGATGAGAGCGTTGCCCAGATCCCAGTTCCAGTAGAAGTTGTGGAAACTGATCAAGTCGCCGATAATGTTTCCAAATCCACCCACGAAGAGTCCAACGATTGGACCAAAGACTACGCCAAAGAACAATGGAATGACAATACCGGGACGAAGAGCGATGGCACCACCCCCCGCATTAGGGAGTTGAACCAGATTAAAGATGATATTAAGGACTGCGTAGAGCGCAATGCCCAGGGCGATGTAGACGACCTGTCGTACGCCTACGCTCCATATGGACTCGCGTCGTTCTGTTACCAGATTTGTGCCTTCTTCTGTTGCCATGAGTGAAAATCCTTTCTGACAACTAACCAACGAAGAATAAGAAACGATAGAAGAGGAAATTTCTGCTGAGTACCTCCTTTCATCGCACCTGTTTACGTTACTGTCTCTCTTTGCGCAAGTAAGTAACGTAATAATGAGGTGGAACGTAGATTGCATGCCTCCAGTAATGCTGGATCAGCCAGCACCTCTAAAGGCGGTCCATCCGCCACCAGGCGACCATCTTTTAACAGGAGAATGCGCTGCGTAAAACGCAGTGCGAGATCGAGGTCATGGGTAATAAAGAGCAGTGCGTCCAATGCTGGTAAGCCGTGCAGGTATTCCATAAAGGCGATATAAGACCGATAATCCTGACCCGCTGTCGGCTCATCAAGCAGCAAAATACGACTTTGCATCGCCAGTACCGAGGCTATGGCTACGCGTTTTTGCTGTCCAAAGCTTAATGAGAAGGGAGAGCGTTTTTCAAATTGCTTGATATTCAGAGCCTCTTCCGCCTGTTCTACAGCTACATTTAAGCGCCTGGCATCGAATTTTAGATTCTCTGGTCCAAAACTGACCTCTTTGCGTACAGATGGAGCAAAAAGCATTGCCCCAGGGCTCTGGAAGACATAACCGATGCGCGCGGCCAGTTGCGCGACACTGAGTTTACGGGTATCTTCTCCATATAAGTTTACGATGCCTTTTGTAGGACGAAGTAGACCAAGCGCGTGCTTTACCAGTGTTGTTTTCCCCGAACCATTAGGGCCGAGTAGAGCGATAGTCTCTCCCTTGCGCACCTGGCAAGAGATACTATGCAGGACATCTTCAGAAGTGCCAGCATAGCGATAGCGGAGATTCTCAAATGTAAGGATAGCCTCTCCTGCTCTCGTAGGGCTCTCCGAAGCTGTTGTAATTGGATTGATCAATGTATGTTGAATTTGCGTAGGATCGCTTACTATGCGTAGCGTTGCGCTGATGGGCAGTTTTACCTGGGTGGGATCAGCAACCTGCAGGAAACTCTCCGTATCACCGAAAAATATCTGCTGCCCATCCTCCATCAGCAGAATCTTGTCCGGGTTCAGTCGCAGTGCCTCCTCTACGCGATGCTCAACGATAATAACCGTGCGTCCTTCCGCTCGTAACTTCTCGATAAGTGTTTCCAGTTCGTCCACAGCTCGTGCATCCAGATTGGCGAACGGTTCATCAAACAGGAAAATAGTAGGTCGCATCACGAGAATACCGGCAGCCGCAACCTGCTGACGCTGACCACCGGAGAGCGTATGTATAGCGCGGTCCTGGTAGGTTTCTAAACGCAATTGCTGTAATACTTCACGGATACGTTGCAGCATCTCGCTACGAGGGGTCGCAAGATTCTCCATCCCAAAGGCAACCTCTTGCTCAACGGTACTGCCAATGATCTGTTTGTCCGGATCTTGCAGCATTGTACCTACATATTGTGCAAGATCGCGTGTAGAGAGTGCCCGAATGGAGCGTCCATCAAACTGTATTTTGCCTTCAAGAGTACCCGCATAATGGTGGGGGATAAGACCGTTGAGGCATTTCAAGAGCGTGCTTTTGCCGCAACCGCTAGGACCAGCGATAAGCAAGAGCTCTCCTGCTCGCAAGGAAAAAGAAATATCTTTAATCGTGTAAGGTAGCGATGTTACTGCCGACTTACTCGTACCAGCAACCGGCTCTGGCTCATCATCGAGTGCTTGATAACGAAAGCTGAGTCCTTCAACAGAAACGCGTGCTGAAGTTACAGCGCTGCTCTCTAGATCGTTGGAGCGGTTGGACATTGATTCTACGCACCTTTTTGCTGTAAACAGGTAGTCGTAAAAGGATCTTTGATCAATAACCATTATACATCATTCATGGTCGTGGTTGCTCTTGGAAGGTTCTGTAGAGGCAGGCCTTGCGTGTGCCGAGTGGGTAGCAAGCAGCATTCTTGGGCGTCGGGGAAGTCCTCCCGAGCCACGCGGCACACGCAAGGCCTGCCTCTACGAGCGTTCCAGGATGGCGGGCCGTGCAATCGTCTTGTCATCCACTGGAATATCCCATGTGGGCCAGTTGATAAGTCCGGTGAGAACCTCCTGGCCGTTGGGTCCTGAGAGGATGGTGTCTTCGGATTTAACGCCGCGAATAGAGGGGTTCCAGGCAAAGGCTTGATTGTGTTCGATAGGAGTCGTGTCGCCAGGACGAGCAATAATTTCGCGGGAATAATATGCCATGCTACCACCCTGATGGTGTTCAGCAATGGCCTCGGGATAGCCCTCGTCCTGGTAGGCGCGGCGCGCCAGCTCAAACATATCACCCAGTGTACGGCCAGGGTGAGTTCCGAGGATCATTCTGGCATCGACCCGTGCTACAGCGAGTGCCTTAGCACGGAGTTCCTCCGGCCAGGGACCAAAGTGGATAAGGCGCGTAATTGATGGCACGAAACCTTCCTTGCGCATGGATAGTACAAGCATAGCGTAGCGCTCGATAGGTTTGTCTGTCGGCAGTGGGTGGCGATACTGATAGATACGCTCATCGCTGGCAATAAGATTGACGACCGCCGTCCCTCCACGTTCGCGTGCAGCTTCCGCCAGTTTTGCCGCCACCTCGTATTCGGACATGCCAGGACGCACAGCCTCAATCGTCTCATACATCGCCTCTGCCGCAATAGCACTTACGCGGCGCAGGCGGATAATTTCCTCATCCTGCAACACCGTACGTAAGTGCCGCAGATCGGCATTGATATCTACTCCTGCACCAGGACCTTCCAGCCCGACCTGTTTGCCCGCGAGAAGAGAGGCTGTCGGATCATCGCTTGTATACCAGGTCTTGACCAGGAACTCAAAGCCCAGATCGCCTAATTCTTCTTCATGTTGCAAACGTGGTGCCTCAATACTATCCGTCACAACATATGCTCGATCCTCTGTGACCAGGATGGAAGAAGCGGCAAGGTCAGTAGACTCGTTCACATACAGGCTGGCTCCGGCAGTGATCCAGGCAGTGCTGGCTATTGATGTGAGCATGACTGCATCAATATGACGCTCGGCCATCTTCTGACGCAGGCGTACGAGTTTCGTATCAACCTCTGTTTTCCGTTCGATAGGTACAGACATCACCGGCTCCTTGTATTACTCTTTCGGTATCTCTGTATGCAGCCTGGGAGGGGGCTCGCTGCTGTCAACGTCAACGGCAAACTCTGTTACTGTTGGTGGCGTTTTTTGTTCGATTTCTTCTGCCAATGGCCGCCTTTCATATGATGGTGCATAGAGTACAGGCTCTTTGCCGCTACTGTAATCATTCAACACTTTGATAGCTCTATCGAGTATTTCGACGACGCCTTCAAACACGACCTGCGCTTTCGGCTC
>WNGD01000175.1_pt1 | contig 60577 bp, 57 predicted proteins | sample 5400671 | NCBI WGS metagenome assembly WNGD01 (sample SAMN13153369, study PRJNA577476) | soil metagenome | isolation source: 40 cm soil or saprolite under grassland replicate 2 | place: USA:California | collected 2016-06-15 | reverse complement strand
CCACGCCGCCGAGCTCGGCGATGCCGACGTTGTTGTCGAGCACGTCGATGCGGCCGTAACGGTCCCGGCAGGCTTCGACCATGGCGCCGACCTCGTGGGCCTTGGTGACGTCGGCGCGATGCGCGACCGCGGCGCCGCCCTCGGCCTGGATGATGCCGGCGGTCTCCTCGGCGGCCGCAGGATTGATATCGACGCAGAGCACGCTCGCCCCCTCGCGGGCGAAAGTGACGGCCGTCGCCTTGCCGTTGCCCCAGCCGGGCCCAATCGATCCGGCCCCCACCACGATCGCCACTTTGCCCTTGAGCCGATCCGGCATGCCGTGTCTCCCATCGATTGATTGAGAGTTATTTGATCTCTAACGCTGCTCCATGCGCGCTTCCCCTCTCCCCTTGTGGGAGAGGGTGGCTCGTTGCGAGTGGAACGAGCAATGAGCCGGGTGAGGGGTATGTTTCGAAGCGGAACCCCTCACCCGCCTCGCGGACTTCGTCCGCTCGGCACCCTCTCCCACGAGGGGAGAGGGCAAGCGCGTATGCCTCACGTCCTGACCATTCACTGCGTGCGTTTCGCATCGAGCGCGCGCAGCTCGATCTTCAGGATTTTTCCGTAATTGTTCTTCGGCAAGCTGTCGACGAACACGTAATCCTTGGGCCGCTTGAAGCGCGCGATCGAAGCCAGGCAGAGCGCGTCGAGCTCGGCGTGTTCGGCGTTCCCGACCACGTAGGCGACGACGATCTCGCCCCATTCCGGATCCGGCCTGCCGATCACCGAGGCTTCGCGTACATCCTTGTGCTTGAGCAGCACTTCCTCGATCTCCCGCGGGTAGATGTTGGAGCCGCCGGAGATGATCATGTCCTTGGAACGGTCCTTGAGCGTGAGATAGCCCTCGGCGTCGAGCGCGCCGACGTCGCCGGTGTGCAGCCAGCCGCCGCGCAGCGTCGCGGCGCTGGCGTCGGGATCGCGCCAATAGCCCGGCATCACCACGTCGCCGCGGCAGAGAATCTCGCCGGTCTCGCCGGTCGGCAGCCCGCGGTCGTCCGCGTCGGCGATCCTCACTTCGACGCACGCATAGGGCCGGCCGGCCGAAGCCAGCCGGTCGAGCCAGCGCGGATGGGCGCGATCGGCGATCTCCTGGCGCGAGAGCGTGCTGATCGTCATCGGGCTCTCGCCCTGGCCGTAGATCTGGGCGAGGCGCGGGCCGAACCGCTCCAACGCCTTCTTGGTATCCTCGACGTACATCGGCGCGCCGCCCCACACGATGGTGCGAAGGTGTTCGGCGTTGCAATCGGCCGGACAATCGACCAGCCGCTTGACCATGGTGGGCGCGGCGAACATCGAGGTGCGCGGCCAGGTCCGGACCAATTCGAAAATCTCCTCGGGCTCGAAGCCCGCGGATTCCGGCACGACGTTGACGCCGAGCCGTGCGAGGGCCGGGATCATATAGAGGCCGGAACCGTGACTCATCGGCGCGGCGTGAAGCAGCGGATCGCCCGGTTCGGCGGCATCGACTTCGCTCAGATAGGCATGGCCCGCCATCGCCAGCACCCGATGGGTGAGCATGGCACCCTTGGGACGGCCGGTGGTGCCCGACGTGTAGAATAGCCACGCCAGCGCCTCGCCGCCGGCCTCGGCGCAACGGATCGGGTCGGCCGACAGCAGCGCCGCATATTCGGCGCCGCCGATGGTGACGAGCCGCTCCAGACTCGCGGGCGCGTGCGGCGCGATCCCGCTCTCGAGTTCCGCGGAGACCAAGCAGGCGCGGGCGCCGGAATGTTCCAGGATGAAGCCGGATTCGCGGCCGTGCAGCTTGGCGTTGACCGGCACCGCCGCGAGCCCCGCATGCCAGATGCCGAACATCAGCTCGACGTACTCGGGCGAGTTCTTGGCGATGATGGCGACGCGGTCGCCTGCGGCGAGACCGAACCGCTGCCGCAGCGCGCCGGCAAGCCGCGCGGCGCGCTCTGCGAGCTCACCGTAATCGCTGTGCACGCGCCGGCCGTACCCGATCGCCGGCCGGCCGCCGTGGCTTTTGCCCGCGCGCTCGAGCCAAAGCGCCAGATTCAAGACAATTCTCCTCCGTTGCGTCATCCTGAGGTGCGAACCCAACGAAGTTGGCTGAGCCTCGAAGGATGGAGCGCGGGCGTCCTTCGAGGGCCGCTTCGCGGCCACCTCAGGATGATGCCTCACACCGCGCTGAGCCAGCCGAAATGCACCGGATAGCCCTCGCCCGACAACAGCGCGATGGTCTCCTGCAGCGGCAATCCGACCACGCTGGTGTAGGAGCCGACGATTTTCACGATGAAGGCGCCGGCAAGCCCCTGGATCGCATAGCCGCCGGCCTTGCCGCGCCATTCGCCCGAGGCCAGATAGGCCTCGAGCTCCTCCTTCGAGAGGCGCTTGAAACGCACCCGGGTCTCGACCAGGCGCTGGCGAAAGCTCTCCTTGGGCGTGACCAGGCACACCGCGCCATAGACGCGGTGGTTGCGGCCGGACAAGAGCCGCAGGCACGCGGCGGCCTCGTCGAGCATCTCCGCCTTCGGCATGATGCGACGCCCGACCGCCACGACGGTATCGGCGGCGACGATGAACGATCCGCGCAATTCCTCGTCGAGCCGCACCGCCTGCAGCGCCGCTTCGGCCTTGGCCCGCGCCAGGCGCGTGGCGAGCGCGCGCGGCAGCTCGCCCTTCATCGGCAGCTCATCGATCTCGGCGGGGAGCAGCGAATCCGGCTCGATCCCGCCCTGATTGAGCAAGGCCAGCCGACGCGGCGAACCGGAGGCGAGGACGAGCTTGGGCCGACCGATCATGAGGTTGCGAGCACGGGGTTGGAGCCTCGACCAAAGCCGGGATTATTTGAAACGGTAGGTGATGCGGCCCTTGGTGAGGTCGTAAGCGGTCATTTCAACCAGAACCTTGTCGCCGGCCAGCACGCGAATGCGGTTCTTGCGCATGCGGCCCGCCGTATGGGCAATGATCTCGTGCTCGTTCTCGAGCTTGACGCGAAACGTGGCGTTCGGGAGCAGCTCCGTCACGACACCGGGAAATTCCAGTAGCTCTTCCTTAGCCATCGATATCCGTGTTCGGGTTCGCCGGTCGCCCCTCGGCTCCCGAGCCTTGTGGGTCCTCGGCATCCGCGAATGGGCGCGGAAGCTAGCGGAAACGCCGGGCTTTCACAACACTCCGGCTCCCCCCGCGCAAGGGATGGAGTAGCCCGGATGGAGCGGCCGCGGAGCGGGCGCGAAATCCGGGACCGTTCATCCCGCATTCCGCTACGCTCCATGCGGGCTACGGTCACTCGTCTTCACTCGTTGCCGCCCGGGCGCCAGGCGAACCTCGCCTTGATGCGTGCCATGAGCTGATCGCGCACGTCGCGATAGGCGTCGAGCTGCTGTTCGCGGCTGCCGGCGGCGACGGACGGATCCGGGGTCGGCCAATACTCCACCTCGACCGGCAGCGTGCGGGTGAGCTCGAGCGCCTGGTGATGGGCTTCCGGCGAGAGCGTCACGATCACGTCGAAATTGAGCCCCTCCCATTCCTCCAGCTCCTCGAACGTCATCGGCCGGTGCTTGTGAATGTCGAGCCCGACCTCGTCCATTGCCGCGACCGCGAACGGGTCGAGCTCGCCTTTGCGCACGCCGGCCGAGCCGACGTAAGCGCTGCGGCCGAACAATTGCCGGAACAGCGCCGCCGCCATCGGCGAGCGGATCGCGTTCAAGCCGCAGGCGAACAGCACCGCATGGGGCTTGAGCGCGCGCCCTGCCGCGGCCATCCCGCCTACCCCTTCCAATGCAGGACGCAAACCAGGGTGAACAGCCGACGTGCGGTATCGAAATCGATTTCGATCTTCTCCTTGAGGCGCTCCATCAGCAGTTCCGAGCCTTCGTTGTGCAGCCCGCGGCGACCCATGTCGATCGCCTCGATCTGACTCGGCGTCGCGGTGCGGATGGCCCGATAGTAATTGTCGCAGATCAGGAAATAGTCTTTCACGATGCGGCGGAACGGGGTGAGCGAGAGCATGTGCGCCACAACCGGCGCGCCGTCGGAGAGCCGCACGTCGAACACCAGGCGATTCTCGGTGATGCTCAGATGCAGCGCATAAGGGCCGCGGTCGTGCCCGCTCGGCGCGAACAGGTTCTGCTCGATGAGATCGTAGATCGCGACGGCGCGCTCGTGCTCGATGTCGGGCGTGGAGCGGCCGATCGAGGCTTCGTCGAGCGTTACCGCGACGAGGCGGCGCCGGTTCGAGCCCTGGCTCATCGCCGGTTGAGACGAATCGCGACCGACCGCGCGTGCGCTTCGAGCCCTTCGGCGCGGCCGAGCGCGATTGCCGCGGGGCCGAGCTTTACAAGCTCGTCCGGACCGAGTTTGAGGATCGAGGTCCGCTTCATGAAGTCGAGCACGCCGAGCCCCGAGGAAAACCGCGCCGAGCGCGCCGTCGGCAACACGTGGTTGGATCCGGCGACATAATCGCCGATCGCCTCGGGGGTGTGGGCGCCGAGAAAAATCGCGCCGGCGTTGCGGATCCTCGCCGCCAGCCGGTCGGCATCCTCGCTCACGATCTCGACATGCTCGGGCGCGATGGCATCGATCAGCGGCACGGCGGCGTCGAGCTTTTCGACGAGAATGACGGCGCCGAAGTCGCGCCAGGCCGCGGCCGCTACCGACCCGCGCGGCAGCGTCTCGAGCTGCGCCGCCACGCTCGCCTCGACCGCCCGCGCCAGCGCGGCATCCTGCGTGATCAGGATCGGCTGCGCCGATACGTCGTGTTCGGCCTGCGCCAGGAGATCGGCCGCGATCCAGTCGGGATTGGCGTCGCGGTCGGCGAGAATGAGCACCTCGGACGGGCCGGCGATCATGTCGATGCCGACCCTGCCGAACACCAGCCGTTTGGCCGCGGCCACATAGGCGTTGCCGGGGCCGACCACCTTGGCGACCGGCGCGATCGTCTGTGTGCCGTAAGCAAGCGCCGCGATCGCCTGGGCGCCGCCGACCCGGAAGATCTCGTCGACGCCGGCAAGTTTTGCCGCGGCAAGCACCAGCGCATCGAGCTTGCCGCCCGGCGCCGGCACGGCCATCACGAGCCGCGGCACGCCGGCGACCTTGGCCGGCACCGCATTCATCAGCACCGAAGACGGGTAGGCCGCGGTGCCGCCCGGGACGTAAAGCCCGACGGCTTCGATTGCGGTCCAGCGCCACGACAGCTCGACGCCCAAAGGGTCGACAAAATGCTCGTCCGCGGGCAGCTGCCGGCGATGATAGGCCTCGATGCGGTCGCGTGCGAATTGCAGCGCATCGAGCGCCTCGCGATCGCAGCGGCTGGCCGCGGCCTCGATCTCGGCGAGGTCGACGCGCAATCCGAGCGTTTCCAGATCGACCCGATCGAATTTTCGGCTGAACTCGATCAGTGCCGCATCGCCGCGCTTGGCGACATCGGCGATGATCGCCCGGACTTTGGCCTCCACGTCCTCGGCGGTCTCGCGCTTGGCCAGGAGAAATGCTCGGAAGCGCTCGGCGAAATCCGGCGCGGCGGCGTCAAGGCGGATCGGCATCGGGCATCTCGGGCCAAAGCCGGTCAATGGCGCGCCATCGACGGCTTAGTCAACCCCGAGCCGATCACGCGGTGAGAGGATGGTTAGGACATGCGGCCGTGGTCCACGTCGGACCGAGGTCGGCGAGCTCGGCTTCGAGACACTCGACGTGAAGCCGCAGCGCGGCATCGCCGGAAAACACCAGGGTGATGAAGCCGGAAGGCGGATCGGCTGCGGCGAACTCCACGGCGAGCAGGTTCAATACCGTGTCGGGATCGTCGCGAGAAATGTTCCGGCATTTCACCGCGAGCACCCGGTCGAACCGCAAGGCGGTGCGGCGGCGGCGGAAGCTCGGGGCCGCATCGACCGCCGCTTCCCAGTCGAACCGGTTGAGGCCCACCACCAGCCGGCGCTCGCACGGCCGCCAAACGATGTCCCCGACCTTGAGCACCGCGTCCTGCAGATGGGTCGAGATGACCTCGACGTCGTCGTTGTCGAGCGCAATGAGCTTGAGGAGATCCATGGTCGAGCCCGGCGCCGAAACCATCTGTCGGGGTAGGTAGCGACGGCCTCGCGCTCCCGCAAGAGCCCCGCCGGCCGATGGTACCGCTCCCCTACCCGCTCAGGCGCTCGATCTCTGCCCCGCAACGGCCGAGCTTTTCCTCCAGCCGCTCGAAACCGCGGTCGAGATGGTAGACGCGGTTGACGATGGTCTCGCCCTCTGCCGCAAGCCCGGCGATCACCAGCGAGACCGAGGCCCGCAGGTCGGTCGCCATGACCGGGGCCCCCTTGAGCCGCTCGATGCCCTCGATGGTCGCCGTCTCGCCGTGGAGCTGGATGCGCGCGCCGAGCCGGACCAGCTCCTGCACATGCATGAAGCGGTTCTCGAAAATGGTCTCGGTGATGCGGGAAACCCCGTTGGCGCAGGTCATCAGCGCCATCAATTGCGCCTGCAGGTCGGTCGGGAAGCCGGGGAACGGCGCGGTCGAGACTTCGACCGGCGCGATCGCGCTGCCGTTGCGCGAGATGCGCACGCCCTGGTTGGTCGCGGCCACGCCGACGCCGGCTTGCGCCAGTAGGTCGAGCGCGGATTGCAGCAGCTCGGGACGCGCGCCTTCGAGCAGCACTTCGCCGCCGGTCATCGCCGCCGCGATCGCGTAGGTCCCGGTCTCGATGCGGTCGGGCAGCACGCGGTGGCGCGCGCCGCCAAGGCGAGCGACGCCGTCGACCAGGATCCGCGGGGTCCCGGCACCGGAAATGCGCGCCCCCATCTTGTTGAGGCAATCGGCGAGGTCGACGATCTCCGGCTCGCAGGCGGCGTTCTCGATGCGGGTCGAGCCGCGCGCGAGCGAGGCCGCCATGATCGCCGTATGGGTGCCGCTGACCGTCACACTGGGGAAGCGGATCTCGCCCCCCTTGAGCCCCTTGGCGGCGCGCGCGACCACATAGCCGCCGTCGATCTCGATCTCGGCGCCGAGCCGCGCCAGCGCCATGATGAGCAGGTCGACCGGACGGGTGCCGATCGCGCAGCCGCCCGGCATCGATACCCGCGCCTGCCCCATGCGGGCGAGGAGGGGCCCGATCACCCAAAAGCTCGCCCGCATCTTGGAGACGAGCTCGTAGGGCGCGGTGGTGTCGACGATGTTCTTGGCGGAGAGCGACAGCGTCTGGCCCTGGTACTCGCCGTCGCCGGAGCGCTTGCCGTTCAGGGTGACGTCGACGCCGTGGTTGCCGAGGATGCGCTGCAATTGGCTCACGTCCGCAAGCCGCGGCACGTTCTCGAGCACCAGCGTTTCCTCGGTGAGCAGGCTCGCGATCATCAGCGGGAGGGTGGCGTTCTTCGCCCCCGAGATGGGGATTGTGCCGCGAAGCGGCCGGCCGCCGACGATCCTGATGCGATCCATGTTCCGCCCCGCCTTCCTCAAACCAGACCCGGCCGCTACAGCGCCGCTCCCATTGCGGCAAAACTCGGGAACTTTCTGCGATTCTCTGGGATGAACCTTATTTTTTTCCTTCCGCGTTGCTGCCGTCGGGGCGGGTTTCGCGCCGGCCCGAGGCCCCCGCCGCGCGGTCGCGCACCCGCGCCTGGACCTTGCGGCGCTTGAGATTTTCGCGCAGCGCCGCGGCTAAACGCGCGTCCCGGGCCGCGCGTTTCATCTTTTTGTCGGATTGGACCATGGCGGCATCGGACCTGATCGGAGCCGAGGTACCGTGAGGCGAACCGCGAATCCCCGGCCGCGGGCCGCGGGCCGCAACGGCGCTCCCGCTCGAACTTGCGCCCCGAGGCCGCCCTGTGGCAAGGATCGCGCGGTTCCGAGCCTCTGTATGCGCAGGAATCAGGCTGCCGTAGCTCAGTGGTAGAGCACTCCCTTGGTAAGGGAGAGGTCGTCAGTTCAATCCTGACCGGCAGCACCAGCAATCGTCTCTCCGCCGAACAAATCTCGCTCGAGTCGCCGGCGAGTCCTGCTCGCGAAACGCGAATGCAGATATTCGCTCTAGAACTGAGCGAGGCTGCCGGGGGATTCCCGCACGGATGTGAACCGCGCCATTTCCGGGACAGTACCGTATTGGGGTACATTCCCGCTTCGGGACGCCGTTAGTCATGCGGCGCCGCCAGGGAGCCTTCCATGCCTATTTTCGCCAACCTGCTCGCGGCCCCCTGTATCGTCGCGTTGCTGTGCCTGGCCGGGAGTCCGCTCGTGCTCGCCCAGCAGAAGCCCGCCGACCAGCCGGCGGCGCGGCAGCCAGGCGCCAAACCACCCGCGCCTGCCCCCGCCGGGAAGGCTCCGATCGACAAGTTCTCGGTGGTCTCGCAGGCCTGGCACCGCTTCCCGGGACTTGCCGTCGCCGACATCACGTTTCAAAACGGCAATAACTTCCGGGTCCGGGACGCGGTAATCGCCTGCGAATTCTTCGACCCCAAGGGCAAGTTGCTCGCGACCCGCGGCAGTACCGTCTTCCAAAGCTTTCCGCCCGGCAGGAAGAAGATCGACGGGATCGAATTCAGCCTGCGCGAAAAGAACGCGGTTCCGGGCTCCTGCCGCGTGATCTCGGTGACCACCGTGGCCTCGCCGAATTGAGCCCCAAGCGGCACAACTTGATTCAGCGGGCGTGAATTCTGGGATCGGCGACATGGCCAGAGACCCGGCCGCCGGTTCGCTCCGCCCCGCCTTCACTGCGTCGGCGCCGGCAATCCCAACACCTCGCGCAGCGCGGGCAGCGCCGCGTCGGCCATCGCCGCCTGGCCCTCGGCAGTCGGATGCAGCGCACCGCCGTAGACGGCGCTCAACGCGCCCCAGGTGGCATCGTGAATGTCGCTCGGCTGCAGTGTGCTCGGCAGCCCTTCCGGATACGTCATCGCGGTGAAATAGCTGTCGTTGGCGGTGCGGATCCAGCGGCTGCGCGCGGCATAGGGGCGGAATTCGCGCGCGCTGCCATTGCACGCCAGCGGATCGGTCGCGCCCGCGACCAGGCTCTCCTGGAACGAGGTACCCGCCGGCGAGAAGCACTCCCGATCGAAGGCGGGGTCGTCCTGCGAGCGGGCGCAGAAGCCATGGTCGGCAAAGGCCCGCTGATGGCCGTCGACGAAGGTCATGGGATCGCGCGCGGGTTCGTTGCAAAGGATGCCGCCTTCGCACAGCGCCAGCGCTTTCAGCCGGGGCAGGAACTGCTCGCTGACGAACCGCGCCACCTCCTTCATCCGTGCCGGATCGACGGCAAAAGCCGGATGGATGTCGAAGCCGTCGCGGCCGCCCGGGCACGGTGCCCCGGCGAGGAGGCCCGGATGCCCGTAGGATACGAATATCACGCGCGAGAGATCGCCGCCGATGAGCGGTTTGAGCGCGGCGCGCAGCTTGGCGAACTCGGTCGGCAGCGCCTTGTCCAGGATGTTTTGCGCATCGGCGACCGAAGCCATCAAGCCGGCGTGGTCGAACAACTTGCGTTCGGTGCTCGCTCCGATGATGACTTGAGCGACCAGCCCGGAGAACAGAATGTCGTTGCCGCCGACGGTCAGCAGCACCGCGTCGGGGCTGCGTCGCGCCGAGGCGACGATGTTGCGCAGCTCGGCGATCTGGCCCGGAACCGTTGCGGGGCACGAGCCCGACTTGACGTTGCAGACCACCTCGCGGGCGCGCTGCGGGCCCAGCACGCCGTCCGCGATGGTCGCTCCGGTGCAGCCGAGCGGAACGTAGGTGACGGCGAGATGCGGATGCTCGACCGCGAGCGCCAGCGCCGTGCGGGTCTGATAGCTGTAGAGCGAGAGGTGACACGCCGGGCTGAGCCAGCCGGCGCCGTGCTTGCCCCAATCACTGTCCGCCTTCGGGGTCGCGGTATCGCAGGTCTTGTCGCCGCGGAATCCGGCGCGCCCCGGGCGAAAATAATCGCCGCCGCCGCCCAGAAACCGCCGGAAGCAGAATCCGTCATCGGAAAGCGCGATCGGCCGGTCCGGATTTCCTTCGCCTGACGCGATGGAATCGCCCATGCCGACGACAAGAGTATCGCGCACCAGGATTTCGGTCCGGGCCTCCTGAATGGCCCCTTCGTACGGGATCAGCTCGACAGCGGCGGTGGTCGGCCTGCCGTAGCGCACCCAGAGCCTCACCTCCTCGTCGCAAGCCAGCGTGATCTTCCGGGGCGGTGAATCGCCGTCGTCGAACGTCCAGGTGCAGGCGGCATTGGCCGGCGCATTGGCGACCACGGCACCGATGCGATGCTCCGCCGGGACGAGATAATTTTCGCGTTTGCCGTCACGCACGCAGGCTTCGGTGATTCTGCCGCCCGGATCCAGGCAAAGCTGGCCGATGAGCTCCCTCGCCCAGCCGCGGCCGTCGCTGGCCCGCGCCAGACGTTCCTCGGCCGCGAGCACCCCGTCGCTGCGATGCGCGGCGAGCTGGCGCTCGAAATCCCGCTCGTTGCGGAACAGCCGGAACCGGCTCTTCACTTCCCAGGCGATCTGCGGCGTTTGGTCGCCCGCGACTTGGGCAAGGGCTTCTCGCTCGAGGCAATACCCCAAGAGCAGCAAAGAGCAGGCGGCGAGGGCACCGATACGCATCTTGCTCTCCCGAGGAAGCTTGCTTGAGCACCATTGTGCGGCGGAAATTAGGGGAACCGCGGCGGCAAGGACACCTTGATCTTGATCGAGGCCGCGCCGGCCCGGCGAGCAAATATCGGCTCGACAAAAGCGGTCAAAGGCCGCTAAATCCATCGTCGGCAACGGCCGGAGGCCGGTTTCATGAACTATGACGGCTTCTTCGGGGACGCAATCGCGCGGTTGCGGGGCGAGCGGCGCTATCGCGTGTTCGCCGAACTCGAGCGCATTGCGGGCCGGTTTCCCCGCGCGATCTGGCACTCCCCGCAAGGTCCGCGTGAGGTGGTCATCTGGTGCTCCAACGATTATCTCGGCATGGGCCAGCACCCGAAGGTCATCGGCGCCATGGTCGAGACCGCGACCCGCATGGGCACCGGCGCCGGCGGGACGCGCAATATTTCCGGCACCAACCATCCGCTGGTCCAGCTCGAAGGCGAGCTCGCCGACCTCCACGACAAGAACGCGGCGCTGGTGTTCAGTTCGGGCTATGTATCCAACGAGAGCGGGATTGCCACGATCGCCAGGATACTGCCGGACTGTCTGATCCTCTCCGACGCGATGAACCACAACTCGATGATCGAGGGCGTGCGCCGGTCGGGCGCCGAGAAGGCGATTTTCCGCCATAACGACGTCGAGCATCTGGAAATGCTGCTGCGGGGGGCCGATCCGGCACGACCGAAGCTGATCGTGTTCGAGAGCCTGTATTCCATGGGCGGAGACGTGGCCCCGATTCACAAGATCTGCGACCTTGCCGAGCGGTACGGCGCGATGACCTATGTCGACGAGGTGCATGCGGTGGGCATGTACGGGCCGCGCGGGGCCGGTATCGCCGCGCGCGACGGCGCCATGCACCGCATCGACGTGATCGAGGGAACACTCGCCAAGGCATTCGGGTGTCTGGGCGGCTACATCGCCGCAAGCGCCAACCTCGTTGACGCCGTTCGTTCCTATGCGCCGGGTTTCATCTTCACGACCGCGCTGCCGCCGGCGATCTGCGCGGCGGCGCTTGCGGCGATCCGGCATCTGAAGACCTCGCAATGGGAGCGCGAGCGCCATCAGGAGCGCGCCGCGAGGGTGAAGGCGATTCTCGCCGTGGCGGCGCTGCCGGTCATGCTCAGCGACACGCACATCGTTCCGGTCGTGGTCGGCGATGCGGAGAAGTGCAAGGCGGCAACCGATCTCCTGCTCGCCGAACACGGCATCTACATCCAGCCGATCAATTACCCGACGGTGCCGAGGGGAACCGAGCGGCTGCGCATCACGCCGACGCCCCACCACGACGATGCCATGATCGACCGGCTGGCAGAAGCGCTGACCGACGTGTGGGAGCGGCTCGCGCTTCCGCTCGATAACCGCCCGCTCGCAGCGGAATAGTGCCGCCGGTTCAGCGCAGCGCTTCCGCAAGTCGTTGCGCGGCGATCTCCATCTCTTCCGATTTCCGCGCGAAGCATGCGCGCAGGAAATCGCTTCCGCCGCGGCCGAGCGCGGTGCCCGGAGCAAGCCCGACGCCCGCCTCGTCGATGAGCCGCAGCGCAAGTTTTCGGGTATCGGTCTCGCCGTCCACGCGGAACAACAGATAGAACGCACCCTGCGGCAGCGCGAACCGGCAGCGGCCCGTCGCCGCAAGCGCGCGGGAAAGAATGTCCCGGCCCAGCCGCGCCCGCGCGATCTGATGGGCGAGAAAGCCCTCACCCCGATCGAGCGCCGCCACCGCCGCGCGCTGCATGAAGGTGGCGACCCCCGAGGTCGAATATTGGACGAGATTCTCGATCACCTGCCCGAGCGCGGGATGCGCCCTGATCCAGCCGATCCGCCAGCCGGTCATCGCCCAATTCTTGGAGAACGTGTTGACGAACAGCACCCGGTCCTCGGCCTCCATCACGTCGAGGAACGACGGCGCGCGTTCGCCGGCGCCGTACCAGAACCGGCCGTAGGTTTCGTCGGCAATGATCCATAGCCCGTGGCGCCGCGCGAGCGAGAGGACGATGCGCAACTCGTCGAGCGTTGCCGTCCACCCGGTCGGATTGGACGGTGAGACCAGGAACAGCGCGCGAGCGCGCGCCCCCATGGCGTCGGCGACACGGTCGAGATCGAGCGTCCAGCCGGCATTGCCGAACGTCATCGGAACTTCGACCGGTTCGGCCCCCAGCACGCCGGCTGCGGCGGCCGCATTCGGCCACGTCGGAGTCGGAACCACGATCTCCTGCCCAGCTCCCAAGGTCATCGCCAGCGCGATCTGGATCGACTGCATCCCCGACCCGGTGACGAAGAATTCTTCCGCGGCGAAGTCGCGCCCGAACACCTTGGTGTGGTAGCGCGCGAGCGCCTCGCGCAATTCCGGAATCCCGCGCTGGTGCGTGTAGAAGGTCTCGCCGGCGGCGAGCGATCGGGTCGCCGCCTCGACGATGAACGGCGGGGTGGCGAGATCGCCCTCGCCGGCCCACAGCGGGATCAACCCGTCCCGGCCGCGACCGTACTTCATCACTTCGACGATGCCGCTCTCGGGCGCGGCGCCCGCTTCGGGCCGCAAATGCTCGAGCAGGGACTGCGGCGTCCCTCGGCCCGTCTCGGCGCGATCCTGCATGCGCAAGCCTTTCCGGCAATCGTCCGCATGCTCCTCGTATTGGCGAACCTCGCGCCGCGCAACCCGAAACCGGATATGCTAGAAGGCGCGACAGCCCGTGCCGCAAACCGTGGGGCCGCGGGCTCGCCTTGGCGATCGGAGCGTCCATGTTGCAGGGCTGGTTCGTCGTCGCCGTCGCACTCGGCTACATCGGCCTGCTGTTCCTCATTGCGAGCTACGGCGACCGAACCAAGTCCCGCCGCCAGGGACGCTCGCGGATGCTGATCTATCCGCTGTCGCTGGCGATCTACTGCACGTCGTGGACATTCTTCGGATCGGTGGGCTTCGCATCCCGCAACGGGTGGGGGTTTCTGGCGATCTACGTCGGCCCGATGCTGATGATGGGGCTGTGCTATCCGCTGGTGTTGCGCATCGTGCGCCTGGCCAAAGCCCAGAACATCACTTCGATCGCGGATTTCATCGCGGCCCGCTACGGCAAGCATCAGGCCGTGGCGGCGACCGTGGCGCTGATCGCCATCATCGGCACGGTTCCCTATATCGCGTTGCAGCTCAAGGCCGTTTCCAGCTCGCTCGGCACCATCCTGGCTCACATCGAATCCAGTACCGGCCGCTATCAACCGGAAATGGGGGATCTCGCGTTCTTCGTCGCGCTGGCGATGGCGGCGTTCGCGGTGCTGTTCGGGACCCGGCAGATCGACGCCACCGAGCATCAGGACGGATTGATCCTGGCGATCGCAACCGAGTCGATCGTCAAACTGGTCGCCTTCATCGCGGTCGGCCTGTTCGTGACGTTCGTTCTGTTCGGCGGACCAACCGCGCTGTTCGAACGGGCCTTGGAGCGGCCCGACACCGCCGCTCTGCTCACCCACGAGCCCAATCCGGCCACCATCTTCACCATGACGATGCTGTCGCTGTTCGCCATCGTGCTCCTGCCGCGGCAGTTTCACGTGACCGTCGTGGAGAACCAGGGCGAGGCGGAGATTCGCCGCGCCGCGTGGTTGTTTCCGCTCTATCTGGTTCTGATCAATCTGTTCGTGGTCCCGGTCGCAATCGGCGGGCTGCTCACTTTCCCGCACGGCAGCGTCGACACCGACATGTTCGTGCTGGCGTTGCCGCTCGCCGCCGGGGCGGAAGCCCTGGCGCTCGCCGCCTTCGTCGGCGGATTGTCGGCCGCGACCGCGATGGTCATCGTCGAGTGCGTCGCGCTCGCCATCATGGTTTCGAACGACATCTTCATTCCGCTGGTACTGCGCCGGCGCGGGGCGCTACTCGCCGGGCAACGCGACATCGGCACGCTGCTGCTCACGGTGCGCCGGATCGCCATTCCGATCATCCTATCGCTCGCCTACCTCTACTATCGATCCGCCGGCGACGCGCAGCTCGCCTCGATCGGCCTGTTGTCGTTCGCCGCCATCGCTCAGCTCGCACCGGCATTCTTCGGCGGGCTGATCTGGCGCCACGCCACGGCCCGGGGCGCGCTCGCCGGCATGATCGCCGGAGTCCTGGTGTGGGCCTATACGCTGCTGCTGCCGAGCATCGTGGAATCCGGCATTATCGATCATCAGCTCCTCGCCGAGGGTCCCTTGGGGCTGGCGCTGCTGCGGCCGCAGGCACTGCTCGGCCTCGAGTTGCCGCCCCTGGTCCACGGCGTGCTCTGGAGCCTGGCGCTGAACGTCGCCGCCTACATTGCGTTCTCGCTGCAGCGCAAGCCGGTGGGCATCGAGCAGCTGCAAGCGAATCTGTTCGTGCCGCCTGCGCTCGCGCCGGCCACCCCGAGCTTCCGACTGTGGCGCTCGGCAATCAGCGTCGAGGAATTGACCACGACGGTGGCGCGCTACATCGGCGAGGAGCGCACCAAGAGCTCGTTCGAAAGCTTTGCCGCGACGCAGCGCAGCTCGCTCGATCCGCAGCGCGAGGCGGATTTCCACCTGCTGCGTCATGCCGAGCACCTACTAGCGTCCGCCATCGGCACCGCGTCCTCGCGGCTGGTGCTCTCGCTGCTGTTGCGCAAGCGCACGGTCTCGACGCAGGCGGCGCTCAAGCTGCTCGACGACGCCAATGCGGCGATTCAGTACAATCGCGAAATCCTGCAGACGGCGCTCGACCACGTCGGCCAGGGCATTGCCGTGTTCGACAAGAGCCTGCACCTGATTTGCTGGAACCGGCGTTTCGGCGAAATCTCGGACCTGCCGTCGGACCTGGTCCGGGTCGGAACCGGACTCGACGAAATCGTGGGCTTCAACGTCGAGCGCGACGAACTCGGCCGGGATCGCCAGGAAGAACTCGTTGCCGAGCGCGTCGCGAGATACGTATCGGGGACTGCGCCGATCCTGGAACGCAGCCGCGGTCTCGTGGTGGAGGTGCGCTCCAATCGCATGCCGGACGGCGGCCTGGTGACGACGCTCACCGACATCACTCCCAGCGTCGAGGCCGCCGAGGCCCTGGAGCGAGCCAACGAGACGCTGGAGCGGCGCGTGCGGGAGCGCACCGAGGAACTCACCCGGCTCAATGCGGCGCTGGCGCGCGCCAAGGCCGAGGCCGACAAGGCCAATATCTCCAAGACGCATTTCCTCGCCGCCGCCAGCCACGACATCCTGCAGCCGCTCAATGCGGCGCGGCTCTATGTCACCAGCCTGATCGAGCGCAACGGCAATGGCGAAGTTTCGCCGCTCATCGCCAATCTCGATGCCTCGCTGGAATCGGTCGAGGAAATCCTGGGGGCGCTGTTGGACATTTCGCGGCTCGACGCCGGGGCGATGAAGCCGGAACTCACCGCATTCCGCGTCGACGAGCTGTTCCGCCAGCTCGAGGTCGAGTTTGCTCCGCTTGCCCGCGAAAAAGGCCTTGCACTCGAGTTCGCGCCGTCCACCCTCGCGGTGCGCTCCGACCGCCGTCTGCTGCGCCGGTTGTTGCAGAACCTGGTCTCCAACGCGGTCAAATATACGCCGCAAGGCCGGGTGCTGATCGGTTGCCGCAGGCGAGGCACACGGCTGCGCATCGACGTCTACGATACCGGAATCGGAATTCCTGCCTCGAAGACCAAAGCCATCTTCCGGGAGTTTCACCGCCTGCAGGAGGGCGCCCAGATTGCGCGCGGACTGGGACTCGGCTTATCCATCGTCGAGCGCATTGCCCGGGTGCTCGATCATAGGATCGAGCTCGATTCGGGGCTCGGCCGGGGCTCGCATTTCGCGGTGCAGGTCCCGCTCGCGCCGGCGCTGCCCGGCGATCTGCCGCGACCGCAGCTCGATCGCGTCGAGCTCGGCCGGCTCGCCGGCATGACGATCCTGTGCATCGACAACGATGCCAACGTCCTCGACGGGATGGAGACCTTGCTGGCGGGCTGGGGCTGCCACGTGCTCAAGGCGACCGACCTCGAGGGCGCCCAGCAAGCCGCATTGGACAGCAAGGCGCGACCCGCCGGGCTGCTGATCGATTATCATCTCGATTCAGGCAACGGTCTCGACGCCATCGTCGAGCTGCGATGGCGGCTCGGCGATCTGCCGGCGATCCTCATTACCGCCGATCGCAGCCCGCGCGTGCGCAATGCCGCGCGCGCGCACAACGTCAGGCTGCTGCAGAAGCCGCTGAAGCCGGCTTCGCTGCGCGCGCTGCTGGCGCAATGGCGCATGCAGGTCGCGGCGGAGTGATCGTACTACGGTAGGATGGGTTGAGCACTGCGAAACCCATCAGAAACCGACCGGTGGGTTTTGCTTCGCTCAACCTACCCTACAATCTGCCATTTCAGTGTTCCGACTCAGCGGCCAGTTGCCATTGCTCCGGGTCGATCTTGGAGGCGATGATCACCGCCTGGGTGCGGCTGTCGACCCCGAGCTTTTGCAGAATCGCCGAGACGTGGGCCTTCACGGTCGCTTCCGAGACGCCGAGCGCATAGGCGATCTGTTTGTTGAGCAGGCCCTCGGAAAGCATCATCAGCACCCGGACCTGCTGCGGAGTGAGGCCCGCAAGTCGCGAGACCAGCTGCCGCGTTTCCGAATCGGCGCCAAGCGCCGGATCGACATCCGACGGATACCACACCGCACCATCGAGCACCTTGCCGATCGCCTCGCGGATCATCTCGACCGGCAGCGTCTTGGGGATGAAGCCCGATGCGCCGAACTCCATGCAGCGACGAACCACCGTCAGGTCCTGATTGCCCGACACGACCACCACCGGCACGCCGGGATATTGGGCGCGCAAGTACAGGAGTCCGGAAAAGCCCCGCACGCCCGGCATCGCCAGATCGAGCAGCACGAGGTCGACTTCGCCGTGGCGATCGATCAATTTCGAGACTTCATCGAAACAGCCGGCTTCGGCGATATCCGCATTGTCGAACGATCCCGCCACCGCCTCCCGCAGCGCGCCGCGGAACAGCGGATGATCATCGGCGATAACGAAGCGGTAAAGCGGCTGTTTCAAATTTTGCCCCGGCATTCCATCGCGCCCGCAACGCTCGACGGGGGGCATCTTCTGACGCTCACCTGCAGCGCGCAAGCCCGGTCCATGACGCGTTTGGTGCGTTGCAGCATGACGCCGCATCCGGGCCGATGCCGGCTGCCGACCCAAGCCTTCGGGGCACGATTAACGTCCTATTAACCATAGCGGGTCGAAACTTCGCGCGGGACGCAGCGGGCGAGGGACGCCGCCGATGTTGGAAGCCAAGGACCATGTCGACTGGTTGGGCATCCGCAATCCGCTGTTCGTGCTGCTCGGGTTGTGGATCGTCTTCTTCCTGATCATTCATGGGTTCATCCACGCGCTGAACAAGCTGACGGTGCCTTTCGTCGGGCTTCGATTCGGATATTACATGGCGGCGCAGGGTTCGCTCATCGTCCTGCTGGCGCTGCTGTACTTGCTCGCGAAGAAACCGCACAATTCGTGAGGGGCCGCTGAACCGGACCGATTGCGCGCCGAACGGGGAATCGCGCGCGTCGCAACTCCGGGACTTGGCGCCGATGCGCCGCGCCTCGCCCTAGGGAAACGCCGGCGAGGGGGGCCCGCCGCAGCTTCAATGCGCGAAGAAATACCCGTAGACGATCGCGAAGGCGACGATGACGCCCGCAAGCCCGAACAAGAGCATGTAGCGGACGTTATGGCCGACCACGCCCTCTCTGGCCTCGTTCGCCGATTTCTCGATCGGCTTCCCAGTACCTGAGCTCCGCTCCGCAGATCGAGGTTCCATCGCAGCATCCTGGTGCAGAACGGGGAAGCAGTCGCGCAACGCGATCGTGGGAGTTAACGCCGAGCTCCGATCGGCGGTTCCTGATCATCTTCCCGCCGTCACGGCTCCCGGATCAAGCCGAACTCCTCTGCGCCCCGACGAATTGCAGAAGAACCTCGCGCGCATGGGGTCGGCTGCGGTGCTCGGCAACAAAGATGCCCTGCCACGTGCCGAGCCCGAGCGCGCCGGCGATGACGGGCACATGGAGCGAGACGCCGGTGAGCATGGCCTTGACGTGCGAGGGCATGTCGTCGGGACCTTCGCTGTCGTGGATCCAGCCGGCAGTCTCGGGCGCCAGCCGGTCGAGCGCCTTCACCAAATCGGAACGCACGTCGGGATCGGCATTTTCCTGGATCACTAGCGATGCCGAAGTGTGCCGCAGATACGCGAACACGATCCCCTCCTCGGCCGCGATCTCCTGGATGAACCGCTGTACTTCGCGGGTGATCTCGACCAAGCCGCGAGGCCGGGTATCGACCGAGAGCGCGGCCGTTGCCAGGACCCCGGCGGGCAGCTGGCGAACATCATGGAGGCGGACCGACATGGCGCTCCGGCTTGCGATCGGACCCGTTGCGCTTGGCCGATGGGCGCTCGGCCGGTTCAGCTCTTCTTGTCGGGCCCACCTTTGTCCAGCTGCTTCTTGCCTTTTTCGCTATCCATTTCCCGCTGCAGGTTTTGCACCATCTCGACCAGCCGGCGCCAGGCCCGTTCCAGGAACGACAGGGCGCGGTCGAGATCGGCGTCGCTCGGCAGTTTGAGATCCTGATCGGGTCTGGCAGTAGCGGGCGGCCCCTTGGTGCCATCCGGCAGCGGCACACCGCGGGCGACGAGCTCGCGTTTGAGCGCGGCGTTCTCGCCCTGCAATCGCGCGATCTCGTTCTCGAGCGCGGTCCGATCCTCCGGCAGCGCCTGGCAGGCCCAACCCACGGCCCGTTTGCCGCACAGGGCCACCTCGCCGGTTCGCGCATCGAGCCGCAACAGCCCGTCGGACACCTGCTTGAACGTGAATCTGCCGTGCTCGGTCTCGGGCGTCGATTCTTGCGCCTGTGCAACCGACGCGAGGCCGAGGAAGAATGCGAACGCGGCAACGGCGGATTTCATGCGGCACCCTCGGCTTCGGGAAGCTTGCAGCGAACTCAGGCGTCCGAGCGATAGGGCGGACGGCCGCAGGCAAGCGCGTCATCGAGCAGCTCGAGCCGATCCTGCCCCCAAAACACTTCGCCGTCGAGCACATAGCAGGGCGATCCGAAGGCATCGGCCGCGATGGCGTCGCGCACATTGGCTTCGTATCGCTTCTGCGCCGCGTCGGCCTTGGCGGCGGCCAGAAGCTCCGCCGCCGGAAGATCCGCCGCACGGGCAATGTCGATCAAGCTGTGCTCTTCGCCGAGATTTCGCTCGTGTTCCCATATCCCGGCAAAACCTCCGCGCAAAAAACGATCGGGATCATGCTCACGGGCGGCGGCGATCACGAAGCGATCCGCAAGATTCCCATCGAACGGCCAGAACTTGGGATGAAGATGCAAGGCAAGGCCGCGCTTCTCGCGCCAGCGCTGCAGCTCGAACATGCGGTATCGCTGCCGCGCCGGGTGACGCTTGGGGAGCGGCAGTCCGCCGGTGTCCGCAAAGACCTGGGCAAGCGCGACCGGCTTGTAATTCACCGTGACATGATGGCGGCGCACGATGTCCATGAAGAGCGCATGGCCGATATAGGCCCAGGGTGAAAGCAGCGAGAAATAATAATCGACGGTGCGGGGCATGGAGGCTCTCGACTGGATGTGACGGTCGGCAGGCTAGCATTCAAGGTGATCGCAATGCCACCGCGGCGCGATCGCAAAGTGCCGCCGAACATCACCGGATCGCGCAATTCGGAAACAACATCAGGTATTTGAAGCACGGGCGCGGATTCTTGACAGGGGGGTACCCCGTCAGTATGGTCCGCGCGGCTTTGGGGGTGGCTGAAATACCGGGAATTTCCTGCACTTGCGGGTGTGGCAATCATGGGCTCTCGCGACCAGGATCCCGGCTCTCGATCCACCGACGAGGCTGCTCTCTCTGCGAGGCTGAGGCGCCTCGGCGAACGGCTCGACCGCACCGGAGCGAGCCGGGCGAACGATACGGATCCGGCCCCTCGACCGAGGGCCGACACTTCCGGGCTTGCCCGCGGGTTCCGGCTTTCGACCGAGTTTGTCGCGGGCGTGCTCCTTGGAGCTTTGGTGGGCTGGCTGCTCGATCGCTGGCTTCACATCTCGCCGTGGGGGCTGATCGTGTTCCTGCTGCTCGGCTTCGCCGCGGGCGTGCTCAACGTGATGCGCGCCGCGGGCCTCGCTGCCAGCCCCGGCGGCGGGGCAAAGCGCCGAGAGAACTGATTTTTGCATCCGTCGGCACCGCTCCGGCGGGAACGAGCCGACGAGGACCGCAGCCGCGATGGCCGATCCGATCCATCAATTCCAGATCAACAAGCTGTTCACGATCGCCAAGATCGGCCCGCTTGAGATCGCGTTCACGAATTCCGCGCTGTACATGATCCTCGCCGTCACCGTGATCTGCGCGTTCCTGATCGGCTCGACTCGAGCCCGCGCGCTGGTGCCCGGAAGGCTGCAGTCGGTATCGGAAACGCTCTACGAATTCGTGGCCGACATGATCCGGGGCGCGACCGGCCCCGAGGGGATGCAATTCTTCCCGCTGGTGTTTTCGCTGTTTGCCTTCATTCTCGTCGCCAACGTGCTGGGATTGATCCCGTTCGCCTTCACGGTCACCAGCCATCTCATCATCACGGCGGCACTGGCGCTGCTGGTGTTTCTGACCGTGATCATCGCCGGGTTTTGGAAACACGGCGTGCGTTTCCTGAAGATCTTCGTGCCGAGCGGCATTCCGATGTATATCCTGCCGCTGATCACGGTGATGGAAGTGTTCTCGTTCTTCGTGCGGCCGGTCTCCCACAGCGTGCGGCTGTTCGCGAACATGCTCGCCGGCCATATCACGCTCAAGGTGTTCGCGGGCTTCGTCATCATGCTGGGTGCGGCGGGTGTGCTGGGCATGTTTGGCGCGATCCTGCCCCTCGCGCTCACCATCGCGCTCACCGCGCTGGAGTTGCTCGTCGCGGTGCTCCAAGCCTACGTGTTCGCCATTCTCACCTGCATCTACCTCAACGATGCGCTGCATCCGGGCCACTAACGGCTCATCCATTCAGGGATCAACCAAGAGGAGCTCTCGTCATGGATCCAATTGCTGCGAAATACATCGGTGCCGGCATCGCCTGCATCGGCATGGGCGGCGCCGGCGTCGGCGTCGGCACCATCTTCGGCCATTATCTCGCGGCGGCGATCCGCAATCCTTCCGCGGCCGACGGCCAGTTCCCGCGACTGATCTTCGGCTTCGCGGTGACCGAGGCGCTTGCCATCTTCTCGCTGCTGATCGCCCTGCTGCTGCTCTATGCCGTGTGAGCGGCGGATCGGGACGACGGCGGCCGGACGGCGGTTCCGCGTGATGGATCGGAGCGGATAATGGCCGAAACCAACGCGCATACCGAGGTGCCTGCGGGCGGCAAGGTGATGTTTCCGCCGTTCCAGAAGGAGACCTTCCCGTCTCAGCTGTTCTGGCTGGCGATTACCTTCATCGCACTCTACGTGGTCATGGCGAGGATCGCGCTGCCGCAAATCGGCGCGATCTTTCAAGCGCGGCGCGACCGCATCAGCGGCGACCTCGCCGAGGCGCAAGAACTCAAGAACCAATCCGAAGCCGCTCTTGCCGCTTACGAGAAGGCGCTCGCCGAGGCGCGAGGTCGGGCGCAGAGCATCGCGGACGAGGCCAGCCATCGGCTCAATGCCGAAGCGGAGGAGCGCCGCAAGACGCTCGAATCCCAGCTCAACGCCAAGCTGGCCGCGGCGGAACGGACCATCGCGGCGACCAAATCGGCGGCCATGGCCAATGTGCACGCGATCGCCGCCGACGCGGCCGCGGCGATCGTCGAGCGGCTGAGCGGGGCCGTGCCGGCGGATTCCGCGGTCAAGGCCGCGGTCGAGGACGCGCTCGAGGGATAGCCATGTTCGAAGCCGAGTTCTGGGTCGGCGTCGCCTTCTTCGTGTTCGTGGCGTTGCTCGGCTACCTCGGGGCGCATCGCATGATCCTCGCCTCGCTCGATCAGCGCCGCGACAAGATCAAGAGCGAGCTCGACGAGGCGCGGCGGCTGCGGGAGGAGGCGGAGAAATTGCTCGCGGAATATCGGCGCAGGCAGCAGGACGCCGAGAGTGAAGCCCAGATCATCATCCGCAACGCGCAAGCCGAAGCCGAGCGCGTCGCCGAGGAGGCGCATGCGAGGCTGGAAGAGCTGATCGCGCGGCGCACCGCGATCGCCCAGACCAAGATCGCCCAGGCCGAGGCGCAGGCGCTCGCCGACGTGCGCGCCGCCGCCGCCGATGCCGCCGTTGCGGCGGCGGAGAAGATCCTCAGGCAAACCGCCAAGGGCAAGGTTGCCGACGATCTCATCGCCAAGGGCATCGAGGACGTCAAAGCCAAGCTGCACTAGTCGCTGAGTTGTCATTCCGGGGCGCGGGCGTCAGCCCGCGAACCCGGAACCCACGAACACTGCTTCTGCAAAACCGCTGCGATCGTGGTCATGGATCCCGGGTTCCCTCGCTTCGCTCGGGCCCCGGGATGACGGGACTCCTACTGTTCGTTCAGCTGCGGCGGTGGATTGGTCCACCGCAGCACCGGCCGGCGGGCGGCGCGGGTCTCGTCGAGCCGGCCGCGGGGAGCGTGCCGCGGCGCATTGACGAAACGCGCCTTCTCGCCGCGCTTGGCGGCCATGGCGAGATCGCGCAAGGTGGCGATGAACAGGTCGAGCGAGGCCTTGCTCTCGGATTCGGTCGGCTCGATCAGCATGGCGCCGTGCACCACCAGCGGGAAATACACCGTCATCGGATGATAGCCCTCGTCGATCATCGCCTTGGCGAAGTCGAGCGTGGTGATGTCGCAGCCCTCGAGCCAGCGGTCGTCGAACAGCACCTCGTGCATGCAGGCGCGCTCGCCGAACGGCAGCGACATCAGGTCCTGCAGGCCGGCGCGGACATAATTGGCGTTGAGCACGGCGTCCTCGGATGCCTGGCGCATGCCGTCGCCGCCGTGCGCGAGCATGTAGCTCATGGCCCGCACGAACATGCCCATCTGGCCGTGAAAGGCGGTGAGCCGCCCGAACGGCTCGGCGCCCGGCTCGGCGTCGCCGGCGTGCTCGACATAGCGCAGCCCGCCGGCGTCGCACACGAGGTAGGGCACCGGCGCGAACGGCGCGAGCGCGGCGGAGAACACCACGGGACCCGAGCCGGGCCCGCCGCCGCCGTGCGGCGTCGAGAAGGTCTTGTGCAGATTGAGATGCATCGCGTCGATACCGAGATCGCCGGGCCTCACCTTTCCGGCGATCGCATTGAAATTGGCGCCGTCGGCATAGAAGAACGCGCCAGCCCGATGCGCCGCCTCGGCAATCGCGACCACGTCGCGCTCGAACAGCCCGCAGGTGTTCGGGTTCGTCAGCATGATGGCGGCGACTTCGGCGGACAGATGTTTCTCGACCTCGGCGGCATCCACCGTGCCGTCGCTGCGCGCCGGCACCGCTTCGACCCGATAGCCCAGCAGCGCCGCGCTCGCCGGATTGGTGCCGTGGGCGGATTCCGGCACCAGCACGATCGAGCGTGCTTCCCCGCGCGCGGCAAGCGCCGCCTTGATCGCCATCAGGCCGCACAATTCGCCATGCGCGCCGGCTTTTGGGCTCAGTGCCACCGCCGCTGCGCCGGTGAGCTCGCGCAGCCAGTGCCCGAGCTCGGCCAGAAGCGCGAGCGCGCCCGGAACCGTCGAGAGCGGCTGCAGCGGATGGATGTCGGCAAAGCCGGGAAGCCGCGCCATCTTCTCGTTGAGGCGCGGGTTGTGCTTCATGGTGCAGGAGCCGAGCGGAAACATGCCGGTGTCGATGCCGTAGTTCTTGCGCGAGAGCCGCACGTAATGGCGCAAAGCTTCGGGCTCCGACAATCCGGGAAGTCCGATCCCGGGTTTGCGCTCGAGCAAACCTAGACGCGGCGAGAAATCCGCCGGCGTCTCGATGTCGACGCCGGTCACCTCCGGCCGGCCGATCTCGAAGACGAGCGCTTCCTCGATGTCGAGCGCGCGATTGCCCGTGAACGTGTCGGCGGGAATCGAGCCGCCGAACTCGGCCGGGCGGGTTTGCCGGTTCATCGCAACACCTCCCGCAAGGCCGCCGCATAGGCGGAGATGTCCGCCGCGGTCGTGGTTTCGGTCGCGGCGACGACAATGAGGTCGGCAAGCTCCGGCCGTCGCGGCTCGAGCCGCGACACCGGCACGCCGCCGAGCACGCCCTTTCTCGCCAGCGCTTCGATCACCGCCGCGGCACTTCCCGGCACGCGGATGGTGAACTCGTTGAAGAAATGCCCGTTGAGAACCGCAACGCCCGGGACCGCCGCCAGCTTGTCCGCAAGCTCGACCGCGTGCGCGTGGTTGAGGCGGGCGAGCCGCGTAAGGCCTGCCTCGCCGAGCAGGCTGAGATGAATGCTGAACGCGAGCGCGCACAGGCCGGCGCTGGTGCAGATGTTGGAAGTCGCCTTCTCGCGCCGGATATGCTGCTCGCGCGCCGATAACGTGAGCACGAAACCGCGCCGGCCGGCGGCGTCCATGGTGGCACCGGCGAGCCTTCCCGGCATCTGCCGGACGAATTTCTGCCGGCTGGCGAACAGGCCCACATAGGGGCCGCCGAAGCCGAGCGGGTTGCCGAGCGACTGGCCCTCCGCGACCACGATGTCGGCACCGCATTCGCCGGGCGGGACGAGCAGGCCGAGCGCGACGATTTCCGTCACCACGGCGACGAGCAGCGCGCCCGTCGCACGCGCCTGTTCGGCGATCGGCCGGAGGTCGGCCAGATGACCGTAAAAATCCGGGAACTGCACGACCACGCAGCTCGTCTCGGCGTCGACTTCGAAGTGTTGCCCGGCGTCGGCCGGATGCGGCGGCAGCGCGACGACCTCGTCCCCCGCCATGGCCGAGACGGTCGCGATCGTGGCGCGATAATGCGGATGCAGATTTCCCGCCAGCACCGCCTTGCGGCGCTTGGTGATCCGGTGCGCCATCAGCACCGCCTCGGCCGCCGCGGTCGAGCCGTCATACATCGAGGCATTGGCCACTTCCATGCCGGTCAGCATGGCGACTTGAGTCTGAAACTCGAACAATGTCTGCAGCGTGCCTTGGGCGATCTCGGGTTGATAGGGCGTATAGGAAGTAAGGAACTCGGAGCGCTGAATCAGGTGGTCGACGCTCGCCGGAATGTGATGCCGATAGGCGCCGCAGCCGATGAAGAACGGCACCGATCCGGCCGTCATGTTGCGAGCCGCCATTTGCGCAAGCGTCCGCTCGACTTCGAGCTCGCTCTTGCCGGGCGGCAGATCCGGCGCGCGCAATGTTGCGGCCGGAACGTCGGCGAACAAATCATCGATGTGGCGCACGCCGACGCGGGAGAGCATCTCGGTGCGATCCTCGGGAGTGAGCGGAAGATAGCGCATCAGTGATTGAACCCTTCATGTTTGGCGGCGATCGATCGAAGCGCGACAAACAAACCGTTCCCGTTACGCGATCGTCTCTACGTAACGTCGGTATTCTTCGGCGCTCATCAGCGCGCCGAGCTGTTTCGGATCGGAGAGCTTGAGCTTGAGGAACCAGCCTTTGCCTTCCGCGTCCTCATTGACCATGGCGGGCGCGGCTTCGAGCGCGTCATTGACCGCGACGACTTCGCCGGCGGCCGGACTGTAGACCTCGCTCGCGGCCTTCACCGATTCGACCACGGCGGCTTCCACGCCTTGCTCCAGCCGCTTGCCGACGGCCGGCAGCTCGACATAGACGACGTCACCCAGCTGCGATTGCGCGTAGGTGGTGATTCCGACCACGCCGACATCGCCGTCGAGCCGGATCCATTCATGGTCTTTGGTGTATCTCACGTCGGCCATCCCTCAACCTCTCGCGTCGACGTCTCGCCGGCGTCGGCCCGGCTCCGGATGCATCTCTGCTCAAGTGCGATAGTAGCGGTGCGGCACGAACGGCATCGGCACGATCCTGGCGGGCAGTTCCTTGCCCCGCACCGGCATGATGACGGCAGTGCCCGGCGTTGCGAACCGAGCGTCGACATAGCCCATCGCGATCGGTCGGCCGACGCTCGGTCCAAATCCGCCGGACCTCACCTTTCCGATCGCGGTGCCCTCGAACAGGATGTCCGCCCCCTCCCGCGCCGGAATGCGGCCGCCCATCTCCAGGCCGACGCGCCGCCGGTCCGGTCCGCGCTGCAGCTCGTCGAGAATCCGGGATGCTCCCGGGAACCCGCCTTCCTGGCGCCGGCGTCCGCCGATCGACCAGGCAAGCCCCGCCTCGACCGGCGAGGTGCTCGCGTCGATATCGTGCCCGTAGAGGCACAAAGCCGCCTCCAGGCGCAGCGAGTCGCGGGCGCCGAGCCCGATCAGCTTCACTTCCGGATGCGCGAGCAGCCGCTCCACGATGGCGCGGATCCGAATCGCCTTGACCGAAATCTCATAGCCGTCCTCGCCGGTGTAGCCCGACCGGCTGACCTGGCATTCGATGCCGTCGAATCGCGTGGTGTTCGCGCTCATGAACGCCATGGTCGCGGTGTCCGGCGCGTGCCGGGCAAGCACGGCGGCGGCACTCGGTCCCTGCAGCGCGATCAACGCCCGATGCTCGGCCCGCAGCAGCTTGACGTTCGGCGGCAAGGCGCGTTCGAGGTGCTCGTAATCGACCGCTTTGCGCGCCGCATTCACGACGAGCATGAGCACGCCGTCCTCGTCGGGGTCGGCGGAACGCGTCACCATCAGGTCGTCGATGATGCCGCCTTCCTCATTGAGCAATTGGGTGTAGCGCTGCCGGCCGGGGCCGAGATCGACGACATCGGCGCCGACCGATGCTTCGAGCGCGCGCGCCGTGGTGTCGTGATCCGGGCCGGTCAGGAACGCCTGACCCATGTGCGAAACGTCGAACAGTCCGGCCGCGGCGCGCGTGTGCAAATGCTCGGCGATGATGCCCTCGTATTGCACCGGCATTTCATAGCCGGCGAACGGCACCATCCGGGCGCCGCGCGCGAGATGCAGCGCATGGAGCGGCGTCGTCGCGAGCGATGCTGGAAGGGATCGAGTCTCGGTCATGTCCGGTTCCCTACAGAGCCGCTCTCCGGGCGAAACGCCCGGCCGAGCCCCCTCTGTCGCGGAACCTGAGAGATTTCACCGCAACGGCTGGCCGCGCGGCTTACCCCTTCGGTGAGCCGCGCAAGCGCGCAGCCGCTTTCCAGAGCATCATCCTCCTGCGGTCCTTTTGCCTGAGCGTTTCCGGGGCGGTTGCGCCTTCGGCGCCGGATCTTTTTGGACCGGTCTCTCCCGCAGGAATCCTCTGATTCGTGGCCGTCGATATCGAGCGACGGTCGGGCCCGATCCTATTCGCCGAAACCCTCAAGTCAACCCGATGCGCGCGGCTTCTTTGGCGGCGGCTTCTTCTCCGGCCTCTTCTCGGGTTCCTTCACCAGCGTCGGATCGAAGCCGACGTAGATCACGTAGGCGGCGAGCTCCGCCGGTTTGGGCAGCGGAAAGCTGATGTCCTCCTCGATGTGCACGAACGGCACATTGCTCTGCCCCGGTGGAATGGTCACAGGAACGCGGTAGGCCTTGGTCCAGATGGTCTTCGGCTCTACGCCCTCCTGGACCAGCGCAAGCCGAATCGGCACCTCGATCGGTCCCGGGCCGCCGGCCGGTCCGAGAATCACCCGGCCCTGCACGCCGACTTTCACGGTCATGTTGCCGGCGAGCACGGTGCACTCGCGCGCGGTCCTGGCGACGGTTGCCTGGAACCGCAGCGTCGTAGCGGTCGGATCGGCGCCCGACGCACCGACCGCGTAGGTCGATGCGCCGGAACGTATGTCGATCGTGGGGCAATCGTCGCTCGCCACCGGTTGTGCCGCAGCGGCCTCGGCGGGATTGGGCGGCGGTGCCGCCCGGCCCGAGAACAGCGCCGCCATGCGCTCGCGGAACGAGCTTGGCTTGGGTGTATTCGCCGAAGCCGCAGGTTCCGGCGGTGGTTGCGGTTGGGAGGCGCCGAGCAGGCCGCTCGAGGAGCAGCCGGATGCCAGGAACGCCACCGCGAGCGCGGCTGAGGCGATGCGCACGGCCGCCCGGGATTTCCCCGCCCGCTCCTTGCTCATGATCGGCCCGCGTCCCCGGTTTCGGCGCGTTATAGCAGGCCGACCATGGCGGCCCCAAGGCGGCAGGCGCATCAGGCTCGAGCGTCGTCCTGCAGCCGCGCGTAGAGCAGATGGTCCTGCCAAATGCCGTTGATGCACAGATATTCGCGCGCATAGCCCTCGCGGGCGAATCCACTGTTCTCGAGCAAGCGGATCGAGGCGGCGTTGCTGGGAATGCACGCCGCCTCCACGCGATGCAGCCGCAGCGCGCCGAACGCGAAGGGCAGGAGTGCGCGCACGGCCGCGGTCATGTGGCCGCGGCGAGCATAGGGCCCGCCGATCCAATATCCGAGGCTGCCCGCCTGGGCGACGCCGCGGCGCACATTGGCCAACGTCAGGCCGCCCAGCAGCACCTGGTCACTGCTGCGGAAGATGAAGAAGGCATAGGATTGGTCGCTGCGCTGGTCCTCGGCGTAACGGCGCAAGCGCCGGCGGAACGCCGCGCGTGTGAGATCGTCGGCCGGCCAGGTCGGCTCCCAGGGGGTGAGGAAGGCCCGGCTGGCGTCGCGCAGCGCCGCCCATTCGGCATAATCGCCGGGGCCGGGCGTCCGCAGCATGACCCCGTTTCCCTCGATGCTCGGCAGCGGATCGGAAAAATTCGCGGTACGGAAGAATGCCATGCGATGATTCCGCTCGCAGCCGGGTGCCCGAACAGATTTGTTGAATCTGGCGCGGCGCGGGCTTACGCGGTCTGGCGGCCGAGACTTTCAGCGATTGCGGCCGCGCTTTCAAGCCCGGCCGGCCCGAGTGCGGCGAATGCCGGCGGGCTGCGCCGGATCAACTCGCGCCCGGCGGCCCGCGCGCTCTCCACCGTGACGGCGTCGACCTTGGCGATGATCTCCTCGATCGCGAGCGGCCGGCCATGCGCGAAAATTTGTCGCGCGAGCTGCTCGGCGCGCGCGCTCGAGCTTTCCAGCGCCATCAGCAGGCCGGCCTTCATCTGCGCCTTGGCGCGGTCGACCTCCTTGGCATCGAGATCGTCGGCCGCGGCGCCAAGCTGGTCGACCACGACGCGCATCAGCTCGGAGGCGTCGGCAGCATCGGTGCCGGCGTAGAGGCCGAACAGCCCCGTGTCGGAATAGGGCGAATGGAAGGTATAGATCGCGTAGCACAAGCCTCGCTTCTCCCGCACCTCCTGGAACAGCCGGGACGACATTCCCCCGCCCACGACGTTGGTGAAGACCTGCAGCGCATAGAGCTCGGGGTCGCGTTGCGGCACGCCTTCGAGCGCGAGCGCGATATGGACCTGCTCGAGATCGCGCGCCTCGACCCGGATGCCGCCGCCGAATTTCGCTGGATCGGGCACCGGCGCCGCGGATCCGTTGAAGGCGGAGAAACGCCGCTCCACTTCCGCGACCACGGCGCGGTGCTCGACCGCACCCGCCGCCGCCACCACCATTTCGGGCGCGCGATAGTTGCGCCCGAGATAGGCTCGCAGCCGCGCACCGTCGAACGAACGGATGCTCGCGGGGGTGCCGAGAATGGAGCGCCCGACCGGCTGCGCGGGAAACGCGGTCGCCTGCAGGTGATCGAACACGATGTCGTCGGGCGTGTCTTCCGCGGCACCGATCTCCTGCACGATGACGTTCTGCTCGCGAGCGAGCTCCTCCGGGTCGAACGTCGGATCGGCGAGGATGTCGGAGAGCACGTCGAGCGCCAGCGGCACGTCGGCCCTGAGCACGCGCGCGTAATAGGCGGTGGTCTCGACGCTCGTCGCCGCATTGAGATCGCCGCCGACCGCCTCGATCTCCTCGGCGATCTGTCGCGCGGTGCGCCGCGAGGTGCCCTTGAAGGCCATGTGCTCCAGCAGGTGCGCAATGCCGTGCTCTTCCTCGCGCTCGTCGCGGCTGCCGCAACCGACCCACACCCCGAGCGAAGCGGTCTCCAGATGCGGCATGGCGTCGGTGACCACGACCAGGCCGGAGGGAAGGCGCGTCAACTCCACACTCATGCGGCGGCTCCTTGGGCGGCGCGGCTGGCACCGAGAATGAAATGTTCGACGGCTTTCTGGTCGGCGGGAAGCACCTGCATGCGCTCGGGCCGGTCGGCCAAGTCGGCCAGCCAGGCCGGCAGCCCCGGCACGATGCCGGCGGCGCGCTCCACCGCTTCGGGGAATTTGCCGGGATGCGCGGTCGAGAGCACCACCATCGGCACGCTGCGATCGCCGCCCTCCTTCTCGGCCACCGCGAATGCGACCGCGCTGTGCGGGTCGAGCAGATAATCGGCTTCGCGACGCACGGTGCGGATCGTGGCCGCGGTTTCCTCTTCGTCGGCCTTTTCCGCGGAGAAGCCGGCACGGATCGCGGCGAGCGCGTTCGCACCGATGGTGAAACGGCGCGACTGGGCGAGCGAACCCATCAGCGCGCGCACCGCATCGGAATCGCGATCATACGCATCGAACAGCAGCCGCTCGAAATTCGAGGAGACCTGAATGTCCATGGAAGGCGAAGTGGTGGCGATCACGTCGCGCAGTTCGTAGGTGCCGGTTTTGAGCGTGCGCACCAAAATATCGTTGACGTTGGTGGCGACGACGAGGCGATCGATCGGCAGCCCCATGCGCCCGGCCACGTAGCCGGCGAACACGTCGCCGAAATTGCCGGTCGGCACCGTGAAGGCCGGCCGGCGCGCCGGCGCGCCGAGCGCGAGTGCGGCGGCGAAATAATAGACCACCTGCGCCACGACCCGCGCCCAGTTGATGGAATTGACGGCCGAGAGCCGCACGCGATCGCGGAAGGACGCGTGGGCGAACAGGCCCTTCACGATCGCCTGGCAATCGTCGAACGTGCCCTCGATGGCGAGCGCATAAACGTTGGCATCGGGCACGCTGGTCATCATTTTCCGCTGCACGTCGGAGATGCGGTCCTTCGGAAACAGCACCACCACGTCGACCTGGGGGCAGGCCCGGAACGCCTCGACCGCGGCGCCGCCGGTATCGCCCGAAGTCGCGCAGATCACGGTCGCCCGTTCGCCGCGCTGGCGCAGCACATGGTCCATGAGCCGGGCGAGGAGCTGCATGGCCAAATCCTTGAAGGCCAGCGTCGGGCCATGGAACAGCTCGAGCACGAACGTCCGAGGGCCGAGCTGGACCAGCGGGGCGACGGCGGGGTGGCGGAACGCCCCATAGGCCTCGCGGGTCATCCGGGCGAGATCGCCCTCCGGGATCGTGTCGTCGACGAAGGGGCGCAGGATTTCGAGCGCCAGCTCGGCATACGGCAGCCCGGCCAGGGCGGCGATCTGCTCCGGGGCGAAAACCGGCCAAAATTCAGGCACATAGAGGCCGCCGTCGCGGGCGAGCCCGGCCAGCATGGCCTCGACGAAAGACAGCGGCGGACCCTCGCCGCGGGTGGAAATATAGCGCACCGGCCGATCCTTCAGGTCGGCCGCACCCTATTCGCAAGGCGGAGCCCGTACAAGAAACAGCACTCTGGCGGCCGGCAAATGCACCCCGTTTCAACGGAAAGGGCTTCCTGGACGGGATCCGGGCCGCTTACGACCAGTGATGCCGGTAGCTCCAGTGGTGCCCGCGTCCCCAGTACGGACCCCGGTAGTCCCGATGGGCGCCGTAATAGTCCCAGCGCGGCGCGCCATAATAAACCGCGGGGCCGACCGGCCCGCAGGCTTGCCGCCAGCCGCAGCCCCAGTAGCCGCACCGCCAAACCACGGGGCATGGCGGCTCGACGAGGACGACCGCGGGCGGCCGCGGAACGACGGCCATGGGCGGCGCGGCGGCGGGCGGCGGAATCTCCGCGACGGGCGGCGGGGCCTCCGGGTAGAGGTCGGCGGCCTTGGCGTTCGAGAACGCCCCGGCCGAAACGATCGCGGCTGCGGCAGTGACTGCGAGAACCATGTTACGCATGACATCCTCCCGGTATCGCCAAGCTGCAGGGATCAACCCAGTATCCGCGACTATGATCGGCGTCATCTGAACGGGGCATGATGCGAGGCTTCACGACCCGTTCAGCCAGCAGACCAGCTTTTGCCACATTCCGTCGGCGCCGTTGCGAGAGCAGCCGGCCTTGGTCCGAGGTTTCTCGGCTCGCGAGCTCGCCTCCTTCGGGGCTGCGGCGGCCGAGGGCGCATCGCCAGCAACCAGCACCAAGCCTTTGTGCCGCTTGGGCGCGTTGGGGGCTGCCAGAATCAGCGCCCAATAGGTTCTGCCGTGACCGGATGCCGAGGCGATCCCGATGCGCCGGGCGTCCCCCATCAGCAGGTTGGTGTTATGCCCGGAGGATGCCTTCCAGATCGCCAAGGTTTCCGAAAACGTTTTCGTCCCCATGGCGATGTTCTCGGCAGCGGCCACGGTGCTGTAGGCGGAGATGCGTTGCGCGAACGGCGCGTAAACGCTGTGATCCATGACGCCGCTCGCCGCCATCGCGTGTGCCTGCTTGGCCGCAAGGGCATTCAGCGCGGGATCGGCCGTGACGGCCGGGAGGCCGTGACTCCTTCGATACGCGGAGATTTCCGATTCCGGGCTCGCCAGGGCGGCGGTTGCCGAAAGAGCCAGGATCATGGCGGCGCTCGCGTATTTCATCATGCTTCTCGTCCTGGCTCGGGGGCTTGCGGCAGCATGCCAACGGTTCGGCATTATGCGGGCACGCGCCGCCGGGAACGAGGGGCCGCGGGCCCCTTGGCGCATCGAGTCTCCGGTGAGTTGTCGGCGAAAATGCGGCGTGCTCGGAGCGGATGTCAGGCGATCGACGCCGCGGACTCCGGTTACGGCCGGCTCTCCCGCATCCGTCCCCGAACAAATACCGCGAACACGCCTGCCAGCACCGCGGCGAGACCGAACCAGGTGATGGCGTACAGCAGGTGGTTGTTCGGCAGATTCGGCCTGAGCTTGCCCGGAGCCGGCAGGCCGCCCGGCGGAAGAGGCGCCTCCTGCTCGACATAGAACGGGGGCACCGGGCCCCAGCCCTTCTCGGCGGCGATGGCGGGGGGATCGCGCACGAACCAGATGTTTTTCGCGGGATCGTCGTTCGGCGTGTACCACGAGCGCGCGTCGGGCCAGCGCAGCACGCCGACGATGTCGAATATGCCCGAGAGCTGCCCGGCACCGCGGCTTGAAACATCCTTGCGGTCGAGCGGCACGAAGCCGCGGTCGACCGGCACGAGCCCGTCACGCGTTTCCGCCGGCGTGAACACCCAATAGCCCGGGCCGCTGGTGTCGGGCCGCAGCGTCGAGCCGCTGGTGTAGACGAGCGCTTCCCGATCGTTGCGAAACTCGCCTGCAAACCGCACCGGGCGGAATTCCCACTCGGCGCGGTCGAGGCGAGGCCACTCGGCGGGCGGTGGCAGGTCGATCGGCGCCGCCGCGAGCTGGAGGCCGATGGCGTCGATCAGAGTTTCCTTCCAGACTTTGCGTTCGAGCTGCCAGACGCCGAGCCCGATCAGCACCGCGAATGCGGCAAAGGCGGCAGCGGCCGGGGTCAACAGACCCTTCCGGCGGGCCGCATTCAAGTCTCCTCTCCGGGATGCAGCCGTCCCTCCGCCGCCTTGTGGTGATATTGCAGCGCGATCAAGAGTCCCTTGAGCAGGCGCAACGGACCGAGCGTCACGATCAGGATCAGCGGCGCCCACAGCGCCGCGTGCAGCCAGTACGGCGGCTGATAGGCGAACTCGACGATCAGGGCCGCCGCGACGACGATGAACCCGCCGATGAAGATCGCGAACACCGCGGGGCCGTCGCCGGGATCGGCAAAGCCATAATCGAGCCCGCACGAATCGCAGCGCGGGCGAAGCTGCAGGAATCCCCGGAACAGCTTGCCCTTGCCGCAGCGCGGGCAGCGGCCGGCAAGGCCGGCCAGGATGGGGAAGGAGAGCGAGCGATCCGGGTTCGCCGACATTGCTGAGGCGTCATTCCGGCAGCCGCCCCGGATCGCGGTCCGGGACAGGCGTCACTGCACCAGTCCCTCGGCATGCACGCCCGCGCCATAGACGTAGATGCAGGTGAACAGGAACAACCAGACCACGTCGACGAAATGCCAGTACCAGGCGGCGAACTCGAAGCCGAGATGCTGCCTCGGCGTGAACTGTCCGGCAAAGGCGCGCAGCAGGCACACGCAGAGAAAGATCGTCCCGATGATGACATGGGCGCCGTGGAAGCCGGTCGCCATGAAGAAGGTCGCGCCGTAAATGTGGCCTTTGAAGGCGAAATGCGCGTGGCTGTACTCGTAGGCCTGGATGCAGGTGAACGAAATGCCGAGCAGGATGGTGCAGATCAGGCCCCACTTGAGGCCCTGGCGGTCGTTCTCGAGCAGCGCATGGTGCGCCCAGGTCACCGTGGTGCCGGAGGTGAGCAGGATCAGCGTGTTGAGCAGCGGCAGGTGCCAGGGATCGAAGGTCTCGATCCCCTTCGGCGGCCACGTCCCGCCCAAGAGCTCGGTGCGCATCACGTCGTGGATATCGGCCGGGAACAGCGCGACGTTGAAATAAGCCCAGAACCAAGCGACGAAGAACATCACCTCGGAAGCGATGAACAGGATCATGCCGTAGCGATGCGAGAGTTGCACCACGCGCGAATGGTGCCCCTCGTACTCGGCCTCGCGGATGACGTCGCGCCACCAGCCGATCATGGTGTAGACGACACCGATCGCGCCGAAGCCGAAAATGATCGGCGCGGCGGCGAACATGTGGCGCATCCAAGTGATGAGACCCACCGCCAGCAGGAAGGCCGAGACCGCTCCCACGGCCGGCCACGGAGAAGGGTCGACCAGATGGTAAGGGTGCTTTGCTTGCGCTTCGGCCATCGTGCTCGTCTCCGCTCGGTTCAGAAACTCACGGCGCTCGTGTCGACGCGCGTGCAGCTAACTGCGGCCCGGCCCGCCGTCCGCCACGGGCTTGGGCGGCTCCCGGACCGGATACATGGTGTAGGAGAGCGTGATGGTGTTGAGATCGTCGTCATCGGGATCCTTCGCCAACTGTGGATCGACGAAGAACACCACCGTCATCTCCCGCCGCTCGCCCGGCTTGAGCCGCTGCTCGGTGAAGCAGAAGCAGTTGATCTTGGAGAAATACTGGCCGACCGTCGGCGGCGCGACATTATAGGAGGCCTGTCCGATCGTCTCCCGCGCCGATTGGTTGGTGACGGTGAAAAGCACGGTCACCACCTGGCCGAGCTTGACCTCGACCGAGTTCTGCTCCGGCTCGAATTTCCACGGCAGTCCGCCGGTGACGTTGGCGTCGAAGCGCACATTGAGCTTGCGCTCGAGCACCGCCCCCGGCGCAACCTCGGCCACCTGCGTCGTGCCGCCGAAACCGGTGGCGCGGCAGAACCAGCTGTAGAGCGGCACCGACGCATAGGCTATGCCGACCATGACCGCGACGAAGATGCCGCAGGCCGCGGCGACCGCGACATCGCGCCTGCGCGCCCTTGCCGGATCGAGCATGAACTTGTTCACGAGAGCCTCTCTTACACCTCCCCCTGGAGGGGGGAGGTCGGCGAGCCTGAAAGGCGAGCCGGGCGGGGGTGAAACTGAGTCACCCCACCCCGCGCGCTTCGCGCGCGACCCTCCCCCTCCAGGGGAGGGTGAAGCGCGCGAGATGACCTGCAACAATCAAACAACGGAATCTCTTTCATAATGGCCGGTTGAGCACGCCGGGCCCGAGCTTGACGATGGTGACGATATAGAACAGCACCACCAGCGCCCCGAGCGTGAGTGCGATCGCGATCGAGCGCGCGCGTCGCCGGCGCTTCTGCTCCTCGGTGAGCACGATCCCGGGCTCGGGGGTCGGATCGTTCATGGCGCTCATCCGATCGTGATACCGCCAGGCGGCAGTCGGCCGGTGGGTTCGACCAGCAGCATCGCGAACAGCACAAACAGATAGAGGATCGAGAAAGCGAACAGCCGCCTTGCCGCCCGCTCTTCGCCCGCCCCGTCCCGGCCGCGCAGTCGCAACGCCAACAAAATCATCATGCCGCCGCCCGCGATTGCCACCGCCCCATAGGCGGCTCCGGCAAACCCGAACAGCCACGGCGCGAGCCCGAGCGGAGCGAGCACCAGCGTGTAGAGCAGGATTTGCCGGTGCGTCTCCTCTCTTCCGGCCACGACCGGAAGCATGGGGATGCCGGCGCGCGCGTACTCGTCGGCGCGATACAGCGACAGGGCCCAGAAATGCGGCGGGGTCCAGAAGAAGATGATCAGGAACAGCAGGATGGATTCGATGCCGATGCCGCCCGTTGCCGCCGCCCAGCCGATCATGGGCGGGAAGGCGCCGGCGGCGCCGCCGATCACGATGTTCTGCGGCGTCGAGCGCTTGAGCCACATCGTGTAGACCACGGCGTAGAAGAAGATGGTGAACGCCAGCAGGCCGGCCGCCAGCACGCTCACCAAGAGCCCGAGCACGACGATCGAGCCGCCCGCCAGCGTGAGACCGAACGCGAGGGCTTCGCCCGGCAGAATGCGCCCGCGCGGGATCGGCCGGCCGGCCGTGCGGCTCATCAGCGCGTCGACGTCCGCGTCGAACCCCATGTTGAGCGCGCCTGCCGCGCCGGCGCCCACCGCGATGCACAACAGGGCCGTGAAGCCGATCACCGGATGCAGGTGGCCCGGCGCCGACACCAGGCCGACCAGCGCCGTGAACACCACGAGCGACATCACCCGCGGTTTCATCAGCGCAACATAATCGCCCACACCGGCAAGGCTCGGCTCGACGCGCGCGAAAGATCCGGTGAGGTCGTTGCCTTGGCTCAGCGACATGAAATGCCTTCAGCTCGCTCTTCTTCCCGATCTCGCGCCGGACACCCGGCAACGCGCATCAGCGGATGCGCGGCAGAACTTCAAACTGATGGAACGGCGGGGGCGACGGCAGCGTCCATTCGAGCGTCGTCGCACCGGCGCCCCACGGGTTGTCGGCGGCTTTCTGTTTGCGGACGAAAGCCTGGGCCAGACCGAACAGGAACACCAGCAGGCCGCATGCCGAAATATACGACCCGATCGAGGACACCAGGTTCCACGGGTGAAAGGCGTCGGGATAGTCGACGATGCGGCGCGGCATGCCGGCGAGCCCGAGGAAGTGCTGTGGGAAGAACACCATGTTGACGCCGACGAAAGTCAGCCAGAAGTGCAGCTTGCCCAGTGTCTCCGAGTACATGTAGCCGGTCATCTTGGGGAACCAATAGTACCAGCCGGCGAAGATGGCGAACACGGCGCCGAGCGAGAGCACGTAGTGGAAATGCGCCACCACGTAATAGGTGTCCTGCAGCACGCGGTCGACCCCGGCATTGGCGAGCACGACGCCGGTGACCCCGCCGATCGTAAACAGGAAGATGAAGCCGATGGCCCACAGCAGCGGGGTGCGGAAATCGAGTGACCCGCCCCACATCGTGGCGATCCAGGAGAAGATCTTGATGCCCGTGGGTACCGCGATCACCATGGTGGCGGCGACGAAATACGCCTGGGCGCCGGTCGACATTCCGACCGTGTACATGTGGTGCGCCCAGACCACGAACCCGATGCCGCCGATGGCGACCATGGCGTAGGCCATGCCGAGATAGCCGAACACCGGCTTGCGGCTGAAGGTGGCGACGACCTGACTGATCATGCCGAAGCCGGGCAGGATCAGGATGTAGACTTCGGGATGACCGAAGAACCAGAACAGGTGCTGGAACAGGATCGGATCGCCGCCGCCTTCGGGATTGAAGAAGGTGGTGCCGAAATTGCGGTCGGTCAGCAGCATGGTGATGGCGCCGGCGAGCACCGGCATGGCGAGCAGCAGCAGGAACGTGGTCACCAGGATCGACCACACGAACAGCGGCATTTTGTGCAGGGTCATGCCCGGCGCGCGCATGTTGAAGATCGTGGTGATGAAGTTGATGGCACCGAGAATCGAGGAGGCGCCGGCAAGGTGCAGCGACAGGATGGCGAAATCGACCGCCGGGCCCGGGTGGCCGCTGGTCGAGAGCGGGGCATAAATCGTCCAGCCCGCCCCCACGCCGTTGCCGCCGGGCTCGCCTTCGACGAACAGCGAGGTCAGCAGCAAGGTGAAGGAAGCCGGCAGCAGCCAGAACGAAATGTTGTTCATGCGGGGAAACGCCATGTCCGGCGCGCCGATCATCAGCGGGACCATCCAATTGCCGAACCCGCCGATCATGGCCGGCATGACCATGAAGAAGATCATGATCAGGCCGTGCGCGGTGGTGAACACGTTGAACGTGTGCACGTCGGAGAAAATCTGCAGCCCGGGATTCATCAGCTCGAGACGAATGCCGATCGACAGGCAAGCGCCGATCACCCCGCCGACCAGGGCGAACACCAGGTACATCGTGCCGATGTCCTTGTGGTTGGTGGAATAGACATAGCGGCGCCATCCGGTTGGATGATCGTGCGCATCGTGGGCGCCGTGAGCCGTCTCCATCGTCATTGCCATGTCGGATCCCTCGACCTCGCTGCCGGACCGCGGTGCGGCCCCGGTCTCCTATTCCGCTTTCGCCGATTCTCTCGCGGCCAATGCCCTCGGCAGGGAATCATCGCCGCGCGCGTATTTCTTCTTGGCGTCTTCGAGCCAGGCGTTGAAATCGCTGTCGCTCACCACGCGTACCGCGATCGGCATGAACGCGTGGTTCTTGCCGCAAAGCTCGGAACATTGCCCGTAATAGATTCCCTCCTTGGTGGCCTTGAACCAGGTCTCGTTGAGCCGCCCCGGAATGGCGTCGATCTTGATGCCGAACGAGGGCACCGCGAAGGAATGGATCACGTCGGACCCGGTTACCTGCACGCGGACGATCTTGTCGACCGGAACCACCATTTCATTGTCGACCGAGAGCAGCCGCGGCTGGTCGGGCTTGAGGTCCTTGTCCTGGATCATCAGCGAGTCGAACTCGAACTTGCCCTGATCGGGATAGCCGTAGCTCCAGTACCATTGCTTGCCGGTGGCCTTCACGGTGACATCCGCCGGCGGGATGTTCTGCTCGAGGAACAACAGGCGGAACGACGGCACCGCGATGAACACCAGGATGGCGATCGGAATCACCGTCCAGGCCACCTCGAGCGAGGTGCGATGTGTGGTGCGCGACGGCGCGGGATGGGCACGCTGGTTGAACCGCACCATCACCCACACCAGCAGCACGAGCACGACCACGGTGATCAAGGTGATGACGATCAGCAGCAAGTTGTGGAACCAGATGATGTTTTCCATCACCGGCGAGCCGGCGTCCTGCAGTCCGGTCTGCCACGGCGTGGGGTGCCCCAGCGCGGCAAGCGCAACGCTTGCAGCCGTGAGCACGACCAGGGCCGACACGCAGGCGATCGACCGCGACAGCACCAGCATCGTTCGACTAGCTCCTTACGACGGGTTACCGGCGGGGCCGGTCGCGCTCGCTCGGCTACGAGCGCTCGGGCTTGCCCGCTCGGGTGCTCGGTGCCGCGGGATGTTGGCGCGAGGGTGAAGCGTCCGGGCGGAGGCCAAGCTTCTCAAACCACAATTCCGCCCTACTCGCAATGTGCCTTCGCGCGCCGCCGGAGACCGGCTGGGAAGCGCGCGGCCACGGCTCGAACCGGCCTCGCGGCAGGTTGCGGATGTTTCTTGACAGAACCAAGGCGCCATGGTCCGAGAGCGCCCCAAGAGGGGCGGCGCCGGCCGCGAATCGATGAAAGGCGCGACATCGTCCGCGGGTCAGGCCGGTCGAGGTTTAAGCTGATGGGGATCGTCCGCCAGGCAAAGCCGCGGCGCGCCGCGAGTTTTGGTCTCGCGCTCGCCGCCGTGCTGGCGTGCGCCGGGTTGCCGGAGACGGCCGCGGCGCAGGGCGTCGTGAAATCGATCTACGGCGATTGGCAGATCCGCTGCGACACGCCGCCCGGAGCGCAAAGCGAGCAATGCGCGCTGATCCAGAGCGTCACCGCCGAGGATCGCCCCAGCGTCGGGCTGACCGTTATCGTGCTCAAGACCGCCGATCAGAAAAGCCGGCTGATGCGGGTGCTCGCGCCGCTGGGCGTGCTGCTGCCTTCCGGGCTCGGGCTGAAGATCAACCAGGCCGACATCGGCCGGGCCGGGTTCGTGCGTTGCCTGCCCAACGGCTGCGTCGCCGAAGTGATCATGGACGACAATCTGATCAAGCAATTGCGCACCGGCCAGACCGCGACCTTCATCATTTTCCAGACTCCCGAAGAGGGCATCGGCATTCCGATGAGCCTCAAGGGGTTCGGCGACGGATTCGACAAGCTGCCATGAGCTTCTTACCTCCCCGCAGGGGAGGTCGGCGAGCATCGCAAGATGCGAGCCGGGTGGGGCGGACCCCACCCCGGCAGCTCGCAATGCTCGCTGCCGACCCTCCCCGTTCCGGGCAGGGAGAAGAACCCCTCGCCGCCTCGCCTTCGCAGCCCTATGTTTGGGAAACCCCGTATCGGAACCGGCCATGACCCAAGTCTCGACGGCCTCGCTCATCGACCGCACCGGGCTCGACCGAGTCCGGCTCAAGCGCCACCTCGCCCGCGGCTTCGAAGGCGCCGACGACGGCGAGCTTTTCCTCGAATATCGCCAGTCCGAGGCGCTGGTCTTCGACAACGGGCGCCTGAAGCAAGCTACCTACGACACCGCCCAAGGTTTTGGGCTCAGAGCGGTGAAAGCCGATGCGGTCGGCTATGCCCATGCCTCGGACCTGTCGGAGGAGGCGCTCGCGCGTGCCGCCGAGGCGGTCCGCGCCGTTCGCGGCGGCTACTCGGGGAGCTACGCCGAGGGGCCGGCACGCACCAACATCCGGCTCTACGGCGACGAGAACCCGCTCGGCGCGCCGAGCTTCGAGGCCAAGATCAAGCTGCTGGAGACCATCGATGCTTACGCGCGCAAGAAAGACGGGCGGGTCAAGCAGGTATCGGTCAGCTTCGGCGCGACCTGGCAAGTGGTCGAGATCGTTCGCGCGGACGGCGGCACCTACCGCGACATAAGGCCGCTCGTGCGGATCAATGTCTCGGTGGTCGCCGGCTCGGGCAATCGCCAGGAAACCGGCAGCCACGGCTACGGCGGGCGCGAGGGTTACAAGGGTTTCCTGGAGACGGGCGCCTGGCAATGGGCGGTCGACGAGGCCGTCCGGCAGGCGCTCACCAATCTGGAATCCGTGCCGGCGCCCGCCGGCGAGATGGACGTGGTGCTCGGGTCGGGTTGGCCGGGCGTGATGCTGCACGAGGCGGTCGGCCACGGGCTCGAGGGCGATTTCAATCGCCGCGGCACTTCGGCGTTTGCCGGGCTGATGGGCGAGCGCGTCGCCGCCAAGGGCGTCACCGTGGTCGACGACGGGACCATGCCGGGGCGGCGTGGCTCGCTTTCCATCGATGACGAGGGCACGGCGACCAACCGCACCGTGCTGATCGAAGACGGAATCCTCGTCGGCTACATCCAGGACCGGCAGAATGCGCGGCTGATGAACATGCGCCCGACCGGCAACGGCCGGCGCCAGAGCTACGCCCACGTGCCGATGCCGCGCATGACCAACACCTATATGCTCGCCGGCGGTCGTGATCCTGCGGAAATCCTCGCGTCGGTGAAGAACGGCATCTATGCGGTGAGCTTCGGGGGCGGCCAGGTCGACATCACGTCCGGCAAGTTCGTGTTCCAGTGCACCGAAGCCTATCGGGTCGAGAACGGCAAGGTCGGCACGCCGCTCAAAGGCGCGATGCTGATCGGCAACGGTCCCGATGCGCTGACGCGCGTGAGCATGATCGGCAACGACCTCGCGCTCGATACCGGCATCGGCACGTGCGGCAAGAACGGCCAGGGCGTGCCGGTCGGGGTGGGTCAACCGACGCTGCGCATCGACCGCGTCACGGTCGGCGGAACGGGATAAGCCTATCTCTGCGTTGTCATCGCCCGGCTTGTCCGGGCGACCCAGTAATCACCGGGGTTACTGGGTGGCCCGCCTTCGCGGGCCATGACGAATCAGAGGAACTACCGCACCACCCCGGAGATGCAGCAGGGATCGTGTCGCGGCAACGTGACGCGATCCTTGAAGAAGCAGCGCGCGGCGGGCCCGCCGTAATATCCCGGACGCGAATAGGTCCAGGCCCGGCAGCGCCCGTCGGTACGGCAGACCGCGTCACAGGTCCTGCCCATGGCATCGCTCGGGACCTCGATGTTGCGGTAGTCGCCGCCAACGCGGTCGATCGAGAATTCGATCGCCGGATTGCGCGGTTCCGTGACACCGGCGCCTTTCACCCCCGACACGCAGCACGGATTGGGCCGCCACGGCGCCACCTGGCTTTTGAGCCAGCAGATCGCATTGGGAACACCGCCGGTCGGATAGGAGAAGCTCCAGGCCCGGCAGCGGGGATCGCGCTCGCAGCGCGATGCGCAAGCGGCCGGGTCGCCGGATCTCACCGCGAAATTCGTGTAATCGCCGCCGGGGCGATCGAAGCTGACTTGCGCGCTCGCGGGAGCGGCCAGCGCGAGCAGCAACACCAATGCGCCGCCGAGCCGTCGCGGGCCGCGCGCGAGAAGCCCGCTTGATCCCGCGTGCGACCCGAGGGCGGTCGAGCGAATCGGGTCGCGCCGCTTTCGGCCGCGAACGGCAAGCGCGATCGAGAACTCCATGATGGCCCGCGCGACTTCGGTTGAATGCAGGCTCGTGCCTCGTGGCTGTCATGCTAAAGGACGCGGTCAGCCAAAGCGATACCGCGGCCCGGACCGAGATGCGAGCGTGTCGCAACGGTCTATTGCCCGCCGCGCATGATGGAACGCGCCGATGCATGCCCAGCCCGCCGATTTCGGCTTTCTGTCGCTCGCAGTCGTGCTGCTGGCCACCGCGGTCATCAGCGTGGCGATCGCGCGCAGAATCCGGCTTTCCGCCATCGTGGCATACTTGGCCGCCGGTGTGCTGATCGGTCCGTGGGGCGTCGGCTTCTTCCGCGCGCCGGACACCATTCTGGCGGTCGCCGAGCTGGGCGTCGTGCTGCTGTTGTTCCTGATCGGGCTGGAGTTGGATTTTTCCCGGCTGTTCGCCATGCGGCGCGACATTTTCGGTCTGGGTGCCGCGCAGCTTGCCCTCACTACGGCGGCCATCGCGGCGCTGGCGCTCGCGGCCGGTCTTGGCTGGCGCGGCGCCATCATCGCGGGGATCGCGCTGGCGCTCTCGGCCACCGCAATCGCACTGCGGATCCTCGATGAGCGCGGGCATCTGCAGCAGACCTACGGCCAGCGCGCGTTCGCGATTCTGCTGTTCCAGGACATGTCGGTGGTGCCGCTGCTCGCGCTGCTGCCGCTGCTGGCGCCGGGCGGCGCCAGCAGCGGCGGCGATTGGGGCGCCGATCTCCTTTCGGTCGGCCGCGTCGCCGCGGCGACCGCGGCTCTCGTCCTGGCCGGCCGCTATCTGCTCAATCCGGCATTTCGGCTGCTGGCGGAGACCGGCGCGCGCGAGGTGATGACCGCGGCGGCGCTCCTGGTCGTGCTCGGCGCCGCGCTGCTGATGCAGGCGGTCGGCATGTCGATGGCACTGGGCGCCTTTCTGGCCGGCGTGCTGCTCGCCGGCTCCAACTATCGCCATGAGCTCGAAGCCGACGTCGAGCCGTTCCGCGGGCTGCTGCTCGCGCTGTTCTTCATGGGCATCGGCATGACCATCGATCTCTCGGTCGTGCGCGCGAAGCTGTGGCTGATCCTTGCCGCCGCCGTCGTCCTGACAGCGGTCAAGGCGGCGATCGTCTTTTTGCTGTTCCGCGCGACCTGTTCGCGCCGTGACGCGCTGCGGGCCGGCTCGGTGCTCACCGGCACCGGCGAGTTCGCCTTCGTGCTGCTGCCGCTCGGGGTCTCGCTCGGCATGCTGAGCGGTCCGGACGGCAGCCTGGTCACGGCGATCGCCGCCATGACCATGCTGATCGGCCCGCCGTTCGCGGAGCTGACCGAGGCGGCGCTGCGGCATCTGAAAGCGCCGATGGAGCGCGCGCCGGACAATTTCGACGGGATCACCGGCTCCGTGCTGGTGATCGGCTTCGGACGCTTCGGCCAGATCGTGTCGCAATGCCTGCTCGCCGAGGGCATCGACGTCACCGCGATCGACAATGACGCGCAGATGATCCAGAGCGCCGGCCGCTTCGGGTTCAAGGTCTATTACGGCGACGGCACGCGGCTCGATGTGCTGCGCGCGGCGGGCGCCGGAAATGTGCGGCTGATCGCGGTCTGCATCGACGATGCGAAAGCCGCGACCCGCATCCTCGAGCTCGCGCGCGCGGAGTTCCCGGGCACCAAGCTCTACGTGCGCTCCTACGATCGCGCCCACACGCTGGAGCTGATCGCCCAGGGCGTCGATTTCGAGCTGCGCGAAACCTATGAATCCGCGCTGGTGTTCGGGCGCGAGGCGCTCACCGCGCTCGGCCTCGATCCCGAGCGCGCCCGCACGGTCGAGGAGCACGTGCGCGCCCGCGATCTGGCCCGGCTCGCCTTGCAGGAGGCCGGCGGGCTGTTGGCGGGCGCCGAAATGCTGACCCAGCGGGCTCCGCGGCCGGAGCCGCTGAGCGCCCCGCAGCGGGAAGCCACCCCGCTCAATCCGGAGGCGGACGATATCATCCACCACGAGACGGAGTTCTCGGGATGACAGGGGACAGAAGTCAGAAATCAGTAATCAGAAATCGGTTGCTCTGAATTCTGACTTCCGACCCCTGGCAAAAAAAGCGCCCGCCGGCGGGCCGGCGGGCGCAACATCCGGACTTCGGAGGGGACGCGGAAGTCCGGGAGGGCCGAGGGGAGGATCGGCCGGGGAAATCTTTCACGCAGCCCGGCGAGGCGCCCGCCCGGGCGAGTGGATGGCACGCGCATCCCAGCGGCCGGGCGCCGGCACGATCGAGGGCACGGAACTCGCGCGATTCTTGCCCGCTCCGCGCTGCCCCACGCGGCCGATCAGCGCCGCGCCCGGATCTCGCCAAAGCGGCTCGGAGAGCGCGAAGCGAAGATCGCTCCGTGTAAGCCCGATGTCCTTGAGCATGCGATCGTCGAGGCCGGCGAGAAACTCGAGGTCGCGGCGGTGCCGGAGGATTTTCGCCGCATGCGCAACGCGCTCCACCAAAACCGCGCCGAGGGCGCGAATCGCCTCTAACACCGAGAGCGTGCTGTACCGAACAATCTCGTGACGCGGCGTCATGGCAGCCTCCGTTGTTCACAGGCGCAAAGTGACCCTCGGTTTCCCGAGGAGCCACCCGAAATACCCGCCCGATTTCGGAACAACCGCAATGTGCGTCACCGCTATTGATAAGTAAAACGAATGTTATTAATCTGAAGTATCATTACCGGTGATAGATCGAGGCTTCCGATGAACTCGCTGCTCGACGTCGATCAGCTGCGCACCTTCCTTGCCATCGTGGAAACCGGCAGCTTCACCCGGGCCGCCGAGATCGTGCACAAGACCCAATCCGCCGTCTCGATGCAGATGAAGCGGCTCGAGGAACGGTTGGAGCGGCCGATCTTCGCCCGGGACGGGCGCGCCTCGAAGCTGACCGAGGACGGCGACCGGCTGCTCGATTACGCGCGGCGGATCGTCAAGCTCAACGTCGAGGCGCTCGCCGCATTCTCGGATTTCGCGCTGACCGGCCGGGTCCGGCTCGGCGTTCCGGACGATTATGCCGACCGCTATCTGCCGGAGATCATGGCGCGATTCTCACGCGCCTATCCGGGCGTCGAGCTCTCGGTGATCTGCGAGCCGAGTCTCGAGCTCGTCGAGCGCATCGCGGAGAACGAGCTCGATCTGGCGATCATCACCGACTGCGAGTCGAGCCGACCGGTCGAGAGTTTCCGCCGCGAGCGCCTGCTCTGGGTCAGCTCCAACCGCCACACGACGCATCGCGAGGAACCGCTGCCGCTCGCGCTCGGACGCCCGGCCTGCAAATGGCGGCAGGCGGCGATCGAATGCCTCGAGCGCATGGGCCGGCCCTACCGCGTGCTGTACTCGAGTTGGAACGCCGGCGCGGTCGCGGCCGCCGTGCTCGCCGGGCTCGCGGTCTCGGTATTTCCGGAATCCGGCCTGCGGCCGGGCATGCGCGTGCTCGGCACGTCCGACGGTTTTGCGGAATTGCCCTCCTGCCGGGTCGGATTGCTGCGCAATCCGCACCAGCAATCGGCGCTCGCCGAGGCGCTTGCCGAACACATCATCTCCTCGCTCGACAATTTATCCGCAGCGGCCGACGCGGCGGAGTAGGCAGGGCTCAGAAATCAGCAATCAGAAAGGCGCAACCCTCGACTCTCTCCACTTTCTCTCGTTACCAGGACGTAACTCACACAAGAGCACCGACAGCAGCCCACGAATGTCCGCCTCCGGGCTGAAACCGGACGGCCTTCCCCTGTCCCGGAAGGTCGCAGAAGTGCCAACAGCGGTCATGAAGGGCACGCAACACCCGGCAGATTTTCGATCGCCCTGAGGCTTTCCGCTACCGCATCTGAGAGGGCTCCACGGCCAACCGGAGTTGGTCACCCCCGTGAATAGGGCTTTAAGAGCACGCATCCCTTCGATGCGCGCTCGCAGCCCTAGCCGGGACACCACCCCGTCAGAAGCGGCTATCGAACCAGAGTGGGCGCTTGAGGCTTTACATCAAGTGGGATATTCAGTGAACTAACTTCTTCACGCAATTTGAGGCGGATCATGACCGATGTAACTGGCCCCCTGCACGGCGTCAAAGTTCTGGATTTAACCAGAATTTTGGCGGGTCCCTACTGTACGCAAATACTAGGCGACCTTGGTGCAGACGTAATAAAAATTGAGCACCCCCGGAAGGGCGATGACACACGTCAGTTTGCGCCCCCATTTTTAAAAGATGAAAGAGGTAGGGAAACGTCTGAAAGCGTTTATTTCTTAGCGGCAAACCGTAACAAGAAGTCAGTGGGAATCGATTTTACGACACCGGCTGGCCAAACATTGGTTCGACGCTTGATCGCAAAGTCAGATGTTGTGGTCGAAAATTTTAAGACCGGTTCTTTAAAGCGATATGGCTTGTCGTATAATGATGTCAAAGACGACAATCCAAGCTTAGTTTATTGTTCCATTACGGGTTTCGGCCAGACCGGACCTTATGCCGGTCGGCCAGGTTACGATTTCTTGATTCAAGGGATGGGCGGGGTCATGAGTGTTACGGGCGAACGCGACGGAAGGCCACAAAGAGTTGGCGTATCGATCGCCGATTTAATGGCAGGAATGTATGCGGCGGTCGCCATAAATGCGGCGATATATGACGCAAAAATTTCAGGCGTTGGCCAATTTATTGACATTGGAATGTTGGACACTCATGTCGCTTGGCTCGCCAATGTAGGAATGAACTATTTACACGCAGGGGAACTGGGTCGTCTAGGCAATGATCATCCAAATATTGTTCCATACCGCCCATTCAAAACCTCTGATGGAGAGATCATTATCGTGGTAGCAAATGATGACCAGTTTAAACGTTTTTGCGAAATTGCCGAATGTAGTGGATTAGCCAACGACTCAAGGTTTCGAACGAACCAGATGCGGGTCCAAAAGCGTGAGGAGCTCTCCAGGATTATTGATCCAATCGTCGCTGCGCGTCCTTCGGCGTTTTGGTTGAGGCAACTCGAGGCCAACAACATAGGATGTGGTCCAATAAACAATCTCGAGCGAGTGTTCAATGATCCGCAAGTGATCGCACGTAAAATGGTTCATAAAATGAAACATTCGGCAATGGGTGAAACGACCGTGCGCCTACTGGCCAGCCCTATAAGGTTATCCAAAACGCCAGTTACCTACCGCCATGCGCCGCCACTTTTGGGGCAGCACACTGCGGAGATCTTGTCTGACATGCTCGGGCTAGATGATTCAGAAATAGAGGAACTATGCGATCTCGGTGTGCTTAACTGATGTTGGGTTTGCTCGGTGGCCCACTGACCTGTGTAGAACTCGGATCGTGTGCGGCTTAGCGTGGAACTCATCGACACCTCCCCCTCTTCCGGCTGGATTGACGCAACAGGCCAACTAGAGCAAGGCGGGAGGAGAGCAGCCGTGGGGCAGAAATTGACAAACTTGCGAACGATGCAGGTCTGCTGTGGGGCATTCGCGTCGGTTCCGGCAGTCTGCAGCATGTCCGGTTCGCAGGTAATTTCGGAAATTAGCTGGGTGTCGATTGCGTTGTCGTGAGCGTGATTCAAGTTCCACAACCGGAACCCCGAAATTTGCGCTATCAAGCTGACACGGGCCGTTGCTCCCGCACGACCGGCGGCGAGCAGCCTCGGCGTCGTTATTGTTTACTGACCCCCGCCTCCTGTTCCTCGAACGCCGGCTCGACCGAGCCGTGCCAGGGACCGTCATAATTTTGCAGCAGCTCCTCGGCGGGGGTCACGCCGCGCTCGACGAAGGATCGGATCGGCTCGAGATAGCGGGTCTCGTCGCTGCCCTCGGCATTGCGCCGGTTGCGGCGCTCGAGCCCCGCGCGGGCAAGCGCGAGACATTCCCGCGCGAGATCGAGCGGGGTTCGGCCGCCGATCGTGGCCTTGAAGCCGAGCCGCGGCACATCCTCGCGCAGCTGCTGGCGCTGTTCGGCCGACCAGTGCTTGACCAGATCCCACGCGGCATCGAGCGAGCGATCGTCGTACAGCAATCCGACCCAGAATGCCGGCAGCGCCGGCAGCCGGTGCCACGGCCCGCTGTCGGCGCCGCGCATCTCCAGATAGCGCTTGAGCCGTACCTCCGGAAAAATGCTGCTCAAATGGTTCGCCCAGTCCGAAAGCGTGGCGCGCTCGCCCGGCAGCGCCGGCAGCTTGCCGGCGAGCAGATCGCGGAACGATTGACCGGCGGCGTCGATATAGCGATCGCCGCGCTTGACGAAATACATCGGCACGTCGAGCGCATAATCGACCCAGCGCTCGAACCCCATGCCGGGCTCGAAGGCCCAGGGCAGCATGCCGGTGCGGTCGGGATCGGTGTCGAGCCAGATCTGCGAGCGGAACGAGAGAAAGCCGTTGGGCTTGCCCTCGGTGAACGGCGAGTTGGCGAACATCGCGGTCGCGATCGGCTGCAGCGCGAGCCCGACGCGCAGCTTCTTCACCATGTCGGCTTCGGAAGAGAAATCGAGGTTCGCCTGCACCGTTGAGGTGCGGTACATCATGTCGAGGCCGTGACCGCCGACTTTGGGCATGTAGGCGGTCATGATGCGATAGCGGCCCTTGGGCATGACCGGCATCTCGGCGCGCGACCATTTCGGCGTCATGCCCATTCCCAGAAAGGAGATGCCGAGCGGCTGTGCCACTTCGCGCAGCTGCGCCAGATGCGCCATGAGCTCGGTCGAGGTCTCGTGCACGGTCTCGACCGCGGCGCCCGACAGTTCGAACTGCCCGCCGGGCTCCAGCGTGATCGCGCCGCCTCCGGTGACGTCGAAAAGGCCGATGATTTTTCCGGTTTCGACGATCGGTTCCCAGCCGAGCAACATCTGCATGCCCTCTAGCAAGGCGCGGATGCTGCGCGCGCCGTCATAGGGAACGGGCGCATGCCGATCCTTGGTGAAGGCGAATTTCTCGTGCTCGGTGCCAACCCGGAAGCCCGCCTTCGGCTTGACGCCTTGTTCGAGCCAGCGGACGAGATCGTCGCGCCTCTCGACCGGCGTCATGTCGACCTGATCGCGAGCCATGCAGGAGTTCCGGCCAAAAAGGGCCGCGACCTTACACGCGGGTCGGCAAAAGCGGAAGCCAGACGGAAGAACGACAGACGATGTGCGTCGGTCGTCCATAATCCGTCGTCGGCTCACGCCGCCGCGCGTTTGCTCCCGGGCGCGAAGCGGCGATAAAAACTCTCGCCCTTGCCGGCCATTTCGACGAGCAGCTTCGCCGGCTTGAACCGGGCGCCGTATTTCTTCTCCAGCGCCTTGCAGAGCTCGACGAATTTCTTGGCTCCCATCGTGTCGACCCACGACAACGGGCCACCCGTATAGGGAGCAAAACCGAAGCCCAGGATGGCGCCGACGTCGGCTTCGCGCACGTCGGTGAGCACGCCTTCCTCGAAACAGCGCGCCGTCTCCAGCGCCTGGATCGCCAGCAGCCGGTGCTTGAGCTCGGTGATGTCGATCGTGTCGGGATCGAGCTTCTCGGCCTGCAGATCGGCAAGGCCCGGCCACAATCGCTTGGGCCCCTTCTCCGGATAATCGTAAAAGCCCTTGCGGTTCTTGCGCCCGAACCGGCCGCGCTTCTCGACCATCGCTTCGAGCAATGCCTTCTGGCGTGGGTCGACGGCTTTCGGGCCGAGATCGGCCTCCGTCGCCTTGAGGATCTTCCAGGCGAGATCGACCGCAACCTCGTCGTTGAGCGACAGCGGACCGACCGGCATGCCGGCCATGCGGCCGACGTTCTCGATCATCGCCGCCGGCACGCCTTCGGCGAGCATCAGATGGCCTTCACGGATGTAGGTGCCGACCACGCGCGAGGTGAAGAACCCGCGCGAATCGTTGACCACGATCGGCGTCTTGCGGATCGCCCGCACGTAATCGAGCGCCACCGCAAGCGCCTCCTCGCCGGTCTTCTTGCCCAAAATGATCTCGACCAGCATCATCTTCTCGACCGGCGAGAAGAAGTGAACGCCGATGAACTGCGCCGGCCGCTTGGATTCCTTGGCGAGCGAGGTGATCGGCAAGGTCGACGTATTGGACCCGAACACCACGCCGGCGCCGATCGCGGCCTCGGCCCGGGCGATGGTCTCGGCCTTGATGGCGCGGTCCTCGAACACCGCTTCGACCACGAGATCACAGCCGCCGAGCTCGCCGTAATCGGCGGTCGGCTTGATGCGGGAAAGCAGCGCGTCGCGATCCGCGGCGCTGACGCGGCCCTTGGCGACCTGGTCGCCGATCAGCTTCTCGGAATAGGCCTTGCCTTTTTCCGCGGTCTGCTGATCGCGATCGATCAGCACCACTTCGATTCCGGCCTGGGCGGTCACATAGGCGATGCCCGCGCCCATGAAACCGGCGCCGATGATGCCGACGCGGTCGAGCTTGGTTTTTCGCACATGCGCCGGCCGACGCGCGCCCTTGTTGAGCTCCTGCATGGACAGAAAGAGGGAACGGATCATCGCCGCGGCCTCGGGCGAGCGCAGGATCTTCGCGAAATAGCGCGACTCGACGCGCAGCGCCAAGTCCATGGGGAGCTGCAGGCCCTCGTAGACGCACTGCAGGACGGCGCGCGCCGCCGGATAGTTGTCGTGGGTCTCGCGCCGGTAGATGGCGTTCGCGGCCGGGAACGTCATCATCCCGGCCTTGGAGAACACCGGTCCGCCCGGCAGCCGGAAGCCCTCGACGTCCCACGGCGCCTTGGCCTTGCCGCCCGCCTTGACCCAGTCCTTGGCGGTCTTGATGAGATCCGCGGCGGGCACGATGGCGTCGACGAGCTTCATCGATTTGGCGCGGTCGAGCCGGATCTGATCTCCCTTGAGCAGAAGCTGCAGCGCGTCGGCGGGCGCCAGCATGCGAGCAAGGCGCTGCGTGCCGCCGCCGCCCGGGAACAGCCCGACCTTGATCTCAGGCAGCCCGACGCGGGTCTTGGGATTGTCCGCCGCGACCCGGTAATGACAGGCGAGGCAAAGCTCGAACCCGCCGCCGAGCGCGGTGCCGTTGATGGCGGCGGCCCACGGCTTGCCGCAGGTTTCGAGCCGCCGGAACAAGAGCGAGAGGTTGCGGACCTGCTCGAACAGCCGCGCGGTCGCCGCCGCCTCGCCGTCGCGCTTGGCGATCTCGCTGAAAACCTGGTTCAGCGATTCCAAGAAGCTCAGATCGGCGCCGGCGCTGAAGCTGTCCTTGCCCGAGGTGACGACCGCGCCTTTGATGCCGGCATCGCTCTTGACCCGCTCGATGATGGCATCGAGCTCCTGGCCGACCTTGGCGTCGATCACGTTCATCGAGCGGCCGGGCATGTCCCAGGTGACCAGCGCGATGCCGTCGGCGTCGACGTCGAATTTGAAATTGGTGAAGGACATCGTGAGCTCTCCCGTTCGATAATTGCGCGAATTCTCGCATTGCGGTCCGTGCCGTGCGGAACGGCGCGGTCGAATATTTCACACCCGCTCGATGATCGTCGCGGTTCCCATGCCGGCGCCGATGCACAGCGTCACCAGCGCGGTCGATAGATCCCGGCGCTCGAGCTCGTCGAGCGCGGTGCCGAGGATCATGGCGCCGGTGGCACCGAGCGGATGCCCCAAGGCGATGGCTCCGCCGTTGACGTTGACTTTTTCGGCGTCGAGATCGAACGCCTGCATGTAGCGCAGCACCACGGACGCGAACGCCTCGTTGATCTCGATCAGATCGATGTCGGCGAGCGTCATGCCGGCTTTCTTGAGCAGCTTCTTCGTCACGTCGACCGGCCCGGTGAGCATGATGCCGGGCTCGGAGCCGATGTTGGCGAACGCCTTGATTCGCGCACGCGGCTCGAGCCCGGCGCGGCGGCCCGCGCGCTTGTTGCCGATCAGAATCGCGGCGGCGCCGTCGACGATGCCGGACGAATTGCCGGCATGATGCACGTGATTGACCGTCTCCACCTCGGGATGCGCCTGGATCGCCACGGCGTCGAACCCGCCGAACTCGCCGATCTGCACGAACGCGGGCTGCAGCTGCGCCAGCGACTGCATGGTCGTCGACGGCCGCATGTGCTCATCCTTGGCCAGGATCGTGAGCCCGTTGACGTCCTTGACCGGGGCGACCGATCGCTTGAACCGGCCTTCGTCCCAGGCCTGCGCCGCGCGCTTCTGGCTCTCGACCGCATAGGCATCGACGTCGTCGCGGGAGAATCCGTATTTGGTCGCGATCAGATCCGCGGAAATTCCCTGCGGCATGAAATAGGCGGGAACCGCCAGCGAAGGATCCATCGGCCAGGCGCCACCGGAAGCGCCGATGCCGACCCGGCTCATGGATTCCACCCCGCCGCCGATCGCCATGTCGTGCTGGCCCGCCATGACCTGGGCCGAAGCGAAATTGACGGCATCGAGCCCGGAGGCGCAGAACCGGTTGATCTGAATGCCCGGCACGCCGTCGCCGTAGCCCGCGTGAAGCACGGCGGCGCGGGCAATATCGCCGCCCGCCTCGCCGATCGGATCGACGCAGCCGAGCACCACGTCTTCGACGAGCGTAGTATCGAGCCCGTTGCGGTCGCGGATCGCGGCAAGCGCCTGGCTGGCGAGATTGAGCGCGGTGACTTCGTGCAGCGACCCGTCGGCCTTGCCGCGGCCGCGCGGGGTGCGGACGTGGTCATAAATGAATGCATCGGCCATTTGCTTCCTCCACAGCGACGAGCGTCGCGGTTGCTTTCCAGATCGACAAAATCAGTTTCCCGGCAGGCTGGCCCGCCCTGAGGGCGCGGCTCGGGTTAGAACGCCTCCGCCGGGAGCGCCATCGTGCTCGCGGCACCGGATTGGATGCGGGCAAGCTGCGCCGCGGTCTCCGGCAGCATGCGGTCCATGTAGAAACGGGCGGCCACAAGCTTGGCATCGAGGCGCTGCGTCGCGCCGTCGGCGCCGGCGGCAAGCTTTTGCTGCGCCGCCGCGACCATGCGTACCCACATATAGCCCAGCACGACGAGGCCGAACAGATGCATGTAGTCGGTTGCACCGGCCCCGGCGTTATCGGGGTTGCTCAACGCGTTCTGCATGAACCACATCGTCGCCTGCTGGAGATGGCCAAAGGATTCGCCGAGCGGACCGAGGTGGGGCTGCAAAGCTTGGACCTCCGCGTGCTCGTCGAGAAAGCCTTTTACCTCGGCGAAAAACGCCATGACGGCACGGCCGCCGTCCTTGCCGAGCTTGCGTCCGACCAGATCGAGCGCCTGAATCCCGTTGGCGCCCTCGTAGATCATGGCGATGCGCGCGTCGCGCACGAATTGCTCCATGCCGGATTCCCGGATGTAGCCGTGGCCCCCGAACACCTGCTGCGCCATCACTGCGTTGGCGAAGCCGGTATCGGTGAGCACGCCTTTGATGACCGGCGTCATCAGGCCCATGTAGTCGTCCGCGGTTCGCCGCGCCGCGTCGTCCTCGGCGCGATGGACGACGTCGGCCTGGAGCGCGGTACAAACGACGAAAGCTCTGGCGGCTTCATTGAACGATCGGATGCTCAGCAGGGTGCGGCGAACGTCGGGGTGGACGATGATCGGATCCGCGGCCTTGTCCGGGAATTTCGCCCCGCTCAAGGAGCGGCCCTGCAGGCGCTCCTTGGCATAGGCGGCAGCATTCTGATAGGCGACCTCGGATTGCGCGAGCCCCTGCACGCCGACGCCGAGGCGGGCGCCGTTCATCATCGTGAACATGGCATTGAGCCCGCGATTGGCCTCGCCGACGAGCCAGCCGATCGCGCCGTCGTAATTCATGACGCAGGTGGAATTGCCGTGAATGCCCATCTTCTCCTCGATCGAGCCGCAGGAGACGCCGTTGCGCTTGCCCAGCGTGCCGTCGGGATTCGGCAAGAACTTCGGCACCACGAACAGCGAGATGCCCTTGACCCCCGCGGGCGCGCCCTCGATCCGCGCCAGCACGAGATGCACGATGTTCTCCGCGAGATCGTGCTCGCCGGCCGAGATGAAGATTTTCGTGCCGGTGATGCGATACGAGCCGTCCGGTTGGGCAACCGCCTTGCTGCGCAATTGCCCGAGATCGGTGCCGCAATGCGCTTCGGTGAGATTCATCGTGCCGGTCCATTTTCCGGCGATCATGGGCGGCAGGTACATCGCCTTCTGCTCGGGCGAGCCATGCACGTAGAGCGCGGAGATCGCGCCCTGGGTGAGCAGGGAATACATCGCGAACGCCATATTGGCAGAGCAGAGGAACTCGTTGACGATCTCGGTCATCACCGCCGGCAGCCCCTGGCCGCCGAACTCGACGGGGGCCGAAATGCCGATCCAGCCGCCGTCGGTGAGCTGCCGGTAGGCCTCCTTGAACCCCTTGGGCGTCGTGACGCTGGCGTCGTCGTGACGCGTGCAGCCCTCGGCGTCGCCGACACGATTGAGCGGGCTCAAGACCTCTTCGCAGAACTTCGCCGCTTCCCCGAGGATCGCCTCGACGAGATCGGGCGAGGCTTCCGCGAACCCCGGCAGGTTGTTGTAGCGCTCGATATGAAACACGTCGTTCAAGAGGAACAGCACGTCCTCGACGGGTGCCTTATAGGTCGGCATGGGATGCTCCTATCTTCGGGTGCGCTGGCCCGGCCAATTCGGCCGGGCGCCCGGCATTCACGTTCCGGCCTGCCCGCGCGCGGCGAGCATGGTTTCGACCGCCTTGCCGGCGCGGCTGAGCTCGACGATGGCCCGCTCGATCTCCGACTTCTGGCGCCGCAGCCGGCCGATCTGTTGCTTGAACTTGCCCAGCGCGACCCGCAGCTGCGTCACCTGGCCGTCGCCGAGATCGTAGAGATCCAGCATCTGCCGGACTTCCTCGAGCGAGAAGCCGACCGCCTTGCCCATCAGCACGTATTTGAGCCGTGCACGGTCACGCCGGCCGTAGAGCCGCCCCTGCCCGTTGCGGCGGGGCGCGATCAATCCCTTCTCCTCGTAGAAGCGCAGGGTCCGGGCGCTGATGCCGAATTCCTTTGTCAACTCCCGGATCGTGAAGATTTCCCGCCCTGCCGCGCCGGCGTCGAAGCCGGCAGCGAGATCGGGAATGACGGGCCTCGGATTGCGGCCGGACCGGCGGTCGGAATTGAGTTCGGGCTTCACGGGCCTGCTCGCGTGCGCTTCACGGGCCGGCGGTTTTGCCAACCCCGGGCCGCATATATATGACGTTTACGTAAACGTAAAGCTCCCCGGTCCGGAAATTTCTACGCCGTTCGGGCGGCTGCAGCGAAAGGAGTTTTGACCTAGGTCAAGGCGTCCCGCCGGCGCCCATGCGCTACTTTCCACGTCGTTCTCTACAGGAGGAATTCCGCATGGCAGCCCCTCCTCGACATTGGCCGATCGTGAGCACGCTGAGCCGCTGGTATCGGAATTGGAACACGGCTCGCAAGGGTGGCTTCGAGTTGCAATGCGCCGGTGCCGCCGAGGTGGAGCGCATTGCCCAGGAACTGGGACTGTCGAGCTTCGAACTGCAAAATCTCGTGAGCCATCCCGACGAACGCGAGTTGTTGGCCGCGCGCATGGCGGCGCTACATCTTGAACCGATCTCGCTTGCCCAGTCGGAACCGGCGACCTTCCGAGATCTGCAACGGGTCTGCGCCCTGTGCGGCGTGCGCGACCGCTGCGCGGTCGACCTGGAGGAGCAAGGCCGCGATCCGGCCTGGCAGGAATGGCGGGACTATTGCCCCAATGCCACGACGCTGAGCGCGCTCGCGACCCTGCAGATCTGCTCAGAAGCCCGCGAAGCCGACTAGCCGTTTACGATCGTGTATCGCCGGACCTCGAGCTCTCTCGCGCGGGGCCGACGCCGGTTTACAATGGATGCTCGCAGACCGAGGTGAGCCTTGCGGGTATTGGCGTCGCTGCAGCCGATTGCCGGAAACAATGATCCAGCAGCCTTCGAGCACGTAGCCATGTGTCGAACCCGCGAGCGCATGCTTGCCTGTTCTGCTCGAAGCACGTCACGTCGGACGCGTTGATTTCCGAGGCCGAATATTTCCTCGACCACGGGTCGGGCGAGCCATACCGAGAGGCGAAATTCTCGAGGCGAAGCATTCGTTAACCGCATGTTTACCCCAACGGGGAAAAGTCGGACCTGAGGACGAGGGGCCGAGCCAGCTTCAACCTGTTGTTCACCAGCGCCGGATCCACGGGCATTCGCCCTGCGCCTCCTGTCGCGACGACAGTGCGGGTGTGAGCATGACATCAGGCGCCGCGTGGAACACGCGACCATTTCGGCCGGAAACGCTGGAGGCGGCGCGGGAGGCAGCTCGCCGGTCCGGACTGTCGCTGGCGGAATGGCTCAACTCCGCGATCCTCGACACGGCGGCCGATGCCGGGGTTTGCGCCTGCCGCCGCGGACTAGATGCGTACGACCGTGGTCCCGAGGACGACGTCCTCACGGTCCTCGGCGAACGTCTCGACGCGCTTGCCCTTCGCATCGATCGGCTGATGAAGCGCGGCAACGAAGCCCAGGCGTGGCACCAGGACGGCACGTCGAGCCGCTTGGCCCCGGAGATCGCAACGCCGCTGCACGCCGTCGAGGCCCGGCTAGCCTCGATCGTCGGCGAGATCGTTCCGCAAAGCCAGGCCGCGACCCAGCGGCTCGCCGACCTGATCCGGGATCTCAATTCCAGGCTCGACCGGCCGGGAGCGATTACCGCAACCCGCGACGCCGCGGTCGACCGGGCGCTCGGCCTGCCGGATCAGGATTGCGCGAAGCCTCGCGACCGGGCCGCGGGATTGAGCGACGCCCTGGCGGAAATCTCCGCGCGCCAGCGCGAGCTCGATGCGAAAACCGCCGGCGCCCAGGACTTTTCACGGCTCGAGCAGCAGCTGCGCCATATCACCGAGCAGATCGAGACGCTGCATCGTCCTGCCGATGCGGCCGACGCCGCCGCAACCTGGGGCGCCGATCGCACCGCCTTCGAGCGGATCGAGAGCAAGATCCTCGAGCTGGCGCAAAAGCTCGATGCGTCCGACGCTCGCCTCGACAGCCTCGCGGCCATCGAGCGGAGCATTGCCGACGTGATGTTCCAGCTCAAAGAGACCCGCGCCGCCGCCGTCGAAGAAGCAGAGCGCGCGGTGAGGACCGTCGCCGGCGAGATGCTCGCGGATTCCGGCGTAATGGGAAGCCTCGGCGCGATCGAGCGGAACATCGTCGACCTGATGTTCCAGCTCAAGGAGACCCGCGCGGCCGCGGTCGGAGAAGCAGAGCGCGCCGCAAGGGCCATGGCCGGCGAGATGCTCGAGGATTCCGCCGCAATGGGAAACGAGATCGACGCGCTCAAACAGCAGCTTGTCGAGTTCCGGGCGAACCAAGCCGAAACCGATCACCGTGCCGAGGATGGGCTCGAGACCGTCCGCGACACCCTGGAGCGTCTGGTCGACCGGCTTGCCATCGTCGAGACCGGCGTGCGCGCCGGGGTTCGGACCTCGGCCGAGCCGCAAGAGACACGCGTTCTGTCGGGCTCATGGTCGGGTTCCGGTTCGCTCGCGCCGGTGAACCCCCCCGCCCCCAAACTGGCGCCCGAGCACCTGCCGATCGATTGCGATTTGCCGGCGGATCACCCTCTCGAGCCCGGGTCCGGAGCGCCGCACACACGCACCCCGTCGTCCGCGGCCACGCGGATCGCCGCCTCCGAAGCGGCCCTGACGAACCCGGCTCCCGCAGAACCGGCCGCAAAGGCGAACTTCATCGCCGCCGCGCGGCGCGCCGCCCAGGCCGCGGCCGCGGAAAGTGCGGATCCGGCCGATCCGGCAGGGGTGCGGTCGCGGGCTGCGGGCGGAATCGCCGCCGCCGTGGCAAACCGCCGGCGTCCCCTCATGATTGCGGCGGGCGTGCTGCTGTTCGGGGCCGGAAGCTTGCATGTCATCGTCAACGGCCATCTCCTGCCGCTCCCGAGGCTGAAAGATTCCGTTCGTACCGAATCACCCCGTTCGGCTTCCGAGACAACCCCGTCTGCGGCCGCCGACGCAAGAGCGGCGGCCGCGCCCGCGCCAAGCGAATCGCGCGCGGCGCTCACACCCGATCCGGTCGTGCCGGAGAGCGGACCGCCCGCTGCTCGCCAGCCGGCGAGCGTCACGGGTGAGGAGCTTCTGCTCTCGCCGGTGCCGGACCGCAGCGTGCTGCCGCCAGCGGACCAGCGCATCCTCTCCGGGCCCGCCGCAAACCCCGGCCTGCAAACCAGCGAGGTCACCGGCTCGCTCTCTCCGCCCCAGGCCGATGCAGCTAGGCTTGCCGGCCAGCGCGCTGCCCGGGAGCCCGCACCCAATGCTGCCGAAACGCTGCCGAACGCGATCGGCAATTCGGCATTGCGCTCGGCGGCCGTCGCCGGAAATCCCGCGGCCGAATACGAGATCGGCGTGCGGTTCGCCGAGGGCCGCGGCCCACCACAGAACTTCCAGGACGCCGCGCATTGGCTCGCGCGCGCGGCGGATCACGGGCTTGCTCCCGCGCAATACCGTCTCGGCAGCCTCTATGAAAAAGGCCAGGGCGTGAAAAAGGACGTGATGGAGGCACGCCGGCTCTATCTGGCCGCCGCGCAGCAGGGCAATGCCAAAGCCATGCACAATCTCGCCGTGCTCTACACGGTCGGCCTCGAAGGCAGCCCGGATTACAGGGCCGCGTCGGAATGGTTCCAAAAGGCTGCCGATCACGGCGTCGGCGACAGCCAATACAATCTCGGCATCCTGTATGCGCGCGGCGTCGGGGTCGAGCAAAATCTCGCGGAATCCTACAAGTGGTTCGCGCTCGCCGCCCAACAGGGCGACAAGGACGCCAGCAAGAAACGCGACGAAGTCGCGGCGCGGCTCGACCCGCAATCCTTGGTTGCGGCGCGACTTGCCGTGCAGACCTGGACCGCCGATCCCGAACCGGACAAGGCGACCAAGGTCGAGGCGCCGGGCGCCGACAAGGACCGCGCGCTCCCGATCGCCCCATCGGCGAAATCGAAGCCCGGACGCCGGACCGGAGCCGCCGGATCGGTCTGAGCGGCACGGCGGCGACCGGCACCGGCCGAAAAGCTCGTCGCGGGGGATTTGCTTGCAAGCATCAAGCTGCTAGGGCTGCGGTTCGACACGATCGCTCTCACATCCATCGGCCATTGCCGGTCAACAGGGGCGGCAAGGGCTGCCAACCACTCGAGTACCCAATTCGCGGATTGCGAGCCGTCCGCCGGACCCCTCACGACCCAGCGAAGCCGGTACGCTTCCGGCGGACAAGCCCGTGGAGATCTACCTTCCGATCGCCGACTTGCCGGTCAACGTGTTCCTCCTCTTCGCGATGGGAATCGCGGTCGGCTTCATCTCCGGCATGTTCGGCATCGGCGGCGGGTTCCTGATGACCCCGCTGCTGATCTTCGTCGGCATCTCGCCGGCGGTCGCGGTCGCGAGCGTCGCC